>Ga0209526_10003971_pt1 | contig 10074 bp, 10 predicted proteins | sample JacPinW_OM2H0_M1_FD_188566 | JGI IMG/M metagenome (GOLD analysis project Ga0209526, IMG submission 188566) | Forest soil microbial communities from Algoma, Ontario, Canada - Jack Pine, Ontario site 1_JW_OM2H0_M1 (SPAdes) (version 2) | ecosystem: Environmental > Terrestrial > Soil > Boreal... | reverse complement strand
CGCTTGACGTCCAGCGAGAAACAACGAAGAAGGGTTCGGAACCTCGACCAGGCCGCGATCGCTCATCTCAAAGACACCGATCTCGTCCGTGGCGCCAAAGCGGTTCTTCACCGCGCGCAAAATGCGGAATTGGTGCCCGCGTTCGCCCTCGAAATAGAGCACGGTGTCGACCATGTGCTCGAGCACGCGCGGCCCGGCGATCACACCTTCCTTGGTCACGTGGCCGACGAGCACCAGGACAAAACCGCGCCGCTTGGCCACCCTGATCAACTCCTGCGCGGCTGCGCGAACCTGACTGACCGTGCCGGGCGCGCTGTCCAAGGTGTCGAGGTACATCGTCTGGATCGAATCGACGACGACCAGGGCCGGGGCGTCCTCGCGGTCGAGCGAGGCGATGATGTCGCGCACATTGCTCGCCGCAGCCAAGAGCAGGGGGCTCGCGGCGACGCCGAGACGCTCCGCGCGCAGGCGAACCTGGTCGATCGCCTCCTCGCCAGTGATGTAGGCAGCAATCGCGGTCTGCCCCAGCGACGGCTCGTCGCCGGGTGCGATCGCTGCTGCCGCCTGGAGGAGCAATGTCGACTTGCCGATCCCGGGATCGCCGCCGACCAGTATCGCCGAGCCGGGTACCAGCCCGCCGCCGCAGACACGGTCGAGCTCGACAATGCCGGTCTTGCGACGCGGTGGCAGTATGCTCGGCCCAGTCAGGCCGACAAAGCCGAGCGCGCGGCCGCCACGCCGGTCGGGTCCTCCCTTGAGGCGTCCGCCGGGCAGCTCCTCGCGCGGGAATTCCTCGATGAGGCTGTTCCAGGCACCGCAGCCGTCGCAGCGACCGGTCCATTTGGCATGGACGGCCCCGCATTGCTGACAAACGAAGCGAGCCTGCTGCCGCGCCATCACGATCAATCCCGTCGCGCCTGACAGACCGTCGTCATAGTCCTCGGATCTCCATCTGGATCGGTCCCTCGGCGCGGCCGTTGATAAACTGGTCGACGAACGGGTTGCCCGAGCGATCGATCTCTTCGGTCGGCCCGTTCCAGACAATGCGGCCACCGTGCAGCATCGCGATCCGATCCGCGATCTTGCGCGCACTCACCAGGTCGTGAGTGATCGAGACTGCCGTAGTGCCCACTTCGCGCACGCACTTCACGATCAGATCGTTGATCACATCGGCCATAATCGGGTCGAGGCCGGTTGTCGGCTCGTCGAAGAAGATGATTTCTGGCTCGGCCGCAATCGCCCGCGCCAGCGCAACCCTCTTCTGCATGCCACCGGAAAGTTCGGCCGGCCGCAGGTCGCTTGCTTCGGGACCGAGCCCGACCGCCGCGAGCTTCGCGAGCGCAATCTCCTTTGCCGCAAGCCGCTCCATGCCGCGCCCGTGGATCAGTCCGAATGCGACATTCTCCCATACACTTAGGGAATCGAACAGGGCGCTGCCCTGAAACAGCATGCCGGATTTCTGCATCAGGCGCTCGCGGGCTGCGCGCCGCAGCCCCACGGTTTCGATGCTGTCGATACGGATCGACCCTTTCTCGGGCTCGAGCAATCCTAGAATGCATTTGACCAGAACGGATTTACCTGTTCCCGAACCACCAATGACGACGAGGCTTTCGCCGGTCGCGCAATCAATGTCGAGACCGTCGAGAACGCGCTTGCGGCCGAACGATTTCGTGAGCCCGCGGACGGAGATCTTCGGCAACGAGGCGTCGGTCATTGCGAACCGCCCGTCATCGCGCGAAGAAGGCCTCGGTGATTATGTAATTGGAGACGAGAATCAGCACCGAAGCTGAGACAACGGCATAAGTGGTCGCCCGGCCAACCCCCTGCGCCCCGCCGCGCGAGTAATAGCCGTGATAGCACCCCATCAGAGCCACGATAAAGCCGAACACGGCCGCCTTGACCAGACCGGAGACGACGTCGATGGTCTCGAGGTATTGCTGCGTCCGGTTCAGATAGGCCTCCGGGTTGAAACCCAGCTTGTAGACGCCGATCAGATATCCGCCGAAGACGCCAATGATGTCGGCGACGAGCACCAGCATCGGCAGAGTGATCAGCCCGGCGACGAGCCGCGGCAGCACGAGATAGCGCAGCGGGTCGGTGGACAGCGTCGTCAACGCGTCGATTTGATCGGTCACGCGCATCGTCCCGATTTCCGCCGCCATTGCCGCTCCGACGCGACCGGCGACCATCAATCCGGTGATGACCGGCCCAAGCTCCCGGGTAATCGAGAGCACGACAACCGTCGCCACCGCTCCCTCGGCGGCGAATCGGCTGAACCCGGTATGTGATTGTAGTGCCAGCACCATGCCAGTGAAGACTGCCGTCAGCCCGACCACCGGCAGCGAGAAATAGCCGATATTGACCATTTCGCTGAGAAAGACGCGAAGGTGAAACGGCGGCGTGAACGCCGTGGACAGTGCCAAACCGGCAAACACCACGAGCCGCCCGGTCGCAGCGAGAAAGGCGAGAAAGACCGCGCCAATCGCGGCGAGGAACGTCAGCATCGATGCGGCTCGTCGCGATAGACCCTGTGGTAGCGCCGTCCGAGGGCTGTCAAGACCTCGTACCCGATCGTGCCGGCGTCGGTGGCCGCGGCATCGGGACCATAATCGTCGTCAAGCAACTCGATAGAGCCGCCCGGGCGGGCCAACGCCGGGTCGACGGCGGAAACGTCGAACACGGCGAGATCCATCGAAACTCGGCCAATAAGCGGCACTCGTGTCCCAGCGAGGCGACCCGAACCCCTGTGGCTCAGCGAACGGAGCCACCCGTCCGCGTAACCGATCGCAACGGTCGCGAGGCGGCCCGGATGGTCCATGACATGTGCGGCACCGTAACCGACCGGGTCACCGCGATCAACCTCGCGGACTTGGAGGATTCTGCCCTTGAGCCGGACGATCTGGCGCATTGGGTTGGGTGAGCCCGGCTGTGGGTTGACGCCATAAAGTGCAGCCCCTGGGCGCACGAAGTCGAAGTGAAACGCCGGGCCGAGAAAGATCCCAGACGACGCAGCCAAGCTGGCAGGCACGCCGCTCAGCCGGCTTCTTGCGGAGGCGAACTTGCCGCGCTGGAGGTTGTTCAGCGGGTGCCGCGGCTGGTCGGCGCAAGCGAGGTGGCTGATCAGCGCGCGCCAGCGGATTTCGCCATGTCCCGCAGGTCCGGCCCTCACAAGAGCTTCGAACTCGGGCACGGTCAGTCCCAGACGCGCCATGCCGGTGTCGAGGTGTAGCACCGCGGGGAGATAGCTGTGCCTGCGGGAGGCCACGGCCCAGGTGGCGATCTGACCGGGCTCGTTGAGGACGGGAATGAGACGATGCGAGACGAATTCCTCCGCCGAGCCGGGTGCGGGGCCGTTCAGGACCGCGATTTCGCAGCAAAAGGGAAGCTTGCCACGCAGTGCGATGCCCTCGTCGAGCGTGGCGACGAAAAAGAGCCGGCACCCGGCCGCGGCGAGTGCCGCCGACACTTGCGCCGCACCCAGGCCATAGGCGTCCGCCTTGACGACCGCGGCGCATTGCGCCGGCTTGACCCGCCTCGCCAGCAGTCGCCAATTCGCAACGATGCCCGCGAGATCTATTTCGAGCACCGCGTCCGCACGGTCAGCGCGATCGGCGGACATTAGGAGGCGCTGAGCCGATCAGCGCACGATCGGCAAGTGGTCGGATGCGGCAAAGTCTTCGAACTTCGTGGTTTGCGCGTCGAAGCGAAGCTTGACGGTACCGATCGGGCCGTGCCGTTGCTTTGCGACGATAATCTCGCCTATGCCGTGCACCCTTTCGAGCTCCTCTTTCCACGCGTGGTAGCGCTTGTCGAACTTGTCGTCGGCCTCGTCGGGCCCGCGGATCGGCTCTCGCGACTTATAGTATTCCTCACGAAAGATAAACATTACGACGTCGGCGTCCTGCTCGATCGAGCCCGATTCCCGTAAGTCGGCCAGCATCGGTCGCTTGTCCTCGCGCTGCTCGACGGCACGCGACAACTGAGACAACGCGAGCACCGGGACATTGAGTTCCTTTGCCAGCGCCTTTAACCCACGGGTAATATCCGACACCTCCTGCACTCGGTTTTCGATGACACGAACCTGATTGGAAGCTCGGAGGAGCTGCAAATAGTCGACGATGATCAGCCCGAGCCCCTGCTGGCGCATCAGGCGCCGCGAGCGGGTGCGCAAGGCAGAAACGGTCAGCGCCGGCGTGTCATCGATGAACAGCCGTAATGCCGCGAGTTGCTGGCTGGCTCGGACGAATTTGTCGAAATCCTCATGGCTCACATCCCCGCGGCGGATGCGGTCGGATGAAACACCGGATTCCTCCGCGAGGATTCGCGTGGCGAGCTGTTCGGCCGACATCTCGAGTGAAAAGAAGCCGACGACCGCGCCGTCCTCGGCAACGGTGCGGCCATCTGGCCCGCGGGCCGGCTTGTATGCCTTGGCTGCGTTGAACGCGATATTGGTCGCCAGGGCCGTCTTTCCCATCGACGGCCGCCCCGCCAGGATCACGAGATCGGAGGGGTGCAGACCGCCGAGCTTCTTGTCGAGATCGGCGAAACCGGTGGCCACACCGACCGTCCTGCCGCTGCGCTTGAACGCCGCTTCCGCGTTGTTGATGGCGTCGACGAGGGCGGTGTCGAAGGCGCGAAACCCGCCCTCCAGCTGGCCCGCAGTGGCGAGATCGAACAGCCTCCGCTCCGCTCGCTCGATCTGCTCGCGCGCGGGGTCGTCGAGATCCTGATGAAAAGCGTCGTTGACGACGTCCTCACCAATTGTGATCAGCTCACGCCGCTGGTAGAGATCGTGAATAATCCGACCGTAATCCTCCGCGTTGATGATCGTCACTGCGCTCGTGGCCAATCGCGCGAGGTACTGTGATCCGCCGATCGAAGCCAACGCAGTGTCCTGGTCGAACAAGCCTTTGAGAGTGACCGGGTCAGCCCTTTGACCGCTCTCGATCAACTTGCCGATGGAGGCGAAGATTCGGCCGTGCACGGCATTGCCGAAATGCTCGGCCTGAAGAAACTCGGAGACCCGAGAATATGTCGCGTTGTTAATCAGGATCGCCCCGAGAAGCGCCTGTTCGGCGTCGGTGTTGTAGGGCGGGATGCGAATAGGCTCGGAGTCGGGACCCCGCAGCGGAGTGACCCGAGACATTGCGGCTGTTTCCATGCGGTCGCAAAATAGCACCGCTGGGACCGCGGTCCCGCGAGGAATACGATACACACCTTGTGGATGTCGGGGATGAACGTCAGGCGGCCCGATCGGAAGCAGCGCTGCCTTCGCGCTCCCAGTCGAGCATGTAGTCCCGCGTCATAGGCACCGAATCGACCGCCTTCGCGAGCTGCATTTGGAAGACCATACACGTGCTGCGGCGAAACGCGATCTCGGAGCCGACCAGGTACATCTCCCACATCCGGCAGAAGCGCTCGTCGTAGAGCCCGCGCAGGCGCTCGCGATTGCCCTCGAAGCGGCGGCGCCAGGATCTCAGTGTCTCGGCATAGTGCAGGCGTAGGATCTCGATGTCGGTAACCCACAGCTTTGATCGTTCGACGGCCGGCAGTACCTCCGAGAGCGCCGGAATGTAACCGCCCGGAAAGATGTATTTGCGGATCCAAGGGTGGGTCGAGCCGGGCCCGTCCATGCGGCCGATCGAGTGCAACAGCGCTATACCGTCCGGCGCCAGCAGCGACTTGAGCTGATTAAAGAACGCATTGTAGTGATTGACGCCAACGTGCTCGAACATACCGACAGAAACGATTCTGTCGTAGTGGCCTCTCTCCTCGCGGTAGTCGCGCAGGCAGAACTCGACGCGGTCGGCCAATCCCGCGATTACCGCGCGGCGCACGGCTACTTTGTGCTGCTCCGTCGAAAGGGTCAGGCCGGTCACCTTCGCGCCGCATTCCCCGGCCAGGTAGAGCGCAAGGCCGCCCCACCCCGAACCGATATCGAGCACCTTTTGCCCTGGCCGGATCAGCAGCTTTGCAGCGATGTGCCGCTTCTTGTCGAGTTGCGCGGTGTCGAGGTCGTCGGTGCCGTCACGGAAGTAGGCGCAAGAATATTGCCGATCCTGATCGAGGAACGATGCGTAGAGTTCTTCCGACAGGTCGTAGTGATGGGCGACGTTGCGGCGAGCACGCGGAAGCGGATTGTATTGATGTAGTCGGCGCAAGGGGCTGAAGGCACCGTTTACGTGATGTCCTAAAAATCCCTCAGGCAAAAGCTCGATATTGGTGGTCACCAAGTCGATTAAATCATAGAGGCTCCCTTCTTCGATGGTCAGCGTACCGTCTACATAAGCTTCTGGCAGGAATAGCCGCGGTCTGACGAGGAGCTTCCAGTGCAACGCAGGGTCGTGAAACCGGATTGCGACATTTGCCCCAGGTGATCCCTGGAAAGCAAAGGAGCGTCCGCCGGCATCGACGATACGAAGCTTGCCTACGCGAATGATGCGTTCGAACAGGTGTGCCAGCAGCATCGCATTGAAAGCGAAGGCAGATTGTGCCTCAGCCGGCGCGGGTCCCGGCCGCTTCCTGCCGGCGGGTCGGGTTATCGGTAGGGGCCAGGTCGGCTTCGTTGTCGTCTTCGTCGCGCAGGCGCAGCGGGTCGATGCCTTTAGCCTGCATAGCAGCTTCTTCCGTCGACTGAGCAACGTTGGCGGTAATCGTTACCGAGACTTCCGGATGCAGGACGATCCTTACCGAATGCATTCCCAGGCTCTTGATCGGCCTTTCGAGAACGACTTGGAGTTTGTCGATCGTAAAACCCGCTTTGGTCACCGCATCGGCGAGATCGCGAGCAGAAACCGAGCCGTAGAGCTGGCCGCTTTCGCCCGCCTGGCGAACGATGACAACGCTCAAGCCTTCGAGCGTGCCGCCGATTTCGGTCGCTTCCGACTTTCGCTCCAGATTGTTCGCCTCGAGTTGGGCGCGTTGGCTCTCGAAATAGGTTAGATTTTCCTTGGTCGCTCGCAGCGCCTTCTTTTGCGGAAGCAAATAATTGCGCGCGAAGCCCGGCTTCACCTTCACGAGCTGACCCATTTGACCGAGTTTCTCGACCCGCTCGAGCAGGATCAGGTCAACGATCATTTGTGCCTCCAAGAGACTGACGCAGGGGGAAGCGGCCGCGAAGCCGAAGCGAAGCGTCGATCAGCCCTAAAAAAGTGATCAACAGCAGCGGCCAACCGAACAACCCGGCCAGCACGTAGAATGAAATGAGCAGGATTGCGGGGCGAGAGAACCGGTATGCGATGGTGTGGAGCACTGCCAGGCCGGCGAGGCAGAATGGCAGGGTTAGCACGATCATCATGTTGATGCCGAAAAAGCCTATCGTTCCGCCAAGGGCCGTGGCCGCGGTAGCGAGTACCGGGAGAAGCGGAAACCACCTCGGAAGGCTGAGCGTGGCGAGGGCGGGTGAAGGCCGCCAGCTCGCTCCAAAGCGCGCCAGCAGTCCTTGGGCGAGAATGCCGTTGATTAAGGTCATAGCCATCCAGGAGGCGGCGACGAGACCAGGCATGATCATCGCGAGGAGGTGGGCAAACTCATCGCGACCGGGAGCGCTCTTGTCGAAGAGGCGATCGAGCGCGGGAGCCAGCATCTCACGCATCGCTGACTGAAGACTATCGGGACCCCCGAACAAGAAAAAAGCAACCGCGATCGCGGTCAGCCCGAGGCCAGTCAACCAAGCGGCGAGAAGGCCAGGCGGATACCACTCCATCGCGCCGGCGGTGGCAGTGCGGGCAAGCAAGGCCTGGCGGACCAGAAGAATCACCGGCACGACGTTTAGCGCGGCAAACATCAGCGCCGCCGTGATATCGCTCGCGGCCAGCAACATCATGGACGCGGTGACGCCTGCCGCCAAGGCAACCCCGGCGCCCAGCCACAGCCCACCGATGAAGAGCGGCAGCTGGGATAGGTAGATGAGGATCAGCGAGCTCGATGAGCCCGTCGCTACGGCGAGCGACGGGCCGGCGGCGAATGCTCCGCAAAGCGCGGTGATTCCAACGACCCCGACCCGACCCATGGCCTCGCCCGCCGCACGCCCAGCTACTTCACCATGTAGGGAAGCAGACCGAGAAACCGCGCCCGCTTGATCGCCTGCGCAAGCTCGCGTTGTCTCTTGGTCGAGACCGCCGTGATGCGGCTGGGCACAATCTTTCCCCGCTCCGAGACGAAACGCTGCAACAGCTTGACGTCCTTGTAGTCGATCTTCGGCGCGTTCGGACCCGAGAACGGGCACGATTTCCGCCGACGGAAGAACGGGCGTCGTGCTCCGGCGCCTCGCGCCGAACCGCCACCCGATTGACTTTCCATCTATGCCTCCACCGCTTCCGGCACTGCCCGCTCGGGGCGGTCGGCTCGCTCGGTTGCGCCGTCACGACCTTCGCCGTACCGATCGCGGTCACCGGAGCTGCGCCGCTGGCGATCGTCGCGGCTGCCCCGGCTCTGCATGACCACAGACGGTCCCTCGTCGTGGGCGTCGACGCGGATGGTCAGGTACCGGATCACGTCTTCATTGATCCGCATCGTCCGCTCGAGTTCGGCGATGGCCGCGGGCGGCGCTTCGATGTTGAGCAGCACGTAGTGCCCCTTGCGGTTCTTTCTCATCCGGTAGGAAAGATTGCGCAACCCCCAATATTCTCGCTTCTTGACTTCGCCGGCGTTGTCGGTGAGGAGCTGGGTGAACGCGTCTGCGAGGGCATCGACCTGCGCGCCAGATATGTCCTGGCGTGCGATAAATACGTTCTCATAGAGAGACATGCCGCGGAGAACCTTGTGGCTGTTCACGAACCGACGCGCACCGCGAACGGGAGCCGCGGGCGCGATCGTAAAAAGACCGGGACACTATACTGCAAGCCGTCTCAGAGGCAAGCTAGCCAAACGAGAGCAGCCTCGGTCCGCGATGACAGCCCTGCTTCGGTCAATGCCCGGCTTCCCGCGACTACGCTGGCCCTCGCACACGCTGGGCTCCGACGGACAGCGCTCGCAACAACTTTTAGGCCGTCTTAACCGATCGCTGGTACCGGAAGCGCTGAAATTGTGACAGCTTGGTTCCGGGCGCAGAGGCAGCTGACGCATGACGGCGGCGCCGAATGGCGAGGCAGCACATTTTTCATCCCGAAGACCGCGCGCGGACGACGATCGACGGCCAGCTGGCCGAAGCCGGCTGGGTGATCCAATCGCGCGAGCAGATGAACCTCGGCGCGGGGCTCGGTGTCGCCGTGTGCGAGCGCCGAGATCGCCGAGGGCGAGGCCGCGCTGGAGCGCGCCCGCCAGGGTCTCGACACCTTGCGCCGCGCGCTGCTCAAGGCCGCGGTAACCGGCGAACTGACGCGCGACTGGCGCGAGGCGAACCGCCCCACTGGGACCGGCGCCGACCTCCTCGCCCGTATCCGCGCCGAACGCGAATCACTCGCTCCGAAGTCTCGACGTCGCCCCCCGAGCGCCACAGTCGAAGCCGTTGACACCTCGTTGAAACCGCTGCCGGAAGGATGGGTGTGGACGACATGGAGAGAGGTTGGTGTTTCCCAGAATGGGAGAGCTTTTCCAAGCAGTGAATACGCAACAGACGGCATTAAGTTACTGAGACCGGGAAATCTTTATGCTGATAGATCTGTACGGTGGAATGAGAAAAATACCAGATATCTACCGATAACATTTGTTGAAGCGGCCAACGATCTGCTCATAGAGGGATCAGAACTCATTATAAATCTAACAGCGCAGTCTCTAAAAGACGAATTTCTCGGTCGTGCCTGCTTAACAGCCAACGGGGAGCGATGTCTACTGAACCAACGCTTAGCGCGACTAACACCCTTTGTAATTTCGCGGGTCTTCATGTTAATGATTTTCAAGTCGCCATTGTTTAGACCCTTTTGTTCAAGATCTCAATTCAGGTAGTTTGATCCAACATTTGTTCACGTCTCAGATTGATCGATTTGCTTTCCCTATGCGACCGGAAGCCGAACAAAAGGTTATTGTGAAAAGAGTGGAAGAAGGTCTCGCTGCCCTGTCGGAGACTGCCCAAAGTATTGAGGCGCAACTCCAAACGACAACTCTACTCCGCCAGTCGATATTGAAAGCTGCTTT
>Ga0209526_10003970_pt1 | contig 10075 bp, 11 predicted proteins | sample JacPinW_OM2H0_M1_FD_188566 | JGI IMG/M metagenome (GOLD analysis project Ga0209526, IMG submission 188566) | Forest soil microbial communities from Algoma, Ontario, Canada - Jack Pine, Ontario site 1_JW_OM2H0_M1 (SPAdes) (version 2) | ecosystem: Environmental > Terrestrial > Soil > Boreal... | reverse complement strand
TATGCAAAGTGCAGCCGAGTACGCTCGTGCAACTTCGAAAAGTTTCTGGGTTCGGGGACCGAAAAGTGGAGATGTACGGGCCAAAAATTTTGGAAGCGCTGAAAAACTTCGGGTCAAAGCCGCGAGGAATTGGGGCGGCCTAGGGGGCATCTGAATAGTTGCCATCTGAATTTGTTGGGTATAGGATTCTGCCACTTGAATAGCCTGACGGTTGGCGGCACCGGGACTCATGTTTGCTGCCACACCTCCAGCACAACAGGAGCGTTACGCCATGCGCAGATCCCTTTGTTTTGCCTTAATTTTTCTGGTGATTGCCAGTCCTTGCTTAGCGCAAAAAAAGCGCGTGGCGGTGCTGAATTTTGAATACGGTACGGTGAAATCCAACGCGCAGGCGATTTTTGGTTCCGATCAGGATGTGGGTAAGGGAATTTCCGACATGCTGGTTCAGAAGCTGGTCGAGGACGGGAAGTATTCCGTCATCGAGCGCAACGCCCTCGATAAAGTGCTCGGCGAGCAGAATTTTTCGAATAGCGATCGCGCCGATGCTTCGACGGCCGCAAAGATCGGCAGGATTCTGGGAGTAGACGCCATCATTATCGGCAGCATCACGCAGTTCGGCCGCGATGATCAGCACACTAACATTGGAGGTGGAGGATTTGGCGGCTACGGATCCAGGATGGGAATCGGCGGCATCGGAACGCACAAGGCTAAAGCAGTGGTGGGAATCACCGCGCGATTGGTAAATACCAGTACGGGGGAAATACTTGCGGCCGTGACCGGGACCGGAGAGTCTTCGCGCTCGGGCACTTCGCTGATTGGAGCCGGAGCGGGCGGCGGCAGCGGTGGCGGTGCTGGCTTGGATATGGGAAGCAGCAACTTTGGCCAGACGATATTGGGTGAAGCGGTAAAAGCAGCGGTGGGCGATACAGCTACGCAATTAGATAACAAGGCAGCCAATCTTCCTACCGTGAAAGTTTCGGTATCGGGCCTGGTAGCGGATGTCAGCGGAAACACGCTGATCATCAACGTGGGCAGCAAAACCGGACTAAAGGTTGGCGATACGCTCGATATCAGCCGGCAGGTCCGCACGGTGAAGGATCCCACCACCGGCAAAGTGTTGAAGGCCATTACCGATAAGATCGGCAGCGGCACGGTCACGCAAATCGATCAAGATTCGGCGACAGTGACATTTACTGGCGCGGGACCAGTCAAGGTTGGAGACGTGGCACAGACCCCTTAGGTAGCGCAGTTAAGGATTAATCCTCACATGATCGGCGAAACGATTTCGCATTACCGCGTGCTGCGCAAACTCGGTGGCGGCGGCATGGGTGTGGTCTACGAGGCCGAAGACGTCAAGCTCGGCCGTCACGTGGCTCTGAAATTTCTGCCCGATGACATCGCGACGGACCCGCAAGCATTAGCCCGGTTCCAGCGCGAGGCTCAAGCAGCTTCCGCGTTGAACCATCCGAACATTTGCACCATTTACGAAGTGGATGAACATAACGGCCAGGCATTTATTGCCATGGAATATCTGGACGGACTGACTCTGAAGCACACACTCACTAACGGGCATCTGGAGTTGGAGCAGTTGCTTACGCTAGGAATTGAGATCGCCGATGCTCTGGATGCGGCCCACTCTCAAGGAATAATTCATCGCGATATCAAGCCTGCCAACATTTTCGTGACGAAACGCGGACATGCGAAGGTCCTGGATTTTGGACTGGCCAAAGTGACCAAGCAGCCATCCAGCGCTAGTGCCGGGACCAGCCTAACGACCATAGTTGAGGATCCGGATCAACTTACCACCCCGGGAATGGCTCTCGGCACGGTGGCTTACATGTCACCCGAACAAGTTCGCGCGAAAGACCTAGATGCACGCACGGATCTTTTTTCTTTTGGTGTGGTGCTTTATGAAATGGCTTCTGGGCAATTGCCGTTTCGCGGAGAAACCTCGGGAGTAATTTTTGACGGCATTTTGAATCGCACGCCTATCTCTTCGGTGCGCCTGAATCCCGATCTGCCGGTGGGCCTCGAAGAAATAATCAATAAAGCCTTAGAGAAAGATCGCAATCTGCGATACCAGCACGCGTCGGAAATGCGTAGCGACTTGTCGCGTTTGCAACGCGATTCGCAGGTGCGGCCTGTTCCCGCAGATCAGGGTGAGCAGTTACCTGCAGGTGAAATGCAGAATCGAGTGCCGATATCGGGTGCTTCGAGTCAGACGTCCAAGGTGGTCAACGCCGCTGAGAATAAAGAGGCGACGCAAAAGGTCAGCGCGCCAGCCGTGCTCGCCGCGCCGCCCGTCATGCCGCAACCACCGGTTCAGCCCCGTGTTCCATTGCCCCCTGTTGCTTCGAAGGGCAGCAGTATGCGTGGTCTTTATATGGGGCTCGGTGCTCTTGTAGTGGTCGGCGTACTTTTTGCGGCTGGTTTTTATTTGCCACGGAGACTAAAGATTCATGCCGGTGAAGGCAAGGCAGCGCTCCCTGCAAAACCTGCTGCGGGTGGACAACTGAATGCTCAACCGAGTCCGCCGGCTTCTTCTGTAGCGGCACCATCAGTGACCCCGCCATCAGCTGAGAGTGGCGCGGCCGCGCAATCGAGTCAAACCTCGTTGCCCGAGAAGGCCGACGCATCGAGTGGGTCTGGAGCTTCGCACGCGGATGCTCCGGGAAATACTAAACGTGGTTCCAAAGGCACGCAAGGAATGCCGGACAATTCCGAGCAGCGACGGGCCGCCGCTGAACGCGCTCAAGCAGAGGCGGAAGCTACCGCGGCCGCAGCTGCAAAGGCAGAGGCTGCTGCCGCGGACCTGAAAGAGGCCGAAGCCCTGGAAGACCAACTAAACGGACGCGCGGCTTCGGTTTCTCAAAGCCTGGACAACTTGAAAGGGCAGCAAAGTGCGCAGGGCTATGGATTGCGTGGCGATGTTGTTTCCGCGGAACAACGTATGCAGTCGTACATGTCAAAAGCTCAAGCTGCGTTGCAACGTCAAGATGGTCCAAGCGCGAAGAAGTTTTTCGAACAGGCCGACCGTGAAATTTCCTTTCTAGAAAAATTTCTAGGACACTAACCATAGTTGTTGGGTTGAGTTTTGAGTTTCCAAATTTGAGAAGCTGATTTCTTCAGTAACCCGCCATGTTCCGGGCAAAAATTCATTCCACTGCGTAATTTATTGACAAGGAGCCTGTGCCGTCCTACTTTGCGTGGGACAAATACGAACGGGGAGATCGTGCATGGAAAAAGAATTAGCGCGATGCGCGGGATTATTGTTTTTGATGGTTCTTTCGGCCTCTCGAATTGCCTTTGCGCAGGAACCCTCTTCCACCCTGGGAATATTTGAAGGGCACGGTGATGTTGGGACAGTTCTGCACGCGGGTATGAGCGAATATGATGCTTCGAAGCGAAGTTACACACTTACCGGCAGCGGCGAAAACATGTGGTCCGACTCGGACAATTTTCAGTTTGCCTGGAAGAAATGGTCAGCGGATGCATCTTTGACGGCGGACATTTCCTTTGGTGGTCAAGGCGGCAATGCGCATCGCAAGGCTGTGTTGATGATGCGGCAGAGTCTGGAGCCTGACTCTGCGTACGTGGATGTAGCGCTGCACGGGAACGGTTTAGCGTCTTTGCAGTATCGCGAGGCTAAGGGCGCGCCCACGCATGAAATCCAGTCGAACATTTCAGCGCCTGCGCAATTGCGCATCGAAAAGAGTGGTGATTACGTTTCAATGTGGTTGGCGTCTCCTGGAGAAAAATTAAAACCTGCTGGAGCAGCGATGCGTGTTTCCTTTGGCGCGCCTTTTTATGTGGGCATTGGGGTGTGTAGCCACGATAAAGATGCCAGCGAAAAAGCTGTATTTTCGACCGTAGAGCTGAAAGAAGTCGCGCGAGCAGCAGCTGCTGATCAAACCACTCTGTATAGCACCCTCGAAACGATCACGGTGGCCTCAATGGACCGTCGCGTTGTGTATTCCATTCCCGGACATTTTGAAGCGCCCAACTGGACGCGCGATGGGGCCGCGTTTATCTTCAATGAAGACGGCCGCATTAAGCGCTTGCCCGTTGGTGACGGCCAACCACAAACCATCGATACCGAGTTTGCGGTGCGATGCAACAATGATCATGGAATCTCGCCGGATGGTAAGACATTGGCGATAAGCGATCAGTCGCAAGGAGATCATCAGTCCATTATTTATTTGCTACCGATCACCGGTGGAACACCGCGCCGCATTACGCAGAAATCTCCTTCTTATTGGCATGGCTGGTCGCCGGATGGGAAGACGCTTGCTTATCCCGGGCAGCGCAATGGTGAATTTGATATCTACACGATCTTGACGGAAGGTGGTGAAGAAAAGCAGTTGACCACCGCGACAGGACTGGATGACGGGCCGGAATATACGCCGGACGGAAAATATATTTATTTCAATTCCGTGCGCACCGGCCGGATGCAGATATGGCGGATGCACCCCGATGGCGGCGCGCAGGAGCAGGTCACTTCAGACAACCTGAATAACTGGTTCCCGCACATTTCCCCGGATGGGAAATGGCTGGTTTTTCTCTCGTATGGCAACGAGGTGGAGGGGCATCCAGAGAATAAAGACGTGATGCTGCGAATTGTGCCGCTGAAGGACGATAAAGTTGACGGCAAAATCGTAGTGCTGGCGAAACTTTTTGGGGGACAGGGAACAATTAACGTGCCTTCATGGTCGCCGGATAGTAAGCAGCTGGCTTTTGTCAGCTATCAGCTAGTACCTCGGGAAAACGCAGCAAAGTAATGGGCGTGTAGTCCAGCATTCAGGCGCACAGCTTTTGCCAACTCGCTGTCACGATGCGAAATGCGTGAACAGATTGTTTAGCGATTCGGCCAACGTCGGATGGGCGAAAATCCCATCGCGCAACATTGTGAATGGCAGTTTGCCCATCATCGCTAACTGCAACATGGACATGATTTCTCCGCCTTCGATGCCCAGCACGGCTGCGCCGAGAATCTGATCGGTGTCGGCGTCCACGATAGCTTTCGTAAATCCGCGCGATTCGTCGACTTCCAGAGCTCGAGCCACTGAAGACATCGGCATTTTTGCGACGCGGAAGTTTTTCTTTTGGTCGCGAGCCTGGGCTTCTGTGATGCCGATGCGGCCGAGTTGCGGATCGATAAAAACGGTATAGGGGAGGGGGCGGCCCTCCGTTGTGGCGCTTCCTTTGTCTATTAGGTTGATGCGTAAGATGCGAAAGTCGTCGTAAGAAATGTGCGTGAACGCGGGGCCGCCGTTGATGTCTCCGAGCGCATAAACTCCCGGCGTGCTGGTCTCCAATTTGCAATTCACCTTAATGAATCCGCGATCATCCGTCGCGATGCCGGCGGCACCAAGATTTAAGGCTTCCACGTTGGGCACCCTGCCAGTGGCCACTAACAAATGCGAACCTTGAAGTTCGCGTGTTCCCCGCGTTTTCTCGCGGGCGGTTAGCAGGATTTGCGAGCCGGTCTTTGTGACACGCTCAGCACTTGTGTTTAGAAAAATCTCGATGCCGTCCTGCCGCAAGAGGGCGGCGATTTCGTCGGCCACGTCAGAATCCTCGCCGCGAAGTAACTGCGGACCAGACTGCACAATGGAGACGCGACTGCCGAAGCGGCGAAACATTTGTCCGAATTCGAGGCCGACATAGCCTCCACCGAGAACAAGCAAGTGCTCGGGGACACTATCGAGTTCCATGATTGAGGTGCTGTTGAGATATGGGACATGTTTGAGACCGTCGACCTGAGGTATCGCAGGCCGGCATCCTGCGTTGATGAAAAGTTGCTCGGCATGTATCGCGCGCTGGGTCCCATCTTTCAAGCGCACCGCTAAAGACTTGGGGCCGGTGAAGCTAGCTTCGCCAAAAATCAAATCGAGATTTCTAGTTTTTTCCAGACTCGATTGGCTACCATTTCTGAAACTGTCGACAATGTCGCGTTTGCGCTTACGAATGCGTGCCATGTCGACGCGAATATTTTTGGTTTCAACTCCATAATCGGCGCCGCGGCGTGCGAGATAGGCTACACGGCCGCTGGCCACCATGGTCTTCGTCGGTGTGCAGCCTTCATTGACGCATGTGCCGCCGATGTGTTCGCGTTCGATCAGCGCCGTGCGCATTCCTGCTTGAGCGAGTGCTTTGCACAGCGGGTTTCCACCCTGGCCTGAACCGATAACGACTGCCTGGTATTGATCGGGCGCACTCATGGGACACTCCTGACTGTGTCGTGCATCTTATTCGAGCGGGATGTGCATTCCAACCTGCGAGGTATCGCAGACGCCTCCTGCGCGTGAAGTTTGCGGCGCTATAACCATCGGTGTTAAGAACACGCAGTGATTGTAGTGCATGATTCCTGAGCCTCAGGGGGACCCAGTGAAAGATCTTATTTTACGATTTGTAATCGGAGGGGTTGTTGTGTCCGCGTTTGCGGCTTTGGGCGACGTGCTGAAACCAAAAAGCTTTGCTGGATTATTTGGTGCGGCCCCGTCGATCGCGCTCGCTACTCTCGGGCTGACTATCGCTGCTAACGGAAAGATGTATGCAGCCACAGAAGCTCGTTCTATGGTCGCGGGTGCATTGGTCTCTTTTTTATACGCCTTCCTTTGTTCTTGGCTTATGCTGCGTCGCAAATTGAAGGCCATGCCGGTTACGATATCGGCGCTGGCCATCTGGCTGGTGTGCTCTATATCAATCTGGTTTCTGGTTCTGAGATAGAGCGCTATGAAAGTTTCCGCTAACTTCTCTGCATTAAAAAAGACTAAATGGTATGAGTACGCTGTACGATTTTTACTCGGCGGAAGTGTGACGGTGGTCGCGGGACTCCTCGCCAAATATTACGGTCCAGTGTTTGGCGGCCTTTTCCTGGCGTTTCCGGCAATTTTTCCGGCCAGCGCGACGCTAGTGGATAAGCATGAGCGGGAGAAGAAACAGCGTGCAGGAATGAAACAGACCGCGCGAGGGCGACAGGTGGCAGGGGTGGAAGCCGCAGGCGCGGCGCTTGGAAGCTTAGGCCTGGCGACATTTGCCTACGTCATCTGGAAACTGCTGCCAGTCTGGAATGTAGCGGGTGTTTTCATTGTGGCGGTAGCGGCCTGGCTTTGTGTTTCGGTGTCGCTCTGGTGGCTTCGCAAAAAGCATTGGAGGAGCCCGTCAAAATGAGCGATTGGGCCTAACCTTGCGAGCTTTTCAATATTCTCCTTAAATGCAGTTTGGTCGAAGAGGTTGTGTCCGCCTCGAAACTAATCTTCATGAGCTCAAGCGCATTACGATGAGCCCGCTTCATGGGCGCCGCTACGCAATCGGAAGGGACATAAACGTCCAGGTCGCGAACATACAATTCACTGGCAGTGGACAAAATACATGATTGGTAATTAATCCAGCCAGAATTACGGTTTTCACTTTCAGGTAGGAAAAAAGCGTATCGATCGGCGTGGCATAAAAAGCCGAATGCTTGGGCTTTAAGCCGATGTAATCGGATGCTTCGGGAATTAACTGACTGACCATCGGATAGCCAGGCGAGCCCGGGCGAAGACCATGAGATAAGACCGCGGAAAAGTCCGAGCGCCATTTACCACGATTATCGTTCACATAGATGACTGGGATGCCGGCATCCCTGCACCGCCTTTTCAGCGCGGATATGTTTTTCCCGAGTGCGGCTATTGATTTCAGTAGTTGAGAATTGCCAGGAAAGTCCAGGTCGTTCAGCACGTCCACTAAAAGGAGCACAACGGGGCACGAATCCGGGGCATTGCCGTGCAAATCTTGATTTTTGCGCACTGGCCGATTCATGACGGCCTGGCGTTACTCTTTCTTCACAGCGCGCATGCCGTCCTTGATGCGGCGCCGCGCTTCTCCTGGGCCACGCACGTCCAGGACACGATATTGCTTGCCAGATAGTTCATGGTAGTTGATGAAGAATTCCTGGAGTTCCTTGACGAAGGTCTTACCCAAATCATCTATATGCTTCACGTGGGCATAAGTGTGGTTCATCAATTCGATGGCAACTACGCGGTCATTCCGTTCAGTATCTTTCTTGTTTTTGCCTTGCTCGCCCTCGATGATTCCTACGGGCCGGCATTTTATGAGGCAACCCGGATACGCAGGTTCGTCCATCAAAACCAGCACGTCGACGGGGTCACCGTCTTCGGCTTTGGTTGAAGGGATGAATCCAAAGTCGTGAGGGAAGGTCATGCCAGCGGGCAAAACCTTCTTCAGCGCGAAGACTTTTTGATCATCATCGAAAGCAAACTTGTTACGACTGCCTTTGGGGGTTTCAATGATGACCTGAATAGTTTCTTTGTCATCTTCAACGTGCGATGGAAGGCGGGTTGGATCGGCAAGCGCGTTTTTCGGCGTCTTTTCCTTGTTCATGAATTCTCCTGATTTTCAGTCTGTCTTCACGCAACATCTGGCCGAAGCAAATGGTCATTATTTTTCTCATTATTCAAACGGATAGTTTAAGCACCATGGACGTCAGTGGTCGATACAGCAAAAACCCGACCCCCAGAGGGACTTCAAGCCAACTTGCCAGTGCGGTCTTCCTTTCGGCAATTTCGGGCTGCTGAACTGGAAGGTAAGAAACGCTAGAATCTTCTAATCCCCTCGGCGCCGGCATTCTTTGTCATCCCCAAGAGGGCCGCTGAAGGGGTACACCTGGAGGTCTGAAGGGGAGGTCGCTTTGTATGTGCAGGAATATTAAAAACCTTTTTAACTTTGATCCGCCGGTCACGGACGAAGAGATTCGGAATGCCTCGCTTCAGTTCGTTAGAAAAATCAGCGGCTTCAACAAACCATCGAAGGCCAATGAAGCCAGTTTCGTGGCCGCAATCGATGAGGTTGCGCGTGCCTCTTCGCGCCTTCTCCGGTCCCTTGAAACGAACGCGGCGCCGAAGAATCGAGAAGAAGAGGCGGAAAAACTAAGGGCTCGCGCCGCAGAAAGATTTGGCGATTGAGATGGTGCGCGTGGGCGAGCAAAAGATGAAAGTATTGTTGGTTTTGTCCTTGATAGTCGTTGCGGCGATGCCGCCGCGCGCCCAAGCAACAGGAATGAAGCCAAACTTGGAGGTTGTGGTGCTGGGCTCAGGTGGACCACGAGCATTCGGCAGGGCCGGTTCGAGTTACATCGTACTGATCGATGGGAAACCTCGGATTTTGCTGGATGCCGGGCCGGGCACGTTCGTGCGCATCGGAGAATTGCAGATTGATCTTGGGCAAGTGGGCATAGTCCTGTTGACACACCTTCACATCGACCACAGCGGCGATTTGGCGGCATTTTTTAACGCGCGCGCGCTCACTAGCGATGGGCCGATAAAGTATCGGGTATTCGGCCCGGACGGCGCGGGGTTGTTCCCTAAAACGTCGCGATTCGTCGATTTGCTGGTTGGTGAGAATGGATTGTTCGCGTACCAGAAAACTTTTGGTGCGCGGGAAACATTTTCGGTTCGTGATTTGGCGATCGACTTAAATACTGGCGTTACAAAAATTGTGGATGAGAACGGATTGATTGTGGAGGAAATCGCGACGCATCACGGCGACTGCCCCTCCGTAGCCTATCGCATTACTTATCACGGTAAATCTGTGGTTTTTTCCGGCGATATGGACGCTTCGGCAGTGCCAAATCTGGTTCGACTGGCGAAGAGCGTGGACTTACTGGTTTTCAATTGTGCGGTTCTCGACCCGCCAGGTTCGCCAAGCCAGCTATACGAACTGCATACACCGCCAAAGAAAATTGGCGAGGCGGCGAAGGAGGGTGGCGTAGGACGCCTATTGTTGAGCCACACTGCGCCAGATGTTGAAGAGAGTAAGAACGATGTAATGAAGTCCATCCACACATCGTTCACGGGGCCCGTGGAGTTTGCGACTGACCGGATGCGCGTTCAGATAGAACACCGCCTCAAGGCGCATATTGATTTAGGGCCTGTCGGGACTCTCCAAGGCCTCCAAGAGGACGGGAATCAAAACTGCAGCGGTGCCGGCGCTGACAAGTTCGATAAAGTGGGTTGAGCCCGCTTTGGCTGGGGGGCGGTGCCCCGACTTCGCCGCCAGCGCACACTCACCGTGC
>Ga0209526_10003969_pt1 | contig 10075 bp, 7 predicted proteins | sample JacPinW_OM2H0_M1_FD_188566 | JGI IMG/M metagenome (GOLD analysis project Ga0209526, IMG submission 188566) | Forest soil microbial communities from Algoma, Ontario, Canada - Jack Pine, Ontario site 1_JW_OM2H0_M1 (SPAdes) (version 2) | ecosystem: Environmental > Terrestrial > Soil > Boreal... | reverse complement strand
ACCCAACACACTTCACTCTGAATGAGGGTGACGAAGCGGTGTCAGATTGGACGGCCGACAGCAAGGCAGTCATTGTCAGTCAAAATCGCCGTGATCATTACGCAGTTTACAAGCAGTTCCTGAACGCGGAAACACAAGAGACTATTGTGACCGCGAGCGGTGGTTTGTTGGAGAGCGCTCAACTGAGCCCGGACGGCAAGTGGGTCATTTTTCAGGTCTATCCGATTCCGGGAGGCCTATCAACGCCAAGGCCAGTCATGCGGGTTCCCATAACCGGGGGATCGCCGGAATTGATATTCACAGTGCCTCGCTGGAGTGGAAGCACTTGTGCCAGAGCCCCATCGAATCTATGCGCGGTCGCCCAGCGGACCGCGGATGGCAAGCAGATGGTTGTAACGGCCTTTGATCCCGTCAAAGGTCGCGGCTTTGAGCTGGCCCGGTTTGACCTCGATCCCGAACCTGATGAGGACGGTGTGCCGCTCTGCGGGATTTCTCCCGACGGCACACGCCTCGCTACCAGCCCAGGCAGAAGAGGCCCGATCAAAATTCGTTCCTTGCGTGGGCAACCGGTGCAAGTTATCCGGGTGAAGGGCTTAGATAATATGCGGTTGTTAGGCTGGGCAGCGGACGGAAAGAGTTTGCTTGTATCCAACAGCACAAAAGGCGGGGCAGCGATTCTGCATGTAGATCTACAGGGCAACGCGAAAGTCTTGTGGAACTGCAGTGAAGGGGGTGACAGGTGCGACGGGACAGCTTCTCCCGATGGTCGGCATCTGGCGGTTTATGGCCAGAAGCTGAGCGCCAACATGTGGATGATGGAAAATTTCTAAAATGGCGGCGATGCTGTTTTGCGAGCTGCCGCAGAGATGTGGATAGATCAAAATCGAACCTCAGATCGAATTACCGATCGAAATCTACGGGCCATTGGACGGTCGCTCCGAATCTCCGAAGGCTCAGTGCGCCGGTTGCTGGCTGCGTAAACACCGTCCCGGAAAGACTCCCGCTAAGTGCCATCTTTCTCGCGGGGGTTTTCTTTGCACAGTGCGTTTAAAAAGCCCGTTTATTACGCAGCGTTCAGCGATTACCGGATTACCCGGTGCGGTTACTTTTTGGTCGGGGGTTTTGGTTGCGGCAGTTCGTACTCGCCTTCAACTTCGATTGTTGCTGTATCGTCGGCGTTAACCGTGGTTTTATAGGTGCCCTTGCCTTTTATGCCTTTTAGCTTGCCGGTGCCTCCTGTATAGATCCACGTTCCGTGGTCGTCCTCGGGCTTGCCGTCTTTAATGGTAGTCGTGCCTCGGAAGTTTATGAACGTCTTATCACCGCTTTGCATGATGGTTACGTGTGTGCCCGTTGAGACCATGTGGGTGGAGGATGCGTCCGTCGAACCTACGGTATACCCGTCTTTGGACTTGTCTCCGTTTAGTTCGACTGGCTGAGTATAGGAACAAGTATTTTTCCCGAGGAGCATGATGTGGCCGGGACGGTCTCCGACGTCGATACTGTAAGACGGATCGGACTTATCGCATTTTAGGGTGCCAGAGATTTTTGTCTGGGCGTTTGCCGTGACGGACATGAGCAGGATGAAACACGCAGCAGACAGGGTACGTATCGTCATGGAATCCTCTCTTTCGCAACGCACTCTTATACCTACCGCTTTGGGTTTCTACAAGTTTGAAGTTTGGTCCCCGAGGCTGGAAAATGCATGGCGTGCAGAACGAGCCTGGATTCTCAACATGTATACCGAGCCTGGAGCACAGCGCTGTGGAACGGCTTGGTGCGAGTGGTAGGTTTTCATTGCCGAAGGGATCAGGTGGTAGCGGGGACTTCCGTTGATTACCGGCTGCTCTTCAATCAACCGCAGAGCGGACCCTCCTTGAGAAATGGAAATGTGCGCTTTAGTGATTCGTAAGCTAATGTCGCGCCAGCCATCGGATCAGCCTGTCCTTCAAATGACTATCGGACAACAACCCCGGCGCAACAATATAAGAACTGCTAGCCTTGCCACGGATGGCGTCAGGTAGATTCCCTTTATTTGAATCGACAGCTAGCTGAAAATCCTGAGCCCATGATTCATAGCCAAGTCTTTCGATCCCCTTGGCGACGTCCTGAAGCCAGGATTTATTTGTGTCCTCGTCCCACAATAGTTTTTTCCGAGGCTGGTATAAATGGCCGGCGTCCAGAAACTCTTCATGGATATCAGCCAATTTGATTAGGTAAAGCTGCCTGCCGTCGCTTGTTAACGACTGAACATCATCCTCAAGATCGCGGAAGTCACATACTGACCAACGACGATTTGAGTAGTCATATATTAGCTGTTCAACCTTTTGTCCAAGGGATTCAGCTATCTGCTTTCTGTGTATGAGATTGACTTGGTTTCCGTTTCTTCCAAGTCCAAGGGGATACGCGGAATGCAGCAAACCAGCCGCGATCAGAACGGCAGGTTGGCTCACGTTCACCAAGATGCTGGCGACACCAACCAGGTGCATAAGAAACGGTTTGTTATTTGGGCGATAATGTCCGGCAAAAAGACGCATAGCAATTTGATATGCGCGATCGACTAAAACCAAATCCTCTTCGGCATATGAATTTTCTTGTAGCTGCCGGTAAAGCTGCAAATGAGTTTGTGCGTAGAAGCCCATGGAGTTCATTTTTATCCAGCAATAACTTTAGCCTCTATTTTGTGATTTATAACGTACTCAGACAAGCCATATTGACGCAAGTTTCGCCACTTCTCCAAAGGCTGACCAATATGCTTCCGAAATCTCTGATGCCATTTAGTGCCAAGCCAGCCACGGATGCGCGGATAGGTAACCATTGCTCGCTGTCGATAGAATCTAACCCAAATGCCGTATTCCCTTAATCCTCGTTCTTCCAGTGGAATCGCGTATTTCTCTGCTAACCGCTCCAACGAGGCCTGAGTCCAGCTTTCGCTCCATCGTAATGCAAAGTACTCTCTGTCAATGACGTCCAGGCGATCAGGAATCTGATAAGTGATAACGGAAGAAGGCTCTAGGTAGATCTGTTTGCCGGCGTTTTTAACGGCCAAGCACAAATCGGAATGCTCAGCGACGTTAAAGAGCTTTTCGTCTAGTGGACCAAGGCTTCGGTATGTATCCATATTCATCAGAAGCGTATGAAACTCTATCAGGTCCGTTGCCTGACGCACCAACTGGCTTTTGCCGTCCAGAAACACCTTCTGCAAATTATGTTTTTCGAGATAAGCAGGTCGCCCCTCTTCATCACGGACCCGTATTTCCCCTCCAAACATGTGAACCTTCAGTTCCCCTTTTAGCGACTCCATATAAAGTGGAGCGACAAGCCATGCGCCCGTTTCCTCTGCGCACCGCACTAGGGGATCCAGCCAGTCTTGACCAACTGCAACGTCATTATCCACAAACACAACATAGCGTGTCTGCACATGCTGTAACGCGAGGTTTCGGGATTGATTCGGGGATAAGTAATCTTCACTTCGAATCAAGGTGAAGCCGTGCCTTGATGCAAGCTGCCGAAGAGACGCTGAAATTGATTCAGGTGCACCCGCATCGACGCATATCAGTTCATATGGGCCTGGGGTGGTGTCGAGGAGATGTTGCAGACATAAAACCGTGGGGCTCAACCGCTCGCGAAATACAAACGCGACTGTAGCCAATGGCTTATCATTCATTTTAGTATGCCTCCGGTTATGCCGTCACCTGTGACGCCTTGGTCGTGCCCAGGATCTTACCGTTCTGTTCTCTCCCTAGTGAGGTCGATCAGGACCGGCATCAGAATGGCCCACATGAGCCCCATGATCGACTGCTTGTACCCGACTTTGAGGTCTCGGTGCATAATCATGCCGAGTAGCCCTCGATACCGGTGGAACTCTTGTAGATCTTCTCCCATGAACCATTTCTTTGCCGCAGGATCGATTTTGCCTAGAGATTGAAGTGAAGCCGCCGCCTCATAGCCTGTATAAAGAGTCTTGCAATGCCCGGGTGAAAAATCATCGCATTCGACGCAGCGAGGAAGCCACGAAAGCATCGCTTCTTCTGCCAATTGAACTTTGCAGCCGAAAAGTGAAGATTGGCGATATGCAATCGAGCATCACGATTCGGATCAGACCACAACGCCTCTGCGCTGGACTTGAGGGCTACCCGGTATTCGCCGGCCTTCGACATAACACCGATCCAGCATTGATACTCTGCAGATATGTGCGCCTGCTGCACAGCCTCGGTGACTCCGATTGCGGCTAGTACGGCAGGCGTGATTTCGCTAACGCCGTTCAGCGGATCGATGTGAGCAATTCTTCGAGATAATGCGGAAGCTTGTGCAGCCAGTTTGCAGAGAGTCTGCTGCTTCCGCTTCGTCAACGATAACTGGTTCGGATGAATGCGATACTTGACGACGATTTGCGGAAGGTTGGCACATTGAAATTGGTCTGAAATTCTCAGCCCCAAGTCATAATCTTCAGCATATGAAAACGCAGAGCGATATCCGCCCACATGGGCGAAAGCCTTGGTGCGAACGAGGACTGCGGTATGGCTGAAGGGATAGTGGGTTCGGAGCGCAGCTTTAATCTTTTCATCTTCCGTCGGGACATCAATGGCCCACAACGGCTTGCCTCTCGCGTCGATCCACTCGGCCGCGCCCCCCAGGAGGCCGATCTCCGGATGCTTCTCCATGAAATCGACTTCCAACATTAGACGGTTGGGCAGAGACACGTCATCCGCGTCCATGACCGCGATATAACGCCCCTGCGCGAGAAAACAGCCGACATTACGAGCTCGTGCCACGTCGCAGTGCGGTATCTCGTGGAGCGTGATTCGGTCGTCCGTGGCAGTGTAGCCAGCTGCCATGGCTTTAGACTTGTCCGTCGAGCCGAAGTCAACGATGATGAACTCAAAGTCCCGGTAGGTCTGTTCCAGAATGCTCTCGATGGCCTCCCGGAGGAAACGCTCAACATTGCAAATCACCATTACGACCGAAACCACGGGTTTGTTTTTTTGTCCGTTGCCGCCGATATTCCGCGGCTCAGCACGCTGCCCCTCCAAAAGGGCCAAATTATTCTTCACTTTCGATGGGCCTCTCAAATCCCTCTGCGGGTCGCCAAGGTATGTTTGCAGATCATATAGGAATAGCCAATGGGAGGCTAAGGCCATTTTTCAGGTACTAAGGTCCCGGTACCAAGAAAGACGCCAGTGCCATCACCTGTCTAAATTTCGCACAGATTCGCGAATGCACACTGCTGCTAGGCCTGATCTTGATGCCACGCTTTCTTTACAATCACATGCTCCCGCGAAAGCGAATCTGAAATTCGAATTTGTCCTGCCGTCACAAATCGCTCGTGATTTTCCTCGAGTTCGTCAGGCACGTAACGGTAGTTAATGGTGATCCCAAAAGATGCTTTAAGCCCGTAAGGACGCTGGTTGCCGAAGGCGTTGATCCCTTCAAGCCGAGCTCCGTTCGAAAGATGAAACGCGGCGACTGGATCGGAGACTTTGCCATTCTGGCGCACTTCCGTTAAATACGCGAATGCCAGGCGAGATAATGGCGCTGCAAGTACGTCGCGGTTAGCGACAGGTTTCTCCAGTAGGGAAAAAAATGCTTCGACGGGATCGCGGCGTCTCGCAGCCTTTGTTAGAGCGGCAGCGTAATCGGCGAGCAGCACCGAAAGGCGGCGCGGTGTAAAACCATGTTCATTATGCGTGTCCAGCAATGCTTGGGAAAAGCGTGGCAAGGGCGAAAGTGTGCAGAAATTTTTCATGTTTGGAAACTCGGCCGTCAACTCAACCACTACCTGCTTAATCAAGAAGTTGCCGAAGGGGACCCCGCGAAGACCATCCAGGCAGTTATTGATGGAGTAAAAGATTGCGGTGTTCACTTTGTCGGACGTCAACACGGGAGCGTTTACGTCCAGCAGACATTCCAGATCGCCGGTTAGTCCATTCGCCAGCGCCACCTCTACAAAAATGATCGGCTCGTCGATAAGCGCCGGATGAAAAAAAGCAAAGCATCGCCTGTCTGCCTGCAAGCGACGGCGAAGGTCGGGCCATCCGTTTATTTCATGCACCGACTCATAGCGGATCAGCTTTTCCAGAATAAGAGCGGAAGTTTGCCAGCTGATACTCTTCAAACTGAGAAATCCTCGGTTAAACCACGACCTGAACAGATGTCTCAGATCGGCGTCGAGTGAGCTGAGGTCCGGCGATTTTACAGGTGAGTCCAGCAGGTGTTTGCGAATTGCCACGAGGGTTTCTGTGCCCCTCGGCGCGGTGTTAATACGGCGAAGAAGCTCCTGCCGCGGTGGTTCGACCGCCACGGAGAGCAGCGAGAGATTCAGGTCATTCGGGTTTTCCAGATAGTTCGCCGCGGCACGTTGAAGGGCTTTCGGGTCTGGAGAGAATTCAAGACAGAGCATCTCGTAAAACCGAATACGTTGTGTGGAATCCATCGCGGCATAGGTATTAATGATCTCCTGGGCAAGCGCCGTCTGAGACGCTTCGCCCCGTTGCGAAAGCAGATGGCGGCACAGAAACCGCATGTCCTTGCCGCGGCGGCTTCGCAATATCTTCAGCAGTTTATTGAGGAACCCCGGCATTGTAGTTTCCGCATTTCATACGGCTTTGGCGCGCGTCACCACGCTGCCAAGCTCTCAAATCCTAAATGCCCTTCAATCCGGCAACGGTTGGTTCCTGGTTTCCTGTGCGAACGGAATGATCAGCAGCCCAAGCCCAAAGGCAATAGCTGTGTACGCCACAGGCTTCCCGATTGTCCCAACATGACGAACCATTGCACCGATCAGAAAATTCACACCCGCTCCAACAAACCTTCCAAAAGAAGTTGCAAACGAAAACGCTGTTGCACGAACGGAAGTATCGTACTGTTCTGGAAGCCAAAGACTGAACAGTGCGAAGTTTCCGCCAAAAAATCCCAGGAAAAACAAGCAGGCCAGAAACGGCCTTAGTCCATTCACCAGGTAGAAAACCCATCCAAAAGTCAAAAAAATAAAGACGGTCATTCCCGCGAAATATATTGCCAACGTTTTCTTACGGCCAAAGCGCTCCGCCAGGATCGGGACGGCAAGGCAACCGAGTATGGTGCCGATCGAAAGGATTACAGTTCCCAACGAAGCCGTCTTGGAGGCCTCGGCTATTGTCATGCCAGCCTTCTTGGCCAAGGTGATGATAGCAGTGGGCTCATAAACCGATCCAGCCCACAATCCGATAATTGCAACCGTGAGTAAGGCGGCATTTACGATCGTTCTTTTGCGGTATTTCGGACCAAAAATCCCGCCGCCCGTCCGTTTGTCCAAGCCTTTGTCAGTCCGTGGCTTCCATCGCGCGGGCTCTTTTACCCGAAGGGAAATGACCAACGAAACAAGCACAGGCGAAAGGCCACACAGAAACATCGCCCGCCAACCAAATCGAGCACCGACTGTATAGTTCAGCGCGGCAGCGATGAAAAATCCGAAGTAATACCCGGTTTGCAAATATCCCGCGCCCATTTTGCGCCGGTCTTCAGGCCATGCCTCCGCCACGTAAGTGCCGGCAAGCGCCCATTCCCCTCCTATTCCGATGCCAGCCAGCAAGCGGAAAAGCGCGAGTTCCCAAACGTTTTGTGCCCAAGCTGCCGCACCAGTGAAAAGCGCATAAGCAAAAACGGTTGCCGCAAGTACTCGCGTGCGACCGAAGCGATCCGCCAAAGGTCCCCAGATAAAAGAAAGGCCCCATCCGACCAGAAACAATGCAAAAAGGATGGAACCAACGAGGCCAACATTTTCGGGTGTATTTGCCATCCCTGATTTTGGCAGCAGTTCCGTCAGTGCCGGGCTCAGTACTAGTGCATAAATAAACGAGTCCATGCCATCAAGGGTCCATCCCGTCCATGCAGCCCAAAAACCGATGACCTGTTCTCCTGTTAGTTTTCTGCGCGGCTCGCGCTGCGATCGAACGAGCGAAGTATTCATGCACCTCCTGAGGCCTCGACGATCTGAGCCAATGCCTCAAATGTTAGAAGCTCGGAACAAGCCTTATTTAGCAGCCTGTCGGCTGAAGTGTAGCGCAGCCACAGCCAGGTCTTATTAAGCGAGTATTAATTGGTATTCATTTTCGAGCACAATTTCAACAGGAACCGCGTTCACAGGGCCGAGCAAGAACTAATTTCCGGCCTACAGCGGGAAGTCCTTCGAGAAAATGTTGCTGGATTCGCTCTCGCAGAATTCAAGTCAACTCCGTGACGAATGGAAACGGGCAGAACGCCCCTTCTCAGCCGCCCTGCGTGCGGGCTCTAGGTGGTTGCCATTGAGGGACGGACAATGTGCCATCCCTCCTGTAAATTTCTATTCTTATATTTCTTGGACCTCCAATCCCCTGTGATATACGCGGAAGGAGGGTTTCATCGCTTTCGCCAACATGAGTGCTTCTGACAAAATCGCTCCCTTCCTTGTCTTACCTGGAGTTGCGAAGCGTAATGACCTATCGTCCTACGAGGCGGTCTGTTCTAGGGGTTTCCCCGCTAGACAAAAATCTACCTGTATGCTCCACTTTTTTCTACCAAGCATGACTAGTTGGAGGCGGTTAATCGTGATAGCTCCGTTCGACATCTTCCGGGTTGACGGGCCTGATAACGTCTTGTGGGTGGATACGTCGCCTCGTGGATACTTGATTTTCAGCCAAAAGACAGGCAACAAGATTTCAATCAAGCCCGGCGACCGTGAAACAGCATCCCAGCGATAGTTCTCCTTCAAGAGTCGTACGCGACTACGCGCACGCGACGGTTATACAATGCTTCTGTGAAACGTTCACAGGTTAGAGATCGACGAGCATTAAGTATCAGTGTGGTTGTTATCCTTAATGATAACGATCAAATTGGGAAAGTCTGGCAATACAGCAAATTATTTACCCACGAGCCCCGGTTGTCAGCACTCAACGAAGACGAACTCAAGCCTTTCAGGTACATCAATCTCCTAAGAGACGGAATATGGTTCGGATTTCCGAGGAGGCATGATGCTACTCATCGCGATTATTCTTTTGATCCTCTTGCTTGGCGGAGGAGGCGGATATTACGGCTATTCCAGATGGGGAACTGGCGGCGGTCTTGGCGTTGTCGGCACGGTTGTTGTTATCGTGGTCATCCTGTATTTTCTCGGCGTGATTCACTGACCGACGAAGAAAAAGCCCGCTTTCATCTGGGGAAGGATTTTGAATTTGGTCAGGTCGCTGCCCCGGGTGTCACCTAGCCAGAGTTTGGACGTGGGTGCCTAAGGCCATTAAACTGCCTCCAGTTCATTCGTTACACATGGGTACGGGCATGCCGACGAACCCCGCGTCGATTCGGAGGAAGGCTTGATCGAAATCAGAAGTGCCCTTTTTATTCTCCTCACTCTTCTCTCCCCCGCCATCGCCTGGTCGCAGACGCAAGTCACGGGCCAACCCAATTCTCTCGATTATGCCCAGCAAACCACGACATCGCAAAGCAACCCGCCTTCTGCGCCACCATCGGACACCGCCCCAGTTGCGGAGCCGGGCCAGGCTCCGGCTCCCCAGGACAAAAAAGACGATTCCCAGGGCCAGCAGACTAAGCGTATGTTCTGGCTCGTTCCTAATTTCGCGGCGGTGAGCGCGCATACGCAGCTTCCACCGCTGTCCACCCGCGAGAAATTCATACTTGCCACGCACGATAGCGTGGTGGATTACTCCTCGTATACCTGGGCCGGAATTCTAGCCGCACAAGCCATGGCCTTAAATTCCGATCCGGAGCTGGGCCATGGAATCGCCGGTTACGGACGCTATTATTGGCGTACATTCACGGACGGAGTGTCGGGAACTTTTTTCACGGAGGCCATTGTCCCCGCGATCACGCACGAGGACCCACGCTATTACACCATGGGTCAGGGAGGCTTTTTCCGCCGCACGGGCTACGCGATATCCCGTGCCTTCGTCACTAAGACAGATTCGGGAGGCACAAGCTTCAACTGGTCCGAGGTGGTGGGCAATGGGCTGGAAGCGGGTTTGTCCAATGCTTATTATCCGCCTCAGGAGCGCGGCCTGAGTCAAACGGCGATGAACTGGGGAACGCAGATGGAATCTGCGGT
>Ga0209526_10003968_pt1 | contig 10075 bp, 10 predicted proteins | sample JacPinW_OM2H0_M1_FD_188566 | JGI IMG/M metagenome (GOLD analysis project Ga0209526, IMG submission 188566) | Forest soil microbial communities from Algoma, Ontario, Canada - Jack Pine, Ontario site 1_JW_OM2H0_M1 (SPAdes) (version 2) | ecosystem: Environmental > Terrestrial > Soil > Boreal... | reverse complement strand
GCCAAAGCGTCGGGGACCGGGTCTTGATGATCGGCGTCGACCGGCTCGACTACTCGAAAGGCCTCGAAGCTCGCCTTCAGGCTTATTCGCACCTGCTCGAAACCTATCGCGAGACGCGCGGTCGAACGGTGCTCATACAAATCGCGCCGCCATCGCGCTCCGAGGTCCCGGAATATCGGGATATCCGCAAGACTCTCGCAGCGACGGCCGGCCAAATCAACAGCCGCTACGGCGAATTCGACTGGACGCCGTTGCGCTACATCAACAAGAGCTTCAGCCACCCGATCTTGACCGGGTTCTTCCGGGCGAGCCGGATCGGCCTTGTCACGCCGCTGCGCGACGGCATGAACCTGGTGGCCAAGGAATATGTCGCCTCGCAATCGGCCGATGATCCCGGAGTTCTGATCTTGTCGTGCTTTGCCGGTGCGGCACGTGAACTCGGGGAGGCGGTGATCGTCAATCCGTTCGATGTCGAAGGAATGGCCGAGGCCATCCTGCAGGGGCTCGAGATGCCGCTCGGCGAGCGCAAGGAGCGCTGGACCGCAATGATGAGCGTCCTCGAACGCAACGACATAACTGCGTGGCGCGAGCAGTTTGTGCGTGCCCTGACGGCGACCGCCCGGGGATGGTGAATTCCGCGCCGAGCGCCCCCGAGACCTGGCTGGTTGGCGATATCGGCGCCACTCACGCCCGCTTCGGCTTGGTCTCACCGGATGCAAAGCTGCTGCACTCACGCACGCTCGCCGACGAAGAGTATCCAAATATAGATGATGCGCTCGCCGCTTTTCTCGCGGAGCGCGGGCCGTTGGCGATGCCGCGGCAGGGAGCGATCGCGATCGCCTCGGCGATCACCGGCGACCGGGTCGCGATGACGAACCATCCCTGGAGCTTCTCGGTCCAGGAATTGAAGGCCCGGTTCGCCTTCGATCGGTTCGAGGTGATCAACGATTTCACCGCGCTGGCGCTGGCCCTCCCGCGTCTCGCCCCGGAGGACCGGCAGCCGGTTGGCGGCGGCTCGGCGGTCGCCGGCACGCCGCTTGGCGTGCTCGGCCCGGGGTCGGGGCTCGGTGTTTCCGGACTGGTGCCGTCCGGCAAAGGCTGGATCGCGCTGACCGGCGAAGGCGGGCACGTGACGATGGCGCCCGCCACCGACCGCGAGGGCGCCGTCCTCGATCGTATGCGCCAACACTTCGATCACGTCTCGGCCGAGCGAGCCCTGTCCGGCCCCGGGCTCCTCAACCTCTACAACACTCTCGCCGTCATCGACGGCGTGCCCGCGAAGGGTTACACGGCCGCCCAGATCACCGATTTGGCAATTCGCGCCGAGGATCCGCTGTGCGTCGCGACGACGACAATGTTCTGCGCGATGCTCGGGACGATGGCGGGCAATCTCGCGTTGACACTCGGCGCGCGCGGCGGCGTCTATATCGGCGGCGGGATCGTCCCCAAGCTCGGCCAGACATTCCTGGATTCACCCTTTCGCGAACGGTTCGAGACGAAAGGCCGCTTGCGTAGTTATCTCGAGCCGATCCCGACCTTTGTGGTGACGCATCCGCTGCCGGCATTTCTCGGCTGCGCCGCACTGCTCGCCCAGTAACCGATCACGAAGCGTGCTCGGAGAGGTGGAGCCCGGCAACTCCGAGCACGATCAAGCCCAGACACAGCAGTTTCCAGCCCCCGGCACTCTCGCCGAACCAGAGGATGCCGATCGCCGCCACGACCGCCGTGCCGACACCAGACCACACGGCATAGGCGATCGACAGCTCGATCCCGCGCAATGCCAGGGCCAACAGAGCAAAGCTCGCTACGTAGCAGAGGACGACCGCGCTCGAGGGACCGATGCGGGTGAACCCGTCGGACAGCTTGAGCGAGGTCGTCCCGCAAATCTCGAGGACAATCGCCGCGGCGAGATAGGCGCTGCTCATGCCGCAAACTCGGCGCGCACCGCTGCCGTGTGTTCGCCGAGGGACGGAACACGGCCGGGTTGCCGCTCGTCCTCGAATATCGCCGGGGCTGGGGGCAGCCGAACCGGGCCTTGCGGGGTCTCGGCCGTGATCCGCCGGAGATGCGGATGCTGCGAGAAATCCTCGACCGTGTTGAAATTGCCAAAGGCGATCTCCGCGGATTTCAGCCGCTCGGCGAGTGCGGCGCGCGAATGGCGGGCAAACTCTGCTGCGACCCGCGCATCGACCTCGGCGCGGTGCGCGACCCGCCGGTTGTTGTCGCTGAAGCGCGGGTCATCGGCGAGGGCGGCGTCGCCTAGGATTTCGGCGCAGAAACGCCGCCATTCCCGCTCGTTCTGGATAGCGATCAGGATTTCCTTGCCGTCGCCGGTCGCAAACACGCCGTAAGGCGCGACCGAGGGGTGGGCGAGACCCATCCGCTCCGGCGCGCGGCCGCCATAATCGAAATGGATCAGCGGCACCGCCATCCACTCTGCCGTCGCGTCGAACAACGATACGCGGATCAGCGCCCCGTCCCCGGTTCGCCGCCGAGCGATCAATGCTTCGAGTATCGCGGCGTAGGCGTTGAGCCCGGCGGCGATGTCGGTCACCGAAGCGCCGACCCGGCCCGGCGCCTGCGCCGGTCCGGTCAGCGAGGCGAGGCCGGTTTCCGCCTGGATCAACATGTCGTAAGACTTCATGTCGCGGTAGGGGCCGCTCTCGCCGTAGCCGGAGATCGAGCAGATGACGAGCCGCGGATGGTTCCGCCGCAGCTCGTCGAGGTCGAAGCCGGCGCGCGCCATGGCGCCCGGCATCAGGTTCTGCACGAGCACATCGGCGCGGGAGATCAGCCGCGCGAGCAGGTCATGGTCGTCCGGGTTTTTGATGTCGAGAACGACGGATTGCTTGCCGCGGTTGAGCCATACGAAATAGCTGCTCTGGCCATATGCAGCCCGGTCGTAGCCGCGCGCAAAATCGCCTTCCGGCCGCTCGATCTTGATGACCCGGGCACCGGCATCGGCAAGCCGGCAAGCGCACAGCGGAGCGGCGACCGCCTGCTCGACCGACACCACCAGCATTCCTTCGAGCGGCCGACCCATTCTCTCCTCCAAAATCGCACGCACGAAACGCCGTTGAGGCTACGACATTTCCTCCCATATTCGGTACATGAAGGAAAAACCTCGCGACACGGCCAAGCCGCGCCCTGCCACTCTCCCCGAAGAGGCTCAACCGCAGCAGCCGCGCGAAATCGGCGGCCCAAAGGGGCCCGAGCCGACCCGCCATGGCGATTGGGAATACAACGGGCGGTGCACCGATTTTTGAGACGCTGATTCGCTCTCCGCACTCGGCACAGGGTCCGACGCCGCACCCGCCGCCGGGCACACCGCCCGAGCCGCCGCCCGACCCCGACCGGCCGCCGCCGATCATCGAGCCGCCTAACCCGGTCCCGGTGCCGCCGGTCGAACCCCCACCGCCGCCCGTACGCGACCCACCGGTGCGCAGTGGGGGTCCGGCATAGCTTGGCGCGCGCGCCCGATCGGCCGTAGAATTGCGGGCACGCAGGATGGGGATAATTCGATGAATTTAGGGTCTTCCCGGGCTGTCGAAGCCGGTAGGCGCGAGCGAATGCGGATCCGGTCGGGAGACCTCTGCGGGCCGACGGCGGGACTGGCACCCGGTAATGTCCAGGCCAACCTCGTCATCCTGCCGCAAGCGCTGGCCCACGACTTCCTGCGGTTCGCTCAGGCGAACCCGAAACCTTGTCCGGTGCTCGCAGTCTCCGAGCCGGGCGACCCACGCTTCCCGAGTTTGGGCGAGGATCTCGACATCCGAACCGATCTGCCGCGCTACCGCGTCTGGCGCCGCGGCGAGCTGATCGAAGAGCCGCCTGAGGTTTCGCATGTGTGGCGTGACGATCTCGTCAGCTTTGCGCTCGGCTGCTCGTTTTCGTTCGAGCACGCGCTCGTCGAGGACGGGATCGAGCTGCGCCATATGACCTGCGGCTCGAATGTGCCGATGTACCGCACCAGTATCCAATGCCGGCCGGCAGGACCGTTCGCCGGCCCGCTCGTCGTCTCGATGCGGCCTTTGAAACCGAGCGATGCAATTCGCGCGATTCAGATCACGTCGCGCTTTCCCTCGGTGCACGGCGCACCGGTGCATATCGGGTTGCCGGCCGCGATCGGGATCGCCGATCTGGCGAAACCCGATTACGGCGATGCCGTGCCGGTCAAAAGCGACGAGCTCCCGGTATTCTGGGCCTGCGGCGTCACTCCGCAAGCGGTCATTGCCCAGGTCAGGCCGGAGTTCTGCATCACTCACGCCCCGGGTTCGATGCTGATCACCGATCTGACCAACTCGAAACTGGCCAGCTTGTAGGCCCCGGTGTCGGCCCCGGATGCAGGTATCCACCGCCATCCTCTCCCTCTCCCCCGCAACGCGGCGGAGAGGAGAGATCCCGGCTGACAGATGTTGCAATAGCGATGGCGCGCCAGCCGCTTCCACAGACCGTGGTGGACGATATTGAGCGGCTGATCCAGGTCGATGTCGGGCGCCATATTACCGCCTTGTTCGAAGCCGCGAGAGGCGGCTTGCGGAGCGCTGCCTCGGCACTGACAGCGGCGCCTGCGGCCAGGGTCGGATTGATTACCGGTTTTTACGTTCCGCTGGGCTCGCCGCCTGCGGCCGAGACCGACGGGCCGGTGGGCGCGGCATTGCTCGCCAAAGGACTTTCCGAAGTCGGCATCCCCTGCCGGCTCGCCACCGATGAACCGTGCCACAGCGCCTGCGCCGCCGCATTGGCGGGAGCGGGAGTGGCCGGCGTGCCGGTCGATGCCGCCGATATCGCCGCGACGATCGCGGCGTGGCGCCGCGCCGGGATCACTCACGCGATCTCGATCGAGCGCTGCGGGCGCAGCGCCGACGGGGCTCCGCGCAACATGAGAGGGCTCGATATCAGCTCATACACGGCGCCGCTCGATGAGCTCTTCACTGCCGGACCGTGGGAGACGATCGCGATCGGCGATGGCGGTAATGAAATCGGCATGGGTTCGCTCTCCCGTGAGCTGATTGCGCAGCATGTCGAGCATGGCGAGACGATCGCCTGCGTCACCCCGGCGCGGCATCTGATCGTGGCCGGCGTTTCGAACTGGGGCGCCTATGCTCTTCTCGGCGCGCTCGCCGCATTGCGTGCGGATTGGCGCGAGCGGCTGCTCGCCTGTCTGGACGAGAAGCTCGACCAAACGGTTCTCGAAGCGACGGTCAATAACGGGCCGGCGGTCGACGGCGTCTCGCGTTTGCGCACGATGACGGTCGACAACCTCGAGATGATAATTCACCACAGCAAGCTGCGGGAGATCCGCGCGCTGGTCCAGGCCGGGCATGTCGTATAACGAGTTCGTCTTTGAAGATTACCGCTACGACCCGGCGGAATCGAGCTTGTCGCTCTGCTACGGCTACCCCGGCGGCCCTCGGTTCGAAGAGCAGCTGATCTTTGACTTTGTTCCGCGGCAGCTTTCACCGGCGGCCGGAGAAGTGCTCGACCGGATTTTCCGCCTGATCCTGTTGTTGTCGGGAGTGAGCTACTACAAGGCATTCATACCTAAGGTACTGACGTGCCGAGCCTTCGAACTAGATGAAAGGACCGCAGAATTTCTCCAGAAGTTCTATGAAAAAGGCTTGGCCGAATTTGCATTCAGAAATGGCGTCTCGCTGCGCGGTCATCTTCGCTTTCAGTCGAGTTCGGCGCCGGCACCCACACCGATAACTGTCGACCTGCCGAGGAGGACATGTGTGCCGGTCGGCGGCGGTAAGGATTCGATCGTCACGATCGAATGCCTCAGGCGGGGCCGCGAACCGGCGATGCTGTTCTCGCTGGGTGATGCCGAACCGATCGCCGCCTGCATCGCCGCCGCAAGGCTGCCCTTCATGCGGGTCTATCGCCGGTTGGACGCCGGCCTGCTGCAGCTCAACGAGGCCGGCGCGCTGAACGGCCACGTTCCAATAACCGGCATTTTGAGTGCTATTGCTCTGGCCGGCGCCGTGATGTCCGGGTGCAATGCGCTTGCGATGTCGAACGAGCACTCCGCCAGCGCCCCCAACCTCAGCCTCGATAGCGGCGAGATCAATCATCAATACAGCAAGTCCTTAGAATTCGAGCGAGATTTCGCTCAATATGTCGAAGATTTCATTTCACCGAGCATCAGCTATTTCTCGCTGTTGCGGCCATTGTCGGAAATCGAAATCGCCCGCAGATTCGCGAAATACCGGGAATATTTTGGCGTCTTCCGAAGCTGCAACACGGCATTCCGGCAAGCGCGCGAGGCGCGCGGGCGTCACTGGTGCTGCAATTGTCCGAAATGCCGTTTCGTTTTCCTGGCTCTGTCGCCTTTTGTCGCAAAACCGGATCTGATCGAAATTTTCGGCTGCAACCTGCTGGACGACGAGACCCAGCGCGACGGCTTTGCCGAATTGTGCGGCTTGCGCGCAATCAAGCCCTTTGAATGCGTCGGTGAAACCCACGAAAGCGCCAGCGTGATGTCCTATCTCGCAGATCATCCCGATTGGCGCGACGACCGAGTGGTGCGCCGGCTGAACGGCGAATTTCCTTCGTTGCGGCACAGAGGCCCGACCGAATTTCGAGCGCTATTCGAAGTCAGGCACCCGCACCGGGTACCGGCACGGTATCTGGCCATGCTCGATGCGTGCGGCTGACATCGGGACGCAGCGCGTCGCGGTCTGGGGGCTCGGGCGCGAGGGCCGGGCGGCAATCGTTTTGCTGCGAGAACGCCATCCGAACCTGCCTTTGCTGGTGCTGGACGATGCCGAGGACGGACGAGCGCCTGAGAGTCTGGGCGCCGGAATCGAATTCGCCTTTGGGCTGGACCGGATCGCGAGCGCTCTCGCCAATGTCGATGTCATCGTCAAATCACCCGGCGTCAGCCTCTACCGACGCGAAATCAAAGCCGCCCGAGCGGCGGGTACACACGTCACATCGCTGTTGAACCTGTGGTTTGCCGAACGGCTCGATCTGAGGACGGTCTGTGTGACCGGGACCAAGGGGAAGAGCACGACGGCCTCGCTGATTGCGCACATCTTGGCAAGGCTCGGCCGAAGGGTCGCCCTGGTCGGGAATATCGGCGTACCGATCACCGGGATCGACGACGCGCGCGCCGATATCGCGGTGATCGAGGTCTCCAGCTATCAAGCTGCTGATTTTGACGGGCAATGCGATATCGCTGTGCTGACCTCACTCTATCCCGAGCACATCGATTGGCATCTCTCGGTCGAGAACTATTATCGCGACAAAATCAACCTGCTGAACCACAGCCGCCGCCGTATCATTCACCGTGCCGCGGCCGAAATCGTCCAGCGGTTCGCCGACGGCTCGCCTCCGCGACAGGATTTTTTTGCTGACGAACACGGGATTCACTGCTGCGGCACCGAGGTATTGGACGGCGCAACGGTAATCGGGCAAGTGCGCAACCCCTATCTCGCGCGACCGCAGAACCGGTCCAATCTGTGTGCGGCGTTGGCCGTGGCGAAGTCGCTCGATCTCGATCCGGCGGCGGCTCTCGAGGCGGCCGGCGGGTTCCGCGGATTGCCGCACCGCCAGCAGGAGCTGGGTGAGGTCGCCGGGGTGCTGTTTGTCGACGACAGCATCTCCACGATACCGGAATCGACCCTCGCGGCCTTGGCGGTCTATGCGGGGCGCGACATAACGGTCATCCTCGGCGGACACGATCGCGGTATCGACTATGGCAAGCTCGTCGAGAAGGCGGTCACCGGCGCCGCCAAGGCCGTCATCTGCCTCGGCGATAGCGGGGAGCGGATTTATTCACTCGCGCGGGCGGTTGCGACCCGGCGGCACGACGTCACCTGCAAGATCCACCGTGCTCGATCGATGGAAGACGCCGTCGCGTACGCGCGGCAAGTGACGCCGCCGGGGGGCGTTGTCCTGCTGTCGCCGGCCGCGCCGAGCTATGGTCATTATCGCGATTACATCGAGCGCGGGCGCGATTTCGCTGCCAAGGCCGGGCTGTCTGTGCCGGAGGGGTTCCACAGCTATTCGCATGCCGAATAGCTGTCATCGGCAGCGGAAGGGAACGCTTGGGAGATGGCTCGCCTATCGTAAGAGGAGAGAGATTGCGACGCCCGGTACAGAGGGACCGCCATGAGCCCGAGATCGCAGGTTCGCGACCCGTTCGCCTACGGCACTCGGCGCGGAACATTTTCCGCGTGGACGATGGCAATCGTCTTTGCCACCGTGGCGATGGTCAGTTTTGCTATCGATCAGACGCTCAGTCTCGCGCCAAACGCCGAGGAGCAAGACGCGCCTTCGCTGCTCCACCCGGTTCAGTTGATCCAGTCATTGGTCGAAGCTGCCTCGGACTGACCACCTTTGAGTGCCACGTAGCGCGGCTGTTTTTTTTCACCTTGCTTTTCGGGGCGCTGGTTTCCGGCTGCACCGGGCCGAAGCCATTCCTGCTCCAGGGCGACGCCAATTCCGCCCAGGTCGGATATTCCGGCGAGATCGAGGGCGCGACCCTTGTCGCGCGGCAGCATTGCGCACAATACGAGCGCGTGCCGCGCTTCCTCGAGGCGCAGGAGAACGTCGCGTTCTTTGACTGCGTTCGGCCGTGACGCAGACGATTGGCACTTGATACCGGGCGCGATCACGGGAATCCTGAGGCGAGGCGGAAATCCTTTTGCGGCGCTGACGCCCGATTGGGCCGCTCTCTTGCATTCTGGAGCGACGGTGACGAATGAAGGAGCAACCCGTCACGCCTTTTGGCCCGGAAACTGAGGTCCTTCGCGTAATCGCGGCCGGCGAACAGCTCTTCAATCGCAAGCTGGCGGGATAATCACAAGATCGAGAGCACTGTCCGGTCTCTCGGCATTAAGGTTGATGACGCTCTCGCCATAGCCGAACAGGTCGACGTCAGAATTACCGGGGCAAAGCAGACTGGCTTTGCCCCCTTCCTCATCGTCGCTCACGTGCCAACAACCGACATCTCGTTTCACGATGCGAGTTGGGGCCGCTTCCATACGCATATCGCTGCGGTCAACGCGAATAGTCTTGCCAGAAACCTCGCTTCTCGTATCACGATTATCTACTCGATTTTGCGGTGTTCCGGTCGCGATGGCTCCGAGCTACAGGTCGGAAGGCTATTGCCGTTCTGCCGCGGGGTCTTATCGTCGAGCGGGGGCTCGCCAGAAGCAAGTGTAAGTGCACTTAACGCCACTTCAGCGGCGAAGTGAAACGCCCCTCCAAGGAGGGCGCCCAGGATAACTTCGCTCCCGCGATGAAGGGCTACCATCGCGATCGGGACGGAGGGCTCCGTCAAGAGAACGATGAGGCAGGTCCACATGCAAACCCGGAGCGCCGGACGCTCGCGCGCGACGAGGCTGCATATCGCCACCCCGATAGCAATTTGCATTGAAATCCCCGCGGCAAAGTAGGACGCGACCACGTTGACGGCGACGGCAACGCAAATTCCGATGAGGGTTCCCAAAATGCGGGCGGCGAGGGAAGATTGAGTCTCGCTCAACTGCTCCTGGGAAACGACGAGGGCTGATATCGCCGCCCAGAGGGAATTCGGCAGTCCAACCCAGATCGCCAACAGATAGGCGAACGTCGCTGCGCCCGAGCAGCGGGCGACAAAGGCGACGGCTCGGATGATGTGGTTTGGATTCTTTGTGCTCGGCCGAGCGCGTGGTGGGGTTTGACCTGATGATGGGCATCGGCATGGTGGTGAGCGGCCGCTAGATGATGCTCGCTCGGCGGATACCATCACAGCCTTCCTTTCTCGCTCGTGCAGCTTCAATTCTCGGCGGTAGCCCTTGGAGGAACTTCCTTCGGCAGCATCCATTCGAACGGCAAATAGCTGGCCAGGCACGCATTGTCCGGAATTGGGCCAGGTATGGCGCCGATTGGGCGGCCGCCCGCGGTGACGACCACGTGCAGATCAGGCTCGCGGCGCGGAGGTTCTTCGGGATGATGCCGCCCATTGCGCGCCGATGCAGGTCACCGCTGACCGCGTAAAAAACTGCACGGCCGCAGCTGCTCGCTCACGGCGTCTTGTATTTGATGCCCAGCAGCATGACCAAAATGCCGGCCAGCAGCATCGGGA
>Ga0209526_10003967_pt1 | contig 10076 bp, 10 predicted proteins | sample JacPinW_OM2H0_M1_FD_188566 | JGI IMG/M metagenome (GOLD analysis project Ga0209526, IMG submission 188566) | Forest soil microbial communities from Algoma, Ontario, Canada - Jack Pine, Ontario site 1_JW_OM2H0_M1 (SPAdes) (version 2) | ecosystem: Environmental > Terrestrial > Soil > Boreal... | reverse complement strand
TGCGAACTGCGTGAGGTCCAGTGATTGCGCGCCGTCGCTGATTGCTTTTTCTGGGGCTGGATGGGTTTCCACGATCAATCCGTCCGCGCCTACCGCTACGCCCGCGCGCGCAATTGCCGGCACCAGGCTGCGCTTTCCCGTCGCGTGGCTCGGATCGAGAATCACCGGCAAGTGCGTCAACTCATTCAGCACCGGGATTGCCGAAATGTCGCAGGTGTTTCGTGTAGCCGTCTCAAACGTGCGAATGCCGCGCTCGCACAGAATCACTTCCGGATTCCCGTGCGCCACGATGTATTCCGCGCTCATCAGCAGTTCTCGGATCGTGCTGCTCAATCCCCGCTTCAGCAGCACCGGCCGCCCGCACTTCCCCAGTGTCTTCAGTAGCATGAAGTTCTGCATGTTGCGCGCACCGATCTGCATGATGTCCGCGTACTGTGCTACCAGGTCCACATCGCGGTCGCCCATCACTTCCGTCACGATCGCCAGGCCGGTCGTCTTCTTCGCCTTCTGCAGGAGTTTCAACCCGTCTTCTTCCATGCCCTGAAAATCGTACGGCGAGGTCCGGGGCTTGAACGCTCCGCCGCGCAGGAACTTTGCGCCCGTCTTCGCCACTGCTTCCGCCGAGCGCATGATCTGCTCTTCGCTCTCCACCGAACAAGGTCCTGCGATCACCACGAATTCATCGCCGCCGATTTCCGTGCCGTTCACTTTGATTCGCGTTTTCCCTGTACGGAACTCCTTGCTCACGAATTTGTACGGCGCTGAAATGCGCACCACTTTCTCTACCTGCGGCATGGACTCCACAGATTCCAGGCATGCCGTTACATCGCCAATGCCAACAACCCCGATCACCACGCGCTCCTCCCCTTCAATCGAATGCACTTTGTAGCCGTATTCCTTCACCAGCGCTGTGATTTCGTCAATCTCTTCCCGTGACGAGTGCAGCTTCATCGAAATGATCATGTGCGTTTCTCCGCTCCGTTTTGGTCCTCAGTTTCTTCGCCGAAATTTTCGGCCTAAAAATAAAAAAACCCACTCGTTGCGAGTGGGCCAAAATTCCCTGAATTCACTCTGACTAGACGATGGCCCCTCGCTGCCGGTTTCTCCGGTACGTAAATCGCCACCAATAGGAATAAGCCGTGAACTTCATGAAAAGGAGTGTACCGATTTTCCGTCAAATCGCCAAGCGGAATTCGTTTGCGCCAAGTATTAGCAAGTACGATAGCCGCAATTTACAGACCAGGTTGAGCCAACCTCGCGGCCTGGTGCACTTGCAGATTATTTGAGGATGAAATGAGCGCGGACCGCCAATTCCGGCCGATACAGCAGAATGGCAATGCGGTAACGCACAAAGTCCACAGCGTCTGCCGCTTCGCACGCGCCAACGGCGGCGCTTTTGAACTTTCCGCTCTGCAACTTGTCCTCAACGTCCGCGGGCAAACGGCTCAGGTCGCCGGTCTCATAACGCAATATCACCGCTGGCCGCTGGCCGGACCAGCCGCGATCCATCTCGCAGGTCTTGCGTGCGTCTTCGGTTGCATCCGCGATGTGCAAGCCACGCGCGGCGAGGTGCGCGGCGATTTGGCGCTCCTGCGAATCGAAGCTCATTTCCGGGACTGAGGCAGAGAAATCTTCCACCGCGAAAAGTACGTTGCCACTTTTTACCACTGCGATTCCGACTGCGTTCAATTCCGGATCGAGGAGATTAGCGCGGTGCGGCGCGGAGTTCATCCATTGCGTGTGCAATCCAAGAACGGACGGACCTTCCGCAACGTTCTCAGCGATCAGGCCAAAGTGCGCGCCGGCTTGCCTGGCACGATCTTGAATGGGGGGTTCTCCAGGAAACTGGTGAGAGAGATTGTTGTGCTGAGCCATGCGAACTGCGTGAGCCTGCGCGGCTGCGGCGAGAGCTATGTCCCACTGAAGCGGAGCGAGTCTGGCGGCGGCGCGGTCGCGGTTGGCGGATTGCAGCAGCATGCTTTCCGGTGCGGTGAGCTGCGCGCGCGTGGACGCGTGAAGCGTTTCCGTGAACAGCAGAGCAAGCAACGTGAGGGTTGCGAGAATGGCGAAACGCCGAAGTGTTGCAGACATGGCGAAACTAACCTCTGCTATCCATTGAACCCTGTTAAAGGGGAAAAGCTGCGGCGGCGAGGGACAGGAGACGCAAAAAATGAAGCTGGCCGGGCGGGCAGGGGGAAGGTCAGGTGCCGGAAATTGCTGTTTTGACCGTGAATTATTCGGAAGTTTTTGGCATGACTTCCCGGTAAAAAGAACCGGACGAAAAATGTGCGAAGAAAGAAACGGAACTGCGCTTAGCCGCGGACGTGGACGGCGCTGAAGCTTAGGACTACGTGACCACCGGGGGTGGGCCGGCCAAAGCTTAGCATCGGGCGGAAGCGGGAGAACAGAAGCGTACGATCGAGCTGGCGGCGAGTTTGTTCGTTGTCTGGACCATCGACAATTTCGTATCGCACCATCTGGCCGTGGGCATCCACGATCACGTCCACGAGCAGGTCGTGCTGGAGCATGGCGTCGGGGTGCTGCATTTCCGCCATGACGTTTGCCGGCAGATCGGAAAGTGAAATCAGCTCTGCGGGGCGGAGTAGCGACGTGGGAATGTCGTTAGGGTCAGCTTGCACGGTGAGCCCGGGCAAAATCATATGCAGTACAAAGACGAAGATCACAATCGCGGAAAAGAATCCGCCGGTGGCCGGCACGGTCAAAGGACGAAATACGTTCTCCAGCAGGATTTCCGAGCGGTCCTTGATGCGCTGCCAGCGGCCCGGCCAGCTTTGCATTTCCTGGGCCTGCGCTGCGGCAACTTTGATGCGCACGGCGAGATCCGCCGGGGGCAACGCGCGCGGCGCACGGGACAACAGTACCGAAAGCTTGCGATAGCGCTGGAGCTCTTCGCGGCAATCCGCGCAATCATCAAGATGCTTGCGCAAGGCGATGCGCTCTTCCTGCCGCCGCGCGGTGGCCAGCGCGTCATCCAAATATCCGGCGAGTCTGTTTTGAACCTTCTCGCAGGTCATGATTTTTCCCCGCGCGCCCAGGAGGGACACGTGATTTCCTCGCCTGCGGAAAACGCCGCCGGGCGAACATAAGTGAGTTGCAAACCGATCTGTGAAGTGAAGGGAGCGCCACCGGTGGGTGCACCGTGTTTCGGATTGGGGCTTCGAAGGGGGCTCGATTCCCTGCTGCGGCTTTCGGTGCGAGCGCTTTCGCGGTGATGCGCAGCGTTCTTGTCGGCCTGCAAGGGGCTGCCATGGGAAGGGCTTCCCAGCAGCGGTTCCAGAATTTCTCTTAGCGCGCGGCGACCGCGCAGGATGCGGGACTTCACGGTGCCTACACTGCAATCCAGCACTTCGGCGACTTCTTCGTAGCTGAGGCCCTCCAGGTCGCGCAGAATCACGGCGCTCCGGAATACATCGGGAACTTGCTGCAGCGCGCCCTGAACGGCGGTTTGAATTTCGTGTGCGGCCAACTGATCGAATGGCGTGGCGCTGACATCTTCAATTTCTATCGGGGCGCAGCCTTCTTCGGGCTCGGCATCAATCGAGATATTTTTCTGGAGGTGGCGCTTGAACCAGCGGCGATGATTGAGGGCTTCGCGGATGGCGATGCGATAGAGCCAGGTCTTTAATGAGCTGCCCTGTCGAAAACTGCGGATGCCTTTGAACGCTTTCAAGAAAACTTCCTGAGAAGCGTCGGCGGAATCGGAAGTGTCGCCGAGCATGCCGAGGATGAGGTTGTAGACGGGCCCATGATAATGAGTGACCAGCCAATCGAAGGCGGTTTCCGAACCGGCTTGCAGCTCGTTCACCAGCTCGCTTTCGTCTCTGCCCCACGAGAGGGCACTAGCCCAATCGGACACGGTCTGCCTTTCAGAGCCCCGCCTGCGAAAATCCATTGCCAGGGCCAACCGGCTGGGGGGTCTGCCCCAACCCACGTCCGCTCTTTACATTAGACACCAGAGCGGGCGGAAGTGTTTCCTTGCGACAATCTCAAACAGCACAGGCAAGAGAAGCTGTGCCATCTGTCTCTATGCAACCAACGCGCATTATGCGCTTGAGGGTCCCGTGGTGCAATGGGGCGAAGGTAATGGGCGTGGGCTTCGGGCTGGCAGGAGAATTGATCTGGCGATCCGAGCATCTTGGGGTAATACCCCCTATATTGCGTAAGTGCGGGAATGATTGGGGTTACGTGCGAGTTGCTTGTATGAGTGGGACGGTCAGGCGGGTTCGAGGATTGCCTTCCCGTGCCAGTTCGACCGAAGTAGATTCCGCTGGTAGCCACGATCTCTCTCCGCTGCAGGCCGCAAGCCGCGCGGTCCTTCGGTCGGGATGACAAGGTAGGAAACGGGGCATGTTGGAGCTGACGCTGCGACCGCCTGAACTAGGGAGCGTCCTCGCAGAGTTGGGTGAGCGCGCGCGAAGTTCGGCGGAAGCTGCCACACATGCATGGGAGAAGAGGTAAGAAGGATCGGCCAGTTATAGGGAGTGCAGGCGTTCTAGTTTTGTCCCGTGCCGGCGCACGCGGGCTAGTTTCTGGCGCGCGTCCGGGGGGAAAGAGGAGTGCAATGCTGGCGGGCGGATTGGGGTAGAGTGTTGCGGGTACGATAATTGGGGACAACGTGATTATTCATTTGGCGCGGCGGGCGCATGACCATAACTGGGAGCTGGACCCGATTACGAGGTCTTTGCTGGATACGGATTTTTACAAGCTGCTGATGCTGCAGTTCATCTGGAAGCGGTTCCCGAAGACGAATGCTTCTTTTTCGCTGATTAATCGCTCGGCGGAGGTGCGACTGGGCGATTTGATCGATGTAGGCGAGCTGCGGGAGCAGCTGGAGCAGACCAAGAAGCTGCGGTTTCATAAGTCGGAATTGATCTGGCTGGCGGGTAATACCTTTTATGGACGCCGTGGCATTTTTGAGCCGGCTTTCCTGGAGTGGCTGGAGAGCGACTTCCGACTATCCGACTATGAGCTGTCTCAGCAGGACGGGCAATTCTCGCTTTCGTTTCGCGGCCTGTGGACTGAGACAACGTTGTGGGAGATCTATGCGCTTTCGGCGGTGAGCGAGCTGAAAACGCGCGCGAACCTGAAGCGGCTAAGCGAGCTGGAACTGGATATTTTGTATGCGCGGGCGAAAACCAAACTTTGGGAAAAAATGGAGCGGTTGTGCGGCGTGCCGGGATTGAGAGTGAGCGACTTTGGAACGCGGCGGCGGCACAGCTTTTTGTGGCAGGAGTACGTGGTGAACGCCATGAGCGACACGCTGGGCGGCAGCTTTTCGGGAACGTCGAATACGTATCTTGCGTATAAGCATGACCTGGAAGCGATCGGCACGAATGCGCACGAGCTGCCGATGGCATTGGCAGCGATGGCCAAGGATGACGAAGAGCTGAAGACTGCGCAATACCGGTTGCTGGAGCTGTGGCAGCAGACTTATCAAGGCGAACTGCTGATCCTGCTGCCAGACACATTTGGCACCACGCAGTTTCTGCGCGGGGCTCCGGATTGGGTGGCAGACTGGACCGGGCAGCGAGCGGACAGCAAAGATCCTTTTATAGCTGGCGACGAATATATTGCGTGGCTGCAGCAGAGAGGGCGCGATCCGCAGCAGAAGCGATTCATCGCTTCGGACGGATTGGATATAGACGCGATTCTGGCGTTGCATGCCCATTTTTCTGGGACGATTCGCAAGGGCGCGGTGCCCGCGGATTTTCGACGGGCCAGCGATTTCCTCGATGAGCGCAAATGGACTCCGGAACGGCGCATCCGGTTCAGCGCGGGTTGGGGCACGTTGCTGACAAATGATTTCCGCGACTGCAATCCTCAACGCGACGCGGACTTCGACCCTGTGAGTCTGGTGTGCAAGTTGAACGATGCCAATGGCAGGCCGGCCGTGAAGCTTTCGGATAATTTTCACAAGGCGCTGGGACCACGCGAAGAGATTGAGCGGTACCAGCAGGTGTTTGGACTGGCCGGCGTTGCGGATGCGCCGGTTCTGACGTAGCGACAAAGCGGGTTGCCTGCAAATTCGCTTCGCCCGGGCCTGAAGCCCTAGCCTCCAAAAGAGAAACAGTTTTTCGGATCATGCAACCTAGCGGTTGCATTTAGCCATTGGCTCTGTTAATGTGCAACCGGGAGGTTGCATATGAATACGGATCGGATCGAGAAGAAGATTTTGCTGCGGGCGCCGCGGAAACGAGTGTGGCGGGCACTGACGGAGTCCACGGAATTTGGGAGCTGGTTTGGAGTGAAGTTCGATGGGCCGTTCAAGTCGGGAGCAACGGTGCGCGGAGTAATCGTAGGCACGACGGTGAATTCCGAGGTCGCCAAGGCCCAGAAGGAATACGAAGGTATGTCATTCGAGATCACGATCGAGGAGATAGAACCCGAGCGGCGGTTCTCCTTCCGGTGGCATCCCAACGCCGTTGAATGTGCCGTCGACTATTCCGCCGAGCCAACTACGCTCATTGAATTTGTGCTGGAGGACGTGGCGGGCGGTGTGATGTTGACCGTCACCGAGTCCGGATTCGATCGGATCCCACTGGCTCGCCGGGCGAAAGCGTTCACGGCAAACGAACAGGGTTGGGGCATCGTGGTGAAATTGATCGAGGAGTATCTTGTCCGTGCACAATAGCTCAACAGCTGTGGCCGAGTCGAAGCGTTCCGCACCCATTTTCGCAGCTCTGGGCGACGAGACCCGCTTACGGCTGGTGTCCCGCCTTTCTGGTGAGGGACCGATCTCCATCACCGGGCTCACTGCGGGCACCAGGGTCACTCGTCAAGCGATCACCAAACACCTGCGGGTAATGGAGGCGGCAGGTCTCGTACGTAGCAAGCGGCACGGGCGGGAAAGCGTTTGGCAATTGGAGCAGGGGCGGATTCAAGAGGCGAGCCACTACCTCGAACTGATTTCAAAGCAGTGGGACGACGCCCTTGGCCATCTGCGCAAGTTTGTCGAGGACGGAAAGGAACGAAGGTGCGCCGGTTCAAAGCCAGCTCTTAGAGGGCTTGGGCGGCGGCGAAGCCTGAGGACCAGGCCCATTGGAAGTTGAAGCCGCCGAGGTGGCCGGTGACATCGACGACTTCGCCGATGAAGAAGAGACCGGGGATGCGGCGGGATTCCATAGTTTTGCTGGAGAGTGCGCGGGTGTCTACGCCGCCGGCGGTGACTTCGGCTTTGGCGTAGCCTTCGGTGTCGGCGGGCAAGACAGGCCAGGCATGGAGTGTTTGTTCGAGGGTGGCGAGGGAGGCGTTAGTCCAGGATGGGGACGCGTGGAGTGCAAGCCAGCGGGCGGCTAGGCGCTTGGGAAGGAAATGGAGTGCAGCGCGGACTGCGGTGGCATGGCGCGCCGTGGAGGCGCGGAGGGGAGCGGTGACATCGCGGGAGGGTGCGAGATCGATGTGGATGGGTTGGCTTTCGCGCCAGTAAGAAGAGGCCTGGAGGATGGCGGGGCCACTGAGACCGCGATGGGTGAAGAGCATGCTTTCGCGGAAACTGTGGCCATTGCAGGACGCAATGACTTCGGCGGAGACACCGGCGAGCTCTGAGAAGCGATTGCGATCGGCATTGTTGAAGAGAAGAGGGACGAGGGCCGGGCGCGGAGGGATGATGCTGATGCCGAACTGCCGGGCGAGATCGTAGCCGAAGGAGGTGGCTCCCATTTTGGGGATGGAGAGGCCGCCGGTGGCGACAACAAGAGCAGGGGCGCGGAATTCGGCGGAGGCGCTGCGGACGATAAAGCCGGAATCGCGGTCGAGTTCGGTGATGTGAGTGTTGAGGAAGAGTTTTACGGCTGCGTCGCGGCATTCGGCTTCGAGCATGGTAATGATTTGGGTAGCGGAATCATCGCAGAAGAGCTGTCCGAGGGTTTTTTCGTGGAAGACGATGCGGTGCTTGCAGACGAGGGCAATGAAATCAGCAGGGGTGTAGCGGGCCAAGGCGGAGCGGGCAAAGTCTGGATTTTCGGAGAGAAAATTTTCCGGCGTGCAGTGGATGTTGGTGAAGTTGCACCGGCCTCCGCCGGAGATGAGGATTTTTTTGCCGATGCGGTCGGCGCGTTCGAGGAGCGCGACGCGGCGCCCGCGCTTGCCGGCTTCGATGGCGCACAGGAGGCCAGCAGCGCCGGCGCCGAGGATGATTGCATCGAAACTGTGCGAGGGGAGACTCACGGGAGAGAAGACGGGTTGAGGTGATGTGGAAATGTTGCCGGGATGGAAGGCTGGTGTTCGAGGTTCAGGGTAAACGATGCTCCGGCGTTAGAAGAGAACGAGAAAAGCCAGAACCAGCCAGAAGGCTGGCCATCACAAAACCAGGAAAAAAGCTGCGCGAGGTCTGTTGATCGTACGGACATGGGGCACAGCAGCGCTGCGCCCCTACTAGGAAACGAATGGATGCGAGTCGGAAATTGGTTTTCGGTTGAAACGATCATGCGGAGAGAGGATAACACCTATGGCATTTGGCACCGATGCGGCAATCAGAGAGCGGGGGCAAAGAGCACAGCGCTGCATTCGATTGGGAGACGACGGAAAATGACGGCGGCAGAACAGTGGAAGGGATTTCTGTCGAACTACGACAAGAGCATTGCCGCGTTGGCGCGAACGGCGGTGAGCAAGCTGCGGAGCAAGTACCGGGCGCGATTGAGATGGCCTACGACAACTACAATGCACTGGTGATTGGATTTGGGCCGAGCGAGAAGGCTTCGTTGGCCGTGTTTTCGATCGTGCTGTATCCCCGTTATGTGAGCCTGGCGTTTCTGCAGGGCGCCGGACTGCCCGATCCGGCAAAACGGCCTCAGGGCGACGGAAAAGTGGTCCGGGCTGTGCGAATAACGACGGCGAACATGTTGGAGGAGCCCGAGATTCGAAAATTGATCCGAAGCAGAAACGAAAACTGGTCATCAAATCCATTTCCAAGAAACAGCAACCGCGAAACCCGGGGATGAAGGGAATGTCTTTGCGAGGAACAGGCTTCCAGATAAACGGCAGAACTAAAGCAGATTCCGACCCCGTTCAAAGGGCGAACGGGCTATGTCTATTTACATTGGAATTGGATCGTTGGCGTGGCGCGACACGTACCAGCAGGGCCGATTGCCGCCTTGCGGAAAGATGGAGTGGGCGCAGGGAACGTCCTCTTCGGGTTGCTGGGAATCGATCTGGTATTCGACTCGATTGCCTTTGTCGGGGATTGCCAACAGCCGCACGCGATGGACGCTTGCGGTAGGAGCACCGAAGCGCGGTTGCCAGGTACGCAGCGAATACCATAGGAAATCACTGAGATAAAGAATGAGAAGCACCGCGACGGGAGCGAAATAGAGGGCTTTGCGGCTGGTGAAGTACGGGTTCATGGACTGCTACGGCCGGCCATAACCAGAGTCTTAAACGAGTGGGAGGAGAGGGCCGCCATCGACGATACGATTCAGATTGCGAGGCATCACCCATTCGCCGGGATCGCCTGCGCAGGAATCGCTTGTAAGGGTGAAGCTGGCTTACTCAGGCTGTGGCCGTTTTCTGCTTAAAGTGGGGAGAAGACGGCGGGGGAGCGCAGTCCACGATCTGGTTGATGGCGTAAACGGACTCTTTTTCGCAGGAACGGCAGCGAAGGACGAAGACGCGCGAGATGAGATGAAATGTAGTGTCATCGCCATCCAGATTCCCCTGACACGCGGATTCCTGCCGCATTACTAAACTGGGGACGCGGACGGGCTTGCCACAATGGTGGCAGAGGACGCCTCGGAAATTCGATTTTGTAACGGTATCGGGTGACATGAGCAAACTCCTCGACGGTGATTCAGCATGACTTGGGGGCTAGAAGATACCTAACTGCTGATTGGATGTCTAGCGGAGGATAGCAGGTTGCGGGCTGGGAGGAAAGTCGCTGTAATTCGCCCGTGAGCGAAGATGTGGAAAGATTGTGATAAACTGAAAGAAGGCTGTTCTTTTGCCGAGTCGTTGTATGCAGTTTCTCCTTAGAGTGGGGCCGTGGCGCAGTTGGGAGCGCGCCTCGATGGCATCGAGGAGGTCGTGGGTTCGAATCCCATCGGCTCCACCAACTTTCCTTG
>Ga0209526_10003965_pt1 | contig 10076 bp, 12 predicted proteins | sample JacPinW_OM2H0_M1_FD_188566 | JGI IMG/M metagenome (GOLD analysis project Ga0209526, IMG submission 188566) | Forest soil microbial communities from Algoma, Ontario, Canada - Jack Pine, Ontario site 1_JW_OM2H0_M1 (SPAdes) (version 2) | ecosystem: Environmental > Terrestrial > Soil > Boreal... | reverse complement strand
GTAGCGACGTTCCCTTCTGAGCGGCCGATGCTCGCCGTGGGAGCCGATCTCAAAAACACCATCACTCTTGTGGTCGACGGGCAGGCATTTGTCAGCCAGCACATCGGCGACCTGAGCCACTATGAGGCGTTTCGAGCATTTCAGGAAACGATCCACGATTTGCTGTCGATGTACGAGGTCCAACCCGAAGATTTGCTGGTCGTTCACGACGCCCATCCGCAATACCTTTCGACGGTGCACGCTTTGGAGCTCCCGTCGTTTGAGAAACGCGCTGTGCAACATCATCGCGCGCATATCGCCTCGGTACTTGCCGAACGCAGCGCCTGGGACCAGCGAGTCATTGGAGTGAGTTTTGACGGAACCGGTTACGGCGACGACGGCACGATCTGGGGCGGCGAAATGTTTTCTGGCTCTGTGAGCGCAGGCTTCGAGCGCGTCGGACATTTGCGGACGACATCACTGCCCGGAGGAGATGCCGCCGCGTCTTATCCCCTTCAGGCGGCTGCCGGTTACCTTCACGAGCTGCGCGACGCGCACGATTTCACCGCGGCACCGTTTTCCTTTGGCGCAAGATTTCTCGATGCCGCGCGATTGATACACAAGAACATGCGCACCTTCACCACCAGCTCCATGGGCCGGCTCTTTGACACTGCGGCGGCTCTTCTGGGATTTACTCGGGAGACTACCTTCGAGGGCCAGGCCGCGATGTGGCTGGAGCGTATGGCCCACAATTCGCGTGAGGTCGACGGTTATGAATTTCCGTTCTTGAACGCAGAGCTGGACTTTCGACCGGCGCTCGAAGGCATCATCCGCGACCGGCTTCGCGGCCGTGACGTAACTGAAATCGCGCGCGCTTTTCATCGGGGCATCGCTGCCGGTCTCCGGCAAGCTCTAATCCAACTCTGCTCCGCTCACGACACCGATACGGTTGTGTTGTCCGGAGGCGTTTTCCAGAATGAATTGTTGCTGCGCGATCTAAAATTTCCTCTCGCCCACGATTCCTTGCAATTATGGACAAACCATGTCGTGCCGGCCAACGACGGCGGGATCAGCCTGGGCCAGGCGGCTCTGGCCGCCTTTGAGATTCCCGAAGTTTTCAGCACCTCGGACGAGATGGATGCTCAAAGAGTGGAGCGCGCTGCGTGATTCCCTTGGTTAGTGACGCAATGTGGCCGAAAGTGGTGTTTGCCAATGCATGAGCTATCGATTGCCATGAGCATCGTGGAAATGGCGGTGGAAGAGGCGGCACTGCGCGGCAACGTGAAAATTCAAGCGGTCCATCTGCGCCTCGGCCCGTTGTCCGGCGTAGTAAAAGAGGCCCTTCTTTCTTCCTACGAAATGGCTTGTGAAACCACCCCGCTCGAGGGTTCGCGACTGTTGATTGAGGAAGTTCCTGTCGAAATTTTCTGTCCCACCTGCCAGACCGCGCGGCCGGCGCAGTCCATTCAGTGGTTTTCCTGCGTCGAATGCGGTACCGCAACTTGCGATATATTGCACGGCAAGGAACTCGAAGTATTTGCGTTGGAGCTTGCAGAATGAATCCGCAACCTCGCATGGTGGAAGTCCGCAAGAACATTCTGAAACAAAACGATGTCATTGCCGCCGCTCTGCGCGAACGCTTTCGCACCCAGGGAATACTGGCGGTGAGCCTGGTTTCCAGCCCCGGTTCAGGTAAAACCGCGTTCCTGGAAGAGACTCTGAAACTTCTTCGCCCACATTATCGGGTCGCAGCGCTGGTTGGCGATCTCGCCACCGAAAATGATGCCGCCAGGCTGGCTCGCAGCGGCGCCCCAGTCAAACAAATTACCACCGGCACACTCTGCCATCTCGAAGCCAGCATGATTCAGAAAGCGTTGGACGGCTGGGACGTCGGTAAATTGGACTTCTTGTTTATTGAAAACGTAGGAAATCTTGTCTGCCCGTCGTCCTACGACCTCGGTGAAGACCTGCGGCTGGTGCTTCTTTCAGTGACCGAGGGCGAGGACAAGCCCCTGAAATATCCCACGATCTTCAACAGCGCGGATGTCGCGGTGATCACCAAGATCGATCTCGCCGCAGCGGTGGAGTTTGACGAGTTCACCGCAAACCGCAACATACAAGCCGTACGCCCGGGCATGGAAATCCTGAAAGTCTCCGCCAAGACCGGTGAAGGAATGCCCGAGTATCTGGGATTCCTCAAACGCCGCCAACTCGGCCCCCAAGTCGGTCAACGAACCGCCTCCGCCGTTTAAACGCCAGGCTCGCGCCTCCGCCACTTACAGTTGCGCGGTCACGCTAACGCGGTCAACATTAATGTTCGATAACACAGGCGTTAAGGTGCAGTTAAGAAGGTAAGTCTTGAGAGGATTCGAACTTGGTTAACCGCTTCCCCTAGATTGCCGTCGTTAAGCTCGTGGGCGTGGGATCTCGGAGGAAGGCTCAGCGAGCAGGTTTTTCTTGCAACTGCACTTCTGATCAGAACTAAGTTCCGGAACTTCCTGGTGCGGGCCAAGGATTACGCTATCGTCCGGTGGCTGTAACAGGTTGTCATTGTCTGTTCATTCTGCCGTAAGAATTTGCCAGTTACCCTCCCTCGTGCACTTCGACGGTCACTTCGACGGATCAAATTCTGGAGGAATTGATAATGTTAAATGTACGCTTTAGGGCTATGGTAATCGGTTTGACGACCTCGCTTTTGTTGGCGGGGCTCGGAACATCTCAGCTCGCAGCGGCTGCTCCCAGCACGCCGGTAGTGCAGTCGCCTTACACATTGAAAGAGTTCGCCAAGAGCACCGCGGCATACTCTCAGCCGGATTCCATTGAACAGTGGCGGGACCGAGTTTATGTAGGATTTCAAAATCATGTCGCTAAGGATGGCAGCGACGGGAAATCCAGCACCATCGTCGAATATTCGCTGGAAGGCAAAGTCAAGCGCACCTTCAGCGTTCCAGGCCATAACGACGGCCTGCGCCTCGTGGGCGAAAGTGATCTGTGGTGTCTGCAGAACGAAGATGCCAATCCGAATTTGGTGGTGATTGAGCTGGAATCGGGTCGGCAGACAAAATACACCTTTGCCACTCCCGTCCACGGAGGCGGATACGACGACATGGTAGTGAAAGATGGAAAAGTGCTGATGACGGCATCGAATCCGACTCCGGTTGCAGGAACTAATCCATTTCCAGCGCTGGTGATCGCATCGCTGCACGGCACCATGGTAGATGTGATTCCGGTGCTTACGGGCGACGCGCAGGCCATAGATATCCAAACGGGCGCAATTGTAACCCTTAATCTCGCGGACCCGGACTCCCTGACAAAAGACCTTGGCGGCAATGTTGTGTTGAACAGCCAGGCGGACTCCGAGCTTTTGTTCATCCGCAGGCCCTTTTCGGATAAAAAAATCGTTGGAAGACTCCCAATCACTTTAGCTGGAGTGGCAACAACTCTTGACGACACCGCTTTCGCAACTGCGTCCCGATCGTTCTTGCTGTTCTCCGATGTTGCTGGCGACACAGTGTATCGCATAGACCGTTCCAACTTTGGCTTCGAGCCCGGCACGGCGTATTCCACCTCTGACACGGCGGGCATCGTGGCCACTCTCAATCTGGATACCGGAGTGCTAACGCCCATCGCCACCGGCTTTGGCAGCACTCGCGGAATGATTTTTGTGTCCTTCGAGGAAGACAAGAGCAACGACGATGCCGGAAACCAAGACTAAGGGTAACTAGCTCTTGGTAGCCATCAACGGACAGGCTACAGAAGAGTGAAAGCAAGGACGTTTATACGTTTGTTTTCTTTCGCACTTTGTATTTAATTGCCCAACATTTCAGTGGCTAAAGACCAAAAAAGAGCGGGCGCCGGCTTCGGCGCCCGCTCTTCGTAAGAAGCAAGGTCTAGGATCTATTCGTCGTAATTTTCTCCGCTTAGCTTCAATCCAGGGAGTACTTGCGTTCCTTCCGTCTTCACTGCTCCCAGCTCCTTAGGATTCAGTCCCAAAGCTTTGAGAATGGTTGGTGCGACCTGCGTGGTCTCCACCGGACTCGTGACTGTGGTCGAGGAAAACTTCGGATTGGACAACAACATAATCACGTTGGTGTCATCGTGGGAGAATCCGCCGTGTTCTTCCTGTTTTCGCTTGCTGCCGGTGTAGATCACGCCAAAGTACGGGCTAACGATGATGTCCGGACTGCGAGGATCCTGGCTGGGCGGGTTAAACATCTGGTTTAGCATGGGGCCAGAGAAAATTTCGCCGATACCCGCGATGTTCTTATCGGGCGGAAGAACGGGCGAAGTTGTCTCGAGGAGTGAAACAGCGGCTGCGGTTTGGCTCGAGTTCTTGAGCCACAGAATTGAGATATCGTCTTCCGTTGGTCCGATCTGCTTGACTTCAGAATCGAAAAGGAAAGCGGACAAAATGTCAGATGGCGAGCGTCCATTTTTGCCGGAGTGTCCGGGAATGGGATAGAAGCGGTTGGGATCGATGGGAGATTGACCGTGCTTGGCGGTGATGACCACCAGTGTGGACTCCCGCAGACCGTTGCGCGAAAGATGCGAAATCATTTCGCCGATGGAATCATCGACGAATTCTATTTCTTCTAGGAGCGCCTCCGATGGAGTAGCGATGGAGTCCAGATAGCCGCCCTTAGCTACAATAGTTCCGGCGGTGTCGTTGTATTCGATTAATTTCTGTCCCACGCTAACAGCCTGGAAATTCATCCCGAGGATATTCGGTACTGGAGCCGGGGATTTGCCATTGTGAGTTTTGCCGTCAATCTCGTTGAGAACGGCGTGCACTTTCAGCGTGTCATAGCACTTAATGTTGGTGAAACTATCGGTGAAAGAACCGGTCTGCAAAGGATCGGGAGTTGGCGAACAAGAAATACCTTCCGGTGTCTTGACTCCCGGCAATGCCACTACCTTGGAATTTACTTCAGGAGAGTAATAATCATCCACGTTCGAGCCATCACCTGGGCCGGAAACAGAAAGGTAGGAGGGATGCTTGTCGGACCAAGCGGTGTAGCCGCCGGCAGCATGAATTACGCCGAAAATGGTATTCGTGCGGACAAAATTCCAAGGATAAACAGGATGACAGTTTTTATCCCGCGGAAGCTTGTTGGGATCAATAGATGCTTTGCCGCCATCCTGACTGGTGGAACCAATGCCGTTGAGGAAGCTCTGATCGTAATCGATACCTTCTTCATACTCGGTTCGAGTTCCGATAGGCGTAGCTCCCGGGGTACACGGACCAGCGAGAACACCGTTGCCAGTGGTCACCGCCGGAGGATTGAGTGACCGATCGTAAGCCACGTCGTAAAAAACGCCCTCCGTACGAGCTGATCCGCCGCTCACGATGGCGGTAAGTCCCGGAAATGAATCGGATGGCTTGGATGCGCTTGTCTCGAGATAGTTGACGCCGGTCTCCGCAAGTTCTACAAGATGAGGACAATACGGATCGCCACCATTTACCGCGGATACGCCCTTTGAGCAGTTGAGAAAATCCACGGCGTGCATTCCATCGATACTAATGAGCAGGACGTGTTGTATGTCATTGCCTGGGTTCAAATGGCCGCGCTCGTCTGCGAATCCAACTGGCGCGGATATTGTCGCGGCTAGAAACGCGCTCGTCGCGATTGCTGCAAAACTCTTCTTTGCCATCCTCAATCCTCCTGAAAAGGTTTTATGTGCGCCCCGGCCGTATCAAGTGTCTAAAGGCGGGTAGAGTTTTAACTCCCACACGCCAAATTTGAAATTTTCGACATGGGACGCCTTTGGGTGGCAGAGAGTACAGCAGTATTTGTTACGAGAAGGAGAATGCAGGATGGCGATGGCGTTAAACGGCATTTACGGATGAACTGCGTCGGCAACCGGAGCCTCGCGAACTCTATGTCGATTGAGCACAACGGGATGAGAAACTCAAAATTAAAATCCCAGCTCGGTGAATTAAAAGCTTGACATATTCCTATATAGGAATACATTGAGAGCATGGCAAGAGCGGCGACAACTTCGGACGCCTTCAATGCGGTGGCGGAACCGCGGCGGCGGGACATCCTGAACTATCTGGCGGTGCAGGAGAGGTCGGTCAGCGAGATTGTTGACGCAATGGAGATCGAGCAGCCGTCGGTTTCGAAGCACCTGCGGGTGCTGCGGAACGTGGGGCTGGTGCAGGCGAGGCGAGAGGGAAGGCAAATGCTTTACCGAGTTAATGCGGAAGCAATACGGCCTTTATATGAGTGGACTAAGACATTTGAGCGGATGTGGCAACACCAGTTGGTGCGGGTGAAGGGACGGGCGGAAGAGAAGATGAAGGCGAAGCAAGGGTGAGATTGATGGGGCTGTGACGTGGGTGGAGGAGACAGAGTAGATCTCACAGATTGTGACGGGGCTCAAGCCCCTGGACTACAAAAGAAAGGTGGAGGAGAAACGGTGATTACGACAGGACAAGAAATCGAGAATCTGACGCTGAAAATAACGCAGGAAATTCATGTGAAGGCGCCGCTGGAGATAACATTCGCGTCGTTGCTCGAGCAACTGGAAGATAACGACACGCCGGAAGGAAACAAGTTGCCGATGAAGCTGGAAGCATGGCCGGGCGGAAGGTGGTATCGCGATTTGGGAAATAACAACGGGCACTTCTGGGGCGTGGTGCAGGCGATTAAAAGGCCAACGCTGCTGGAGATTTGCGGGCCACTGATGATGTCCTATCCGGTGGTGTCGAACTTGCAGTACCGGCTGAGCGAGGAGTCGGGAGGAACGCTGATCAAGTTTCACCACTTGGGGTTCGGATTGATCGCCGACGAGCACCGGCAGGGCGTGGTGAAAGGTTGGACGCACATTCACGAACGGATTCGCGTGCGTGCGGAAGGTAAGCGCGTGCACTGAGGAAGTGGCGCACGAAGGAGGAGAGATGTGCCCAGTATGTCTAGCAAGTGCGGGAATGATGGCGGGAAGTGTGGTGTCGACGGGCGGAGTAACGGCGTTGGCGGCAAAGATCTGGCGCGGGATGAGTACGGCCTCAAGTTCTCGATGGAGTGGGTACGCCGGCACCATCAGTATCAGCCGCGCCGGAGAAAAAGGGCGGAAGTTGGGGCGCCGGACATTGATGAGCAAGGGTGGGTCCTTGTGAAGTGGAGAAATTGACGGAATCGAGCGGGTCGGGGACTGGAGATAAAAGAAAAAAGGAGAAAGTGTCATGGGCAAGAGCCAATTGGAGAATCACAAAGTCGTATCGCAGGCGGAATGGGTTGCGGCACGGAGGGAGTTGTTGAAGAAGGAGAAGGAGTATACGCGGCGGGGAGATGAGTTGGCGCGGGAGCGGCGCGAACTGCCGTGGGTGAAAGTCGAGAAGGAATACGTGCTCGACGGGCCGAAGGGGAAGGAAAAGCTGGCGGACCTGTTTGACGGACGAAGCCAGTTGGCGGTGTATCACTTCATGTTCGGGCCGGACTGGCAGGAAGGATGCCCGAGCTGCTCGTTCAACATGGACCACACGGATGGAGCGCTGGTGCATCTGGCGCAGCGAGACGTATCGTTTGCGGCGGTTTCGCGGGCACCGTTTGAAAAGATTGCGGCGTTCAAGGAGCGCATGGGATGGAAGTTCCATTGGGTGTCGTCGTTTAGCACCGACTTCAACTATGACTACCGTGTGTCGTTCACGAAGGAAGAGATGGCGGCGGGAAAAGTGGACTACAACTTCGAGATGGGTGCATTTCCTAGCGCAGAAGCACCAGGACTCAGCGCGTTCTACAAGGACAAGAACGGGAACATTTATCACACCTATTCAGCGTATGCGCGCGGTTCGGAAAGAACGATGAACACGTACAACTATCTGGACTTCATGCCAAAGGGACGCGATGAGGATACGTTGCCGTTCACGATGGCGTGGCTGCGACACCATGACCGGTATGAGGATGGACGGTTGGCGGATAAGGATAAGCCGTACTGGCCAGCGAACGCGTCGGCGGCGAGATAACGAGCAAAGAAGTGGTTGGGTTGCGGGGAGTGGAGATCCCCGGGCAGAAGGATATCTTCACTCCTGATTAGTTCGGATACACGGGCTGGTCCTCGATTCACGAGCAGGTGCGCAAGGCGGCGAAAGGGATTCGCGTTCCAAAATCCGCTCCCGTCCAATAGGGTTTACTTTACGAACAAAAGGAGAATTACCATGTCCATTGCACAATCGTTGCTTGCGGAGTTTGAAGCACAAGCGCCCATCACACGGAAATTTCTGGAGCGGCTGCCGGAAGATAAACTGACTTGGAAGCCGCACGAGAAATCCATGTCCGCCGGGCAGCTCGCCTACCATCTCGCATTCGTGCCGGGCGGAATCGTTCGTTTCGTGCAAGACAATCCAGCGCAGGCTCCAAAGTTTGCCAACTTTCCGCAACCCGCGAGCCGTCAGGAAATCCTAAAGATGTTTGAAGAAAGTATCGCGGCGGTGCGAAACCTGTTGCCAAAGTTCGACGAGGTGGCAATGAGGGAGACGTGGCGCATGGTTGACGACGGACGGGAAGTCCTGGCCCAGTCTAGAGCGGAGTTCTTGCGCGACATCATGCTCAGCCACTGGTACCAACACCGCGGCCAGTTCAGCGTGTATCTGCGCATACTCGACGTTGCCGTGCCCGCGAGCTGGGGGCCCAGCGCCGACGAACCGCCAGCTTTCACGCAAAAGGCTAAATCTGCCTAATTGCGCCGTGCGGGCTTCGATAGCGACCAACGCGCCGCCCGGAGGCAACGCAGCGTAGGCCGCGCGGATCAGGTGCATTTTCTTTTCCAGCTTCCAGTCGTGAAGAATCATGCCCATCGTTATGACGTCCGCCTTGGGCAGCGGATCGTTAAAAAAATCGCCACAGGCGGTGCTTATACGGTCGGTCAGCCCGGCGGCCGCAATGTGTCAGCCTGCGATCGGCTCTACGGGCGGCAGATCAAAGGAAGTGCAGTGAAGTTGAGGGGGCGCCCTTTTATATTGCGTCGGGGAACCGGACAAGTGCCTTTTCCGGATTTCAGATGCTGAATTCGGCGTAACCCGAGGCTTTTCGAAGGTTTTCAGCAATCCTCTCCTTGGATATAACCTCTGACACATCGTAAAATAACGCATCAACGAGAGGTCTTATGAGGAACGTGCCAACTCTGTACGAATGGTGTGGTGGCATTGAACGCATCGAAGCGCTCTTCAGGAAATTCTATGAAGCAGTGCGTGCTGACGACGTTCTCGCCCCAGTATTTGCGGAAATGCCGGCTGAACATTTCCAGACAGTGGCTCACTTTGTCTCGGAAGTCTTAGGAGGGCCGAAGCTTTATAGCGGAGATGGAAAGCACAACCACGCCACAATGATTGCCAAGCATCTTGGCAGGCATCTGACACAGCAACAGCGGAAGCGTTGGGTCGCTCTATTACTCAATACTGCCGATCAGTTGGGTATGCCAGACGATCCCGAGTTTCGCTCCGCTCTGGTGGGCTATCTGGAATGGGGCTCTCGCATTGCCGTAATCAATTCTACCACCACGGAAAATCCGATCGGCCCGACTGCAGCTATGCCGCAATGGGGTTGGGGCGAGGTTAAAGGTCCCTATCTTCCGTAGTGGGTCGCTCGGGATTCTAGGTGGCGCGGTGGGTGAGGGTAGCTGTCATGGCTACCCTTCACACCACCTTCAATTCGCTGGCGCAGGCGCAGCCGCGCCGAGGCTCAGGGCGACTACGAGGACGCTGCTTTATCGGCTTCGTAGAGCTGGCGCAGCTCGCACTCACCTCCACCTACCACTTGGAGAAATTGCTTGACGTATTCGAGCGCTTCTTCTTTTGACTTCGCCTGGAGAATGGCGAAGCCGCCAACCACTTCCTTGGACTCAGTGAAAGGACCGTCGATCACCTTCAGTTTGCCGTCGGTGAGGCGAACGCGCGCGCCCAACGAGCTGGGAAGGCACCCTTCGGTCCCAACCAGATAGCCGGATTTCATCCCATCCTCGACTAACTTGCCCATCTTTGACATTTCCTCCTGCGAAGGGGGAGCGTTTCTTTCCGGTGCTTTATAGATGCTTAGGAATCTCATAGTCATATCTCCTTTTCTTTTCGAGTTGGAGCCGATTTCCGGTTTTTATGGCGG
>Ga0209526_10003964_pt1 | contig 10077 bp, 8 predicted proteins | sample JacPinW_OM2H0_M1_FD_188566 | JGI IMG/M metagenome (GOLD analysis project Ga0209526, IMG submission 188566) | Forest soil microbial communities from Algoma, Ontario, Canada - Jack Pine, Ontario site 1_JW_OM2H0_M1 (SPAdes) (version 2) | ecosystem: Environmental > Terrestrial > Soil > Boreal... | reverse complement strand
CCTGTGACCCCTGTATCCTCGGTGGTAAGGAGTTTTCACCACAGAGGGCACAGAGGATCACAGGGGATTCACGATCGACCGGAGAAACTTTATGTCACTTTTTGGCCTCATCGAATACGACGACGCCAGCGCTGAAGTGCGCGCCATCTACGACGACATCATGGCTACGCGCAAGACCGACTGGATCAACAATTTTTGGAAGGCGATCGCGCATGATCCCGTCATGCTCAAGCGCACTTGGGAAGACATTAAGCAGATCATGGCTCCGGGAGCGCTCGACCCGCTCACCAAAGAAATGATCTATGTCGCCGTTTCGGTCACGAACCAGTGCGAATACTGCATCGCGTCGCACACCGCCTCGGCGATACACAAAGGCATGACCGACGCGCAGTTCAAAGAATTGATGTCCGTGGTTGGCATGGCGAACGAAACGAATCGGCTCGTCGCCGGATATCAGGTGGAAGTCGACGACCGCTTCAAACCGCAAATCGGCAAATGAAACGGGTCTCAGGTCGCAGGTGTCAGGTCTCAGGAACGAGATTGAGCCGCTCTTGGTTTTCCTGAGACCGAAGAGGTGACAACGCGCTCCTCGCGAAGTTCTATAATCGTTGGAGACGAATCGAGACTCGAATCGTCAGACGCGAATCACGCACGCGATCGAAAGAGGTAAGGCATGGCCGAGATGACGGTGATTCCTGTTGCAACCCACGGTTTCTTCCTGGACGGGAAGTGGCTGGAGGAGGGGGACATCGTCGATGTTCGCGCGCCTTATGACGGCGCCCTCATCGCGCACGTGTACCAGGGACGCCGCGAACACGCGGACGCCGCCATTGCCGCCGCCGTCAAGGCCTTCGGCACCACCCGGCGACTGCCCGCCTTCGAACGGCAACGAGTTCTGCGCCAGATTGCGACCGGCATTCACGATCGCAAAGAAGAATTTTCCCGTACGATTGCGCTGGAAGCGGGCAAGCCCATCAAGAGCGCTCGCACCGAAGTTGACCGCGCTGTCTTCATTTTCAATATCGCCGCCGAAGAGACGGTTCGCGGCTACGGCGAATATTTGCCGCTGGATTCGCAGCAGTCGACCGCCGGGCGTTGGGGCATCGTCAAACGTTTTCCTCTCGGCCCCGTCGCCGGCATCACGCCTTTCAATTTCCCCTTGAACCTGGTCGCCCACAAAGTGGCCCCGGCCATCGCCGCCGGTTGTTCCATGGTGCTCAAGCCCGCGCCTCAGACGCCGCTTACCGCGCTGCTGCTGGCAGAAGTTATCCAGCAAGCGGGATGGCCGGATGGCGGATTGAACGCGGTTTTGCTCTCCAACGAAGATTCCGGTCTGCTCGTCAGCGATGAACGCATCAAGCTCATCAGCTTCACGGGCAGTGCCGCCGTCGGCTGGGCCATCAAGAACAACGCGGGAAAGAAAAAAGTTGTTCTCGAACTGGGAGGGAATTCGGGCGTCATCGTCCACAGCGATACCGATCTCGCTTACGCCGCCGACCGCTGCGTTACCGGAGGCTTTGCTTACGCCGGACAGTCCTGCATTTCCGTGCAGCGCATTCTGGTCGAGCACTCCGTCTACGGAAAGTTCACCGAGCTGTTGCTGGCGGGAGTCAGCAAACTGAAAGTCGGAGATCCACTCGACGAGTCAAGCGACCTCGGCCCGCTCATCCGCGAAAGCGACGCCATCCGCGCCGCCGACTGGGTGCAGGAAGCGGTACGCGGTGGTGCGCGCCTGCTCTGCGGCGGTAATCGCAAAGGGTCGCTATTCGAGCCGACCGTGCTTACCGGCACCAAGCCCAACATGAAAGTGAATTGCCAGGAAATTTTTGCGCCGGTCGTGACCGTCGAGCCCTACAACGATTTCGTGTCCGCGCTGAAACAGCTCAACAACTCCCCCTATGGTTTGCAGGCCGGACTTTTCACCCGCGACGCCAAACTCATCTTTCAGGCTTATGACGAACTTGAAGTTGGAGGCTTGATCGCCGGAGATGTTTCCACTTTCCGCATCGACCACATGCCCTATGGCGGCGTTAAAGATTCCGGACTTGGCCGGGAGGGCTTGCGCGACGCGATTCAGGAAATGACAGAGCCCAAGCTGCTCGTCATGAACTTGCGCTAACGATTTTCCGGTTTTGATTCGGAGAACTCGACCACTCGCCCACCAATCAGAATTTCCGAAGCGCAACAAAGAAAAGTTGCAACCGGAATGTTTCCAAAAGCCTCTCAAGGTATATACTCACGTGTTTAAGTCTCATGTGTCACAACGGTACGTAACGTAATTCAGACGATCTTTTTTAGCCGGGAGCGGCGCAGACCGAGCCCGCGAGCAATCGACGCGATCTTCAATGCAGATTTTTCCACGCAGCACAAATGCAATCTCCCGGGCTTCGTTGTTCGGCCCGGTGTTTGTCGTGGCAGCCCTGTTCTGGGTCATGGCAGCGCTCCAGCGCTCGCCCTACATCACCTACGCGGGAGTGAGAAAGTCGCAGCCGGTGCCCTTCAGCCACCAGCACCATGTGACCGGACTTGGCATCGACTGCCGCTACTGCCACACTTCGGTGGAGCAGTCCAGTTTCGCGGGCATTCCGCCCACCAAGACATGCATGAACTGCCACTCGCAGATTTGGACGAACGCTGCGATGCTTGAGCCCGTTCGCGCCAGCTACCGAACCGGCGAGTCGCTCCAGTGGACGCGCGTCAACCAGCTGCCCGACTTCGTTTATTTCAACCACAGCATTCACGTCACTAAGGGCGTTGGCTGCAACGACTGCCACGGGCCCGTGGACCAGATGCCGCTCATGTACCAGCAGGCATCGCTGCAGATGGAGTGGTGCCTCAACTGCCACCGTGCGCCGGAAAAATTTCTGCGTCCGCGAGAGCAGGTATTCAACATGCGCTACCAGCAGCCCACCACATCGTCGCCGGTAGAGATCGACGGCACCAGCTATACCGACCAGGATTCGCTCGGTTCAGCCCTGGTGAAGAAATACCAGTTGCGTACCGTGCAGGACATCACGAGCTGTAACACTTGTCATCGCTGAGATCTTACAATTTGCGATTGAGTTAGGGCACTAGCCACGAAGATGGAAAACGGTAAAGCAAAACGCGAAGACGTCTGTCCCAGCAAGAAACTCAAGCGGGCCGATGTCGAGCGGCAACTAACAGAGACGAAGGGGCCAGAGTACTGGCGCAGCCTGGAAGAGCTCGCGGGGTCGCCCGAATTCCAGGACATGCTGCACCGCGAATTTCCCAAGGGCGCTTCGGAGTGGGTCGATTCCGTCTCGCGCCGCGGGTTCCTTCGGTTGATGGGCGCTTCCCTCGCCATGGCGGGCATGACCGGCTGCACCAAACTGCCCCTGCAGGAAATCGTCCCGTACGTTCGCCAGCCTGAGCAGTTAATTCCGGGCGTCGCGATGTATTACGCCACCGCGTTCACGCTCAGCGGATATGCGAATCCGCTGCTGGTCGAAAGCCATCTGGGCCGTCCCACCAAGATTGAAGGCAACAACCTGCATCCGGCGAGCCTGGGCGGCACCGACGTATTCGCGCAGGCCTCGATCCTGGGGATGTACGATCCCGACCGCTCGCAGGCCATTACTCACCTCGGCGATGTGGATTCCTGGGCGGCGTTCGCGAAGGAGATCAAAGGCGCTCTCGCCGCGCAAAAGACATTAGGTGGCGCGGGCATTCGCATTCTTACGCAGACCATCTCTTCGCCCACACTGAAAGACCAGATGCACTCCTTCCTGGCGATGTATCCCAAGGCGAAGTGGCATGTTTACGAACCGGCGAACCGCGACAATGCCCTGGAAGGCGCAAAGCTGGCGTTTGGCGAAGCGCTGGAGACGCAATACCGGCTCGAGAATGCGGCTGTCATTGTTTCCCTCGACGCCGACTTTCTCTACGCAGGCTTTCCGGGGAATGTGCGCTACATCCGCGATTTCGCGAAGAAGCGCAATCCCGACACGGAAATGAGCCGGCTCTATGTGATCGAGAGCAATCCCTCCTCGACCGGAGCGAAAGCGGATCATCGGCTGCCGATGCGGGCTACGGATGTCGAGAGTTTCGCGACACTGCTGTTCTCGCCTCACCCCGCAGGGGAATCGGGCAGCCTAGCGGGCTTGCCGGAAGAACATGTCCGATTTGCTGCTGCTCTCGGAAAAGATCTTTCGAATCATCGCGGGGCCAGCGTCATCATCGCCGGCGACCATCAGCCTCCGGTCGTCCACGCCTTGGCCCATGCCATGAATCAAGCGCTCGGCAACGTTGGCAAGACGGTCGTCTACACCGACCCGGTGGACGCCAACCCTGTCCACCAAACAGAATCTCTCCGCGACCTGGTCTCCGACATGCGCGCTGGCAATGTGGATCTGCTCGTCATTATGGGCGGCAACCCGGTCTACGATGCGCCCGCGGATCTTGGCTTTGGCGACTGCGTGAAAAATTCCAAAGTCGGCCTACGCATTTACCACGGTCTCTACGAGAACGAGACGGCGGAACTCTGCCACTGGAACGTCAACGAGGCGCACTATCTCGAAGCCTGGAGCGATGGCCGCGCCTACGACGGTACGGTGAGTCTGGTTCAGCCGCTGATCGCGCCGCTTTATGCCGGCAAGAGCGCTCACGAAATGCTGTCGGCTCTGGTCGGCGTGTCCGATGCCTCGGGCTACGATATCGTTCGCGGCTACTGGCAGAAGCAGAACGCTGGTCCGGAGTTCGAGTCATGGTGGCGCAAAACACTAAATGATGGATTCGTCGAGGGCTCGGCCTACACGCCGAAGGCGGTCTCGCTGAAGCTCTCGTCACTCCCCGCCGCACCTGCCGTCGACGCGAACAGTGACGCAAACAGTCTGGAGATCAATCTGCGCCGCGATCCCTCCGTCTACGATGGCCAATTCGCCAACAACGGATGGCTTCAGGAGTTGCCGAAGCCCATGTCGAAACTGACCTGGGACAACGCAGTCCTGATGGGCCCAAGGATGGCCGACCGCGAAGGCGTGAAGACCATGGACGTGGTCACGCTTGAGTTGGACGGACGAAAGATCACCGGCCCGGTCTGGATCCAAGCGGGCCATCCCGATCATTCTGTCACCGTGCATCTCGGCTACGGCCGCCGCAAAGCGGGACGCGCCGGCACCGGCGCCGGATTCGATGCCTACGCGCTGCGCACGACCAATGCGCTCTGGTTCGCAACCGGCGGCAAACTCACCAAGACGGGAGACCACTATCCGCTTGCTTCCACCCAGGGCTACCAGACCATGGATACGGGCGACGGCGCGACTCGTCCGCTGGTCAGGGAAGCGACGCTCGAGGAATACCGCAAGGAACCGAAGTTCGCCAAGGAAGACGAGCCGCCGCCAAGTCTCACTCTCTATCCCGGCTATGACTATAAAAAGTCACCGGACGCCTGGGGAATGACCATTGATCTCAATGCCTGCGTGGGCTGCAACAACTGCATCGTAGCCTGCCAGTCGGAGAACAATATTGCCGTGGTGGGTAAAGAGCAAGTGGTGAAGGGGCGCCACATGCACTGGATTCGGGTCGATGCCTACTATCAGGGCGACCGCGACAGTCCCAAAGCCCATTTCCAGCCCGTGCCCTGCATGCAGTGTGAGAATGCGCCTTGCGAGCTGGTGTGTCCGGTGGGCGCGACCGTCCACAGCAGCGAGGGCCTGAACGACATGGTCTACAACCGCTGTGTCGGCACGCGCTATTGCTCGAACAACTGTCCGTACAAGGTGCGCCGCTTCAACTTTCTGCTGTTCCAGGACTGGGAGACTCCCCAGTACAAATTGATGCGCAATCCCGACGTCACCGTGCGCAGCCGCGGCGTGATGGAAAAGTGCACTTACTGCGTGCAGCGCATTACCCAGCATCGCATTGACGCTGAAACCGCGGCGGTTCGCGAGAATCGCGAGTTCAAAATCGAAGACGGCTCGTTGCAGACTGCCTGCCAGCAGTCCTGTCCAGCGGACGCGATCGTCTTCGGCAACATCAACGATCCCAACAGCCGGGTGGCGAAGCTCAAGGCGCTCGACCGCAACTACGGGTTGCTGGCCGACCTGAATACCAGACCCCGCACCACCTACCTGGCGGAGATTCGCAACCCCAACCCTGAACTGGAAGCGTAAGCGGAGCGCAAGTCAAGAGATGGCAGATCATCTGGACGAAGTCAAAGTAGCGAACGAGCGGGCGCCCGTCATCGAGCCCGGGTATACGTTCGGCTCGATTACCGACAAGATCAGCTCCATCGTGCTGACGCGGCCGACCTCGCTCGGGTGGGTCGTCGGTTTCGGAGCGGGCTTCCTTGTAACCATGATGTTGCTGTTCGCGCTCGGCTACTTGTTTATCAAAGGAACAGGCATTTGGGGCATCAATATCCCCATCGGCTGGGGCTTCGCGATCGTCAACTTCGTGTGGTGGATCGGTATCGGGCATGCAGGCACGCTCATCTCCGCCATCCTTCTATTGCTGCGGCAGTCCTGGCGCAACTCGATCAACCGGTTCGCCGAGGCCATGACGCTGTTTGCGGTGGCTTCCGCAGGAATCTTTCCGCTGGTGCACACCGGTCGTCCGTGGCTCGCCTACTGGATGGTCCCCTACCCGAACACAATGAACTACTGGCCGCAATTCCGCAGCCCGCTGGTGTGGGACGTGTTTGCGGTCTCGACTTATTTCACGATCTCGCTCCTGTTCTGGTTCATTGGACTCATCCCGGATTTGGCCACGCTGCGCGACCGCGCCGAAAACAAATACGCGCGGATGAGCTACGGCCTGCTCGCCATGGGATGGCGCGGTTCCGCCCGCCATTGGGCGCGATACGAGTCGGCTTACTTATTGCTGGCCGGTCTCGCCACTCCGCTCGTGCTCTCCGTCCACACCGTGGTTAGCTTCGATTTCGCTGTCGGCATCGTCCCCGGCTGGCACACCACGATCTTTCCGCCCTACTTTGTCGCGGGCGCCATTTACTCCGGCTTCGCCATGGTGTTGATGCTCGCGATCCCAATCCGCAAGATCTATAACCTTGAGGACTTCATCACCGACCGCCACCTCCAGAATTCCGCGAAAGTCATGCTCGCCACCGGCTGGATCGTGGCCTACGGCTATGCGATCGAAGCCTTTTCGGGCTGGTACGGCGGCAACCGCTACGACCAGACTCTGCTTTGGAATCGTCTGCACGGCCCGTACGCTCGGGTGTACTGGATGTTGCTGATCTGCAACATTTTTATCCCGCAGGTGCTGTGGATTCGCAAGATGCGCACCAGCCCGGTGTGGCTCTTCCTGATCTCGTTCGTCATCCTGGTAGGAATGTGGCTGGAGCGATTCGTCATCGTCGTGCTCAGCCTGTCGCGCGACTTCCTTACGTCGTCGTGGGGGATGTACTACCCAACGCGTTGGGACTGGATCACCTACTTCGGCACCATCGGCATGTTCCTGACCGCAATGTTCCTCTTCGTTCGGATCCTGCCGATGATCTCCATCTTCGAAATGCGGACACTCCTGCCGGAGGCGGAGGTGAAAGCCGAATGAAGCAGGTTCCAACTTACGGAATCATGGCTGAGTTCGCCTCGGCGCAGGATCTGGTCACGGCGGCCCGGCACACGCATGAGGCTGGATATCGGAAGATCGACGCCTATAGCCCGTTCCCGGTGGAAGAACTGGCCGACGCAATCGGATTCCACAAGAACAGCGTGCCGCTGGTGACGCTGATCGGCGCCATCGTCGGTGGCCTCACCGGCTACCTGATGCAATATTGGATGGCGGTCGTCAGCTACCCGGTCAATGTGGGTGGCCGCCCCTATCACTCCTGGCCGTCGTTCATCATCGTGACGTTCGAGTTGACGATTCTGTGCGGCGGCATCTCGGCGGTATTCGGCATGCTCGCGCTGAATGGTCTCCCCATGCCGTACCATCCCGTCTTCAACGTGCCGCGCTTTGTGCTGGCGAGCAAGGACCGTTTTTTCCTGATCGTGTTTTCGACCGATCCCAAATACGACGCGAAAGGCACACGCCAGTTCCTGGAGAGCTTGCACGCCCGCTCCATTTCGGAGGTCCCCGGTTAAGATCATGGCGATATTCCCAAAATTCGCGCCAAAATTCGCGCGAAGATTCGCGCCCCTGGTGTTGCTGGCCGTGATCAGCACTGTTGGCTGCCGTCTCGATATGCACGTGCAACCACGCTACAACCCGTTGGCGAAGAGCGATTTCTTTCCCGACCAGCGGTCGTCGCGTCCGCGGGTCGAAGGTACCGTGGCGCGCGGGGACGAGCGCGCCGACACCTACTTCTATACCGGCAAGATTGGAAACAACGACGGCGACTTCATGCCGTTCCCGGTCACGCAGGAAGTGCTCCAGCGTGGACGCGACCGTTACAACGTCTATTGCTCGCCCTGCCACTCGCGCGTGGGCGACGGGAACGGCTTCATCCCGTCGCGGGGCTTCGCGCGCAAGCCGCCTTCGTATCACATCGAGCGGCTGCAAAAGGCCCCGATCGGCTATTTTTTCGACGTAACGACGAACGGATTCGGCGTCATGCTGGACTATTCCGCGCAGATCTCTGTGCGCGATCGCTGGTGTATTGCGGCCTACATTCGGGCGCTGCAATTGAGCCAAAACGCCACCGCGGCTGATGTTCCCACGGGGCAGAGCGTCCCTTCGAAGGCTCCGGAGTTCACGGAACCGGGCACGGGCGCGACTTTGCCGCGGACTGCGCCGAGTCCCGCAAAATCGGAGAAAGGAGAGACGGAATGAGCACGTTACCCGAAGCGCAGCTCGATCTCACGACTTCTCCGATCATCAAAGTCATCCAGAGGCGATCGCTCATCATCGGCGTCGTCGCGAGCGTGATCGCGCTGTTGCTCGCCTTTACGAACCCGACCGTCTTCTTCCGCGGATACCTGCTCTCGTACATGGATTGGTTGGGCATATGCCTTGGGTCGATGGCCATCGTCATGGTCCGTCACATGACCGGCGGCGGATGGGGCACGGTGATCCGGCGCATCCTCGGCGCTTCCATGCGGACCCTGCCGCTGCTGATCCTGCTGTTCATTCCTTTGCTCTTTGCCGTGCGGAGGCTTTATCCGTGGGCGATGCCCCTCGATTCCATCACGGATCCCGCCATACGCGAGCACCTGGAAAAACACTCCTATATTCTGCGGGATTACTTGAACTACCGCGGCTTCGTGATTCGCGCCGTGATCTACTTTGCGATCTGGTTCGTGCTGCAATACCTGCTCAGCAAGTTTTCCTTCGAGCACGACCATCCGCCTTTCGCCGACACCAGCGCGCGCTTTAAAATAGTAAGCGCCCCCGGCATCATCCTCTACACGCTCACCATCTCGTTCGCCGCGATCGACTGGGTCATGTCGCTCAACCCGAGTTGGGTCTCGACCATCTACGGCCTGCTGTTCGTGGCGGGCGAGTTGGTGTCGGCCCTCTGCTTTGCCATTGTCATCGAACGCATTCTCTACAACCATCGGCCCATGTCAGTTCTATTGCGGCCCAATTTCGTGCACGACCACGGCAACTTCCTGCTCGCGTTCGTGATGGTGTGGGCCTATTTCTCATTTTCGCAATGGCTCATCATCTGGGCGGGTAACTTGCCGGAAGAAATTACCTGGTACTTCCGTCGTCTGCACGGGGGATGGCAGTTCGTTGGCCTGTTTCTGATTGTCTTTCATTTCTTCGTCCCGTTTTTCCTTCTGCTGTCCCGCTCGTTCAAGCGCGACATTACCCGCCTGGTTTGGCTGGCCTCCTGGATGCTCGTCGCCCGCTACATTGACCTGTTCTGGCACATCGAGCCCAGCTTTTCCGAGACTTTCACCGTCACCCTGGCAGACCTCGTGATTCCCTTCGCCATGGGCGGCATTTGGATCGCGTACTTCTGCCACAACCTGAGTTCGCGGCCGCTGGTTCCCGCGTACGACGCGACTGCGCAGGACGTATTGGAGCCGGCGCATGAGTGAGAACCCCATGACGAATCCGCCAACGCCGAATCCGCCTCCGCCGCATCCGAACATGACCAATCACGACGGCTTCGAGCAGGAGGATCTGAGTTCGAGGAGTGCGCTTTATTTT
>Ga0209526_10003962_pt1 | contig 10087 bp, 7 predicted proteins | sample JacPinW_OM2H0_M1_FD_188566 | JGI IMG/M metagenome (GOLD analysis project Ga0209526, IMG submission 188566) | Forest soil microbial communities from Algoma, Ontario, Canada - Jack Pine, Ontario site 1_JW_OM2H0_M1 (SPAdes) (version 2) | ecosystem: Environmental > Terrestrial > Soil > Boreal... | reverse complement strand
GCAATTGTATGGGTCATTTTTAATGCCCTCTATCTTGTGGTGGTTCAGCATTTCATGCACCGGCGCTTGTTGCGGGGCGAGCTAATGCGCTGGTACCGCCTGGACATCGGCAGACCGCTGCTGGCAGCGGCGGCAGTCGGGGGCGTCTGCAAGTGGCTGATCCCCTTCTCAGAGACTGTCTGGTCGAGTCTGGCCAACCTTATTCTGGTCTCGGTCGCAACGCTTGCAGCCGCCGTTGTCGCAGCACCGGAAATCCGCACCCTGGCGATAGGATGGCTCACACCGACACCGCGTTCAGTGAAATGATCGTCGCGCGCCAATGGCGCGTTTCGAGAGACGAAAGACTTTACGAGTATGCAGCGCTGCGCAATCGTAGTGGGTGCCGGTGGGCAAGATGGCCAGTATCTTTGCCGCGAACTGACAGCGCGGGGGGACCGGGTCGTTCGTATTGCCCGTGATGGGGTCTACGGCGGCGACATCTCGAAACGGCCCGTTGATATCCTGAATGTCGACGCGGTCGCAGACCTGGTTCGCGAGGCGCTGCCCGACGAGATTTACTATCTTGCCGCGCACCACCATTCGTCTCAGGAGGGGACCGGTTCGCTGCGCGCCCTATTGGATGAAAGCTACAACATTCATTGCGTCGGTCTGCAGAATTTCCTGAATGCGATGAGCGTGGTGCCGCGGGAGACTCGATTGTTCTACGCTGCATCCTCGCTCATTTTCGGAGATCCTGCCGAGAGTCCACAAACCGAGGACACGCCCATGGCGCCATTCTGTGCCTATGGCGTGACAAAGCTGACTGGCCTCGGGTTATGCCGCGCTTATCGAGCGAACGGGGGTCTCTTCGCGTGCGCAGGAATTCTATACAACCATGAATCGCCCTTGCGTCATCGGGATTTCGTTACGCGCAAGATTGTCTGTGCGGTCGCAGACATCTATCACGGACGGGGGTCACGGCTCGAACTCGGGGCCCTCGATGCTCAGGTTGACTGGAGCGCCGCCGAGGATGTTGTCCGGGCGATGATGGCAATGCTTGCTCTGGACCAGCCTCGGGATTTCATAATAGCGAGTGGGCTGCTGCACACGGTTCGCGATTTTGTCGCGCGTGCTTTTTCGGTAGTCGGCCTGGACTACCGCGACCACATCCTGGAGGTCCCCGGCATTCTGCAGCGACCTTTGCGCAAACGGCCTCTGTGCGGAGATCCACAGCGTCTGCGGATGGCGACGGGTTGGCAGCCCAGGCTATCGTTCGACAATCTGGTCGAATTGATGGTACGGACCGAACTGACTGGCGGAAAACAATGAATCGCAATGAGATCCTGATTTTCACGCCCACCTACAATGAGGCTGAAAACATCCGCTCACTCATCGAGCAATTACTTAAAGTTGACTTGCCCGCCGACATTCTCGTTGTCGATGACAATTCCCCTGACGGTACCGGTGACATCGTCGCGGAGATGATGGGTAACCACCCGAATCTGAAATTACTGAGCCGGGAGGGCAAGCAGGGTATTGGAAGCGCGCACCTTACCGCGCTCCGATACGCAAAGGCGGCGGGCTATCGGCTGTTTGTCAGCCTCGATGCGGATTACTCGCACAAGCCCGAGGATATCCCCCGATTGCTCGAGCTCAAGGACAGCTACGACATTGTGGTGGGATCGAGATTCCGGCGCGCGAGCAGTCTGAGGGAATGGAATCTGCAGCGGCGATTTCTAACCCATTTGGGGCATTTCTTGACTCAAGTGCTGCTGCGGTTGCCCTACGATGCTAGCGGCGGACTACGCCTGTACCGTCTGGACCGCATCCCGCTCGCCCTGTTCGACCGCATCGAGAGCCGTGACTACGAGTTTTTCTTCGAAAGCCTGACCTTATTTCACATGACTGGATTCAAGATCGGCGAACTGCCGGTCGACCTGCCGGCACGTACCTACGGGCACTCCAAGATGGAAATAAGCCATATGGTGCGCGGGTTGTGGCATCTTTTTCGGCTTGCCGGAAAGCTGGCGCTTACCCGCCATCGAGCCAGGCACAACAACAGAAAGAAACAGACGGCAGGCCCGGATCCACAGGTCATGCGCGACATGTGGGACAAGTACTGGGACAGCAAGGGGCGGGAGGTCGAAAGGTCCACCTATGACATCATCGCCAGTTTCTATCGAAACCACTTGATAAAACCCACACTCAATTACTTTATTAGAAGGACTTTCGCCCCTCAGGCCGAGCTGATACACGCGGGTTGCGGCGGGGGCGAGGTCGATACGGATATCGTGCGCTACGCAAAAGTGACCGCTGTCGACATCTCGCCCAACGCCGTCGCCAAGTATCGCGCCAATCATGGCACGCGCGCCGAATGCATCGTTATGGACATTTTTCACCTGTCGAATATGCAGCGCCGCTTTGACGGTCTGTACAACCTCGGTGTCATGGAACATTTTGAAGAGGACCAGTTACGACAGATCCTGGCCGAGTTCAACAGGACACTCAAACCCGGCGGCCGGTTAGTGCTTTTCTGGCCGCCTGTTTACGGATTGTCGGTTATTGCCCTGAGAGTAATTCACTTTGTCCTGAATCGGATGCTGCGTCGAAATATCCAGCTTCACCCCCCAGAACCAAGCAAGGTACGTTCCCGGAGACAGGTTCGAAAACTCCTGGACGAATCCGGCTTTGCGCTGCAGTCGTTTTCTTTCGGGATCAGGGATGCGTTTACCTACGCGGTGATTGTCGCGGCGAAGCCTTAAAGGTCTCCCGGCATCGTCCAATTCATGCTGCCACGGTATTCCGCCAACCTGCGTCGCACGATAATCGTTTTGGGTGTGGCTATGCTGTTCATGCCCAAAGTGAATATCGTGGCTATTTCGGGAGAGTCTGCGGGTATCCGTGTAGATGATGTCCTGCTACTCCTTATCTTTGCACTGTTGATGGCGGGGGTAGTGCTTGCTCGCAAGCCAACAATAAATGGGATCGAATCCATCGTATTCATTCTGATTGGATACATGCTGTTATCGAATCTGATTAATTTGCACCTGTTCGGCCGCTCCTCGTTACTCTACTCCCTCAGGTATCTTGAATACTTTTTGTTTTTCTACATTGGTCAGTATTTTTTCGACGCCCGCTATTCGCTTGCTCGTTTCTTGTACGCGATGCTTTTTGTGAATGCGATTTTGATGGTGTTACAAGGATTTTCTATCATTGGCGGGTTTGCTTCAGTGGGCTTTTTGCAGGATGTTTCAAATCGGGCAATTGGGGTAACCGGCGGGCCTTGGGAAATAGGCGCGCTACTTAACTTTTTCCTGGCAATCTTCTTATTTGCTCGTAGTGAACCAGGAGGAGTCAGATTACGCATATTTTTAATTGCCTGCACCTCGGCACTGGTTGTGTTGACCGGTGCGCGCATGCCTGCGCTAGCGCATATTTTCCTGATTTCCTATTTTGTTTGGTTGCGATCACCGAATAAAACCTATTTCTTTGGAACTGCAGCGTTTATCGGCGGCCTGCTTTTGCTGGCCATTCTGTTAATACCAAATCCGCTGACTGAACGCTCCGAAAATCTATTCTCTATGGCCAACATAGAACTGTTTCAGGAGCAGTACTCTAAGGCGAGCGTACCGGAAGAGAAATTTGAAGGTTTTTCCCAAACGTATATTCTCGACGAAGACACCGATGTAAGTTGGCTTATACGTGTCGCGCGCTGGATAATCGCAATCAAAGCGTGGACAAATTCTCCTCTTACTTGGTTCGTTGGGGTTGGTCCTGGAAATTGGGGCCCTGCATTGGATGGAGGATGGCTCCGCGTGCTATCCGAATGGGGTCTGTTTGGTGTGTCCATTTTTCTGGTGTTCCTATATCGCATTGCGCAAATCAGCCGTGCCACGTTCGCCCTGGTGGTGGCGTTGGCCATTAACATGCTGTTTATTGATATTCATATTGCTTACAAAGCAATGTCACTATTCTTTTTCTTGAGCGGTTACGCGTACAGCAAGGCGAGTGCCAAGCGAGAAGGAGTGAATAAAGCCTCGGGATACCGAGGTTCATTTGCACACGCCGGTCAAATGACTGTCCGCTAGAGCTGTGCACGAGGAAATGCCGGCGTGAGCCCTTCTAATGTCTCCGCCGTTCGAGTTGCTGTGGTCATTCCAACCTATAATGCCGGCCAGCAGCTGATCGCATGTCTTCGCCCGGTACTGGCTTCGCCACTCAAGCCGCAGATTCTGGTGGTGGATTCGTCCTCCAAGGATGGTACGGCTGAATTGGCCATGAAAATGGGCGTGGAGGTCATTTCGATCCCGCAGCACGAATTCAACCATGGTGCGACGCGTGAAATGGCGCGACATCGCGTTGAGGGCGAGATCGTGGTAATGCTGACTCAGGATTCAGTTCTCACCAATCCAGACTCGCTGCGACAGATTGTTGCTGCATTTGATGACCCTGCGGTTGTTGCGGCTTATGGCAGACAACTCCCGCACGCAGATGCAAAACCTATCGGCGCTCATGCTCGGATATTCAATTACCCGGAGCTAACCCGAATTAAGGCTCGCTCGGATGCCGGAGAACTTGGCATCAAGACGCCGTCTATATCCAATTCTTTCGCGGCGTATCGGCAGAATGCTCTTGATGCGGTGGGTGGGTTCCCCGGTAATGTGATCGTGGGGGAGGATATCTTCGCCGGAGCGCGCTTGCTGTTAGCGGGGGGGAAAATTGCCTACGTGGCCGAGGCAACGGTCTTTCATTCACATGATTACAGTGTGCTTCAGGAGTTTCGACGGTATTTCGATCTTGGGGTTTTTTTTCAGCGAGAGCACTGGATAAAGGAGGCCTTCGGTCGAGCTGAAAGCGAAGGCAGGCGATTTGTTCTCTCTGAGTTCCGGTATCTGCTGACCCACGCGTGGTACTTGATACCATCGGCCCTGCTGCGCACGGTAATGAAATACGTCGGGTATCGTCTAGGGGCGGCCGAAGCCTCGTTACCGCTGTGGCTGAAGTCCTTTTTTAGCATGCACAAAGGCTACTGGGCCCGCATTTGATATTGGTCCGCCCTGTCTGGAATCTTCAATCCCGCACGGTCGAGTACGTTCCCGAAGCTGAAGGGTGAGGCCACGCGCGTCAGCCGGCGTAATGCCGGGTTGGCGCGCCACCATATTGCCAGCGCCCTCAAGGTTTCTCACTCGCCGCGGTTGCGCCCGGCGGGTTCGTGTATGCCCCGCGTCCCTGCAAACGCAAGCGAAGCAAGATAACGGCGCCGCCGAGCAGCCGGTTCCAGAGCGTCGGAAGCACATCGAACGGACGCAGGACGAAAAACGTCAATGCAACGCGTGCCCGACGAAACCTCGGCGGCAGCATTTGCTCGATTCGATTGAGTGCAAAGCGCCGCAAGCCCGAATACTTGGTCGCTAGATCCGGGATATAGCCGTCTCTGGAGGCACGCACCGCCGCAAAGCGAAAACGAAACGCGGTGCGTTCAAGGAACTCGCTGGTGAAAAGACCGGGGGCCAGCGCCGGCCCGCGCACGCGCAGCCGCTCGAGGATCGCCTCGATGTTCGCGCTGTCGGCCAAGGTCCTGGACAGGTTGCCGCCGGCGTGAATGCGGAATGTGCCCAGCGGAGCCGGGGAGTACGCCGCACCGTGCCCGCTCGCGACGATAAGCGCGGTCAACAGGTCGGACCAACCCATATAGGCGGGGTCGAATCTGCCGGCGGCCTCCAGCGTATCCCGGTGATAGATGAGCGTCGCGCCAATGAACCAGTTGCCGAGGCGGTGCGCCAGCCGCACGCATTGCGCTGGGGAAAAGTACGCGTCGCGCAGCGCGATCACAGGCGAAAGATCAAGGCGAATGAGCCGGTCTTCCTCGTCCACCAGCCACCCCATCGCGGACCACAGTCCCGCGCCCGGGTGCCGTGCAAGGCATGAGCGCGCGCGCGCGAAGATGCCGGGCAGCACAAAATCGTTTGCCGACAGGAACAGGACATAGTCGCTGCGCGCGATCTTCAGCCCCTGGTCCAATGCGCCATAGGTGCCGAGGTTGACCGGGTTTTCGATCAGCCGCGCCCGCGACTGTCCGGCAATCAGTGAGCGGATGAGCGCGACGCTGTTGTCGGTGGACTGATCGTCCACCACGATCAGCTCGTCGGGAGGATCTTCCTGTTCGACTATCGAGCGGATGCAGCGTGGGATATAGCGCGAGTCGTTGCGGTTCGGCACGATCACGGCGATTGTTGGTGTCGCCTTATCGGGCGGTTGCCGCACTGCAATGGGTCCCACGGCCCGGTTCACTTTCCCACCGCCTGGGCGGCGAAATACGAGCGCACCGCTGCCTGGGCAGCTTCGCAGGCGGTGCGGAAACGCGCGCCGCGATCGGCCTTGAACCGGTCCGAGCGAAGCGAGGTATCGAGGGGCCGCGGCTCCAGCACCGGAATATCGCGCAGCGAACACTCGACGATCTGCGCGACGGGCTTGGTGAATTTCCGGTATTCCCCGACCACGGCGTCGAGCAGGGTGCGTCGGCTCAGGCGCTCAGGTCCGCCGAGATGATAGAGGCCCTGCGCCTCTGCCTGCACCAGCTGCGCTATGGCCTGCGCGGCGTCCGCCGCCGCCGCCGGGGTGAAGTACTGATCGGTCGCGCAGAGGATCCGTTCGCCGCGCGCCAGCCCCTCGACCCAGCCGGTAACAAAGCAGCGCGCATTGCGCTGCGCAGAGATCAGCTTCGGCAGGCGAACGATGATCCACGGCGGCGGAAGCGACACCAGGTGGCGTTCCACCTGCACCTTCTGCCTGCCGTAGGTCAGAATCGGGGACGGTTCGTCGTCCTCGGACCAGTACGGGCGGCTGCCATCAAAGACCGCGTCGCTGGAAACGAACACCGGCATGATGCCGAGCGCGCGCACCTCGTCGATCGCCCGGATGATGCCGCGCACGTTGACCTCGGCGGAGACGGCCGGATCGCGCGCGCAATGGTCGATATTAGTGATTCCCAGCAGGATCACCGCCGCCGTCGGCTTGGCGGGAAGGGCTGCGACAAGCTCGGAAACGCGAGTGCGGCGCGCGTCAAAGAAAAGACTTCCTTCGTCCGGATGGCTGAAATGCGTCCCTGCGGCCCGCTCGGCACCGAACGCGTCGCGCAGCGCGGGTCCGAGAAAGCCCGAAGCGCCCAGCAGCAACACTGGCCGGTCTTTGCCGTCAGGCATCACGTCCGCGTCCCCGCCGGAAAAAATGGCGCCTTCATCGCGAATTGACCGCTACGCCGCGCCCGGGAGGCGACCGGCTGTTCGTAAGTGAACGCTGCGTAATGGTGCAGATGATCGTCGAAGCGGATTGGCTGCGTTCGCCAGAAACTGCATGTAAGCGTTTGCGAGCGTGTGTTTGCCTTCGGCGCACGATAACAGCTCCGCCACCGCGCCGCATTTCTTGCATTGCACTCATCGGCGGGAACGAAACAAACCGCCACGCGGGCAAGCGGTGATGGCCCACGCAGCCCCTCCCGCAACCGCAGCAATTAGGCCGCGAGCCGCTGCGTGCGCGCACCTAAGCCTCGACGGCCTTGTGCCCGCCCGCGGCAAAGTGCGCTCTGATACACAAATCCCTTGAAGCGATAGCAGCGGTTTAGTAACGTACATCAGCATCATGCCGGCCATTCATCCGCCCCGCTCCCGCCAACTGTCGCGGGGCTTCCGCAACGCCACGACCGCCACCATCCAGATCGACGATGACGACCTGGCTTACGGTGAATAATTGCTCGAGGAATTCAGACCCTGCGTCAATTATCTCGCCGCTGTGGACTCGCCCGGTCTACCGTCTGTCGTCACTTGGCGACAACAATCTCTCCGAGGACGGTCTGCCATTGTGCAAACATGTCCAAGAGGGTTCCGATCAGCAGCAACACGATGCGACCTGAATGGAATTTTCGTTGCTTAAAATCGTGGTCAAGAAATTGTAAGGTTGGGGAAATCGTAGCCTTGCGTCCGTGTGTCGGTCGAGTGGCTACGTGGGGGAAGGTGAATTCCAATGTCGATGCTGCAGGGAATGGACGCAACGGGTCACTCAGCCAGTACAGCAGAGTTCGACCAGCTAACGCCCCAAAACATTCCAGCAACAGATACTCATTCAAATGCCGTAAGCGTCAAACGAGCCTTGGACATATTCGGCGCGCTGGTCGCACTGGTGTTTTTTGCGCCCGTCATGTCCATCATCTATATCGTATTGATGTTCACCGGCGGCAAGCCGATATTCGCGCATCGCCGTGTCGGCCAGAATGGAGGGTTGTTCCCATGTTATAAATTTCGCTCGATGGTCAGGAACTCGGATGAGGTCTTCAGCGATTACCTGGAGCGAAACCCCGCCGCCCGGGAGGAATGGGAATATACCTGCAAGCTGACATACGACCCTCGTGTGACCGGGTTCGGTACGTTTCTGCGCCGCTCGAGCTTGGACGAGCTTCCGCAATTGTTCAATGTATTGAAGGGCGACATGAGCCTGGTCGGACCGCGGCCGATCCTTCCCGAGGAAATCGAGCGCTATTGCGGCCGGATCAGAGCCTATTACCAATGCACGCCGGGCATAACCGGGCTGTGGCAAGTCAGCGGTCGAAATGATCTCGACTATGACCGGCGTGTACGTCTCGATGCGGTCTACGCCCGCAAAAAGTCCACCCGGCTTGACGTGATCATCCTCATCCGAACCGTTCGGGTCGTTCTCAGCGGTCGGGGCGCACGCTGATTGGCACATGCCGGGCGACGAAACGCACACCGGCATGCAAGCGTCGCTCTGGGCACGCTGCCTCCGTTGTCGACCGCCATTGAAGGCCCCCAGCGCCTAGACAGCGGCGCTCAGATTCGCATTCTCGTGTATTTGATACGCTTGGCCGTAACCAAGCGGCTCATGAAACGTTGAGGAGCTGAATGATACAAACCATCAGCCATCACCTGCCGTGGGTGGGTCTGATCCTTGGGTATGGATTCCTAACGCACGGAATCGTGCTCCTGAACGATGGGCTGTATTGGGACGGCTGGATGGTGGATCTGTGGCAGCGCAGCAAGGACCGGAAATCCATGCGCCGGTTTTACTGGGAAGTCGGCATGCCGAATCTGTACTTCGAGCACCAGATCATGGGCCGGCTTCCGAGGCGCCAGGTGGCTTATCGGGTCATGTCCCTGGCCTCGATTCTGATCACTGCGATTTTCGTTTTCCTGACCGCAGTGTACACGCATGCATTCAACCCGCTGCAGGCGACGGCAATCTCCCTGCTGCTGCTTTCGTATCCCGCGTATGCCGTTACCTTCGATGGCGTCGTGAGCCTTCAATATACCTTCAAGATTGCCATTTTCTATGCAGGCTGTTTCCTCGCAACGACGACCATCGGTCAAGCAACCCTGGCCGGCAACATTGGCTTTCTCGTCTCGTTGATTCTATTCGTCGTGTCTTTCACGGCCAATTCTACGCTGGTCTTTTTCTGGGGATTCCTCCTTCTTTACGCGTGGCTCGTGCACACTAGATCCCCGGACGGGTTCGACACATATGAATGTGTGAAGGTCACGCTTATGGCCGCGCTGCCGTTCGCGTATTGGGTCATGAAGCAAACGTGCTTCCCGCGTCACGGTTATTACGAGAATTACAACAAAATACGACTCGCGCCGTTCTCCATCCTGCAGGTCGGGCTGCGAGCGTTCCGCTACGGGATTGATGTCCCCATGATCAAGCCGCTGCTCGAGCTCGTGGGATCGAAGAACGCCTCGCTGGTATTTTTGAGTATCTTTCTGGGCGTGCTGGCGTTCAATTTTCTAAAGGATCTCGCGGCAATGCCAGCGCTAGCGGCGTTGCAGGTTTTGGCGATCGGCTATGGGCTCATGCTTCTGGGCGCTGCACCGTTCATGCTCGTGGGGCAGGGTTCCTGGGAAGGGGGCTGGGCTTCGAAGAACTTCATGCTGCTTCACCTGCCCTATGCACTCATTGTTTTCGGGTGGTTGCAGCTTTTCCCGAACTCCTTCGGAGTCGTATTGGTCCCGATCATGTTGTTCGCCAACGCGCTCTACATCGTCAAAACCCATCTTCTTTACATTGCGGCGTCGATCAAGGACAAGGCGCTGATCCGCTGGCT
>Ga0209526_10003961_pt1 | contig 10088 bp, 9 predicted proteins | sample JacPinW_OM2H0_M1_FD_188566 | JGI IMG/M metagenome (GOLD analysis project Ga0209526, IMG submission 188566) | Forest soil microbial communities from Algoma, Ontario, Canada - Jack Pine, Ontario site 1_JW_OM2H0_M1 (SPAdes) (version 2) | ecosystem: Environmental > Terrestrial > Soil > Boreal... | reverse complement strand
GATCACCGCCGCCGGTGCGATCGCGCCGAGCGCACCCCGCCAGTCAAATCCGGGCGCGGCGGCGCCTCGGCCACGCAGCACGTCGAGCAGGATTAGGAGCAACAGCACAAGCCCGTAGAGGTAGCCCATGCTCGGCTTGGCCAGCGCGGCAGCCGTCGCCAGCGCAAGCGCGCTCGCGCGCCGGCCGGCCGCCTGTTCAGCCAAACCGTTGCACAGCACGGCGGCCTCGAGGGCGTAGATGAACGACTGGTAGGAGGGAAGGATCGCGAACGGGAATGCGACCACGACCATCGCGAGGCCGATCGTGCCAAGGCGCATCGCGCTGACGAACCGCGCCACCCCCCATGCACCGGCCAGCGCGCACACGAGCATCGCCGCCTCGTTGGCAATCGGGGTCAGCCCGAACAGATGAAACCAGGCCTGCGCGAGCGCGACCGGCAACAGCCCGTACGGATAGCCGAAGTCGAGCGCGGGACGGCTGCCATGTGTGGCCAAGTAGCATGCGGTAAGAAAGCTTCCACGGTCGGCAAACGCATAGGCGTCAAAGTTGAGCGCGAGCGGCAGGCGGATGATCGCGAACAGGATCAGCTCGGTGCTGAAAAGAAGCCACAGTTTGAGCGCACTGCGGCGCGGCCCCTGAGTCCATAGCGCGTCGGCGGACAGAGGGTTGCTGCGCGACACTTGGATGGTCTCGCGGTGGGCGCTAGCCAATCGCGTTCGCTTCGCGCAGGCGGCTTAGCTCCTCGTTGCTGAAGCCGCGCGCCGCCAGGACCTCCGCGGTATGCTCGCCTAGCAGCGGCGGTCTCGTGACGTGGCCTGGTGTCTCGGAGAGTTTCACACCGAGGCCGGTCGTCATGATCTCGCCGCGCACCGGATGGGACAGGCGCAGCAACATCTCGCGCGCCGCTATTTGCGGATGGTTGAACAACTCCTCGATGGTCAGGATCGGACCGGAGGGGATGCCCGCGCGGTTGAGCGTATCGATCCAGTACTCGGCCGTATGGGATGCGAGCGCGCGATTGATCTCAGCGGTCAGCGCGGCGCGATGCTTTATCCGATGGCCCAGTGAGGAAAAACGCTGATCGTCCTTGAGCTCGGGCCGTCCGATAACCTCGATCAGCGTCTCCCACATCGTTTCATTGCCGCAGGCGATATTGAACGGCCGGTCGGAAGCCGCGTGAACGCCATGCGGCGCCGAGAGCGGATGATGGTTGCCGGCCGGGCCCGGCGTGCGTCCGGTGTCGAAGTAGATTCCCGCCGACCAGCTAAGCACGCTGACGATCGCCTCGAGGAGCGAGGTCTCGACGCGCTGGCCGCGGCCGCTGCGATGGCGCGCTTCTAGCGCGAGCAGGATACCCTGCGCGGCGAAGATCCCGCCCAGCAGGTCGCAAATCGCAATCCCGACGCGCATCGGGCCGCTCTCCTCCGTCCCCGTCACGCTCATCAAGCCGGAGAAGCCCTGCGCGATCTGGTCGAACCCCGGCGTATCGCGCATCGGACCGCTGGCGCCGAAGCCGGAAATCGCGCAGGCGATGATGCGTGGGTTGCGGGCGGCGAGCGTCTCGTAGCCCAGCCCCATCGCCTCCATCACGCCCGGACGAAAGTTATCGATCACCACGTCGGCCTGATCGGCGAGACGCAGCATCACGTCACGGCCGGCAGGCTGCTTGAGGTCGATTTGCACGCTCTTCTTGGAGCGGTTGGTGCTCATGAAAAAGTAACTGTCCTTGCCAATGTAGCCTCCCATCTCGGAACGCGCGCCTTTGACCGGCTCGATCTTGATGACTTCAGCGCCGTAGTCACCAAGAATCTGCGTACAGAACGGCCCGGCCAGGTAACGGGTAAGATCGATGACCGTGATTCCGGCAAGCGGGAGAACGTCCGACATAGCTCTTGGCACCTCCTCGCGATGATCGCGCAGACAGCGGGCGGCGGCCGTCGCGCACCACGATGACCATATATCGGATGCACCGGCGCGGCGAAAAGAGCGCACATTGTCATGAGTGTCATCCGGGCGGCGCGAGTGTTAGCATCGGGCCATCTCGATTCACGGAGGGCGCTATCGTGGCGGTGATGCGCATCGGACACGTTTCGGTTCGGGTAACTGACATCGAAAAGGCCCGCGACCACTACTCCAACGTCATCGGGCTCATCGAAACCCATCGCGAGAGCGGCGGGACGACCTACTACAAGGCGTGGGACGAATGGGATCGTTACAGCGTGATCCTCACCCCCGCCGAAAATCCCGGCGCCAACTACATCGCCTACAAGGTCGAGCGCGACTCCGAGTTGGACACGTTCGGCGCCGCGATCGCGAAACGTAGCATCGAGGTCGAGCAGCTCAAGCCCGGCGCGATCCCATTCGTGGGCCGCGCGATCCGCTTCACGCTGCCGAGCAGCCATCGAATGGTCCTGTTTGCCGAGAAGGAGGCGGTGGGAAAAAGCGTCGGTGTGCTCAACCCGGACCCCTGGCCGGACGACATCAAGGGCGCAGGCGCGATGCATCTGGATCACTGCCTGCTGGTAGCCGAAATCGAGCCATCCAAGGGCCTCAACCGTGTCGCCGAGACCTGCCGCTTCTTCATCGACGTGCTCGGCTTCCAGCTCACCGAGCAGGTGATGGTTGGTCCAGGCAACAGCCTCCAGGCCGGCGCGTTCCTCTCCTGCAGCAGCAAGCCGCACGATATCGCGGTGATCGGCGGTCCGCGCCCGGGCTTTCATCACTTCGCCTTTTACGTGGACAGTTGGAATGACGTGATGCGCGCGGCCGACATCATGTCCAAGCATCGGGTCAAGATCGACGTCGGACCGACCCGCCACGGCATCACGCGCGGGGCGACGCTCTACTTCTTCGATCCCTCGGGCAATCGCAACGAGACCTTCGCCGGGCTGGGCTACTTCGTCACGCGCGACATGCCGACCATCACCTGGACCGAGGAACACCTTGGGGCCGCGATCTTCTATCACGGGCGCAAGCTGAATCCGGATTTCACCGACGTTTACACCGCCGCGACCTGAGCGTCTTCGCCAGACCTTCGCGGTATTTCGGCGCCGTGCCCGAACCCCGCGACGTGCGACAACGAAGCACGGGTCCCGCCGCTCAGGCCGGTGCCGAATTTCCGCCGCTATCGGCCCGTGATGCCATCAACTTGCCCATGATCACCTCGTGCTGCTCCTCCAGTTTGCGCAGCAGCTCGATCATCGCTTCGTCCTGCTGCTCGAGATGATGCATGATCGCTTTTACTTCTTCTTCTGCCTTGGCGTTGACCATGTAGTCCTGCTCGGCCATCAGGCGGTCCTTCGCCGACTGCCGGTTTTGCGACATCATGATGATCGGCGCGGCATACGCGGCCTGAAAGCTGAGCGCGAGGTTGAGCAGGATGAACGGGTAGGGGTCCCAATGGTGGATCCAGGCCACGACGTTCAAAGTGATCCATACGGCGAGAATTATCGACTGCACGATGATGAAAGGCCAACTGCCCATCAGCAGCGCCATCGAGTCCGCGATTCGTTGCCCCGTCGTCAGCCTCTCAGCCAACGCCCGGTTGATGTTGAGCACGGGCGGATGCTCATGGCTGTGTCGCACCCGAGTCCGTTCCCATTTTTCAATGAGGTTGTCTTTAGTCACGGCGCCCTCTCCCACGGCGGCGTAGCGTCCGCCTTCGTGGCCGCAATCCTAGCGTGCAACGGCTGCAAGCCGGAATCGTGGGGCTTAGCAGCGCGGGCGGGCGGGACTGCGCGTTGGGTGACGCTGATTCTGATAAGCTCCCCGTAGCGATCATCACCCGGACGCGGTATCGGATGGCGCGGGTTTGGATGGTACGTGTCCGGGAACCAGCCCGCTCGCAGGTTGGTTGATAGTTGCGAGATCCTATGCGAATCCAAGCTCTCACGGCGCGATGGAACCGGATTGCCTTGGTCGGCGCCGTGGCGCTCGGCTGCACAATCGGAGCGCGTTTGTTCGGCCACCGCATCGCATTCTCGCAAAGCGGCGGTGCGCCGGAAGACACCCCGGTGGTGCTGGAGCTCTTCACGTCCGAGGGATGCTCGAGCTGCCCGCTCGCCGACGAACTGCTGAGCCGGATAGGGTTGTCGGCCACTGGCGTCATACCGCTCGCCTACCATGTCGATTACTGGGATCGGCTGGGATGGTCGGACCCTTTTTCGTCGGGCCAATGGACCGCGCGCCAGGTCGTGTACATTCGCGCGATGGAACTCGGCGGCCCTTACACGCCGCAGATCGTGATCGGTGGTAAGTGGGAGTGCGTCGGTTCCGATCCCCGCGCCCTCGCGCGCGCCATCGCGGCCGCCCGTGCGACGCCGCCTCCGGGCCTGGTCACGCTTCGCACGTCGCCGCCGGCCGCCGGCTCGCACAAGCTCAACGTCAGAATCGGCGCGCGGATGCTACGGCCGGCGGGAGACAAGGCGCTGCTCGTGGTGATTGCGATTTATGAGAATGGGCTGGTGGCGAAAATCGACGCGGGCGAGAACCGCGGCCGCAAGCTCAGCTATGACTATACGGTGAGAAAGATCGTGCCCGTATTCGAACTGAACGCGGCGCCTGGCCGCGCGCTGGAGAACGAAATCTGCGTCGATCTCGACCCGTCATGGAAACTCGAACATCTCGGGGTCGCGGCATTCATCCAGGACGAGAATTCGCTCGCGATCGACGGCGCCACCGCGCAATATCCGATCGCGAAAAACTGATCGCCGCAAACTGATCGCGCCGCGCGTCCGCCGCTATTCGGCTATTCCACCGTCACTGACTTGGCCAGGTTGCGTGGCTGGTCGACGTCGGTGCCGCGGTAGACCGCGATATGGTAGGCCAGCAGTTGCAGCGGCACCGTGGTCAGCACCGGCATCAGCATCCGATGCGTGGTGGGAACCTCGATTATGTCCCATGCGATCTCTGCCAGCTCGGGCGTCGGATAGTCGGTCACGGCGATGATGCGGCCGTTGCGCGATTCGACCTCGCGCAGGTTTGACAGCGTTTTCTCATAGACGTTGTCTCGCGGGATGATCACCACTACCGGCATCTCCTCGTCGATGAGCGCGATCGGCCCGTGCTTCATCTCGCCCGCCGAGTAGCCCTCGGCGTGGATGTAGGAAATTTCCTTGAGCTTGAGCGCGCCCTCGAGCGCGACCGGGTAGTTGATGCCGCGGCCGAGATAGAGGAAGTCGCGCGCCTTGCCGTACTTGCGCGCCACACGCTCGATCTGGCGCTCGCGCTTCTCCAGTACCTCCTTGATTTGCGCCGGGATCGCGAAGGCTGGCTGGAGCATCGCGTTGACTTCGCGCTCACTGAGCCTGCCCAGCCGCGCGGCGAGATGGATCGCGAACAGGTAGAAAGCCTCGATCTGGGTCAGGAAGCACTTGGTCGTGGTGACGCTTATCTCGGGGCCGCAGCGGGTGTAAAGCTGGGCGTCGGCCTTGCGCGCGATCGAGGAGTCGACGGTGTTGGTGATGGCGAGCAGATGGCATCCGTGGCGGCGACCTTCTTCCAGCGCGGCGAGCGTGTCGGCGGTCTCGCCCGACTGCGACACCGCGATCATCATGGTGCGCTCGTCGATCGGCGGCCGGCGGTAGCGGAACTCGGCCGAATAGTCGACCTCGGCCGGCACGCCGCTCAGCTCTTCGATCATGAACTTGCCGATAAGCGAGGAGATCCACGAGGCTCCCGCGCTGACCATCACGATTCGCCTGATCGCCTGCGGCCCAGCGGCAGGCAACAGCTCACCCTCGAAGCGTATCGCGTTGGAGCCCGCAGCGGCCCGTCCGCTCAGGGTGTCGATCCAGGTCTGCGGTTGCTCCGCGATCTCCTTGCGCAGGTAGTGCTGAAAGCCGCCCTTGGTGGCAGCCACCGCGTCCCATTCGATGAGCCGCGGCGCTCGCTCGACCGCCGCGCCGGCGAAGGTCATCACGCGCACGCCCTGCGCGGTGAGCTCCGCCAGCTCGCCGTCCTCGAGCACGATAGTGCGGCGGGTGTGGCCGAGGATCGCCGGGATGTCGGAGGCGACGAAGTTTTCGCCCTCGCCCAATCCGAGCACCAGCGGCGTCGCGGTTTTGGCCGCGACCAGCTTGTCGGGCTCGGTCTCGGAGAGCACGACGATCGAGAACGAGCCGCGCAATTCGAGCACCGTCTGGCGCACCGCCTCGGTCAGCCCCGTCCCGGCGCGCACCCGCTCCTCGATGAGGTGCGAGATGAGCTCGGTGTCGGTTTCGGAGCTCAGCTTATGGCCACGCTCGGTCAGCGCGGCGCGCAGTTCGACGTAATTTTCAACGATCCCATTGTGGATCACTGCGACCGGGCCCGCCTTGTGCGGATGGGCATTGCCCTCCGACGGGCGGCCGTGCGTCGCCCATCGCGTATGGCCGATTCCGATCGAGCCCTTAAGCGGCGCTCCTTCGAGCGCGCGGCGCAGGTTTTCCAGCTTGCCGACCGTGCGCCGGATTTCCATCCCGGTGCCGTTGGCAATCGTCGCCACGCCGGCCGAGTCGTAGCCGCGGTACTCCAGGCGCGACAGCCCACCTAACAGAATCGGCACCGCCTCGGACGGGCCGACGTATCCGATTATTCCGCACATGAAAATTCAACCTTTCCCGCCCTGCTCTTAAGTTTGCCGGTCGGGGAGGCCCGGCGCCAGCGGCCGATGGCTGTAGGTTGCGGGCTAATCAGAGCCGTCTGCCTCGGCCCGACTGCCGTGGCGGCGGCGCCAGTCGGCGGTCCATCCGGGCTTGACCTTCTGCGGATGATGCGAGACGCATAGCGCGCCGTCAGGGACCTCGCGCAAAATCGTGGTCCCCGAGGCGACGTAAACGTCGTCGCCGACCTTGACTGGCGCGACCAGTTGAGTGTCGCATCCGATCATGCAGCGGCTGCCGATCTGCGTGAGATGCTTGTCGTAGCCGTCGTAGTTGACGGTGATCACGCCACATCCAATGTTGGTCTCGCGGCCGATCACAGTGTCGCCCAGGTAGCTCAGGTGGCTCGCCTTGGTGCCGCGGCCGAGCCGTGCTTTTTTGGTCTCGACGAAATTGCCGACGCGGTTATGGCCTTCCAGCTCGGTCCCGGTGCGCAGGTTGGCGAAAGGACCGATCTCGCAATGCGGGCCGATACGGCATTCCTCGGCACGCACCCCAATTTTCAGATGGCATCCGTCGCCGATCTCGACGTCGCGCAAGTACGCCGTGCCCTCGATGCGCACGCCCTCGCCGACTTTGCTGCGGCCGAGAATCTGCACGTTGGGGCCGACCATCGAGTCGCGCCCGATTTCGACCTGCTCGCCGATATACGCAGTCGCAGGATCGACGATCGTCACCCCGGCCTCCATCAACCTGCGGTTAACCGCCGCTCTGATCTCGGCTTCCATCGCTGCCAGCTCCTTGAGTGAATTTATCCCGGCGAACTCAGCCGCGTCGGGCGCGCACCATGCCTGCACGGCGAGGCGCCTACGATGCGCGATCGCGACCAGGTCGGTGAGGTAGTACTCGTCCTGAGCATTGTCGGGGCTGAGTTGCGCGAGCGCCGAGCGCAATACGGCCGCGCGCGCGAGATACACGCCGGTGTTGATCTCGCCTATCGCAAGCTCTGCCGGCGATGCGTCACGGGCTTCCACGATCGCTGTCACCACGCCCGCGCTGTCGCGAATCACTCGCCCGTAGGCGCCCGGGTCGTCCAGTATCGCGCTGATGAATGAAACCTCGGCGCGGACGCTGCGATGCCCGGCGATGAACGCCGCGAGCGTCGCCGGCCGGATCATCGGCATGTCGCCGTAAAGGATCAGCACGTCGCCGTCGAAGGCAGGCGCGAAAGCCTCCAGACCGCATCGCGCCGCGTCACCCGTGCCGCGCTGCGCGGGCTGGCGCGCGGCCGCGACGTCCCTGCCCGGCGCAAACCTGCGAGCGGCTGCCGCGACCTCGTCGCCCTGATGACCGACCACAACGACCAGCGGCGTTGGCGCCAGCGACGCCAGTGAGCGCATCACGCGCGCGATCATCGGCTCGCCGCCAAGCTCATGCAGCACCTTGGCGCGCGCCGAGCGCATCCGCGTGCCGAGCCCGGCCGCAAGGACGATCGCCCCCACTGCGGATTCCATCAAATTCGATCCTTCAAATTCGACCCATAAAATTCGAGATGATTAACGCCTGGCGCCGCAGTCATTGCTTCTTCTTGAACAAGGCGTCCAGGCGCTCGCGCGCGACGCGCTCGGGAGCGGGTTTGGAGATGGCCGCCGCGCTGGTCTGCGCGCGCGGCGCGAAGTATTCGCAAAAATTCGAGCGTTCCTTGTCCACCACCCGCTCGGCCATCGTCTCGCGGCACTGATTGTTGTAGACGGGATCGTAAAGTGAGCAGTTGCGGCATACGTGTAGCGGCCAATCGCATTGCGGGCAATGCGCGTGGAACCCGATCCGCTCGATCGTCTCGACTCGATGCCCGCACTTCCAGCAATTCATCGAAGGGTGTGCGCTCCCCTGGGCTCCGCGGCGAATATCACGCGGTAAGCTTGCGGCACTAACCAAGGCGCCGCTCGCGCGCGTCCGGCCGCCTGCTTTTGCGCATAGCGCCTGCTTGATAGCATAGCCTTCGGATCGGATCCGAGTCGATGCAGGTGGAAATAGAAGCGTTCGCGGCGGCGCTGGGCAAAGCCTCGCGCGCGGCCGACAACACGGTTTCGAACTATCGCCGGGACTTGTGCGATTTTCGCCGGTTTCTGCTCGAACGCGAGGCCGCGCTCGACGCAAGCGGCGCGGAAGTCGACCATCGGGAGATCGCCACTGACCATATTCGCGGCTATCTTTCCGAGGCGATGAAGACACTCAGCCGCGCCACTGTGCAGCGCCGACTGTACGCGATCAAGGCGTTCTTCCGCTGGCGCGAAACGATGGCCGGCGCGGCCAGCCCGGCGCGCCCATTGCGCTCGCCGCGAACCCGGCGCCGCCTGCCCGCCATCTTGCCCAAGGACGACGTGCGCCGGTTGATCGAGGCCGATGGCGAGGACGGCGGGCCGGCGCCTTTGCGCGACCGCGCGATCCTCGAGACGCTGTACTCCTCGGGCCTGCGGGTGAGCGAGCTGGTCGGGCTTAACTGGCGCGACATCGACGACGAGGTCGGGATGGTGCTGGTGCGCTCGGGCAAGGGCAACAAGGATCGGATGGTGCCGATCGGCGAGCCGGCGCTCGACGCGCTCAAGGCATGGCGGCGCGCAATGCCCAAGGCGTGGGAGCTCGACGGCCCGGTAATCACCAACCTGCGGGGCGGGCGGCTGACGACGCGCGCGGTCGAGAATATCCTGGCCCAGCGTATCGTGCAGGCGGGACTGGGATCGTCGATCACGCCGCACGGTCTGCGCCATTGCTTCGCCACGCATCTGCTCGACGCCGGCGCCGACTTGCGCTCGATCCAGGAGATGCTCGGCCATGCGAGCCTCGCGACCACCCAGCGTTACACCCACGTCAGCGTCAAGCATCTCAAAGAGGTTTACCGCCGTGCCCATCCGCGCGCCTGAGCCCGACACTGTCATACGCGGGACGACGATCCTATGCGTGCGCAACGCGGGCCACGTGGTGGTCGCGGGCGACGGCCAGGTCAGCGTCGGCCAGACCATCATGAAGCACGGGGCGCGCAAGGTGCGCCGGCTGCACGACGATAAGGTGCTGGCGGGCTTTGCCGGCTCGACCGCCGACGCGCTGACGCTGTTCGAGAAATTCGAAAGCAAACTGCAGGAGTTCAACGGCAACCTGCGCCGGGCGGCCGTCGAGATGGCCAAGGACTGGCGCACCGACCGCGTGCTGCGACGGCTGGAGGCAATGCTGATAGTGGCCGATCGCGAAAGCTCGCTGCTGATCTCGGGGCTGGGCGACGTTATCGAGCCCGACGATGGAATCCTGGCGATCGGATCGGGCGGCAACTACGCGCTGGCGGCCGCGCGTGCGCTGACGCGCCATGCGCCGGCGTTGAGCGCGCGGGAGATCGCGGAGAGCGCGATGCGAGTGGCAGCGGAGATTTGCGTATACACCAATGATCACTTTGTAATTGAAGAATTGTAGAGAGCCGGCGCCGCCGGCGTTCGCCCCTCGCGGCATAGGGT
>Ga0209526_10003960_pt1 | contig 10089 bp, 5 predicted proteins | sample JacPinW_OM2H0_M1_FD_188566 | JGI IMG/M metagenome (GOLD analysis project Ga0209526, IMG submission 188566) | Forest soil microbial communities from Algoma, Ontario, Canada - Jack Pine, Ontario site 1_JW_OM2H0_M1 (SPAdes) (version 2) | ecosystem: Environmental > Terrestrial > Soil > Boreal... | reverse complement strand
TCCTTCACCGACATCTTTATTCGCCGTCCGGTGCTGGCGCTGGTGGTCAGCCTGCTGATCCTGCTGATCGGCCTCAAGGCGATGACCGGCCTCCAGATCCGCCAGTACCCCAAGCTTTCGAATACGACGATCACGGTCACGACGATTTATCCCGGAGCCTCGCCCGATTTGATGCAGGGCTTTATCACAACGCCGATCTCGCAAGCGGTGTCGACCGCCGAGGGCATCGATTACCTGACCGCCTCCTCGATCCAGGGAACCAGCACAGTCACCGCCTATATCCGGCTCAATTACGACCCGAGCCAGGCGCTGACCGACATCATGGCCAAGGTCCAGCAGGTCAAGTTCCAGCTTCCGAAAGAGTCGCAGGACCCGGTGATTATCAAATCGACCGGCCAAACCACGGCGGTGATGTATATCGGCTTTGCCAGCCCGGAATTGTCGAGTGCGGCGATTTCGGATTATTTGACGCGGGTGGTGCAGCCGCTGCTCGCAACGGTCGATGGTGTCGCCTCGGCCGACATCCTCGGCGGGCAGACCTTTGCGATGCGGCTCTGGCTCGACCCGGCGCGAATGGCGGCACGTGGGATTTCAGCGAGCGACGTCGCTGCGGCAATCCGCGCCAATAACTTCCAATCAGCGCCCGGCCAGGCCAAAGGCTACTTCACGATCACCAATGTCAACGCCGATACCGGGCTCGCCGACGTCCAGCAATTCACCAAGATGGTGGTAAAGGCGAAGGACGGCGCGGTAGTGCGGATGGAAGACATCGCCAGCGTCGATCTCAACGCCCAGAGCTGGACCTCGAGCATCGAGATGAATGGCCAGCATGCCGTGTTCATCGGCGTCCAGGCAACACCCACCGGCAATCCCTTGTCGCTGGTGGCGGGTATTCGGGCGCTGCTGCCCGAGATCGAGCGCAATCTGCCGCCCTCGGTCAAGATGCAGGTCGCCTACGATTCGACCAAATTCATTCAAGCCTCGATCAACGAGGTCAAATCGACGCTCGCCGCTGCGGTCGTCATCGTCGTCGGCGTGATCTTCTTGTTCCTTGGCAGCCTGCGCGCGGTGCTGATCCCGGTGGTGACAATCCCGCTGTCGCTGGTCGGCGCCGGGATCATCATGGCGGCACTCGGGTTCAGCCTGAACCTGTTGACGCTCCTTGCAATGGTGCTGGCGATCGGGCTTGTCGTCGACGACGCGATCGTCGTCCTCGAGAATGTCTATCGCCATATCGAGGAGGGCCGCACCCCGGCACAGGCGGCGCTGATCGGCGCCCGTGAGATTGCCGGCCCGGTGATCTCGATGACCCTGACATTGGCGGCGGTTTACGCCCCGATCGGCTTTCTCGGCGGCGTCACCGGCGCCCTGTTTCGTGAATTCGCCTTTACGCTGGCCGGTGCGGTGATCATTTCCGGTGTGGTCGCGGTGACCTTATCGCCCATGATGTGCTCGCTGCTGCTGTCTCGCGAGATGTTGCACGGCCGTTTTGTTCACCTGATCGACCGCGCCTTTTCCCGTTTGACCGGCTGGTACGGACGCAAGTTGGAGCGATCTCTGGACTATCGCCCGGTGACCGCATTGTTCGCCGCGGCCGTCTTTGCCAGCCTCGTTTTCATGTACATGAACACGAAGGCCGAGCTCGCTCCCGAAGAGGACCAGGGGGTCCTGTTCGCACTGACCAAGGCGCCGCAATATTCAAATCTCGATTACCAGGAGGCCTATACCGACAAGCTCGACCAAGCGTTCGGCTCATTCCCCGAGACCGATCTGCGCTTCATCGTCAACGGCCGGTTCGGGCCCAATCAGGGCATTGCCGGCGCGATCCTCAAACCGTGGGGCGAGCGCTCGCGCTCATCCCAGCAATTGAAACCGTTGATGCAGCGAAAGGCAGCCGCCGTCGAAGGGATGAACGCTTTCGTCTTTTCACTGCCGCCACTGCCTGGGTCGATCGGCGGCCTGCCGGTCCAGATGGTGATTTATTCGACCGGAGGGTACAAAGACATCTACCTGGCAATGGACAAGATCAAGGCGGCAGCACGCAAGAGCGGGCTGTTCATGGTCACCGACAGCGATCTCGATTTCAACCAGCCGACAATCCAGGTCAGGGTTGACCGCTCGAAAGTCAACGAGCTCGGGCTGACCATGCAGTCGATTGGCGATACATTGGCACTGCTGGTAGGCGAGAATTACGTCAATTGGTTCAATCTCGATGGCCGATCTTACAAGGTAATACCGCAAGCGTCGCGAGTCGATCGACTGACGGCCGACACATTGACACGCTATTACGTTACTACGCCGTCGGGTGGTGGAGGGGGCAGCGGAGGGGCCGGGCAACCGGTGCCGCTGTCCAACCTCGTGTCTCTCGAGATTGATACCCAGGCCAATTCGCTGACCCAGTACAACCAGCTGAACTCGGCCACCTTTCAAGCCGTGCCGATGCCGGGTGTGACAATGGGCCAGGCAGTTGATTTTCTCGAGCAGCAAACCAGAAACCTCCCTGCCGGCTTCAGCCACGACTATCTTTCCGACACGCGCCAATACGTGCGCGAGGGCAATCAGCTGACGGTGACCTTCGTCTTTGCGCTGATCGTCATCTTTCTCGTACTGGCGGCGCAATTCGAGAGCTTGCGCGACCCGCTGGTGATCCTCGTCAGTGTCCCGATGTCGATGTGCGGGGCATTGATGCCGTTGTTCTTTGGCTTGGCGACAATGAACATCTATACGCAGGTCGGGCTCGTCACCTTGATCGGCCTGATCAGCAAGCACGGCATCCTGATGGTGGAATTCGCCAATACGCTGCAGGTGCGCGAGCATCTCGACCGCCGGCGTGCGATCGAGCAAGCCGCACGTGTCCGGTTGCGGCCGATCCTGATGACGACGGCGGCGATGGTGGTCGGGCTCGTACCGTTGTTGATCGCGACCGGCGCCGGCGCTGCGAGCCGTTTCTCGATCGGCGTCGTGGTCGTCGCCGGGATGTCGGTGGGAACCCTGTTCACCCTCTTTGTCCTGCCGGCGGTTTATACGGTCCTCGCCAAAGACCATCTCGCGGCCGCGCGGTCGACCCGGGTGCGCGAGATCGCACAAGTCTCCTGAAGGCAGGCAATGTGGACCGGATGATCCCGCCTGCCGCCCTCGGCAATGGCAAACCCCGCTGCACTGGGTCTATGACAGCGCAGTATCTGATCGCGAGGCTCCGCCCCGGCCCGCTTCCGATCGGAACTGGGCAAGTTGGTGTGCGTTAGAAATGTGAGCTCGGTTTTCCAACCGACGGCGCTCGTTCGCAGCTTGCGGGAAGACCGGATGGATCAAGGTATGGACGGGAAGGCAACGCGCTCTGGTGCGGCTGTCCCGGTTGCCGAAGCGGCCTCATACGACGGTAACAAGCCGCCGCACGCGATCGAGGAGGACATCGCCCGCACGCGAGTCCGGCTGGGCGCCACGATTGAGGCGCTCGAACACGAGCTGGCGCCTCGGCGAGTCATTGAAAACAGTGCAGAGGTGCTGCGGCGCTCTCTCGAACCGCGCCCCGGTCCCTTCCGAGACCAGGTCCGGGGATATGCGATCCCATTGGCGCTGATAGCGACCGGTCTCGGCTGGCTATTTGTGTTGCGCCGCCGCAGCTACCAACCCGACATACCCTCCAATTTCGGCGATACGCCGGCTGACGCCGCAGCGGCAAATGAGACGCCAAGCCCGGCGCCTTGCTATCCGGACGCGAGCGGCTGGGTCGAACCCGCGTCGCTGGTCGGCGAAAAGACAGCAATCTGAAGGCTAGCAGCCCGCGCGGTAGGCCCGGCAGGATTCGAACCTGCGACTACACCGTTATGAGCGGCGTGTTCTAACCAGCTGAACTACGGGCCCTCAAACGCCAGCGCGCTCAGGTATCCAAAAAGCTGCGCAATTTGCGCGAGCGGCTCGGGTGTTTGAGCTTGCGAAGCGCTTTCGCCTCGATTTGACGTATGCGCTCGCGGGTGACCGAGAATTGCTGGCCGACTTCCTCGAGGGTGTGGTCGGTGTTCATGCCAATCCCGAACCGCATGCGCAGGACGCGCTCTTCGCGCGCCGTCAGCGAAGCGAGCACGCGGGTCGTGGTCTCGCGCAGATTGGCCTGGATCGCCGCGTCGAGCGGGAGCACCGCGTTCTTGTCCTCGATGAAATCGCCGAGATGCGAGTCCTCCTCGTCGCCGATCGGCGTCTCGAGGCTGATCGGCTCCTTGGCGATCTTCAGGACCTTGCGCACCTTTTCGAGCGGCATTGCAAGCTTTTCGGCGAGTTCTTCGGGCGTCGGCTCGCGGCCGATCTCGTGCAACATCTGGCGCGAGGTGCGCACCAGCTTGTTGATCGTCTCGATCATGTGCACGGGGATGCGGATCGTGCGTGCCTGATCGGCAATCGAGCGGGTGATCGCTTGGCGGATCCACCAAGTCGCATAGGTCGAGAATTTGTAGCCGCGGCGGTACTCGAATTTGTCGACCGCCTTCATCAGCCCGATATTTCCCTCCTGGATCAGATCCAGGAACTGCAGCCCGCGATTCGTGTATTTCTTGGCGATCGAGATCACGAGCCGCAGATTGGCCTCGACCATCTCTTTTTTTGCTCGGCCCGCCTCGCGCTCGCCACGTTGGACGGTCTGCACGATGCGGCGGAATTCTCCAATCGGCAGCTTCGCCTCGGCGGCAATCCGGGCGATGTTGCTGCGCAGCCTGGCGGCTTCCGCTCCGTGCCTCTCGATCATCTTTGGCCAACCGCGGCCGGGTAGAATTTCGACCCGCTCGAGCCAATCGCCGGCGAGCTCGTTGCCGAAGTATTGCTGCAGGAAATCCGACCGCCTGATCCCGGCATTCTCCGCAAGGCGCAAAAGTCTGCCTTCATCGGCGACGAGCCTGCGGTTGACATCGTAGAGTTGCTCGACGAGCCGCTCGATGCGGGTGTTGTTGAGGCGCACGCGCTTCACGTTATCGATAATTTCCGCCTTGAGCTTCTCATAGCGCCGCTCGGTGACGCGCGGCAGCGGCTCGCCTTTCTGCAAGGCATGAATCCGCTGATCCTGGAGCTTGTGCAGCCTTTTGTAGGTTTCGGCGATTGCGTCGAAGGTGGCCAGCGCGCTCGGCTTCAGCTGCGCCTCCATCGCGGCGAGTGATATCGAGCTCTCCTCGGCGTCGGCTTCCTCAGCAGCGAGCTCGCTTTCGATCTCGGCGAGTTCGCCCGAAACGTCTTCGCCTTTTCCATCTTCGGTGCCTGTCCGGCCGCCCGTGCCGTTTGCAGCTACAGCGCCATTTTCGGCTTCGACAGCCGCTTCGCCCGCCGCTACGGCTTCGATCGGCACGACGATCGCGACCTCGGCCGGCACCGGCTCGAACCCGCCGCTGCCATAGGTGGCATCGAGATCGATGATATCGCGCAGCAGCATCTTCCCTTCGTTGAGGGCATCGCGCCAGCCGATGATCGCGCGGATCGTCATCGGGTTCTCACAGATGCCGCCGATCATCATCTCACGGCCCGCCTCGATCCGCTTGGCGATCGCGATCTCGCCTTCGCGCGACAGCAGTTCGACCGATCCCATTTCGCGCAAATACATGCGAACCGGATCATCGGTGCGGCCGACATCGTCGTCGTCGAGATTACCGCGGACCTCGCTGTCGCCTTCCTCGGCTTCGGCAGCGGCCGGTTCCTCGCTCTCCTCGTTCTCGATAACATTGATCCCGAGTTCGGAGAGCATCGTCATCGTGTCCTCGATCTGCTCCGAAGACACCTGATCGGGGGGCAATGCGGCGTTCAGCTCGTCGTAGGTCAGGTAACCCCGCTCCTTGCCGCGAGCCAGCATTTTTTTGATCCCAGCCGCGAGGCTGTCGAGCAGCGGGGCCTCCGCCGCCTCCTCGCGGATTTCGGTCACTTCAGCCGTGTTTGCCGCTTTGCTCGCCATTCCACCGTCCCTAAACTAGTTCAACAAGCACCCGGCCGAAGCCGAGCGCGAAATGCACGCTCGCCACAGCACTTAGCTGCCGACGATCTTCGCAAGATTGGCGGCGGGTCAGGCCTGATCCTCACTGACCGGAGCCTCCCGCAACGCTTTTTCCATGGCAGCCTGAAACCGCTCCCAGCTCTCCGAAGAGAGATCGCTGACCAAGTCGTTCGTAGCCTCCGCCAACGCGCAGCGATCGCCTCCCACCAGCATCCCTGTAATGCGAAGCCACTCCTCGCGCGTCGAAGCCGGATCAGCGCATCTAACCAGGAAAGTCGCGTGGACCGAGGGCAAAAGCAGTTTCTCCACGGTCGCCGCAAGCCCGTTCTGGACAAGGTGTTGTTGGAGCACACGGGCGTCAAGCCCTGATCGCAAGGCATCAACCTCTAAAATCTCGCGTCTGAGCGCGTCAAGCTCAGCTTCGGGAATTTCGACAGCTGCGAACTCCTCCGCGACTTCGTCGATCAGCCTTGGAAAATGGAGAAGGATGCGGAATAGATTTTCCCGCTGAACCCGTCCTCCGGGGCGGGGTGGCGGCTCCGGCCCATCCCGGACGGCCGTACTCAGCGGCGGGCGCAGGCTTTTGCGTCGCGCCTGCCAGGGATCGCAACGTTTCTTGAACAGTGTTTCGAACTCGGAGCGAACCGTCCGGTCCGAAATAGCCTGCACGTGCTCCAGCAGCCGACTCTGAATCCCGGCAAGCCGTTCCGGCGTATCGCGCGGGGCCCCGCACACTTCGGACTCCCAAAGCATGTCGGCTAGCGGACGCGCCGCCGCCAGGATTTGCTCGAAATCGGCACGCCCCCCGGCGCGTAGGATCGAATCGGGATCTTCGCCGGAAGGCAGGGTCGCAAAGCGCAAGCTCTGCCCCGGGCGCAATAAGGGCAGCGCTCGACGGAGCGCCCGCGCGGCGGCACGCTGTCCCGCCGCATCGCCATCAAAGCAGAGGATCGGCTCGGGCGCGAGCCGCCAAAGCTCGTTCAGCTGGAACTCGGTCAGGGCCGTTCCGAGGGGCGCCACTGCGGTCGCGAACCCGGCGCGATGAAGCGCGATCACGTCCATATAGCCTTCGGTAACAATGGCCCCCGGCCCGCCTGCCTCGGCATCCCGGCCGGCACCCGCCCGCGCCGCAGACCACCCGTACAGCACTCGCCCCTTCTCAAAGAGTGGAGTATCCGGAGAATTCAAATATTTGGGTTGCCCGCCGCCGAGCACCCGACCGCCGAAGGCGATAACCCGGCCGGCGCGATCGCCGATCGGAAACATCACGCGATTGCGAAAGTAATCGAACGCCTCGCCCTCCTTCGCCTCTCGCCGGAGCAACCCGGCCTCGATCAGCAACGCATCGGGAAAATCGGCCGTGAGGCTACGCCGTAATGCCTGCCGGTCGTCGGACGCCCAGCCCAGGCGGAAGCGGCGGATCGTGTTCGGATCGAGGCCGCGTCCCTCCAGATACTGGCGCGCGCGAGCTCCCACAGGCGCCCACAGCCGAGCTTCGTAAAAGGCAGCGGCGGCCTCTGTCGCCTCGAGCAAGGTCTTTTGCCGTTGTGCCCGTTCCCGCTCTTGCGGGGTTGCCTGCGGGACGGCCAATCCGGCCTCGCCCGCGAGCTTCTCGACCGCCTCGACGAAATCGAGATTGTCGGCACGCATAACGAACCCGACGACGTCGCCATGCGCCCCGCATCCAAAGCAATGAAAGAAGGATTTATCCTCGACGACGTAGAATGAAGGCGTCTTCTCGTGATGAAACGGGCATAGCCCGGCAAATTCGCGCCCGCGACGGGCCAGTTTCACCCTGCGTCCGACCAGTGCCGAAAGCGAAATCCGATCGCGCAACTCATCGAGGAAGCCGGGCGGAAACGCCATCCCTAACCTTCCCTCTCCGCCCATCGGGGGGAGAGGGAAGGTGAGGTGGGTTTCCACCTCATCTCACCTCGGGCATCCCCCTGACCCCGACCCTTTTCCCCCGCGTGCGAGGGGAGAGGAAGTACCATGTGCGCCCGAGCAAGCACGCCGGGGTCAGCCCAGGAGCCGTCGTGCGATCGCCCCTGCCCGGCCGAGATCGATGACGCCAACATGGCGCTCGCGGAGCATCGCCATGACCTTGCCGACGTCTCTCACGCTCGCTGCTCCGGTCTCGGCGATGGCCGCCCTTGCCGCTGCCTCGGTCTCGCCTTCATCCAACTGCCGGGGCAGAAAGCTTTCAATGACCGCGATCTCTTCACGCTCCTGCTGAGCGAGATCGGCGCGGTTGCCTTGTTCATAGAGAGCGATCGATTCGCGGCGCTGCTTGACCATCGCTTGCAGCATCCGGTGGATCTCGGCTTCGGAGAGACCCTCGGCATTGCCCTGCCCCCGCGCCGCGATATCCCGGTCCTTGAGGCCCGCAATTATCAAGCGCACGGTTGAAATCGTCCGCGCATCCCTGGCCTTCATCGCTTCTCTGAGCCGGTCGGTGAAGGCCAAACGCAGCATCGAACCGTTCCCCCAGTTCCGTCGACACATTTAAAGCCTAACCCGTTTCGCGGTCCGCCGCAATTTCCGCGCGTCCAAGCCTAAGGTACTGAAAGAACAGGTATTCCGGTCAGCGCAGGTTGACGCTGCAGGCTGGAACCGTTATTTCTTAAACGTCTCGCTGTTCGCCCCTTGGCCGCACCGTGCGGTCCGGGCACGTCGAGAGGCGCCCCACAGGACTGTTACCGCGATGCGCGACCCGATGCGGCGACCACCCGACTGCAACGCCGCGCTCGTCCTGGCGGACGCGACCGTATTTTGGGGCCGGGGGCTCGGCGCAAACGGGACGGCCGTCGGCGAGGTCTGCTTCAACACCGCAATCACGGGCTATCAAGAGATCCTGACGGACCCGTCCTACGCCGGCCAAATCATCACATTCACCTTCCCCCATATCGGTAATGTTGGGGCGAACCGCGAAGACATCGAAACCACGACCCCAGCCGTCCGCGGGCTCGTCCTCCGCACCCCGATCACTGCGCCGGCGAATTACCGCGCGACCCAGTCTCTCGACACTTGGCTGAAACACAACGGACTGATCGGGATTTCGGGGGTGGATACGCGCCGGCTGACCCGGCGCATTCGTGATCTCGGACCGCCGAACGGCGCTATAGCCTACCATCCGGAAGGGCAACTCGATGTCGCGGCCCTCGAGGCGCAGGCCCTCGACTGGCCCGGTCTCGAGGGAATGGACCTGGCCAAGGAAGTCACCTGCCGGCAAACCTACGAATGGGACGAGACCCTGTGGGATCGTGAGCGCGGTTATGGTGTCCAATGCCGACCGCGTCGTCACGTCGTCGCTGTCGACTACGGCGCCAAACGCAACATCCTTCGAATGCTTGCGGCGCATGGTTGCCGCGTCACCGTGGTTCCCGCCACCGCATCGACCGAGGACGTTCTGCGGCATCGGCCCAATGGCATTTTTCTCTCGAACGGGCCCGGTGACCCGGCTGCGACCGGCGTCTATGCGGTGCCGGTACTGCGAGACCTGATCGCCTCCGGCAAGCCGATATTCGGCATCTGCCTCGGTCATCAACTGTTGGCGCTGGCCCTCGGCGGCACAACGCGAAAAATGGCGCGCGGCCACCGGGGCGCCAATCATCCGGTCCAGGATGTGCTGACCGGAACGGTCGAGATCACGAGCCAGAACCACGGCTTTGTCGTCGACTCTGAAAGCTTGCCGCGAGGTGTCGAGCCGACGCATCTGTCGCTTTTCGACAGGACCAATGAAGGTTTGCGGATCATCGGCAAGCCGGTGTTTTCGGTCCAGCATCATCCGGAGGCGAGTCCCGGCCCGCAGGACAGCCATTACCTCTTCGAGCGGTTTGTCGCGCTAATGGACGAGCATGCCTAAACGGACCGATATCGACAGCATCTTGATTATTGGCGCCGGTCCGATCGTCATCGGACAAGCCTGCGAATTCGACTATTCGGGTGCCCAGGCATGCAAGGCGCTCAAGAGCGAAGGCTATCGGATCGTGCTGGTGAACTCGAACCCAGCGACGATCATGACCGATCCGGAGCTCGCCGACGCCACCTATATCGAGCCGATCACACTCGACATGGTCACCAAGATCATCGCCCGTGAGCGGCCGGACGCTTTGCTGCCGACG
>Ga0209526_10003959_pt1 | contig 10089 bp, 8 predicted proteins | sample JacPinW_OM2H0_M1_FD_188566 | JGI IMG/M metagenome (GOLD analysis project Ga0209526, IMG submission 188566) | Forest soil microbial communities from Algoma, Ontario, Canada - Jack Pine, Ontario site 1_JW_OM2H0_M1 (SPAdes) (version 2) | ecosystem: Environmental > Terrestrial > Soil > Boreal... | reverse complement strand
GCGGGCGAAGAAATCGATGAAATCGTCCGCGCGACCCTGCAGTTGCCGCAGGCAGTGGCCGAGAAGATCGGTCAAATGATGCAGTAATGACGGCGACAACGGTCACGCAGCTGCTGGTGCCGCTGCGACGTGATGCGCCTTGCGTGGCGGTGCGCGCGACTGCCTGCTGTTTCTGGCTCTGCCGCTATCGATTCTGGCTGCTCGGCATCCCCGGGGTGTTGGCCGTTACGGCGTGCACGATTGCGTTCCTGCTGTGGGGCGTCGATGGCCTGGCATATCTTCTCGATTTGATAGCGGCATACTGCGGCCGAGATCAGCTTGCCTCGCGCTGTTGGGGCTTTCCTCGGCCGCGGCATCATTGCGCCGTCGACGGCTCCGGAGAACCGTCGAAATTGGCTGCGCCATGGAAGCCGTCGTGCTAATGCGGTTTCATGGCGCAATCTCCCGCCCGCCTTTCTGAGGGCCTGCTGGACCGGGCTGGAGACAACGCCGCCCTCCCTGCTACGGCGCAATACGGGGTAGGCGATTCCCACTCAGAAGATCGAGGAGGCATTGCACATATGTCACGTGTTTGGAGTTGCAATGAGTGGGACCAGCTGGAAGAAGTTATCCTGGGGAATCCATTGAACGCGCGTTTTCCTACCGCAGATCGAAGCAGCCAACTGGCAGAATTTTCAAACCGTTCATTGGCCGAGATTCCACGCGGCCCTTTCCCGCAGCGGATTATCGAGGAGACGGAAGAGGACTTGAATGAATTCGCGCGAACTTTGCAAGGCTTGGGCATCAGCGTCAAACGCCCGGAGACATGGCCACATGAGGCGAAATTTTCCACCATACATTGGGAAGCTCAGGGGTACTACAATTATTGTCCCCGCGACGTCTTGTTGGTCATTGCGGACCAAATCATCGAAACGCCCAATGTCATCCGCAGCCGCGCCCAGGAAACGTTCAGCTATCGAAAGTTGCTGATGGACTATATGAAGTCAGGAGCCAGGTGGTACAGCGCCCCCAGACCCATGCTTCTGGACTCGCTCTTTGAAGCTGACCTGAAAAAGCCTACGCCACGCAATGATGAACCGGCCTTTGATGCAGCAAACGTTCTGCGTTTCGGTCAGGACTTGATCTACTTGGTCAGCGCCACAGGCAATGAATTGGGGGGACATTGGTTGCAGTCGGTTTTGGGCGACAAATTTCGGGTTCATTTTTTCAAGGATGTTTATCATGGCAGCCATATCGATTCGACCCTTGTGGCCTTGCGTCCTGGCTTGATTCTCTGCAACCCTGCTCGTGTAAATTACGATACCTTGCCCAAGATTCTAAAGCAGTGGAAAGTCATCTATAGCCCACCGATGGAGAATACAGACAGGCATGACGCGGACTATCTATCCAAAAGCATCGGCAGCGATTGGATCGACATGAATGCATTCAGCATCAATCCGAACTTGGTTGTCGTCGATCGCAATCAGGCAGGCCTCATAAGACTTTTAGAAAAGCAGGGACTTGATGTAATCCCCCTGAAATTGCGGCACTCCAAGATGTTGGGCGGGGGGCCCCATTGCGTTACCCTGGATATCCGCCGAGCTGGAACGCTCCAGCAATATTTCGATTAGGCCATCGGTTTCGTGATGCTCAGCAGCAGACAACTTGAAGTTCGAACTCGATACTAAATCTCTCTGAGAGCTCGGGCGCCTGGACTTGCGAGCATGTGAGGACGAGTCTTGACCGCGATTTGTCTGACAACCGCGTTCGCGTTTTTCGTTTTGCTGACATATGTGGCTTGGAGGCGGTACCTTTGGGCGGCGGAGAAGGTGCCGCATGACCAGGCGGACACCTGCGAATACAGCCTGACGGACGTCTTTGGCCGCGACCACCTCGTGAACGTACCGCATCAGAAAGGAGTCCGCTGGCTCACAGAGGTGTTTAGCCGCTCCGCCAAGAAGTTTCCACATTTCACGGCCCTGCAGATTCCCTGCACAGGAGAGTCACTGACTTTCGACGAGCTCGACGCGCGCGCGGAAAACGTAGCCGCAGCCCTTTCTGCCTTCCTCACCGGTCCCGACCAGGTCGTGGCCGTGGCCATGTCGCAGGACAACTGGCAAATCGTGGCCTCTCATCTCGGCATCCTCAGGGCTGGCGGTACGGTGCTCTTTCTCGACACTACCTTGCCCGATGCCCTGGTCACCCACATGCTCAACGATGGAGGGCCAGTGGTCGTGCTCACGCGCGGGCAAGACAAGTTCCGCGACCTGCCGACGCTCGACGTTATGACGTTGCCGCAGAGCATGCCCCCCAGAAAACCGCCGACATGGCTGGACGACCCGACGCAGCGGCTCGCGACCATCTTTTACACAAGCGGAACCACAGGGATGCCCAAGGGCGTGGAGTGTCCGCACGCAGGCTACGTGAACTTGGCGCTGAGCTACGCCGATTACTTCGATCTCATTCCGGGCATGGATGCGACCTCGCTCACTTCATCGCTGGGTTATGACGGCAGCATCTCCGAGATGTACAGCGCCTGGGTGTCGGGCTGTGCTGTGGTCATGCTGACCAAAGAGCAAATCCGCTCCGGCCCGGATCTCGTCCATGTCCTCCGCGAATCAGAGGTCACCGTGCTCTTCTGTCCGCCGGTGCTGCTTACCACTCTTACGCCAAGCCCCGAGATGGATCTGCCTTATCCGCTGTGCCGCTACATCGTGCCGGCGGGCGAGGCGTTCCCCAGTGCGCTTGTGGCGCCGTGGACCCGGGGCAGACGGCAGATCATCAACACGTACGGTCCGACAGAGGCGAGCACCGACACCAGTCGGCAGAGTTTGCGGCCAGGGGAGCCCATCACCATTGGGTCGCCATTCGCTAACGTCACCTACGTGATCCTCGAGGTGGGCGAGTTCCGCCCACTGCCCCACGGAGAGGTTGGAGAGCTCTGCATCGGTGGGGTGCACGTTGCGCGCGGCTACCGCAACTTGCCGGAGCAAACCGCCGAGAAATTCATTACGCACCCTCTGTTCGGTCGCCTCTACCGCACCGGCGACAAATGCAAGATCGACATTGAAACACAGCGCGTGCACTTCCTCGGCCGAATTGACGCGCAGCTCAAAGTGCGTGGGCATCGCGTAGAGGTACAGGCCGTTGAGGATATGCTCCAGACGCAGTTCAGTGAGATCGAAGCCGCCGTTTTAGACTACCAGAATGAGACGCTCGTCGCCTTTATCGCCGCGCCTTCAGTCTGCAAAGGCCAGATTCAGGTGGCCGCTCCTGCGCCGGCAGAGTGGACTGCCCGGGTGACGGCGACGCTTGCCAAACAGCTTCCGGCGTCGTCGATTCCGACCAAGATCTTCCTCGTCGAAAAATTCGTCATGAAACCCGTTTCGGGAAAGATCGACCGGGAGTGCTTGCCAAAACTGTCGCATCTGCTGAGAAGCGCCGAGCCGGACGCGGAGTACAGCAGCACGGACCCAGGAGAAGCGGAAGCCAAGCCGGCTGACGCCGATGCGCTCATGGCGCCCGAGTGTCAGGAAGTGCTGGCGATCTGCAGGGCCACTTTCGAGATACCCTTGGGATTAGATGACGGGTTCGCGGAGGCTGGCGGGCACTCGATCCTCATCGCGCGCCTGGCCTATCAACTGCAGATCGCAGGATGGGTCGTCCCGGTCCGGGCACTCCTCGGTGAGTGCAACACTGCACGAAAAGTGGCGAGCCGCCCGCGTGTGCTCCAGCAGGCATGCAAGGCTGCTACGGCCCGCGTGAAACGCGACGAGGAGCGCGCCGCGCGCGATGAGACCGCGGCAGAGGTGCTCTCCATCAAATACTTCAGCACCCTGCAGGTCCTTTTCGCGGTGGTCCTGTATTTGCCGGCTTTGGCGGCCTTCCTCGTCACCCTGAGCTTCGTCGACATTGGGACCTTGTTCACGACTGCCAGCCTCTGGGAGTTCATCCTCGGCGGCTTGCTCCTTTACCTGCTGGGCCTGGTCACGCCTTTCGCCACCCTACTCTGGGTCATGATCATAAAACTGTTCATGAGCGGTGACATCTACAAGAACAATGTGATGCCGGGTTTGTACCCCAAGTGGAGCAGAATGCATCTGCGAATCTGGTGTATCGGACGGCTGGAGAACATGGTGCTTCTCACGTTGCGTCTCATGTATCGCAGCGCGCCGCTCATGGCATTCGTTTTGCGGCAGCTCGGCGGTCGCGTCGGCAAGAACCTTCAGTGCGCGCAGGATAGCCAGCTTTCCGGGCCGCTCGATCTGATCTCCATCGAAGATGATGTCGCCATCCAGACCGGAGCCTACATTCAGACAACGAGGTGGTCGGGGCCCTACCTGCACGTCGGTCCTGTTCACCTCGAGAGCGGGTGCAAGATCGGGATGCGAGCCGCCATCGCCAATAATGTGACGGTGGGCCGCGGCAGCTGGATCACCCCTTTCACCCCCATTTTCAATGACGTGGGTGCACAGGAGATGTGGGAAGGAGCTCCCGCGCGCCTCAGCGGCCGCTGCACGGAGCTCAAGCGCACAGCGGACGCCTGCGAATACGCGGTTCCAATCTGGTTACTGGAAACCGTCAACATCCTTATGCAGATCTTCGTATCCTTTTGTCTCTATGTAGTCCCCACTGCCGCCATCCTGTGGTTCGCCACTGGCCTGATACCCGCGGGAGACGCTGAACTTTCTGCTGAATATTTCAGGGTGACGCCGCTCTTCGAGATCGTCTACCACCTGACTCTCTACGCCTTCATCACCACCGGGCTCACCATCCTCATCACTTGTTTGCTGGGCTGCCTGTTTATCCGCTGCACGGCTGGTTCGCCTGGGCTTTACCCCTCGCACGGGCTCAGGGGCGCTCTTTTCATGTACAGAATGCAGATAATGAACCACATCCAGAGACAGTGGACCTGGACGGTCACAGGTCAGTACCTGCGCGCGCTCGCTGGCATGCGCTTTCCCCGGTTGGGAGCCTCGGAGTGCGACCTCATGTTCAACCTGGTCCCGGAGCTTGCTACTGCGGATTCCCAGGTGTTCTGGTCCAACGGCTGTTTCACGAACATGCTCGACTACGGTGCCGAGCACTGCAAGCTGCGCCAGCTCGACATCCCTGCGAAGTTCTTCAGCGGCAACAACTGCGTGGCGGAGTACGGGCATTTGCCATCCAACTTCCTCCTGGGAGTCTCCACCCCGGCCAATGATATAGAGTTTCGACGCCAGATGCGCTCGCGGCTTGGCAGGCCCATCACGGTGGCGGGAAACCCGCCCGTGAAATTTGCGAGCGCCTCAATTGAGGGGGAGACTGAAAGTCGTAGACTGCCGCCGTTCGCTCTTTTCCTGCTCCGCATCTTCCTGTTTGACTTGTTCGGGATCAGTATTCTGCCCATCATCGAAGGGCTGATCTTCACGATCCTGTATATTTGCTCGTTGCGATTTGGCGGACAGTCGATCGCCAGCGCAGTCATTGCTTTGGTGCTCACAGAAGCCAGTCTGGTTTTGTTCTGCGTCGCGATCAAGAAGTCGCTCGTCGGCAACAAGTGGGGATTGGACGACTCGACGCCGTTCTGGTCGTGGCGGCACTTCACCTACTTCTTCGCGCAAGACTGCTTCTTCGTCTGGTGCAGAGGGCCTCTCGGCTTTTGCGCCGGGACTCTCCTGTCGAATTCCATCCTGCGCTGGATGGGATGTCAGATTGGGCGAAGAACAATCGTGACACAGCCAATGCAGTGCTCCGATTGGAATGCTGTCAGCTTTGGCAACGACTGCGTTGTTGACGGGGTCCTGCAGTTTCACAGCTTCGAGGACATGATGCTGAGGGTGAAGCGAGCCCGGATCGAGGACGGCTGCGCCGTCGCTTTCGCCGCAACGGTGATGGGCGGCGCGGTCCTTGAGCGGGACACGACCCTCTTGCCGTTATCCCTGGTGCTCAAGGAGATGCATCTGGTCACAGCCACCTACGAGGGAAGCCCGGCGCAGCCTGCGAGCGTTACGAGAGCAAGCATGGGAATGCACGTCGGCACGCGTTCGACGAGCATGCCGCACGCAGTTGATAACACTGACTGGCTCAAAACCTCCGCCATAATCTTCGTCTTGGTTGATCATTTCGGCCACTTCTTCATGGAGGACGACCGATGGTGGGCCGTTTTCGGGCGTTTTGCGGCTCCGCCCTTCTTCTTCCTGATGGGCTACGCGGAGACCCGGACCGTGCCGCGTCATTGGTTGTGGCTCGGCGTCATCCTCACTCTGCTCAACAGCTGGAACGCCGACTGGACCTGGGTGGCGCCAAACATTCTTTTAAGCTTCGTGTTGATCCGCATGGCGCGTCCTCATGTACAAATGCTCGTGAAACGTCACGGCTGGGCCGCATTTGCCCTCCTCGTCTTCGCATTTGTCGTGGTGCTCGTGCCGTCTGGGAAGATTGTCGATTACGGCGCGGAGGGGTGGCTCTGGGCGCTGTTCGGCTTTTGCCAGCGTCGGTACGTGGACGGCAGATCAGCCGGGACCCTGGCCGAGGGAACGCAACTCTCACCCCCACTCGCGCGCGCGATGGCAGAGAACCCGGCGCTGATGCGCCTCGTGGCCTGCTTTGTCGCTGCGGTCGTCTACGTCTGGCAGGAACAAAAGGAATTCTCGTTTCCTCAGATCCATTTCGCCGTCCTGATTGCGGTGATCGGTATTCTGTCGCTTGCCCTGTGCCTATTCCTGCGCGGTCCGAGCCGCATCCAACCACCACAGCCCATAGCCGGCCTGCTGCGCTTTATCGGCCGGCACACGCTGGAAATCTACGCAATCCAGCTTGCCGGCTCCGAGCTCATCGCGAAGTTGGCGCCCGGTCTCACGCCCTGAGCCACGGCCCTTTCCGATTGAAATAGGGCTGAGTGGCGCCGCTAGATGGGACTTACAGCGCCATGATTATTCGGGACCCTGAAAGGAATTTTGAATTCTTGTGGGAGACGTTCCACAACAGATATCCGTTTTTCGAATTGAGGCATGTGGACTGGAAAAAGCAGTATGAGACCTACCGGCCGAGAGTCACAAACAAGACCAGCGAACGTGAGCTCTTCGATATCTTCTGCCGGATGCTCCGCCCGCTGAATGACGGCCATGTCGAGCTGAAGGCGAGATTAGGCGGGGAGCACAAGGCGCGATACTTCCGCCCAGAGAAAAAGCCCAGATTCCATCAGGAATTCACAAAACGGGAGCGCAAGCAGCTCTTTAAAACGACGGAGAAGACTCTCGTCGGCTATGGATTCGGAAAGCCTATGGAGACCGAGGCGTGGATGCTTCACTACTGCAGATCCGGGCAATTCGGCTACATTCGCATCCTTGAGCTGGAAGGAGTCAGTAAGCGGAGGTTGACCGCCGCTCTTGACGGGATCGCTCGTGACTTCGGAACCTTGAAGGGAATCATCATCGATATCCGCGACAACCCCGGCGGGGAGGACAGCATTGCGATTACAATCATCAATCGCTTTTGCGGGCGCAAGCGAGTCGCCTTCCACAGGAAGACGAAGATTGGCCCAGGGAAAACCGATTTTACACCCCTGAAGACGTGGTACCTCGAACCGCAGGGCAACGTACAGTTTACCAGGCCCATCGCGCTCTTGACGTGCGATTCTGTCTTCAGCGGCGGGGAGGCCTTCGCACTGGCGCTGAAAGAGCTACCCCATGTTACAATCATAGGCGATCATACGAATGGCATATTCTCGTATCAGCTTGAGAAAAAACTACCCAATGGCTGGGAGCTCTGTTTGTCCTACCAAGTATACCTTTCCGCGGACATGGTGTGCTACGAAGGCAAAGGCGTACCGGTCGATATCAAGCTATTAAACAAAAAGGCCGATATTGAAAATGGAATTGATCCGCTGATTACCCGCGCGCTTGGAGTGTTGAAGTCAAAGAGCGCGGGAGTGCGGGGACGATGAACCACGATTGATTTCGTCCCCGATTAACCCGGCCCGGAACATGCACCGCAGGCTTTCTTAGCTACGTGCCGCTGCATGGGGTCCGCTGAACACTGTCAAGCTGACTTAGTCAACTTCCGGGCGACATTCCTCAGCTGTGCTCGAAGCATCTCGGCATCGACAGCATCGGCCGCCATCACTGCCTTTACAATGGGATCTGACAAAATCTCTCGAACTGTTGGTTCATGAGGCGGGCGTAGTTGACTCGCCCGACATAATCCAATCCGCGACATGCTTACCTCCGTCCTGGGTGCACCGAAGGGCGCTCAAGCCCACTCATGCGGCTGCCGCCGCGGCGGCGACCTCGTGCGCCTGCGCGGCGGCGCGCGCGACTGCCTGCTCGGCGGCTTCCGAGCCAAGCGCCGTGCCCTCCACCCGGATCACCTCGACATCAGTCATTCCGAGAAAGCCAAGCATACTGCGCAGCCACGGCACCTGGAAATCGAAGGCTGCGTTTGCGCCGGAGTAGATGCCGCCGCTCGCGCTCACGATGATGACGCGCTTGCCCGTCATGAGGCCCTGCGGACCCTTTTCGCTGTAACTAAATGTACGCCCTGCACGCGCGATGTAATCGAACCAGGCCTTCAGGGTGGAAGACACGCTGAAATTGATCATGGGGGCGGCGATGACGACAATATCGGCGGCAGTTAGCTCGTCGATCAACTCGTCCGACTCGGCCAGGATCGCATGTTGTCTCGTGGTTTGCGGTCCTTCCCGTCCTCTCGTCGCTGTCACAAAATCATCGTCGACATGCGGGAGCGGGTCCCGCGCCAGGTCGCGCACCATCAGCAGCGCGTCAGGATCGTTGTTGCGCAGGTCCCTTATGACCGTGTCGGCAATCCTGTTCGAGTAGGACTCGCTGCCGCGCGGACTGCTGGTGATCAGGAGAATATTGGCCATGGCTTGCTCCTATGAGTAAATGCGGGTTGATCAGACGCTGGTGTCGCCGGCGATCTCGTCGCCGGCGAATGGGACGGGCTGGCTGGAAAAGCGACGCGCAATCTGCTCGCTCACCAGCGCATCGGGCGCGATCGTTCCTGCCATCAGGTTGAGCCATTGCCGGGGGCCAATGGCTTCGATCTGCTGGAACACCAAACCCAGGCCGCCGGTCTGGCCGTTGCCGATTGCCAGCACGACGAGCCCGAGCAGGAGCCGCAGCGCAAAGAGTGTCTTGTATTTCATCGCTCGATTTCCTTCTCGGTCAGGACCCGCTGCGTCCGGCTAGGGGAGAATGGACATTGAAGGGGACTTGTGATACTGACCGGTAACACCACATAGGTACTGACCGGTAACACCTATGTCAAGAGGAAACACCATGGCCACCGCAACAAAAACGATAACTGACGGAAAACACGAGGGAATTCCGCCGCGAGAACGCATCCTGGCGACCGCGGTAGAGCTGTTTTATCGGCACGGGATCAGGGCGGTAGGGGTCGACTCGATCGCTGAAGCCGCCGGAACCAATAAAATGACCCTCTATCGGCATTTCACGTCAAAGGACGAGCTGGTCGCGGAATACCTGCGCCGGTTGGCGGACAAAGCGACCTCGGTGTGGGGTCGGCTTGCGTCCCAATATCCTGGAGATGCGCGCGCCCAGTTGCGTGGCTGGCTGCATGAGATGGCCGCCCATGTCGAGAGCGGCAAGGAGCGCGGATGCGCCCTGGCAAATGCCGCGGTCGAGCTCCCGGAAAAGGATCACCCCGCCCGCCGCGTAATCGAAGCGTTCAAGACCGCGCAGCGCCGGCGCATCATCGAGCTGTGCTCCACCGCCGAGCTGACCGACCCGGAAATGCTGGCGGACGAATTGTTCCTCTTACTCGAGGGTGCGCGGGTGACAGCGCAGAGCATTGGGCGCGCGGGATTAGGTGACCGGCTGGTCAGGATGGGTGAGGCAATGATCGCTGCTCACGACAAGTGAGCCGTTGACTGTCATTCCGGGGCCGCGAACACTCGGATCGGCGCTGCGCGCGGCCGAGTAAAAGACTCCGCTAGCGGAGCCCGGAAAATCCCTAACCACAGGCCGTGTGGTTGCAATGGAGTGGCATGCGACTGCGGCAGATAAAGGCGGCCTGCTGCTGCATCTCACAAGCAGGCCCCGGAAAGTGAGTGCGAACAACCATGTCTCTCCCGAATCCATCGATCAT
>Ga0209526_10003958_pt1 | contig 10093 bp, 7 predicted proteins | sample JacPinW_OM2H0_M1_FD_188566 | JGI IMG/M metagenome (GOLD analysis project Ga0209526, IMG submission 188566) | Forest soil microbial communities from Algoma, Ontario, Canada - Jack Pine, Ontario site 1_JW_OM2H0_M1 (SPAdes) (version 2) | ecosystem: Environmental > Terrestrial > Soil > Boreal... | reverse complement strand
GCGCCGATCTCGGGATGGCGGCGCCGGATCTCGTCGAAAATGGCGACCGGCCGCAGCCCCGGAACGCTCTTGAGCAACGGCACCACCTCGCTGTCCCAAACCGCGGCCAGCGGATCCTGCCGCCGGCGCCGGCGCGGCGATCTCTTTTGCGAAGGGAGCTGGAGGTCTTGCTCAAGGCGATAGGCAGTGGCAGTGCTGAACCCGGCCTTTGCCGCGGCAATCGTCGGCGTGTCGGCTTGGCGGAAACTCATGTACAGCCTCGTCTGGCAATCGGTGATGTGGCGCCCGGGCAAGCTGCGGTTCCTCATCGGCGTGAAGAACCCGCTTCCTATCCGGCCGGCCGCGACCGCCAGAAAACACGGCCCCTTGCGGGGCCGCGCCGGTCGTCAGATTCGCGACTTCCGTCGGGCTACGCCCTCCTTTCGTCGCGCATCCGGCGACACTTTCTCATCCTGATCGACGCGCGTTTCTCATCCCGTCTGTCGCGCAGCACCGATTCCTGGCTCACCTCCGTGTACGGTTGGGCCGATCATTGAGTAGACATTGGCGCCGGATTTTCGGCGCGGCTCACGCAAGTTCGTCGACTAGCGCGCTTTCGCCTTCTTCAGGTCATCTGTGTCGAAGCCTTCGGTGAACCAGCCATAGACGGCCGCGAGGAGGTCGCGCGCTTCGGCGCGGCGGCCTTTGTCGCGGCACAGCCCAGCGAGGCTTATGGCGGCCCGCAACTCCGCATGTCTACGTATAAGAGTAGGGCCGCCCTCGTGCGTCTCTGTTCGTTCGCCCAACGTTACCGGCCCCGCATCTTAGGATCCAGGATATCCCGTAAAGTGTCGCCCAGCAGGTTGAACGCCAACACCGTTAGGGAGATGGACAGGCCAGGAAACACCACCAGCCACCAGAGGGGCTTGTAGGTGTTGGCGACGACCCCTCCTAACATATTGCCCCAGCTGGCCGTGGGCGGGGTAATCCCAATCCCGAGAAAGCCCAACGTGGCTTCAATGACAATGGCCGTGCCCAGGTGAGCAGTCGCCAAGACCAGGAAGGTAGGAATGCACTGGGGCACGATGTGGCCGGCCATGATCCGCAGGTCGGAAGCCCCGACGGCCCGGGCGGCGTCTACATAGGTCAGCTCCTTGATCGCGAGCGTGACCGACCGGATGACTCTGACCCCAAACGGCAGGCGGGTGATAGCGATGGCAATGATCACTGTCCAAATGCCCCCGCCCAGGGCGACCAGAAAGACCATCGCCAGCACCAGGGTCGGAAAGGACATGAGCACTTCCACTACCCGCTGGCTGAGGAGGTCCATTGTCCCCCCTAGATACGCGCTGGCGACTCCCCAGACGGAGCCGACCACCGTCCCCAGGAGGACGGACAGCACGGCTACCGTCAGCGAGACGCGCCCGCCGTAGATCAGCCGGCTGAGCACGTCTCGGCCTTCGTAGTCCGTGCCCAACCAGTATTTCGCGGATGGCGCCTGCTGCAAGTCGTTAAAGTGCTGAAAGTTGGGGTCATAGGGGGCCACCATGGGGGCTAGGACGGCCAGGAGCGCGATCATGCACAGCACCAGGGCGGCTCCCGCCCCCACGGGGTATCTGCGGGAGAAGGTCGCCAGCGCGTGGCCTACGCGTGGCAGGCCCAGTCGTCCTGCATCGGTTGCGGTCAGCAGCGCTGGCTGATGGTCGGTCAAGTGTTGCACCACGGCTCCCTCTTCACTCTGGGGGCATACCCGGGCTTACATGCCGACGTTTCTTGCGCCGGGAGCTTGCGGGGCTGCCCCGTCCCAGTGGCTGGCTCGCCCAGTCCCTGCCCCGCGCGCGGGTGCCGGCCGCTGGGTCAGGCTATCCCCACGCCAGGATTGCCTCAGGTATAACGGATGCGGGGGTCCACCCAGACGTAAGCCAAGTCTATCAGCAAATTGACCACCACGAACACCACACCATAGAGGAGCACCAGCGTCTGCACGACCAGTAGATCGCGCTCCTGGAAAGCCTGGACCAGAGCGGTGCCGAGCCCAGAGACGGCAAAGGCCTGCTCCACGGCCACCGACGCACTCAGGAGGAAGCCGAAAAGGACTCCCGAGATGGTCAGCACCGGCAGGACGGCGTTCCGCAGGGCGTGGTGGAGAATCACCGTGGTTTCGCGCACCCCCTTGGCCCAGGCAGTGCGGATGTAGTCTTCCCGAATCACATCCAGGAAGGTGGACCGGGTGAGCCGGGCGATGTAGGCCGAGGTTGCCAACCCCAACACAACGCCCGGCCCCGCCACGATTTTTAGATTGGCGATCGGATCCTCCCAGGGGGGGATGATGCCCAGGGGAGGGCGGTAATTAAAGGCCGTGAGGGTGCCGATCACCACTAGCATGGCGACCCAGAAGCCGGGGACCGCCAGGAAGAGGATGGTACAGAACCGGGCCAGATAGTCCCCCACACTGTTTTGCCGCATAGCGCTGAGGATTCCGGCGGGAAGCCCGACCAGCCAGGAGACCAGCACTGCCAGCACAGCAATTTCGCCGGTGAGGATGCCCCGTTCCTGGATAATCTCGGCCACGCTATCCCCACGGGCCAGAGTATGCCCCAGATTGCCGGTGAGCAGGTCCTTGAGCCAGTACCCGTACTGCTGGTACAGCGGCCGGTCAAACCCAAACTGGTGCCGGATAGTGGCCAGGTCGGCGTCGCTCAGGCCGCCGACCCCGCCTTCGCCGTACAGGATAGAAAGGGGGTCTCCAGGAAGAATCCGCAGGACCAGGAAGATGAGCATGGTAATACCCAACAGGGTGGGTATCGCGTACAGTAGGCGCCGCAAGACGTACTGGTACATCGTTACCTGTCCAGCCAGCAAGTGTCAAAGCGGTTATCATCGAACAGGGTCACCCGGTCTTTCCGGTCGCAGCCTTTCACCTGCTTGGTGAAGCCGTCAATGATCACGGCATCGCCGAAGACCAGGGCGGGGACCCAGTCGTCCAGCATCTTGGTGCCCTGCTGGATCAGGTCGTCGAGCTGCTCTGGGTCAGACGCCGCGCGTATCTTCTCCACTAGCGCGTCAAACTGCGGATTGGAGGCCCCCCTGTTCCAGTTCCCACTGCTGCCAGTGCCGTACCACTTCTTCCAGTACTCCGCCGGGGTGTTCACGGTGGCCGGGTTGCCGTTGATCCCGATGTCATAGCTGCCTTTCGTCCAGTCGTCCACCCAGACCGCAGTCTCCACAGTGCGGACAATGCTATCAATGTTGAGGTCCTGCTTCAAGAACGCCTGCAACAGGGGACCCCAGGCCACCAAAAAGTTGATGTTCCGCACCATGATGTCCAGCCTGGGGAAACCCTTGCCATTGGGGTAGCCCGCCTGGGACAGCAGGTCTTTGGCCTGGGCGATGTCTTCAGGCCTGGTGGGACAGTAGTAGCCGGGGGTGTGGTTCAAGGCGGCCTCTCGGTAGGCCTGGGCGTGGACCTTGTCGCTCGAGGGCATCCACATCCCATAGTTAATCTCCCGGATGGCGGCGGTGCTCTTCTTGATGACGCAGCGGTCCAGCACCAGGTTCATAGCCTTGCGGACCCGGACGTCGTCGAGGGGCTTGTGGCTAAAATTGATGTAGCCGCCCAGGGCGGAGGGGATGCCGTAGGTGACGGTCGTAAACTTATCGGGCTGCTTCTGGACGTCGGCGCGGGTGTCGGCCCCTAGGCCGTAGGCGTAGTCCACCTGGCCGGTGAGGAGGGCAGCGGCAGTGGCGGGGCCATAAGGCAGGTGGTGCATCTCCAGGCCGTCCAGGTAGGGCAGCTCGGGGTTCCAGTACTGGGGGTTCTTGTGCATCTTCCAGACTTGGCCCGGCTGGTAGGAATCGAAGATGAAGGGGCCGGTGCCTGGGGCAACCTTGACCTTCTTCAGATCGAAGTGGTTCTCTTCCAAGGTGTTCTTGCGGTAGATCACGTTCCAGCCCGAGGCGATGGCCGCAATGAAGAAGCTTCGCGGGGCGCTGAGGGTGAACTGCACCGTCAGCGGGTCGATCACCCCGACCTTCTGCACGGCGTCGAACACGCTTTTCCGGGGGCTGAGGATGCCCGGGGGCGGGAAGATGATGTGATCAAAGCTGGCCTTCACGTCGTCGGCGGTGAGGGGAGCGCCATCATGGAACTTGACCCCGTCTCGCAGATGGAAGGTATACGTCAGCCCATCGCTGGACATCTCCCACGTGTAGGCCAGGTCAGGGATGATCGTCTGGCCGCCGTCCAAGGGATTGTAGCGCAGCAGGGTATCGTACATGGGTTCCAGGGGCGTGGCGCAGGCGGCGGTATCGCACTGGTGCAGGTCGAAGAAAGGGGCATCTGCCAGTCCGGCCCACCGCAGGACACCGCCATGCTTGGGGGTGCGCTCCGGCGCCCGCAGCATGGGCGTGGGAGGGGCAGGCGCGGGGGGAGCGGCGGAGGTCAGTATACCGCCGTATTTGGGCGCCTCGTCGGCCTTTGCCGGCGCGGCGGCGATGAGGACGAAGCCCAAGGCGGCCGCCCAGAACCCTGGTGTCAACGCTTGCCTCCTGTTCGGTTAGGCCATGTTGCCCGGCCTATAGATTCATCGTACGGCGGAAATACAAAGATGCCTATCGTGAAAATTGTCCTCGGAGGGCCGGCCGGCACGACTGATCCATCCCCTTGACCGATCCAGGTCCAATAGCGGGTCTTTTACGGCCAGGTTTGAGAAAATTGGTTCCACACATCCTAGCCAGTTTCTTGACGCTACCTGCAAGGTCGGCTGTGGGGCAGGAAAAGCCGTTCAAGATGCGAAGGCGGAACGGCGAAGAAGGGTCGGTTTGAGCCGTTGGCTCGGGGTCGAGAGCGGTCGATGATCTCGACGGGCCGCGAATGCCTTCACCGGGTGGACAGCGGTCCTTCGCCAACCTCGCAGGGAACGGCTGGGACGCACGAAAGCGGTCTCCCAAGTAACTACGATCTAACCGATGAATTCGACGCGAAATGACTAATTTACTCGATGACCTCGTCGGCACGGGCGAGGATCGAGGGCGGGACGGTGAGGCTCAGTGCGTTTGCCGTCCTGAGATTGACGACCAGCTCGAACCTCGTCGGCTGCTGGACCGGCAGATCGGCGGGCTTGGCACCCTTGAGGATCTTTCCGACGTAGGTACCGACATTGCGATACATGTCGGCCAGGTTCGTTCCATAACTGATCAGACCGCCGACGGCGACGTATTCGCGCCAGTCATAGATCGTCGGAACGGCATAACGCGCCGCCAGCGCCACGATCTGCTCGCGCCGGCTGAGGAAGGTCGGAGAGCCGACGAGCAGCGCGTGGGCTTTCAGCTCCACCAGGGAAGCAAAAGCGGCGTCGATCTCGCTTTCGGTACCCGCTCTCAGGATGCGGACCTGCAGCCCCTTCGCGCGCGCCCCTTCCTGCACGGCATTGATGTTGCGCTCAGCACTTGGAAAGCTCGGGTTCGCGAGGTAGGCGAGCGCTCTGGTCTCGGGAACCAGCTCGGAAAGCAGTTCGACCCGCTTGCCCCACAGCTCGATCCCCATAAATGCTACGCCCGTGAGGTTTCCGCCCGGCCGGGCGAGACTGGCGACCAGGCCTTCCTCGACCGGATCGCCGGCAGCGAGAAAGACGACAGGAATCGACGAAGTCGCGTTTTTCGCCGCTCGTGCCGAAGTCTCCCCACCACTGGTCACGATGACGTCGACTTTGCGGCCGACGAGATCTGCGGACAATGCCGGCAGCCGATCAAAGCGGCCCTCCGCCCAGCGGTATTCGATCGCCACGTTTTGTCCCTCGACGTAGCCGGTTTCGCTCATCCCCTGGCGTAACGCAGCCAAACGCGATGCAAGCGCGCCGAACCCCTCGCTGCTGAGAAAGCCGATTACCGGCATCGCCTTCTGTTCCGCGCGAAGCGCATGCGACGCTGTTACCGCGCCCCCTACCAGGAGGAGTAATTCGCGACGCCTCATACTCAGCCTCTCTATCCAATCCGAGCAGAAGTATGGCGCGATAGAAGCTATACCGGAAACGCCGAGCGAGCGGCGGCTTGCCACTCGACCCCGGATGCCCTCAGACTGAACGGCGGTTGTGGCACATGGGCCGGCGAGCAGAGGCGAACGACCGCTTAGGGTCGAATTGAGCCTATCACTTGGATCAGGCCAGACGACCGGGTTGGGTTGGGCGAGTGTGATAACTCGCAGCCTGACCCGGCGCTCCCGGGTGAACAATCTTCATAGCTTCGACACTGAGCGGCTCCCACCGGCCGCGAGGCGCCCTCGCTACCTACCCGCGAGGCGAAGGCCAGCATCGGCCACGGTGATCTCGCCCGTCATATTTCGCGATGTCGGGCCGGCAAGGAACATGACCACCTCGGCGATGTCTTCCGCCGTTGACGCGATCTGCAACGGCACCATCGTGCGCACCGCCTCGCGCAACTTGTCGGCGGCCTCCTGACCGGTCCTCGTCCACCAAGGCGTATCCATGTAGCCAGGGCAAACGGCGTTGACGCGGATTAGCGGTGCGAGCGCTCGCGCCAGCGACAGGGTTACGCTGTGAAGCGCCGCCTTACTGGCGGTGTAGGCGATCGACGAGCCGCGACCGTCGAAGACGCTGGAAGATGATATGTTGACGACCGCGGATGCGCGGCCCGAGGCGCGTGCCCCCGCCTCCAGCAACGCGCGCGTCGCTCGCATCATCTGGAACGGGCCCACAGTGTTGACGCCAAATAAAAAGTGAAAATCATCGGCCGAGAGCGCGTCGAGATCACCATGCGGGACGTGCTTGGTGGCGCCCGCGTTGTTGATCAGCGCATCGAGCCACCCCCAATCTGACGCGGCCGCGACTATTCGGCGGCAATCGGCATCATCGGCGACGTTGCCTTGCACGACCCGGACCTCGGCGCCCGCGCTACGACAGGCATCGGCGGTCGCCTCCGCTTCGATCCGGCTCGAGGCATAGTTGATGATCACCCGCGCGCCCTGGCGGGCGACGCCCACGGCGGTAGCGGCGCCCAATCCAGTAGCCGCGCCCGTAACCAGAACATTTAGGCCGTCAAAGCCTGCCATCGCTTTTCCTTCCGGCTCGTTTGGGCAGCGAACTGATGGCGAGAACGTCAGGCCGGCAGCGCCGGTGGGCCGTTCACATGCGGTTTCAAAGCCGCATAAACGAAGGTGTTGGCGGGCGTGGGAACGCTGTGTTCGCGCCCCAAAGCTACCACCTTAGCGGTCAGCCAGGGCACTTCCAGCCGTTTGCCGCGGATCAGGTCGGTCGCCGTTGACGCGTAATGGTGCGGCGGCCACGACCGCATCATCGCCAGTTGTGTCTCGACGATGTCGGGCGGCAGCCGCAATCCGCGCGCCCGGCCAACTGCCGTCGTCTCTCGCATTAGCCTCTCGAACAAAGCCCAGGTGTCGGGATCGTCGCGCAGCGGGCCTACGGGCAGGCGGGTCAACGCCGACAGGCCGCTGAACGGCACCATGAGGTTGAATTTTTCCCACATAGCCAACGCGATGTCGGCGACGAGAACACCTTCGAAGCCGGCCGCCTGGCAATGTTCGTGGAGCCGCTGGCCCCTTGGGTTGGGCCCGCCGCCGGGTTCGCCAAAGATGATGCGCTGCGTCGGAGCGGTCTGCCGGATGACGCCGGGCGCGGCAATGTTGCCGCCGACCATGGCCACGCCGCCCATCACAGCGCGCGGTGCGAGGATCGCAGCGAGCCGTTCCGGCGCGTCGATGCCATTTTGCAGCGGGATGACCGTCGTGTCCGGCCCGACGATCGGGCGGATCGCTTCGCCGGCCGCTTCGACATCCCACAGTTTGACGCAGAACAGCACGAGATCGACAACGCCGATTTCTGCCGGATTGGCGGTCGCGTTCGCGGGATGAATGTGGATCGTCCCGCGCTCGCCCTCGACGCGGAACCCATTCCGCCGGATGGCGTCGAGATGCGCGCCTCTAGCGATAAACGTCACATCATCCCCCGCCTGGGCAAGTGACGCGCCAAGCGGGCCGCCGATACCACCAGAACCCATGATCGCCACGCGCATGGAATGCCTCCGCCTCGTTCGTTTTTCGGGTATTGCCCATTTGAGGGGGCCTATCCCCGATTAGGTTTACAGCAGAAATCTGCTGTAAATGTCCACTTCTCAGCCGCCAGTGGGTCGACGGGCGACATTCAAGCTGACCCGTTACCGAGATGAGGCAGGGGAGATGACAGCTACTCCGCAGCAGCGGCGGCGGCGCGGCTGGCGCGCTTGCGGTCGTTCGGATCGAGCAGCCGTTTGCGCAGGCGGATCGATTTGGGGGTGACCTCGACGAGCTCGTCGTCGGCGATGTAGGCGATCGCCTGTTCGAGGCTCAGGATCTGCGGCGGGGTCAGCCGCACCGCCTCGTCCTTCGCCGTCGTGCGGATGTTGGTCAGCTGCTTGCCCTTCATCGGGTTGACGTCGAGGTCGTTGCCTCGGGTATGGGCGCCGACGATCATCCCTTCGTAAATCTGCGCACCCGGTTCGATGAACATCGGCCCGCGCTCTTCGAGGTTCCACAGCGCATAGGCGATGGCGAACCCATTGGCGGTCGAGACCAGCACGCCGTTGCGGCGCCCCTCGACGCCCCCCTTGTGGGGGGCGTAGCCGTGGAACAGGCGGCTCATCACCCCGGTGCCGCGGGTATCGGTCAGAAACTCGCCCTGATAGCCGATCAGGCCGCGCGTCGGGCCGAAAAAGGTGAGGCGCAACTTGCCGCCGCCCGACGGCCGCATTTCCTGCATCTCGGCCTTACGGCGGCTCATCTTGTCAACGACGATCCCGGCGAATTCCTCGTCGACATCGACCATGACCTCTTCGATCGGCTCCAGCCTCTGACCAGTCGCCGGGTCGTTTTGGAACAACACCCGCGGGCGCGAGATCGACAATTCGAAACCTTCGCGCCGCATCGTCTCGATCAGCACGCCAAGCTGAAGCTCGCCGCGGCCGGCGACCTCGAAGGCGTCCTTCTCGCGGCTTTCACGGACGCGGATGGCGACATTGCCCTCGGCCTCGCGAAAGAGGCGCTCGCCGATCATGCGCGAGGTAACCTTGGTCCCCTCGCGCCCGGCGAGCGGGCTGTCATTGACCGAGAAGGTCATCGCCAATGTCGGCGGGTCGATCGGATCGGCGGCGAGCGGCTGGACTACCTCGGGCGCGCAGATCGTGTCGGCGACTGTGGTCAGGCCGAGCCCGGCGACGGCGATGATGTCTCCCGCCCGGGCCTCCTCGATCGGCCGCCGATCGAGCCCGCGATAGGCCTGGAGCTTGGTCAGCCGCGCCTGCTCGATGACGCGGCCGTCGCGGGAGAGCGACTTGACCGGCATGTTGACGCGCGCCACCCCCGAATGGATGAGCCCCGTCAGCACCCGGCCGAGATAGGGGTCGTAGTCGAGTGTGGTCGCCAGCATCGAGAACGGCGCCTCCGGATCGGCGCGGGGCGGCGGAACATGCTCGAGGATCAACTCGAAGAGCGGCGCCAGATCCTTCCGTGATCCATCGAGTTCGGTTATTGCCCAGCCGTTGCGCCCGGACGCGAACAGTGTCGGGAAATCGAGCTGAGCCTCGCTCGCGTCGAGTGCCGCGAACAGATCGAAGATCTCATTGTGGGCCTCGATCGCCCGGGCGTCCGGCCGATCGACCTTGTTGATGACGACGATCGGGCACAAGCCCTGACGCAACGCCTTGCCGACCACGAACTTGGTTTGCGGCATCGGCCCTTCGGCGGCATCGACCAGCACCAGGACCCCGTCGACCATGCTGAGGATGCGCTCGACCTCGCCGCCGAAATCGGCGTGGCCCGGGGTATCGACGATGTTGATCCGCACGTCGCGCCACACCACCGAGGTGCATTTCGCTAGGATCGTGATGCCGCGCTCGCGCTCGAGCTCGTTCGAATCGAGCGCGCGGTCCGCTACCTGCTGGTTGGCGCGAAAGGAGCCGCTCTGGCGCAGCATCGCGTCGACCAGGGTCGTCTTGCCGTGGTCGACATGGGCGATGATCGCAATGTTGCGAATGTCCATACGAAAAACCGCCGGCTCGCAGGCCGGCGACCAAAAGGATTACGAGGTTCAGACCAGGCCGGCTTCGG
>Ga0209526_10003957_pt1 | contig 10094 bp, 9 predicted proteins | sample JacPinW_OM2H0_M1_FD_188566 | JGI IMG/M metagenome (GOLD analysis project Ga0209526, IMG submission 188566) | Forest soil microbial communities from Algoma, Ontario, Canada - Jack Pine, Ontario site 1_JW_OM2H0_M1 (SPAdes) (version 2) | ecosystem: Environmental > Terrestrial > Soil > Boreal... | reverse complement strand
AATCCTTGCTTCTCGGTGGGTGTCTGGGGATACTGGCAGCAGGATTCAGAAGGTTTCCGGCTGCAGGAAAGTTTCACTAACCCGGTCTTTCCAACCGCTGCGAACGGAATAACACCCAATCTCGTCATCAAGAACGCTCCTTCCACGCGTAACATATACGAAACCGGTATCAGACCGGTTATCTGGATCGCGGACAATATTGCGATCCAGGGCCAGGCTTACTACAGCTATATCGATAACGTTCGTGGTTTTCAGACGAACAGTAATCCCACTATTAATCCAGGCACCCTTAGTCCTACTGCTTTCGGCCGTAGCGGAAACATGGGCGTCTTTACCATCGCTCCAACGATCAAACCGAAGGGTGGATTTTTCACCCGTCCGGAGTTGCGAGTCTTCGCCACCTACGCGGTCTGGAGCGACTCTCTGAAGGGATCGACCACTTCGGTCCAGGAAGGTTCCAATACCGGCGGATTCAGTCCGGCGCCCTATGCCAAGTCTAACGATGGCTGGCTGTTTGGCACCCAGGTGGAGTGGTATTTCTAAAGTAAAACTGACGCGGCGCGCCATCGTGGGCCGCCGGTGAATTAAGGTAACGTTACCTTTCTAAGTTTCCCGGCCGGCACCTATCGGCCGGGAATTTTATTTGGGAGGGAGGATTTGAGTTGGTGCTGAGGCGGCTCGGCGAAGGTGTATTACCAACCCAACGGTCGGAGGGCGCGTCGCTTGCGACGCCCGGAAGCAATCCAGCGCGCACCGAGCCATGCATCGCCGGATCTGCTTCTCTGATCCTAAACGTGCATCCCACCTTGGAACGGCCAATCGTCGGGGTGTTTGACCAGGCCGTGGCGGACCGGGTTGTTTCGAACATATAACCATTTCACGTCACAGGCATGATCGCTCCACATTTGGCGATCCCAGAAACTCCGTTGCCAAATGGGCTTATCCTCTTCTTTTGGCCAGCGCCTTGAGACGTAGGCCTTCCAGGCACAAACCCAGCGAGCCAAACTGTAGGGTGCGACGTCACTGTCGCCCACCAAAAGATGAATATGGTTTGGCAAGATCACGTAACGTCCGACAGGAAAATCATTGTATGTCTGCCATGCCTCACGCAACAGCGCGTGCGCTGTCGGATTTGCCAGAATCTCTCGCCGGTATTTCGTACAAACGGTTACCAGCAGAATTGGAGTTGCCGCCTCCAGTGTAGGAAGATGCGGCGGATGCTTCGATCTCGCCATATCATACCTGTTATTTTTAATGTTATAATATATCATACCGGGGCTCAATCGTTTTCGCAATGGGTTCAAAAAGCCGCGACTTTTGATAATTAAAGGCGGATGATCGTGGGCTCGATGCCTCGGCAAGTCCTGGATGGTTCCCGGGCGTCGCAAGCGACGCACCCTCCGACGCGCTGGGTGTTGTTTCACGACGAGGGGATGGCGACGGCATTTCAGGCCTCGCACCTGTCACGCCGAGGCCTGGGCGAAGGAGGAAGCGACGCACCCTCCGACGCGCTGGGTGTTGTTTCACGACGAGGGGGTGGCGACGGCATTCCGGCCTTGCACCTGTCTCGCCGAGGCCTGGGCGAAGGAGAAAGCGACGCAGCTTCCGGATTCGGCCGCCTCCTCCCTAAATGGCGAAGTGTATCCCAAGTTCCAAATTCCCGGCCACCCACCCACCCCCAATTCCGCTATCGGACCTCCTTTTTTTCATTGACGTCCAAACTAAATCACTGGAGTAGAGCGCTCATACACTTTTTGGTCGCCGCCCCGCCGGGGCGCGGTCATAATGCTGATTAAGTCTAATCCCCCATAATGAAAATCGATCACATTCTAAAATCAGTCGTTTGCTCTATTACCGCGGCAATGGCTCTCTCCGCGACGGCCTTCGCGCAATCAAAATCGCTCGATCTCGCATTCTTAACCAACAATGCGTCCGACTTCTGGACTATTGCACGGGCGGGCTGCGATAAGGCCCAAAAAGAGGTCCCAAACATCAAAGTTGAATTCAAGATTCCAGCGGACGGTACCGCGGCGGAGCAGACTCGAATCTTCGATGACCTGCTGGTCAAAGGAGTCAACGGCATTGCATTGAGCCCGGTAGATCCGGCCAATCAGACGGCTATGATCGATAAGGGCGCCGCGAAAGCGCTGATTGTGACTCAGGACAGCGATGCCCCAAAAAGTAAGCGCTCATTTTATGTAGGCACAGACAATGTTGCCGCCGGTCGCCAAGCCGGTGAGCTGATTAAGAAAGCAGTCCCCAATGGCGGCAGCATCATGCTTTTTGTTGGCAAACGCGACGCCCAAAATGCCAAGGAACGCATCCAGGGCGTTGAGGAAACTCTCAAGGGCACGAATATCAAGATACTCGATGTGCGAACCGACGACACCGATCGGGTACGGGCCAAACAGAACGTCGCTGACACATTGGTCAAAAATCCGGACATCGCCTGCCTGGTTGGGCTATGGAGCTACAATGGACCAGCTATTCTGAATGCGGTGAAAGACGCGAACAAAATCGGCAAGGTCAAAATCGTCACGTTTGACGAAGAGAACGACACTCTACAGGGAGTCAAGGACGGAGCAATCGAAGCCACCGTTGTCCAGAATCCCTACGAATTTGGGCGGCAAGCGGTCACCTTGATGGCCAAAAAATTACGCAATGAAAACCCTAACATTCCAGCGGACGGCAAAGTCATTGTTCCGACGCGAGCGATTGATAAGAGCAACGTCGACGAATTTTGGGCTAACCTGAAAAAATTGCGCGGACACTAGGCTCACTTGCGAGACAGGCGCTCCGAATTGCGATAGAGTGATTTTGGCGCCTGTCTCTTTCCTGCTGTGCAAGACCCGATTCTCGAACTCAGTGGCATCTCCAAGAGATTTCCTGGCGTTATCGCACTGAGTAAAGTCGATTTCTCGGTTTACCCTGGTGAGGTCGTTGCGCTCATCGGCGAGAACGGCGCCGGAAAATCGACTTTGATGAAAATTCTCGGCGGCATTTATCAGGCGGATGAAGGGGTCATTCGACTGGGTGGCCGCGAAGTACAAATCCGCCATGTGGCGGACGCCCAACACTTAGGCGTCAGCCTGATTCACCAAGAACTCAATAACCTCGACAATCTCGACGTTGGCGGAAACATCTTTCTCGGACGCGAACCACTCTTTGGCGGTCCCTTGCGTTTCGTGGATCGGAATAGAATCGCTGATCAATCGAAGAGATACCTGGAAAAGGTGGGTCTCAACGTTTCTCCGCGCACACCCCTGAGCGCTTTGTCGATTGCGCAGCAGCAGTTGGTTGAAATCGCGAAGGCGTTGTCGACTGACGCGAAGATCATCGTGATGGACGAGCCAACCTCCTGTCTGACCCTGACCGAGACCAATCGGCTCTTTAAACTGATTGCTGAACTGAAGGCGGCTGGCGTTTCGGTGATCTTTATATCGCATCGTCTGATGGAGGTGGGCGCCTGTGCTGATCGAGTGGTCGGGCTTCGCGACGGCAAAAACTCTGGTCAGCTCACAAAATCGGAAATCAACCACGATAATATGGTTCGCTTAATGGTTGGGCGAAACCTGGATCTGAAGCGAACCGAAACGCGTTTGGGCGACCCGAAATCCCGAATCGAAGTTCGCAATATTATTTCGCCATTCTTTCCCACTCATACAGTCAGTTTTGATCTCCGACGAGGTGAGATCCTCGGACTGGCGGGTCTGGTCGGTGCGGGCCGTTCGGAATTGGCTATCACCGTCTTCGGGATCGCGCGTCCGCTCGGCGGAGAGGTCGTGATCGATGGCCAGCCGATCAAAGTTCATTCGCCGCGCGATGCGATTAATCACGGTATCTACCTGGTGCCGGAAGATCGCCGCAAAACGGGATTGATTACCAGTATGGCCGTGCGCGAGAACGTCACCTTGGCAGCGCTGTCAAGGTATTCCAGCCTCGGATTAATCTCTTTTCGGCGTGAGTCGGAGACGGCCGAAGCACAGCGAAAGAAGCTTTCGATTAAGACAGCCACCTGTGAAACTTTGGCCAAAAATCTGAGTGGCGGCAATCAGCAAAAGGTCGTTCTGGCCAAATGGCTTTCCCTCAATCCTAAATTGATTATTTTTGACGAACCCACTCGAGGTGTCGATGTCGGCAGCAAAGCCGAGATTTATCGCCTGATGCGTGCACTGGCTGACGAGGGTGTCTTCATTCTCATGATCAGCAGCGATATGGAAGAAGTACTCGGAGTGAGCGACCGCATCGCGGTCATGCGAGAGGGTGCTTTAACCGGCGTCCTGGAGGCAAAAGATTTCAGCGAGGAAGCGGTCATGCGTTTAGCCGTCGCCCCGGTGCGCACGGTCGAAGCTCTCGTCTGAGTGCTTAAACGAAAAGGAGACGATGCGTCCAAAAAAAGAAATCGGAATGGTTCTCATCCTCCTTGGGCTGTTTTTCGGATACGTTCTTTTGGAAATCACCCAGCGAGGATTAGCGGACACATTCGCTAATCCGGTATTTCTCGGCCAGGCCAACCTTCTCAACCTCACCCGCTCCATCGGGCTCTTTGGAATTTTTAGCGTCGCGATGGGCATAGTCATCATTACCGGTGGCATTGACCTATCGATCGGCTCAATGTTTGCCCTGCTCGGGGTCATCCTGGCTGATCTACTCGGCCCTGACAATATGCCTTGGCCGTTGGCGATTGCCTTGATCATCTTGATCGCGATGGTGCTCGGGCTCTTTCACGGCCTTTTAGTAGCTCGTGCGCGCCTACAACCGTTTGTGGTCACGCTTTGCGGACTGCTGATGTATCGCGGTCTTGCGCGCTTTATTTCCCACGATGAAACGGTCGGCTTTGGCGGGAGCACCGGCTACGAATTGCTGAGAACGCTGGCGACCGGCAACGTGCTGAACGTACCCGCCCCTTTTATCATTTTCATCGCTGTTTGTATCGTGGTCGGCATCGTTCTGCACATCTCGATTTACGGTCGCTATCTCTACGCCATTGGCCGAAACGAAGAAGCGGCCATTTATTCTGGAATTAACACCAAACTGGTGGTCACCAGCGCCTATGTGCTCTGCGGATTCCTGAGCGGTATCTCCGCTATCTTAATCGGTTTCTACACCAACTCCATTTCACCGGCTAGTCACGGCAGCTTTTTCGAATTGTATGCGGTGGCCGCCTGCGTGCTGGGAGGGTTAAGCCTTCGCGGCGGTGAAGGCAGCATTCTTGGAATATTTATTGGAACGGCAATGATCCAATTGCTGAGAAATATCGTGAATTTGCAAGGAATCGAGAGCTCGCTCGAATTTGTGGTGATGGGTGGAGTGATCTTGGTTGCGGTAAGTCTCGATCAAGTTCTAGCAGCGCGCCGGCGCGCCCGCGAAGCACGGATCGATGTCAAGGCACCTCAAGCCGAACCGGTCCGAGCCGAAAGTTCAACCGGACCGGTGAGCTAGGCCGTAAGCGGTAAGTAGCAAGCGGTGATTGTCAATCGCTGACTGGTGATTGGTGATCACATTGCGATAACGCCGAAGGCGCGTCTCAGGATAGCCTAGGCGCAGCCCTAGGAACTAGGTCATAAAGAAAGATTTAAGCGCTGAAGGTGCATGACAATGTGAGGTGAAGGCTAGGGTTTAGACGCACCTTCGATGCGTGCGAGTTCGAGAATGCAATTCCCAGGGGTTCCGCCATGGGCTGTCTCGAATTGCGTCTTCGGGCTCCGCCCAATCGTCTTTGCAGTGGATGCTTCGCCAGACAAGTCGACGCTCCGACTATTGAGTTACTGATTGCTAAAGCTGCGTCATCGCTACTCCTAATACGAAGGAGAGCAGCAGTAGAATCAGAATAGCCCGGGCCGCGAGAGCAAAATCTCGATGAATTGCCGGCAACTCATGCGTCGCCGCCAGAATCCGGCGCGGCCAGAGATACCAGGAAACATAAACAAAGCAGCTAAGGGTGGCGGTCCAAAGAATGAACTTCAGACCAAAGCAGATCCACCAAAGAAATGGATGCGGAGAGAACCAAGGATCGATGAACCCAGTGATTCCGATGACGGCCAGGACAGCGAGAAACTGCCAACGAGCACCATCGGCAAGATTCGCAACGAACCTTTCGAAATCATGCACGTCGGTGAAAAAAGCCTTAGCCCGCGGTTGAACGGTCAAAATGCTGTAAAGCGCACCACCGAGAAGCAGCGCTCCAAGGACCGCGTGAACGATCAGTAAGAGCAATCGAGCAAGGTCCACTTAGCCACTCATATGTAGTGGAACGTGATCTGTCGAGAGAGGAGGGATCGATGAATCGTGATCGTTGATTGGTTAACGGTTGTGGAGCTTAGGAAACCGAATTCGGCGGCGACTTAATCGCAGGTTGTCAAGGGCCTTCAGCGCTTAATCGTTCTTATGGTCTAATTCCTAGGGCTTCGCCCAAGGGCTGCGCCCTAGGCTATCTTTAAACGTGCCTTCGGCCCTACTCACCGATCACGTTCATCAATTACCATTCAGCGATTACTATTTGGTTTAGACCGAACGATCGGTTACATTTGGACATGCGACCGAGCCGCAACAGCCGCCAGGAAATCGTCAAGAAACTCAGTGACGTATTCCGTCGCGATAGCTATAGCGGCGCCAGCTTGGCCGACCTCGCCGCCGCGGTCGGCCTAGGTAAAGCAAGTCTTTATCAAAAATTTCCTGAAGGTAAGGCGCAAATGGGAGCCGAGGTATTGACGGAGATCGGCCGGTCCCTGGCCAATGAGGTACTCAGCGTGCTTCGCCAGGAGGCTCCTCCAGCTGTTCGGTTCAACAAGATGCTGGTGGCGGTCGGCAAATTTTACAATGGAGGTCAGCTTTCTTGTCTGATCGACACGCTTTCATTGGGCGAGGCGGGTCAACTCTATCGAACGGCTCTCATGGACGCGATTAAACAGTGGGAACAAGCTCTGGCCGATTTAGCCCGGGAGGCAGGTGAGTCCGCGGCTAAAGCAGCGATTTGGGCAGAAGAAGTATTAATCACGATCGAAGGATCGCTGGTGTTGGCACGGGCCAAGAATGATCCCCAGGTGTTTCGAAGGGCCTTGAAAAGGCTGGCGCGGAAATTTAGTGAGCGGTGATTGGTGGTAACTGCGAAGGCTAAAGGAGGCATCGGGAAAAATCGGACTATGAGGGAGAGCAATCCCTGACGACGGAGGGTGCGTCGCTTGCGACGCCCGGAAATAATCCAGCGTGCACCGAGGAATCGAGCCCACGATCTGTTCCGCTCCTATTTTAGCGCAAATGTCCGTCTCGAAACGGCCAGCCGTCGGGATGTTTGAGCAGACCGCGCCGGACCGGGCTATTTCGCATATATGGTCAATTCGCGTCCTGGTGCCGTACAATTGCTTTCGGGCAACGGGTACCAAAAACCACGATTTTCGAGCGTTCGCTGGTAGCACCATCGTGGGCTCGATTCCTCGGCGAGCGCTGGGTTGTTTCCGGGCGTCGCAAGCGACGCGCCCTCCGAGCGCTGGGTCGACAATACCTTTCGGTAAGACCGCATCTGACTGTCGCACCCGGTCACAGCGGTTTGGCGTAGGCGAGAGAGCGACACGCCCTCCGGTCAGGGAGTTGACTCCACCACATTCCGAATTTTGTGACGCTTCTAGGCCCGGTAACCGCTAAACGGACACCCGATTAGCACCAACGGCAAATATTCCGCTTGAAGATAACCGAACGTTCGGTTATGTCAGCCCAATGAAATCTACTTTTCAACTCTGGTTCGCCGCCAGCACCCTGAGCACATTGGCGCCACTCTCCAGCACCGCACGTTCCGCCGAAAATCCAGGAACCGCCGGCCCGCTGCCAGTCTTCTACCGCACCACTCAGATTGATGGTCTGAACATCTTCTATCGGGAAGCTGGTCCGGAGGACGCTCCGGTGATCCTGCTGCTCCATGGATTCCCGACCTCCTCGCGGATGTTCCGGAACTTGATACCGGCACTAGCCGATCGCTACCACCTCATCGCACCGGACTATCCCGGGTTTGGCCACAGTTCGGCGCCAAGCGTTGACCAATTCAGTTACACCTTTGATCACCTCGCTCAGGTCATGGACGACTTTGTCGCCCAGCTTGGGCTAACGAAATATAGCTTGTATGTCCAAGATTATGGCGCGCCGGTCGGTTACCGCCTCGCTTCGCAACATCCCGAGCGCGTTCAAGCTTTAATTGTCCAGAATGGGAATGCCTACGCAGAGGGACTGGCCAATGACTTCTGGAAACCGATTAAGGCCTATTGGGCAGATAAGACGCCGGAGAATGCCGCCCCTTTGCGGCAAGCCCTGAAACTCGACGCCATTAAGTGGCAATATACCAACGGCGTACGTCAGCCGGAAAAAATTGATCCCGATACCTGGACTATCGACGGAGAGCTCTTGAATCGCCCGGGTCAAGAGGCAATTCAATTGGCGCTCTTCTATTCCTATGGATCCAATCCCCTGCTCTATTCTAGATGGCAGGAATACTTCCGCAGGTATCAGCCCCCGGCGCTCATCGTCTGGGGAAAGAACGATGAAATTTTCCCGGCCGCAGGTGCGACACCGTACCTTCGCGATCTGCCGAGAGCAGAGCTCCATCTTTTGGATACCGGCCATTTCGCACTGGAAGAGGATGGTGATGTTATCGCGGGTTTGATGCGAACGTTCCTGGCGCGGCATGGGTCGAGCACAAAGTGAATTTGCGCGTGACGCAGGGCGAAAGCCACGCCCGCATTCGCTACGCGAAAGCGTTGCGGGCGGGCCTGATGCGGTCTAAGCGGGATCGGCTTGAGCCGCTTGTGATCGGCCTCAAAAATGTTTGTTTTCCGATATCAGCGATTGTTGATACCCGCAAAAATAGAACGCGTTAGGCCAGCCTTCTCCGGAACAGCCAGGTAGCAAAACCGAGTGTGAAAACCGCAATGATGGCCATGGGCCAGGTGTTATTTAGGATCTCGAGCGGCGGCATGTCCTTCAGAAATACGCCTTTGGTGACGACCATCATGTAGCGAAGAGGGTTGGCGTAAGTTAACGGTTGCAACCAGTCTGGCATATTTTCGATCGGAGCGGCGTAGCCGGATAGCAGAACCGCTGGCAGCAAGATAGTCATGATGCCCAAAAGTGCTTGCTGCTGGGTCACCGCTATCGACGAGATGCTAAGCCCGATACCAATCATGGCGGTAATGAAAACGGCCAGACTAAGATAAAGAAACGGTACTGAGCCGTGAAACGGTATTCGGAACAGAAACACGGTGATGAGGATGAATATCGTGGCCTCGACGAGCCCCAGGATAAGCGCTGGAATGCTTTTGCCAGCCATGATCTCTAGGGGTTGCATCGGTGAAACCAAGAGCTGATCGAAAGTCCCCATCTCTCGCTCGCGCGCGACGGACATCGCCGTAACGTTGAGACAGATCTGCAACGTGATCATAACCGCGAGCGAGGGCAGCGTAAACCAGATGTAGTCGAGGTTCGGATTAAACCAATTACGCTGAACGATTTGAACACTGGCGCCACTGTCCGACTGTCGTTGCTCACTCACAAATTGGTTTACCACTTGAATCACATAACCCTGCGCAATCTGTGACGCATTCGATTTGCGACCATCGGCGATCAGTTGAAGCGGGGCCGCCTTTTCCTCCTGAAACTTTCGGGTGAAATCCGGCTGGAAGTTCATCGCGAGGAGAACGCGCTGGTCGTCGATCATCTGCTGAAGTTCCTTCCGTGAATGGGCAAATTCGATCTTATCGAAGTTCGGTGAGGCGGAGAGCCGTTCAATCAACTCGTTGGCAACTTGGCCGTAGTCCTGGTTCCAGACGCCAAGCCTGACATGTTTTACTTCCAAGGTGCCGGTGAACGAGAAAAGAAAAAGCTGTAGGATTGGCGGCAGAATTAGCGCCGCGCGGTTCCGCGGATCACGAAAGACCGCCAATACTTCTTTGCGGATCAGAGTTACAATTCGGAGCCACATAGCTATTCAGTGATCGGTAATCAGTGATCGGTGATCGGTAGACTTTCTATCGGTCTTCAAGGGAAAAATAGTTGGGGTTAGGATTTTTGAAGCTGAAAGATCCAGGAGCCGTGTTGGAGTTGATTGCGGT
>Ga0209526_10003956_pt1 | contig 10097 bp, 9 predicted proteins | sample JacPinW_OM2H0_M1_FD_188566 | JGI IMG/M metagenome (GOLD analysis project Ga0209526, IMG submission 188566) | Forest soil microbial communities from Algoma, Ontario, Canada - Jack Pine, Ontario site 1_JW_OM2H0_M1 (SPAdes) (version 2) | ecosystem: Environmental > Terrestrial > Soil > Boreal... | reverse complement strand
GATCGCCTGCGCCAGTGGTGGCGCAGCGGCCTTTTGTGTCTCGGAGACTCCGCTCATGCGATGTCTCCGGTCGGAGGGGTGGGCATAAACTTGGCCATCCAGGACGCCGTTGCGGCAGCCAATATTCTGGTGGAGCCGTTGTTAGGTGGTGCGGTCAGAGACGAGCATCTGCGCGAGGTCCAAGAGCGTCGCGAATATCCGACGCGTATGACTCAGCGGTTCCAGGTCTTCGCGCACAAGCGCTTACTTCGTCCGGCTTTGAGCCAGACAACCCCGCTTCGTCAGCTTCCACTGCCTTTTAAGCTGTTGCGGCGATTTCCTGTGTTGCGCCGGATTCCGGCGCGCCTGCTCGGCCTGGGATTTCGACCTGAGCACGTGCGTACACCGGAGACGCGGGTCGGGATTGCCAGATGAACGGGGTAGGTCCATAAGCGCTTACCTTCAGCGAGACGGGCTAAAGTTGACCCCTCCCGGGCCGGTTTGGATCGGAAGACAGCACAGCCTGTGGGTGGCAGTTTGGCAAGGTCACAGGCGCAAATCGATCAGTAATTCTTTGCGAGGTATTCGCGGAGGCGGTCAATCCTGAAGCTGGCATCGGCGGTCTCGATTCCCAGGAGGCCCGCCAGGTCCTCGCTGTGCAGTTGGATCTTCTTTGCGCAAGGAACCACAAAGGTCATCCGGGCGAAGAACATTGTTACAATCAAACGAGGCAGTATTCCCGATCTTTTTCTACCGTGGATCCTGAACAAGCGCACATGCAGCCGTTTGACGAACATTTCGAGGTCGTGGTGGTGGGGGCTGGTCATGCCGGATGCGAAGCCGCGATGGCGGCTGCCCGCATGGGGCTGAAGACCGCGCTTTATACCTTGAACGTCGATTTGATCGCGCAGATGTCGTGTAACCCCGCCATCGGCGGCATTGCCAAGGGGCACCTGGTGCGGGAAGTGGATGCGCTTGGCGGCATCATGGGCGAAATTACGGATGCGGTCGGAATCCAATTTCGCCTGCTCAACACTTCTCGCGGACCCGCCGTCTGGTCGCCCCGGGCGCAGTGCGACAAGCAGGCCTATCGCTTGAAGATGCGCGAAGTACTCGAGTCGCAGGCGAATTTGAAGATCAAGCAGGCGGAAGTGTCGGATGTGATTGTGGGCGGCACTCAGCATTCAGCATTCAGCGCTCAGCAAGAGCAGTTCCTTCCCCTTCGGCAGGCTCAGGGTCAGGATGACAATGTTGTTGGTAGCACGGAGAACCGCGAACTGAGAACCGCGAACTCTATCCGCGGTGTCTTGCTTCGCGATGGGCGGCGCGTTTCGGCGGACGCGGTCATCATCACGACTGGGACTTTTCTGAATGGGCTGATTCATTGTGGGGAGCAGCAGTATCCGGCGGGACGTTCGGGAGAAGCGGCGGCGGTCCTGCTTGGCGAAGCTCTTAAGAAGCTTGGGCTGCGGGGATGCCGGCTTAAGACGGGAACGCCGCCGCGGCTTGACGGGCGAACGATTGACTGGTCGCGCTTTGAGCGGCAGCCGGGCGATTTGGATCCGACTCCGTTCAGTTTTCGCACCCGGCGCGTGGCGCATCACGACTCGCAGGTGCCTTGCTACATCGCCTTTACTACGGAAGAGACCCATCGCATTATTCGCGAGAACGTCCATCGCTCGCCGATGTACAGCGGGCAGATTCAATCGACGGGGCCGCGGTATTGTCCTTCGATTGAAGACAAGATCGTCAAGTTCCCCGACAAGCTGACGCACCAACTTTTCTTGGAACCCGAGGGCCTGAACACGCACGAGATCTATGTCAACGGCATGAGCACTTCGCTGCCGATCGATGTGCAGCTGGCGATCCTCAAGTCGATTCCGGGGCTCGAAAGCGCCGAGATGATGCGGCCCGGGTACGCCATTGAGTACGACTCGATCGATCCCACCGAACTGAATCGCACGCTCGAAACGAAGAAAATTGCGGGATTGTTTCTCGCCGGACAGATCAATGGGACGTCGGGGTACGAAGAGGCGGCGTGCCAGGGAATCATGGCCGGGATTAACGCGGCGCTCAAGGTGAAGAAGGAGTCTCCGCTGGTGCTGGATCGCACGGAAGGGTACACGGCGATTCTTATTGACGATCTGATTTCGAAAGGGACCAACGAGCCTTATCGGATGTTTACTTCGCGGGCGGAATTTCGGTTGCACCTGCGGATTGATAATGCCGACCGGCGGCTTACTCCGCACGGACGGCGGGTGGGGCTGATCTCGGATGAAGCGTGGGCGGAGTTTGAGGCGAAGCAGCGGCGGCTGGAGGAAGTGAAGTTGGTGCTGGAGAGGACGAAGGTGACGGGGGCGATCGCGGAGGAGATTGCGGTCGAGCTTCGCTCGACCGGACAGCCGCGGGCGGCTGTCCCTAGGTGTTCCGTTGCCATCGATCTCGCTTCTGCCGTGGGGCAGCCTTTGGCGCAACTGCTTCGGCGGCCGGAGATTACGATCGAGCAACTGGCGGCGGTTCTTCGGGAGCTTATGCCGCGTTTTTTTGAAAGAGACTCGTCGTCTGAAATCCGCAACGAGCTTAAGTCTGTCGAAACTGAAATTAAGTATGCCGGATATCTTGACCAGCAGCAGCGTGCCATCGATCGGCTGAAGAAGGCCGAGCAGCGGCGGATTCCGGATTGGTTCGATTACCGGGCGGTCAGCGGGTTGTCGCGCGAAATGCAGGAGAAGCTTGGGAATGTTATTCCGCAGACGATAGGACAGGCTTCGCGCATTCCTGGAGTGACTCCGGCTGCGGTCTCGCTGATCAATGTTTATATTGAGATTCAGGGGCGGCGGCGGGAGCAGGCTGCGACGCTTTAGCTTGCGGCGGTGAGAACGCGGCCAAGCTGCGCTCGGCTTGCACGGGTCTGAGGCGCCCATCTCCGCACGGACACGTCTCCACACTAGCGCTAGCGGGCCACCGCTTTCTGCACAGCGCTGCGTAGTTCGTTGTATGAAAGCGCTCCTGGATGATACATCGCTACTTGGCCGGCGCGATTCAGGACGACCAGCGTCGGCGTCGTGCTTGCCCCGTAGGCGTTGAAGTTCTGTCTGCTCAATGGCACGGGCATGTCCTTCAGGCTGGCATAATATCTGGCGCGGACAGACTCGATATACGTGCGCTCCTGTTCGGGCGTTGCGTCGGCTCCTTGGGCTGCGTAGCCGTAGAGTTGGGTTGGACCGATGACGACCAGGCCCGCGGGAGCGAACTCCTGGCGCAAGCGGGCGATGATGGGGACTTCGGCTTTGCAGTCCACACACCAATGCGCCCAGAAGAACAATAGAACTGGCGAACCTTTCAGCGCCGCCGGAGTTGGAGGCTTTGGTCCGAGATACTGGGTCACTTGTAAGGGCGGCGCGGGTTGACCGACCAGAGCCAGCAGGTTGAGGTTCTTCTGGAGGCGCGCTCGAATGGAGGTATTTCGATAGCGCGCCAAAGCCGAGCGCAGCAGGCTGATGGCTTCGGCGTGCTGCCCTTTTTCCGCGAGTGCCTGGGCGAGAACTTCGTAAGCGGCGCCCAGGGCGACGGGCAAGTGCGGGTCGGAGTCCAGCTTGCGCTTTGTCAGTTGTTGTTCGCAGAGACGGCGCGTCTCGCTGGCGTAGGCTGTGGCTTGGTCCCACTGCTTTGTCGAGGCGGCACCGCGCGCCATCCACGACAGGGCTTCGAGATATTCCGGAGTGACGCCATGCTGACTCTTATAGTTCTTGAGTTCCGACTCAGCTGTGGGAAAAGAGTTCTGCGCCAGTTGGGCGCGGACGTCGCCGATCAGGTCGGCTTGGGCATGAATGCGAGGAACCCAAAAAAGAATCGCGGCGAAAAAAAGCGGCCACTTCCCCATTCGAATACGCATAACTTGATGATGAATGAGGCTCTAGAAAGTTGCAAATGAGATGCTCAAGCAGCGAGGTCGTACCGGCTGTCGGCCTGGGCCAGGATGGCCATCATTTCGTGGAAGGTTGCAATCTCTAAGTTCGGCATCAAGCGGCTATGCATCAAGCCGTCGACCACTGATCTGGAGGGGCTGAACAGCTTGAATTGAATATCGTGGTCGCGTGCCCAGCGATCGAGAAACGCTAGCATTCCCGAGCCCCCGCCGCTGATCGCTTGCACGGCCGAAAGATCCAGTGCGATGACGCTCGCGGCGGTTTGCGCTCGTACCACATCGCGAAGTTTGAAAACAGATTGGCTGCGGACGATCCTGCCCTTGCATTCGATGATTGCGAGGTCGCTCAAGTTCTCAACCTGTATGGACAACATGGAACTCTCCGCACTGTTCATCGTCGAAGCAAAAGCTGTGCCAAAGGCAGTGCCTTATTTTTCAGCCGGATACGAAAGAATGCAGTTTCGACGCCGAGAACATTCGGGAGGCTGTCATGGAATGTGTTCCTACAGAGAACGCTGTATCTCCGAAGATTCGCCTTTCGAGATCACGATGGATTTCGCCACGAACACTGCCACGGACAACGAGAGATCTTCGCCTCTGCGGACTCAATTACAATGGGTCGGATTGGAGAACGACATGGCCCTGAAGGTCGGCGATATGTCACCGGATTTTGAACTTCCTGCAATCGCCGGCGATCGCCGGATGATGATGCGCTCGCGTGACTATCTCGGGCGGCAGAACCTGGTCGTGGCGTTTCATCCTTTGGACTGGACGCCTACTTGAGCGGCGCAGGTGCCGGAGCTCGACGCCAGAAAGAAAGAGTTCGCGGCGCTTAATGCCCAGGTCATGGACATCAGCGTAGATTCGATCCCGAGCCATATCGCCTGGCGGCAGAACGAACTTGGCTCCGTCGAGGTTCCTCTTTGCTCGGATTTCTATCCGCATGCTGAGGTGACCCGCAAGTTTGGTATTTTGCGCGAAGGCCCGCCGGTTGTTGGCATCAGCGAGCGTGCAGTGTTTGTCGTGGATAAAGAGGGGAAGATCGCGTTTGCGAGAGTTTATCCGATTGACCAACTGCCGGAGATTGAGGAGGTGCTGGAGGCGCTGCGGAAGCTTTCGTAGGATATTGCGCCTTCCAGGGAAGGCTGTCATTGAAACGTCAAAATCTACCACCGAGGCACAGGGGACACAGGGGACGCACAGGGAAAAACTAGAGTGCTACGGTTGATCGCTCGTCATACCCTGCCAAGGCGCGATATTTTGAAACCTACAAATGAGGAGACAAAATGCTATCGAGCACTCGCCGAAAGTTTTTGAAAGCCGCCGCCGCGACCGCTTCCCTAGCAGCATTTAGGAGTTCATTGCTTTGGGCCGCACCCGCAACCGGTGTCCAGGGCTGGACGACGTCGAAGGACCGCAAATTCGAGCGGATCAAAGCACCGCAGTGGCATGCCGCGACCACCAGCACTTCGGGAGGTATTCAACTCGATCCCTCGGTGCGCTACCAGAAGATCCTCGGTTTTGGCGCCGCCTTCACCGATGCATCCTGCTACTGGTTTCGGAAACTTAAAGACCAGGAGCGGCAAGCGCTGCTTTCCGAATTCTTCGGACCTGCGGGCCTGCGGCTGTCGGTTTGCCGCACTTGCATTGGGTCCAGCGACTATTCGACCAGTGCCTACAGCTTTGACGACAGCCCGGAGCCGGACCCGGACCTGAAGAAGTTCAGCATTGAACATGACCGCGGATATATCTTGCCTACGCTGCGCGCGGCGCGCGGCGTAAACCGAGACCTGTATCTTTTCTCCTCGCCGTGGAGTCCTCCCGGATGGATGAAAGCCGGAGGTTCCATGCTGGGCGGGTCCATGCGCAAGGAATACTTCGCTTCGTATGCGGAATACTTCGTGAAGTTTCTCGAAGGTTATTCCGCAGAAGGCGTGAAAATCAATGCCGTCACCGTGCAGAACGAAGTCGATACGGATCAGAACGGAAAAATGCCGGCGGCTTTGTGGGGACAGGAATACGAGATTGAATTCGTGAAGAAGTTTCTGGGGCCTGCATTCGAGAAAGCATCTCTCGACACCAGGATTTGGGTACTCGACCACAACTACAATCTTTGGGGCAGAGCTATCGCTGAATTGAGCGATCCTGATGTCAGCAAATACGTGGATGGAATCGCATGGCATGGCTATTACGGCACTCCGGACGCGATGACGCGAGTCCATGAGGCCTTCCCCTCCAAGAACGCTTACTGGACAGAAGGTGGACCAGATTACACCAGCCCCGACTACAAGACGGATTGGGCAAAATGGTCGCACACGTTCAGCGAAGTGCTGCGGAACTGGGCGCAGTGTGTCGTCGGATGGAATTTAGTCTTAGATGAAAAGGGAACGCCAAACATTGGCCCCTTTCCATGCGGTGGAGTAGTGACGGTTGACTCCAAGACCCACGAATTTACACATAGCGGACAATATTGGGCCTTCGCTCATTTTTCCAAGGCGATCGAGCGGGGCGCGCAAGTAATTGCTTCTCACGGGGATTTGCGCGGTATCGATCATGTGGCCTTTGAGAATCCGGATGGCAGCCGCGTTCTTGTCGTCACGAACCCAGGGGAGGGACGGGAGGTTCGGTGTCAGGCGGGGGGCCAAGCGCTGAACTTGACGGCGGATGCTGACTCGGTCACAACGCTGCTTTGGTGACGGCTACTGGAACGCGAGCCGGGCTGTCGCTACGCGAGCGGAGCTTCGCTCCGCCTGGACGGGCGGGGGCGCCCGTCCCCACACGAACTCTCTTACTCTCCGCCTACGGTCAGGCCGTCGATGCGGATTGTGGGCGAGGCCACGCTGCCGCGGAATTCCAGGTCGCTGCCGATCTCGGAGATATGGTTGAACATGTCTTTGAGATTACCGGCTACCGTGATCTCTTCTACGGGATAGGCGAGTTCGCCATTGACGATCCACATGCCGGAGGCTCCGCGAGAGTAATCGCCGGTTACTAAGTTGGCGCCGTGACCTAGAAACTCGGTTACGTAGAGGCCGTCTTTGATCTCCGCGATAATCTGGTTCGGCGTTTTCGGTCCCGGTTCGAGGAAGTAATTTCCCGGTCCGATGCCGGGGGTGCCGGCGAGTCCGCGGGAGGCGTTGGCGGTGGTCTCCAGGCCCAACTTCTTCGCCGTGTAGGTATTCAGCAGATACGACTTCAGAATTCCGTTCTCGATCACTACCGTGCGGCGGGTGGGAATGCCTTCGCCATCGAAGGGCGTGGTACCGAAGCCGCCGGGCATGGTGCCGTCATCGACTACGGTTACGTTCGGTCCGGCAATTTTCTCGCCTAGTTTGCCGGCCAGGAACGAGGCTCCGCGATAGACGGAGTCGCCATTCACGCCCTCGAAAATGTGCTCGAGCATGGAGTTTGCGACCATCGGGTCGAGCACCACCGGGACGTGCGCCGTCTTCGCCTTGCGCGCGCCCAGGCGTCGCAGCGTGCGGCGGGCGGCTTCTTTTCCGACCTGCTCGGCCGAGTCTAGCTTTGCGAGGCTGCGCGCAACCGAATACCAGTAGTCGCGCTGCATGCCGCCGTTCGCGTCCTGCGCGATGGGCACCGCCGCGACTGAGCAGTACGACCGCCGGTATTCGCCAACAAAGCCGTGAGAATTCGCCAGAACCTTTTTGCCGGTGGCGGCGTCGAACGATCCGCCCTCGGAGTTCTTGATGCGAGGGTCGGCATCGAGCGCGGCCTTTTCGGCTCGGCGCGCGTAGTCGATGCGCTCGGGGCCGGGCAACGAGTAAACGTCCTCGTGATAAAGATGGAGGTCGCCGGATAGCGATCCGAACTTGCCGGCTTCGGGAATTCCCGCGTGCGGGTCTTCAGAAGTAATCTTCGCCAGTTCGAGCGCTGATTTCAACATGCGCTCGATGCCGGCAGCGGAGAAATCGCTGGAATAGGTGCTGGCTGCGCGCTGTCCGAAGAAGACGCGAACGCCGATGGCGCGCGAGCCTGATTCTTTCAGGGTTTCGACTTGGCCGAGGCGCACCACGGTCGAAAATTCGTCGCCTTCGCGGACGACGCACTCGGCGGCCGTAGCGCCGCCTTTCATCGCGCGGCTGACGACGTCCGTGGCGATCTCCCGCAGATCGGTGTCGAGCTTAGAGGTATGAGTCTCCAGAGTTGTTGTCATTGAAAAGTCAAAATCTACCACAGAGGCAATAGGGGACACAGGGACGCACAGGGAAAACGAACACGTTGTCCTTTTGCTTTTCTCCGTGACTCCGGCACTCTGTGGTGAAGATGTCGTTACTGCATGAATCCGCCGGTTTCGCGCTTTGCGGTGCCGCCGACGGTCATACGATCGATTTTAATCGTCGGGATGCCGACTCCGACTGGAACGGCCTGTCCATCTTTGCCGCAGGTGCCGACGCCTTCATCGAGTTTCAAATCGTTGCCCACCATCGAAACCCGCGTCAGCACATCGGGTCCGTTGCCGATCAGGGTTGCGCCCTTGATCGGGGCGGTGATCTTTCCATCTTCAATGAGATAGGCTTCCGACGCCGAGAAAACAAATTTGCCGTTCGTGATGTCGACCTGTCCGCCGCCGAAGTTCACCGCGTAAACGCCATTCTTCACCGAACGAATAATATCTCCGGGATCGTCCTCGCCCGCCAACATGTACGTGTTCGTCATGCGCGGCATCGGAATGTGTTCATAACTCTCGCGGCGTCCGTTGCCGGTGTCGGCGAGGCCCATCAACTTCGACGAAAGTTTGTCGCTGAGATATCCCTTCAGAATCCCATTCTCGATCAGCACAGTTTCCTGCGTCGGCTGGCCTTCATCGTCCACGTTCAAGGAGCCGCGGCGCCATGGCATGGTGCCGTTATCGACCACCGTGCACTTTTCACTGGCCACTCGTTTGCCGATCAGCCCGGCGAATGCCGACGTCCGTTTGCGATTGAAGTCGGCCTCCAAGCCGTGGCCCACCGCCTCGTGCAGCAGAACGCCGGGCCATCCCGGACCGAGCACGACTTCCATGTCACCGGCCGGAGCTTCGCGCGCGTCGAGTTGCAGAATTGCCTGACGCGCGGCCTCTTTCGCAAAAAACTCGGGAGTCTTGTCGCCAAAGAAGAAGTCAAGCGCCACCCGGCCGCCGCCGCCTGAGCTGCCGCGTCCCGAACTCGCATCCGTGTTTGACTTTGCGATGCAGGAAACGTTGGTGCGCGCCAGCGGCTGCGAGTCTTCCGCAAAGGTGCCGTCGGAGCCGACCACCAGGATGGTTCTCAATTCGTCGGCATAGCTGGCGCGTACTTCCTTGATCCGCGGATCGTATCCGCGGGCGGTGCGATCGGCGCGCATCAGCAGTTCAACCTTGGCGGTAATGTCGGCGTCCACCGAAGGCAATGCTACGGGGTACAAGCTGCGGGCCGGCTTCTGCTGAAATCCGGCGACCGTCGTCTTCGACGGGGCGCTCGCGATCAGGGCAGCGGTGCGCGCAGCATGCAGAATCCGTTGCGGAGAGAGATCGTCGGTGTAGGCATAGCCGGTGCGCTCGCCGGAAACGACACGGACGCCGCAGCCCGCCGAAATTCCCTGTGAGGCGGACTTCACCAGCGACTCATCCACCATCAGTGAGGTGGAGGTCAGGTATTCGAAATAGAGGTCGGCGTAGTCACCGCCCGCTGAGAGAGCCGCGGTCAGATAAATCTCAAGATCATGATTCGTAAGGCCGTAGTGCTCAAAGAAGAAGCGTTCCTGAGTAGCAGTCACCATATTTGGATGCTCGTGGCTTTCGAAATGACTCGCAGCGCGTAATAGAGTGCGGTGAAACCCAGCCCCTAGAGGGGCGTCTGATTCCGAAAAATTGCGCTATCGCGAACGCGATAGCCTGATAGCAAACAGCCTGATACAAAACCGGGCGCTTCTCCGAGGCCGATCAAGGCATGCCCTGATGCGAATCCCACTTGCATCATGGACGGCTCCCTTCATTATCCCATGAGCGGAACGCGGTCTGGATCGGCAGCGAGATTACGGAAGTGAGGGCGCGCCGGAGCGAAACCAAACAATTTCTCGGTCGAGCGATCACTGACGCGGGGGCTGGCGCGTCGAATAATCCTGAACCGCACGGAGCACAGAGATGCACAGGGGAAAGCTCACCTTCCAATGCTTTTCCTCAGCATCACGAGTTGCCCGAGGTGATATGCGT
>Ga0209526_10003955_pt1 | contig 10097 bp, 9 predicted proteins | sample JacPinW_OM2H0_M1_FD_188566 | JGI IMG/M metagenome (GOLD analysis project Ga0209526, IMG submission 188566) | Forest soil microbial communities from Algoma, Ontario, Canada - Jack Pine, Ontario site 1_JW_OM2H0_M1 (SPAdes) (version 2) | ecosystem: Environmental > Terrestrial > Soil > Boreal... | reverse complement strand
GAGAAACTGATGTTTCTCGGCTCGTCCTGCATCTATCCCAAACTTGCTCCGCAGCCGCTGCGCGAAGATTCCATGCTGACGGGTCCGCTCGAGCCGACCAATGAGCCCTATGCGATCGCCAAGATCGCCGGCATCAAGATGGCCGAAGCCTATCGCAGCCAGTATGGATGCGACTTCATCAACGTGATGCCGACCAATCTGTACGGGCCGGGCGACAATTATCATCCCGAATACAGCCACGTCGTCGCAGCGTTAATCCGCCGGTTTCACGAAGCAAAACTATCGGGCGCCGCCAATGTGGTGGTCTGGGGCACCGGCACGCCGCGTCGGGAATTCCTTTATGTAGACGATCTCGCCGACGCCTGCATTCATCTGATGAAGACTTACTCCAGTGAAGAGCTGGTCAATATCGGCACCGGGGAAGACATCACCATCGCCGATTTTGCGCAGGTGGTTGCCAAAGCTGTCGGATACACCGGCGGCATCAGCTTCGACCCCTCGCGGCCCGACGGCACGCCGCGCAAATGGCTCGACGTCGGCCGCCTCGCAAAACTCGGCTGGCGCGCCAGTACCTCGCTCGAGGATGGAATTCGATTGGCCTATCGGGCGTATCTGAGCGAACAGAACCAGGCGGCGGAATAATCGTCGTTGGCTCGCAATGACGGTATTGGGATTGCTTATTTCGCCGCGGCGCGCGGCGGAGACTTGCCGAGCTCAGTCGCCATCGCCGATATCAGCGGCTTCATGAAGAAGGCGTCGTTGGCAGGATAAATGTCGGTGCGCAGGCCGTGCGATTTGAGTTCGTCCGAAACCGCAGGTCCAACCGAGGCGATCGGCGTTTTCGAAAGCCCCTCGCGCAGGCGCGCCTCCAAGCCTTGCGCCCGTGCAACTTCGATCAGGCGGCGAACCTGCCCCAAATTGGTCAGCGCAATTGCGTCGATGTGCCCTTGCGCCATCTCGTCGATCGCAGTGACGATGTTGGTATCAGCCGCCTGCGCGTCGTAGACGTAGGGCGTAACGGTATCGACCTTCGCGCCTTGTGCCGTGATGGCGCCGATCAGCGCGCCGTGGTCCTTGTCCGGATAAAGCTGCAGGCCGACGCGATGGGCCTTGAGGTCAATCCGCGCGAGCATCTCGGCGATGCCTTCGGAGGTCGGCCTCTCCGTCGTCATCTGCGGCTCCAGCCCGATCTCGCGCAGCGCCCGGCCTGGCTTGGGGCCACGGACAAATTTTCGCGCTTGGCCGATCGCCCCGATAAAATCCTGCTCCAGGTTGATCCGCCGCGCGACCTTCATCAGACGGCGCAGGCCTTCACCGGTCATTAGCACCAGATCGTCGAAAGGCTTTTCGATGAAACGCCGGATCCAGGCCTCGACCGGCGCGGAATCCGGGGCGTCGTGGATCGCGAACATCGGACATTGCACCACATCCGCGCCCTGTTCCGCGAGCAGCCGCGAAAACTGCGCCTCCTCACGTGTTTCCAGGATCAGGATTCGGTAACCATTTAATCTGTCAGCCATGATGTTGCTCTAACGCCGGTCGCCTGTTGTTTGTTCATCATGACGCATCATGACGCTTGGGCCGGGATTGGCGCAAGGGTACAGCGGGTGATACAGGAGGGCCGCAAATCGCTGTTCCCGACCAAATTGTAACCCGGCCGCCATGCCCGACCATCAATACGTGTTGACCTTATCCTGTGCGGATCGTCCCGGCATCGTATCGGCCGTCTCGACGTTCCTTGCCCATAACGGACAAAACATTCTCGACGCCCAGCAGTATAGTGACGTCGAGACCGGTCATTTCTTCATGCGGGTGGTATTCACCGCCGCCGACCTCGCGGTCAATCTGGAGCCGCTGCAGACCGGATTTACGAGCATCGCTGAACGCTTCGGCATGGACTGGCAGATGCGTGACCGCACCACCCGCCGCCGCGTGATGCTTCTGGTCTCGAAGTCCGATCATTGTCTCGCCGATATCCTTTATCGCTGGCGAACCGGCGAACTCCAGATGATCCCGACCGCGATCGTCTCCAACCATCCGCGCGAGACCTACAGCAATCTCGATTTCGGCGAGATACCGTTTTATCACCTGCCGCTGACGAAAGAGACCAAGCGCGAGCAGGAGATGGCGATCTGGAATCTCGTCGGCGAGACCCAAACCGATCTCGTGGTGCTGGCACGCTACATGCAAATTCTCTCGGACGAGATGTCCGCAAAGCTTTCGGGACGCTGCATCAACATCCACCATTCGTTCCTGCCGGGTTTCAAGGGCGCGCGGCCCTATCACCAGGCGCATGAGCGCGGCGTCAAGCTGATCGGTGCTACCGCGCATTACGTCACCAGCGACCTCGATGAGGGCCCGATCATCGACCAGGACGTCGAGCGCATCAGCCATCGCGATACGCCCGACGATCTGGTCCGCAAGGGGCGCGACATCGAACGCCGCGTGCTGGCGCGCGCGATCCGCTATCATCTGGACGACCGTGTGATCCTCAACGGCCGCAAGACCGTGGTGTTCATGGATTGAGGGGCTGGCCGGCCGACGGCGGCTTCCGGCTAGTCGAACACCGGACGGAAGGCCCTCGGATTCCAGCCAAAGTCGCTTGTCGCCGGCGCGGCATCGAACGCCATGTCTTTCATCATCCGCGTGCCCATCGCTACATTTGCCCCGGGAAAAAGCGGTTTTGCCAAAACAAAGCTGGCTCTCCAGAGCAAGGCGGGCACCGCGACGGTGCGCCGTGGCAGCCGCAGTCCGTCAAAAATTCGACCTATCATTTCCCGGTAGGCCATCGTCTCGCCGCCCGGCAGCGAATAGACCTTGTTGACGGCAGCAGAGCTCGCCGCCGCCGCGATCGCTCCGATCGCAAGGTCCTCTGCATGCACCGGTTGGCGCAAGCCGGTTGCGCCCCCGACCAGCGGCATGAAGCCGAAGCGGCGGATCAGCCGCGACAGAGGCGTGATATTGGTATCGCGGCCCTCGGCGTAAATCAGCGTCGGGCGCAATATGGTCCAGCCCACATTGTGTTGTTCACAGGCGGCTGCGATCTCTTTTTCGGCATCGGCGAGCGCTTGCAATTTTTCCCGCTCGGCAACAACTTCGCTGTCCAGCTTTGTCAGCACGCTGGTCGAACTGAAAACGATGGCGCGCGTCAAGGACGGGTGAAAGAGGTGGGGGAGCGCCGCTGGGAGGAGCGTAGCGTCGGCCGTACAGTAGAGCGTTGCAAAGGGAGGAAACTTCAGCGTCTCCGGTTGTTCCAGGTCGCCGCAGAACCAGTCGACGCCAGGCTTCGATTGCGGCGAGCGCGAAAGCGCCAACGGATGCCCTCCGGCGCGCAAGAGGTGCTGGACGATATAGCCGCCGACAAGCCCGGTGGCACCCAGAATCAGGCTTTTCGCTTGTTCGGTTTTCTCGTCCACCCGGTCCGTTCGCCCCCCTTTAACCGCTCGCGGCCGCACGACTAGTGGACGGGATCCAGCGACGCGTTGGATTTGGTCGGGTCGCTGGTCTTGGCCGTGTCGTTGGTCGTTGCCGCGGGCTCGAGGCGCTTCCTTTCCCGCTCTCTCATGAACTCTTCATATTTTGCGGTGCCGGGCCGCGGCGGTGCATCCGGCGGCAAGCCGCCGGCCCATTGCGGGATGTATTCGCCCAATCCATCGGCGAGCTTCGCGTTGATCGTGCCGCACCCGCTCACGGCGAAGCCCGCGATTAAGATCGCGACGATCGTGGGGATATGGCGGGCGCGGATCGGCATCGGCAAGAGGTTACAACGTTGACCTTTAAGGATGATGGATTTAGGGCACACTTTGCGGTCCTGATTTTTGCCAACCGGCCCCGCGCCGGACTTCGGGGGCATCCCTAAGGACCGATTATCGCCGGATCCTGTCAGGGGAAGTTGGGCGACATTCCGACCAACGGTCATCCGGCAGGCTCATCCCACGGCAAAGCCCGCAACGGGCTTATTGTTGACAAGACCATTTTATTTGTACAATCGTACAAATGATGAGGCAGCCAAATCCGATGACGCGAAACTGGAACATGCGGGATGCAATCCCCGGGACAGCTGAGCTGCAGTCCTCCGCGCGCTGTGTCGGTGGTATAATGGCACCAACCTTCCGGCTCGGTGTCGCTGCCGGCCCGGAGCCTCGCCTTGTGCCGCCGGAAGCACGTCCATCGTCCGATTGACAACAGGGCACCGGAAGACACCATGTCGCCGCGCTACCCGGCCAAAAAATCTGGACTATGGTGGGGCAAGGGCCGGGGACTCGGTTCGAGCCACAAGACCGATCAGGGGGAGAAAACGTTCATGTTCATTCGTACCAAAACGCTCTCATGGGCGGTGACGGCCGCGGTTGTCGCAGGCATCGTCACGGTTGCGGCGGCGCGCGCCGAGGACACCGTGAAGATCGGCCTGATCCTGCCGATGACCGGCGGACAAGCGTCGACCGGCAAGCAGATCGACAACGCGGTCAAGCTTTTCATGCAGCAGAACGGCGACACCGTCGCCGGCAAGAAGATCGAGATCATCCTCAAGGACGACGCCGCGGCTCCCGACAACACCAAGCGCATGGCGCAGGAATTGATCGTCAACGACAAGGTCAACTTCATCGCCGGCTTCGGCGTCACGCCGGCAGCCTTGGCGGCTGCGCCGCTGGCGACGCAGGCAAAGATACCGGAAGTCGTGATGGCGGCGGGTACCTCGATCATCACCGAGCGCTCGCCCTATATCGTGCGCACCAGTTTTACCCTCGCACAATCCTCCACCATCATCGCCGACTGGGCGGTCAAGAACGGCATCAAGAAGGTCGCGACGCTAACGTCGGACTACGCCCCCGGCAACGACGCGCTGAATTTCTTCAAGCAGAACTTTACCGCCGGCGGCGGCGAGATCGTCGAGGAAGTCAAGGTGCCCTTGGCCAATCCCGACTTCGCCCCGTTCCTGCAGCGGATGAAGGATGCCAAGCCCGACGCCATGTTCGTGTTCGTTCCTGCCGGGCAGGGCGGCAACTTCATGAAGCAATATGCCGAGCGCGGGCTCGACAAATCTGGCATCAAGGTGATCGGCCCCGGCGACGTCATGGACGACGATCTGTTGAACGGCATGGGCGATGCGGCGCTCGGCACCGTCACCGCGCATTTGTATTCCGCGGCGCATCCGTCGGCGATGAACAAGGATTTTGTCGCCGCCTACAAGAAGGCGTTCTCATCGCGTCCGGGCTTCATGGCGGTGAGCGGCTATGACGGCATCCATCTGATCTACGAGGCGCTGAAAAAGACCGGCGGCAACACTGAGGGCGATAAGCTGATCGAAGCCATGAAGGGGATGAAGTGGGAGAGCCCGCGCGGCCCGATCTCGATCGATCCGGAAACCCGCGACATCGTGCAGAACATCTACATCCGCAAGGTCGAGAAGGTCGATGGCGAACTCTACAACGTCGAATTCCAGACGTTTGAGGCCGTGAAAGACTCGGGCAAGACGAAGAAGTGAGGTCCGTGCTCGCGGCTTGCCCCTCACCCCGACCCTCTCCCCGCAAGAGCGGGGCGAGGGAGCAGGGCGGCATTCGCGGCATGCACCTTGCTTCGCCAGAGAGCTGGCGGGAAGCGCGGCTTGCTCCGCACCAACCTCGCCCCGCTCTTGCGGGGAGAGGTCGGATCGCATAGCGATCCGGGTGAGGGGCTTCTTTGATATTGCTCGATTTCAGATAGCGAATCCAACATGACCACGTTGCTCACCATCCTGTTCGACGGCGTCGCCTATGGCATGCTTCTGTTCGTGCTCGCTTGCGGGCTGGCGGTCACGCTCGGGCTGATGAATTTCGTCAATCTTGCCCATGGCGCGTTCGCAATGACCGGCGGCTATGTCTGCGCGGTGCTGGTCAATCAATCCGGCTGGCCGTTTTTCGTCGGCCTGCCGCTGGCGTTTGTCGCGAGTGCCCTGATCGGCGCGGTGCTGGAGCGTTCGCTCTATCGTCACCTCTACACCAGAAGCCATCTCGACCAGGTGCTGTTCTCGATCGGCCTCGTCTTCATGTCGGTGGCCGCCGTCGACTACATCATGGGATCGTCGCGGGTCTTCATCAAGATTCCGCAAGCCCTCGAAGGGCAGATCGATTTCTTCGGCGTCGGCATCGGCCGCTACCGGCTGATGATCATCGTGATCTGCGGCCTGTTGACTGCGGGCTTGCAACTGGTGCTGGCACGCACGCGGTTCGGTAGCCGCTTGCGCGCCGCGGTGGACGATCCGCGCGCCGCCAGCGGGCTCGGCATCAACGTGCCGCAAGTGTTTGCGTTCACCTTTGCCTTCGGCTGCGGCCTGGCCGGATTGGGCGGCGCGCTGAGCGCCGAGATTTTGGGACTCGATCCGTATTTCCCGCTGAAATTCATGATCTACTTCTTGATCGTGGTGACCGTTGGCGGCTCCTCCAGCATCACCGGACCGTTTCTCGCTTCCCTCCTGCTCGGCATCGGCGACGTCGCCGGCAAGTATTACGTCCCCAAGATGGGACCGTTCGTGATCTACACCATGATGATCGTGATCCTGATCTGGCGTCCGAACGGCCTGTTCGGCCGCACCGTCACGCGTTGAGCGCAGTCATGACCGCGGAAGCCGACGTCGGATATCACGCCAGACAGCATGCGCGCTGGCACTGGAGCGAGATCGCGTTCTGGATTCTCGCGCTTTCCTGCGCGTACCTGTTTCCCTCCCGCTATCTGATCATGACCGATATCGTGCGGCTGGCGCTGTTCGCGCTCTCGCTCGACCTGATCCTCGGCTACGCCGGGATCGTCTCGCTCGGGCACGCCGCGTTTTTCGGCGTCGGCGCCTATTGCGCGGGCCTGCTCGCCTTGCACGGCATCATCACCGAGCCGGTGGTTGCGCTGATCGCGGCCGGTCTCGTCGCCATGGCGCTCGGCTTTGTCACCAGTTTTCTCGTGATCAGGGGCGCCGACCTGACCCGGTTGATGGTGACGCTCGGGATTGCGTTACTGCTGGAGGCGCTGGCGGAACGTTTTTCCGATATCACCGGCGGCACCGACGGATTGCAGGGCATCGAGATGGCGCCCATTCTCGGCCTGTTTTCCTTCGACATGTTCGGCAAGGTCGGTTTCTTCTATTCACTCGCTGTGCTGTTCCTGTTGTTCCTGCTGGCGCGGCGGATCGTGCATTCGCCGTTCGGGCTGTCGCTGCGGGCAATCAAGAACAATCCGCTGCGCGCCGCCGCGATCGGCATTCCCGTCAACAGGCGGCTGATCGCGATCTACACGGTCGCCGCTTTCTATGCGGGCATCGCAGGCGCGCTGTTCACCCAGACCACGGCGCTGGCTTCGCTCGACGTGTTCGCATTCGAGCGCTCGGCCGATCTGATGCTGGTTTTGGTGATCGGCGGTACCGGCTATCTCTATGGCGGGTTGATTGGCGCCGTGGTGTTCAAGATGCTGCAGGAGGTGTTTTCGACCATCACGCCGCAATACTGGCAGTTCTGGATCGGCCTCGTGCTGATCGTGATCGTGCTGGTCGGCCGCGCGCGCCTGCATCGCTGGGTGCTGTGGCTGCCGAACCTGATCATCGGCCAATTCGGGCGAAAGACCATCGTTGCCGTTCCCGAGAGCGACGCGTCATGACCGTTGCGCTGGAAACCCAAGGGCTGGAAAAACATTTCGGCGGCCTCAAAGTCACCCGCGATCTGTCGCTGCGGATCGAGCAGGGCGCCCGCTACGCTTTGATCGGCCCAAACGGCGCCGGCAAGACCACCGTCATCAACCTGCTGACCGGTGTGCTCAGGCCCAATGGCGGACGCATTCTCCTGGAAGGCAGCGACATCACGGATCTGCCGGTGCATCGGCGGGTGCTGCGCGGGCTGTCGCGCACCTTCCAGATCAATCAACTCTATGCTGATCTGACGCCGCTCGAGACCATCGGCCTGGCAGTGTCGGAACGGCTCGGACGCGGCGGCGACTGGTGGCGGCGGATGGGCACGCGCGACGACGTCAACGCCGAGATCGCCGAAACGCTTGCACGCTTCCATCTGCTCGACGTGATGAACGAGCTGACCGCGACGTTGCCTTATGGCAAGCAGCGCCTGCTCGAGATCGCGGTCGCCATTGCCGCCAAGCCGCGCGTGCTGTTGCTCGATGAACCCGCCGCCGGCGTTCCCGAAAGCGAGCGCCACGATATCCTCGCAGCCGTTGCGGCCTTGCCGCGCGATGTCACCGTGCTTCTGATCGAGCACGACATGGATCTGGTATTTTCGTTCGCGGACCGCATCGCGGTATTGGTCAACGGCGCGCTCCTGGTCGAAGGTGCGCCGGACGAGGTGGCGCGCGATCCACAGGTCAAGGCGGTCTATCTGGGCGAGGGCGCCGATGCCTGATCTATTGTCCATCGATGGCCTGCGCGCCGGCTATGGCGAGGCGGTGGTGTTGCCCAGCATGTCGCTGCGCCTTGGCGAGGGCCAGGTGCTGGCGCTGCTCGGCCGTAACGGCACCGGCAAGACCACGCTGATCAATTCGATCGTCGGCATCACCCGCCGTTTCGGCGGAACCGTCAGCCTCGCTGGGCTCGACATCACGCCGATGCGCCCCGATCAGCGGGCGCGGGCGGGCATTGGCTGGGTGCCGCAGGAGCGCAACATTTTCCGCTCGCTGACGGTGGAGGAGAATATGACCGCAGTGGCCCAGCCGGGGCCGTGGACGGTGGCCAAGGTTTATGAAATGTTTCCGCGGCTGAAAGAACGCCGCAACAATTTTGGTAACCAGCTCTCCGGCGGCGAGCAGCAGATGCTTGCGATCGGTCGCGCGCTGACGCTTAATCCGCGGGTGTTGCTGCTCGACGAGCCGACCGAAGGGCTGGCCCCGATCATCGTCGAGGAGCTGCTGCGGGCACTCGGCACCATCACCCGGGCCGGCGGCATCTGCTCGATTATTGTCGAGCAGAATGCCCAAAAGATTCTAGGGCTCGCCGACCGCGTTGTGATATTGGAGCGCGGCGCGATCGTCCATGACGCGGCGAGTGCCGCCTTGAAGGCCGATCCCGCGGTGCTGGAGCGCTTCCTCGGTGTTTCCAGCGCCGCCGCACATTAATGTCCTGGAGCCAACACCATGCAAAGAACCAAAGCCCCCTTCCGCGCTGACGAGGTCGGCAGCCTGTTGCGGCCGCCGAAGATCAAGGAGGCGCGTGCCAGGCTGGGGAAGGGCGAGATTTCGGCCGACGAGCTGCGCAAGGTCGAGGACATGGAAATCGAAAAAATCGTGCACAAGCAGGCCTCGCTCGGTTTGAGGCTCGCGACCGACGGCGAATTCCGCCGCTCCTGGTGGCATTTCGACTTTCTCGCGAAATTGACGGGCTGCGAGCTGTTCCACCCGGACACCGGCATCCAGTTCACGGGCGTCGAGACCCGGCACGAAGCGGTGCGGGTGATCGGCAAGCTCGATTTCCCCGACGACCACCCGATGCTCGAACATTTCAAATTCCTGAAAAAGCGCTGCGAGACCGCGCATGTGATGCCGAAGATGACGATCCCTTCGCCTGCGGTGCTGCATTTCCGCGGCGGCCGCAAATCGATCTCGAAGGAGGTGTATCCCGATCTCGGCGTGTTCTTCGAGGATCTCGGCAAGACCTACCGCAAGGCGGTCAAGGCGTTCTATGACGCCGGCTGCCGTTACCTGCAGTTCGACGACACGGTCTGGGCCTATCTCTGCTCGCAGGATGAACTGAAAAAGGCCCGCGAGCGCGGCGACAATCCCGACGGCCTGCAGGAAATTTACGCGCGGGTGATCAACTATGCGATCGCGGAGCGGCCGGCCGACATGATGATCACCACGCATGTCTGCCGCGGCAATTTCCGCTCCACCTGGATCTCGTCGGGCGGTTACGAGCCGGTGGCGGAAACCATGCTGGCCGGCACCAATTACGACGGCTATTTCCTCGAATATGATTCCGAGCGCGCCGGCGGCTTTGAGCCGCTGCGGTTCTTGCCGAAAGGCAACAAGATCGTGGTGGTCGGGGTCATTACCTCCAAGAGCGGCGAACTGGAGAAGAAGGACGACATCAAGCGGCGGCTGGAAGAAGCTTCCAAATACGCGCCGCTGGACCAGCTCGC
>Ga0209526_10003954_pt1 | contig 10097 bp, 10 predicted proteins | sample JacPinW_OM2H0_M1_FD_188566 | JGI IMG/M metagenome (GOLD analysis project Ga0209526, IMG submission 188566) | Forest soil microbial communities from Algoma, Ontario, Canada - Jack Pine, Ontario site 1_JW_OM2H0_M1 (SPAdes) (version 2) | ecosystem: Environmental > Terrestrial > Soil > Boreal... | reverse complement strand
TGACACGCGGCCTTTCCACACCGGGGCCGCTTATGACACGCGGCCTTTCCACACCGGGGCCGCTTATGACACGCGGCCTTTCCACACCGGGGCCGCTTACTGTTATAACCGTGGGCGCCCCTTCATGAGCCCTGACCCCGAGTCTCCCCTGAGCGTAGTCCGCCGCCTGGTGGTCGCCAATCTCGACCAGCCCCTTCCCGATCTCGTCGATCATGCCCTCTCGTGCCTGGTCCAGGCGCTCGATGGCCGCGCTGCCTTTCTCGGCAAGATTGACGATGACACGCTCGAGATCATGGGCGCCATCGTCGAGAGCGGTCCTGGCATCGAGCGGGGGCTCCGGCTGCCGCTGGAGTCCACCTTCGCGAGCCTCGAAGACGAGGCCGAGGGTGTCCTCACCGTTCGAGATGCAGCCAAGCGTCAGCCCTTCAAGAGCCTGCAGATGCGAGCGCAATTCGGCATCGTGAGCTACCTCGGCACCAGCTGGCGCCGCAAGACCGGGGACCTCGCGGGAACCCTGGCGGTGCTGGGCAAAGGCGCCCGAGACTTTTCTCCCGACGACCAGGATCTGCTGCTGGTCATCGCGGGACTGCTTGCTCCCCGGCTGCAGGCAGAATCGACGCCCGCCAATGGCCAGTCGCGGACGCCGGTCTCGGCGGTGCGGCTCGCATCCCAGGAGGTCAAAGAGCCGCTCGCGATCCTGCGCGGCTATGCCGACATGCTGCGCAACAACGAGGTCCCTGCGAACGAGATGCCACTGGTCGCCGAGCGCCTCGCGCAGCAGTCGGAGACCCTGATGCGAATCGCGGACCAGGTGCTCCTGCTCTCACGTCTTCCCCTCGAGCTGGCTTTCACCGTCCGCGTCTCGCTCGGCGCCGTCGCCCAGGAAGCGGCGCGACGCATCCGCGAGCGCATGGCCGGGGTTGGGATGGAGCTGCGACTCCAGCTCGACACGCAGGCGGACGTGTGGGGCGACGCGACCCTGCTCGAGGCCGCACTCGACGAGATGCTCCACAACGTGTTCAAGCACGCGCGGAACGCCACCGTGGTGCAGCTTCGCCTCCGGCAGGCGAGCCATGACCGGTATCAGCTGATCGTGAAAGACGACGGCCCCGGTATGTCGGCCGATCGGCTGGAGGACCTCTTCGGTCCGCTCGCCGAACAGCAACCCGAGCGTGGCCAGGGCCTCGGCCTCTATCTCATTCGCCGGGTGGCAAAGGCGCACGGTGGACGCGCCTGGGCGAACAGCCTCGAGGGCAAGGGCACAACCTTCTATCTGGAGTTGCCGGGCGCATCGCCTGATGGCGATGAGGCCCAGATCTCGCTCGCCAACAACCAGAGCCCGGCGTGACCGCTGCGCATCGGGCGCTACCCCGATGAGCGTCCACCCGAAGAAAACCGCGCCCCGTCGGACCGCTCGATGCGATGAACCTCCACCGGACGCCCTGCTGCATGGCATCGAAGAGTTCAACCGGCAGGAGTTCTTCGAGCAGCATGAGACGCTCGAGGGCATCTGGATCCACGAGCCGGACGAGGTTCGCTACCTCTATCAGGGCATCCTGCAGGTCGGGGTTGGCTTCTACCACTGGCGGCGCGGCAATTGGCGCGGAGCCGTGGCGAAGCTCGGCCATGGGCTCGCCAAGCTTGAGGCCTACCGGCCGAACTGCATGACGATCGATGTCGAGCGCTTGGTCCAGGAAACCGCGGCCTTACGCGAGGAGCTCGAACGCCGGGGCCCGGGCGATCTGCCGGCATTCCCCCCGCCGAGGTTACCGCGGGTTCATCGCATCACCAGCGCCGTGTAGCCCGGGCGTCACCCCGCCGCGACATCGTCACGAATACGCACCGCATGAGCTGCGTATAAGAGTGCATGAAGCGAAACGTGTTCGGCGCGATCATCGTTGCCGGCGGGCTCGCACTGTGGACCAGTGTGGCGGGCTTTGCCGACTTCACGCCTGTTTCGGCAAAGGCCGCCGTTGCGACCTGCGCTGCTACGGTCGTCCTGACCGACCCAGCCACGCTTTCTGGTGGAGCCGCCACCGAGGCCAAGGCTCTCAATGCAGAGACCACGGTCGGCCTCGCCGAGATTACGGCCGAGGCGAACGACAGTATCGACGAGTTGGCCACCAAGAAGGCCGACGCAGACGACGCGAAGGATGCGAGGGGTGTTAACGCCCAGCTCACGGCGATCGTTGATGAGGCGTGCAAGGCAATCGCGAACCTGAAGGCGGAATACGCTGCCGCGCTTGCCGAACTGAAGGCCCCGTCCACGCAGCCCGAAGTCAAGCAAACGGAAGTCGACACGCAGAACGTCGAGAAGCAGGACGTCGAAAAGCCGGAGAAGCCGGAAGTCAACAAACCGGAGAAGCCGGAAGTCCGCTCGACCGGCAAGGGTAACGACTAACTCGCTCCCTCCCCCCATTAGAGAAAGGCGCTCGCCACCCCGAGCGCCTTTTTCATTTTCTAGGTTCCGAGTCGAAGCCCCAGGAGATCCGCCGCGCTTCGCCAGCCGGCGTCGCCGCCGGTGATCGCGTCCTCGAGCAGGCGCAAGGCGCGCGGCGTGTCCAGGTCATCCTCGAGCGCCGCCCGCATCGCGAGCGGGCTGTCGCCCCTGGCGTCCCCGGGGCCGCGAGCCGCCTGACGTAGTCGCCGCGTCCACGCCGCCGCATCTTCAAGCTGGTCCTCCGTGTACTCCCACGGTTCGCGGTAGTGGTGGCGCAGCAGCAGCACGCGGATGCTGTCGGCGTCGTACCGCTGCAGCAGGTCGCCGACGAGTACGAGATTACGCAGCGACTTGCTCATCTTCTCGCCACGGAAGCGGAGCATGCCGACGTGCACCCAGATCCGGGCGAACGGTCGGACGCCGGTCACCGACTCCGACTGCGCGATCTCGCTTTCATGATGGGGAAAGATGAGATCGGCGCCGCCACCGTGGACGTCGACCTGCTCACCGAGGTGTTCAAGCGCCATCGCCGAACACTCGATGTGCCAGCCCGGTCGTCCCTCGCCCCAGGGGCTGGCCCAGCGCGGCTCGTCGGGAGCGCTTACCTGCCAGAGCACGAAGTCGAGCGGGTCCTGCTTACGCGGGTCATTGGGATCAGCCCCGCGCTGCGCCGAAAACTTGATCATGTCCTCGCGACTGAGCCGGCTCAGGCGGCCATAGTCGGTGACACTGCCCACACGGAAATAGACGTTGCCGTCTCGCTGGTAGGCGTGGCCCTGTGCCTCGAGCAGCCGCACCAGCCCGATGATCTTCGGAATCGTCTGGCTGGCCCAGGGGAAAACGTCCGGCTTCCCAACGTTGAGCGCGGCCATGTCGGCCTCATAGAGGGCGGTCTCGGTGGCCGCCAGCCGGTCCCAGGTGGTGCCCAGCTCACGAGCGCGGCGGATGATGTCGTCGTCGACGTCGGTGACGTTCTGCACGTATCGAACCGGTTGCCCGGTCGCCCGCAGCGTCCGCACCAGCAGGTCGAAGGTGACATAGGTGAACGCATGGCCAAGGTGTGTGGTGTCGTACGGTGTGATGCCGCAGACATAGACACCCACGGGCCGGGGGGCGGGCTCCAGCGGCTGCACCGCACCCGTTTCCGTATTCCGCAGCCGCATTGTGATGAATGTATCCGAAACCGGACCGCGCCCAAGAAAGGGCCGCGGTCCTGCGTTGAATCATCATGATCCGTATTCCCAAGAGCCGGCTGGACCAGGCGCTCGCCGCCCTGGTTATCACGTTCGTGGTGCTCGGCATCGCGGTCCTGGCGCCCAAGGCGGGCCAATGGCTGAGTGCCGCGCAGCCGGCCCCGACGCCGATGCCAACCCCGACCCCCACCGCCCCGCCTTCGGCCGTGCTGCTGCCGGAAGAGCTCGACCGCGACCTCCAGGGCGTCATGACGATCGTCAATGACCACACCTTCGCCACAGCCTTTCTCATCGATCCGGAGGGCGACTTCCTGGTGGCGGCGAGCGTGGTCAACGGGAGCGCGAGCCTGCGCCTGATCGACAACACCGGCGGCTCGCATTCGGTGCGCCTCATCGCGATCGATGCCGACCTCGGAATCGCGCTGGTACGAGCCAGTAATGACGGGACCCCACTGGTGTTCGGCGACCCATCCACCCTCCAGAAGGACGATCCGGTGGTGCTGCTCGCCAGTCCCAAGCTGGTCAACCTGCCGACCTCGACCCCGGCCGTGGTCGTCAGTCGAAGCGATACCCAACTGACCCTGCGGGTGAACGACCTGCCCGCCAACCTCGGGGGCCCGATCGTGGGCCCAGGCGGCAAGGTCGTCGGCATCCTGATCGCGACCGGGCGGGCTTTGCCCATCACGGTGGCCCTGAGCGACATCGGGCAGTGGCGACGGCTGGCCGGGACCGCCCTCCCGCTCGCCCCGCTTCCAGGCAATCTTTGGCTGCGCGGGAGCGACACAAGCAGCGCGCCATCAGGCGGACCGAGCGTTCAATCCATCAACCCTCCGCGCGCCTCGGCTGCCCAGGACACCCTGGTCACTATCCAGGGCAGTGGCTTTAGCGACGGAAAGATGCTTCGCGTGCTGTTCACCCCGGTTGCGAGCCCGAGCGGCGGCTTCGAGGGACTCGCCCCCACCTTCGTGAACCCATCAACACTGACAGTCAAGGTTCCGGCTGGCCGCCTCAGCCAGGACTACATCGTCCAGGTCACCACCGGCGATGGCGCCGTCACGAGCTCACGCATCGCCTTCACCGTCACGCCCTGACGCGAATCCCTGAGACTGGCGGGCAGCGCCGCGTTAGCATTGTTGCGATGAAATACGGCGCGAAGATGATCGCGGAATCAACGCTCGAGGCGGTCCCCAACAGCAAGCCGGAGCGCGACTACGAGATCCACTTCACGATCCCGGAGTTCACGTGCATCGCGCCCGATTCCGGCTTCCCCGACTTCGCCACCCTCCGCATCCGCTATATCCCCGATCAGAAGCTGGTCGAGCTGAAGTCGCTGAAGCTCTACATCAACAAGTTTCGCGACGAGGAGGTCTTCCACGAAGCGGCGGTCAACCGGATCCTGGATGACCTCGTCGACCTGCTCGACCCCCGCTTCATGGAGGTCATTGGCGACTTCAACGTCCGCGGCAACATCAAAACGGTCGTCACCGCGCGTCACGCCCAGAAGGGTTTTTCGCCTAACGGCACCGGTCTCGACCTATCGCGCGAGTAGCGATCCATAGAAATCATCTATAGATACAATAGAAGCGATTTTGCACCGGTCCCGGCCATTTTCATTCCAGGAGCCATCATGAAGGTCGAACAGCGCCCTGCCGGCAGTCCCGCGAAGGAAGCGCTGACGGATAAAGCCACCCTGCTGATGCTCTATCGGGAAATGCTGCTGATCCGCCGCTTCGAGGAGAAGACGGCCGAGATGTACCAGGCGGCCAAGATCGGCGGCTTCTGCCACCTCAATATCGGCGAGGAGGCGACCATCGTCGGCACGATCTCAGCCTTGCGGCCCGAGGACTACGTTTACAGCACCTACCGCGAGCATGGGCATGCCATCGCCAAGGGAATCGACCCGACGGCGGTGATGGCCGAGCTCTTCGGAAAGGAGACGGGTACCTCGCATGGCCGGGGCGGGTCGATGCACCTCTTCAGCCAGGCCCATCGCTTTTACGGTGGCTACGCCATCGTCGGCCAGGCGCTCCCGATCGCCTGCGGCAGCGCCTACGCCATCAACTACGAGGAAAAGGACGAGGTGGTGATGAGCATCTTCGGGGACGGCGCGACCAACATCGGCGCCTTCCACGAGTCGCTCAACGTCGCCAAGCTGTGGCATCTGCCGATCGTGTTCGTCTGCGTCAACAACCTCTATGGGATGGGCACCTCCGTCAGCCGCGCGTCCGCCGTCACCGAGATCTGGAAGAAGGCCTGCGCCTACGACATGACAGGCGAGCGGGTCGATGGCATGGACGTGCTGGCGGTGCGCCGGATCACGGATCAGCTGGTGGCGCAGGCTCGGGAGAAGCACGAGCCCAGCTTGCTCGAGTGCGTGACCTACCGCTATCGTGGCCACTCGATGTCCGACCCCGACAACTACCGGGGTAAGGATGAGATCAAGGAGTGGCAGACGCGCGACGCGATCCTCAGCCTGGGCGACTACATGAAGAAGCAGAAGATGCTCGACGACCCGGAGATCCAGAAGATCGACGAGGAGGTCACCGCCCAGGTCGAGGAGGCGGTGAAGTTCGCCGAGGAGAGTCCAGAGCCCGATCCCAAGGACCTCTACCGCGACGTCTACGCCGACCAGGTGGCGAGCTGATGGCCGTCCTGGCCATGCGCGACGCCCTTAACCAGGCGCTCCGCGAGGAGATGAAGCGGGACAAATCGGTGTTCCTGCTCGGCGAGGATATCGGCCTCTATGACGGCTCCTTCAAGGTCACGCGTGGCTTGATGAAGGAGTTTGGCGAGAAGCGCGTGCTCGATACGCCGATTGCCGAGGAAATCATCATCGGCACTGCGATCGGCGCCGCCATGTCGGGCCTACGGCCGGTCGCCGAGATGATGACGGTCAACTTCATCATGGTGGCGATGGACCAGGTGGTCAATGCCGCCGCGCACATCCGATACATGTTTGGCGGCGGCACGAAGGTCCCGCTGGTGATCCGCACCCCGGGCGGCGGCGGGCACCAGTTAGGCGCGCAGCACTCGCATAGCCATGAGAACTGGTTCGCGCACGTGCCCGGACTGAAAGTCGTCGCGCCCGGCACGCCGGCCGATGCCAAAGGGATGCTGAAGTCCGCCATCCGGGACGACAATCCCGTGATGTTCATCGAGAATGAAGGCACCTACGCGGTCAAGGGCGAGGTTCCCGATGGTGAGTACCTGGTGCCGCTCGACAAGAACGAGGTAAAGCGACCGGGCGAGCACATCACGATCTGCGCACATTCCCGAATGCTCATCGTCGCCATGGACGCCGCTGCCGAACTCGAGAAGGAGGGGATCAGCGCCGAGGTCGTCGACATGCGGGCGTTGCGGCCGCTCGACATGGCGCCGGTCATCGAGTCAGTCAAGAAGACCAGCCGATTGATCACCGTCGAGGAGGGCTGGCGCTCCTACGGCGTCGGCTCGGAGATCGCCTCCCGCGTCTATGAGGAGGCGTTCGACTACCTGGATGCCCCGGTGGCCCGCATCGGTGCCGCCGAAGTGCCCGCGCCGTACAACAAGCGCCTGGAGAAAATCGCCTTCCCCGGCAAGGCCGATGTGATCGTTACCGCGAAAGCCCTGCTGGGCAAGAACTAGAGACACTGATGGCCGACGTTCAAATGCCGCGCCTGTCGGACTCGATGGAGACTGGCAAGATCCTGCGCTGGCTCAAGAAAGAGGGCGAGGACGTCAAGAAAGGCGAGCCGCTCGTCGAGATCGAGAGCGACAAGGCCAACATCGAAGTCGAGGCGTATGCCACCGGCAAGCTGAGCAAAATCGTGGTCCCGGAAGGTGAAAGCGCCCCCATCGGCGCCGTGATCGCCCAGATCGGGGATGGCGCGCCGGCATCGACAGCTCCGAAGGCAGCCGCGCCGCAGGGCCAGGCTCCCGCCGCCGAGGCGCCGAAGCCCCAGGCCACCACGCCAGCGGCCCATGTCGCGCAGGCGGATCGAGCCGTGGCCACCGCCGCCCAGACGGCCGCCGATGCCGGCGGCGAACAGTACCCGCACGGCGGACCGGACGACCGGACCGAAGTCGGCGCCGCGGCGCAGGCTGCCCTGAACGTCATTCGCCGTCCCACCGAGCAAGACGACGGCGAGCGCCAGCGGGTCTCCCCCGTCGCCCGGCGCCTGGCGGAAGAACACGGCGTCGACCTGCGCCGCGTCCAGGGTACCGGCCCGGGTGGACGGATCACCAAGGAAGATGTCGAAGCCGCGGCGCAACGCCCGGCCACCCCCACCCCGACCCTCCCCCGCGAGCGGGGGAGGGAGACAGAGCGGCAGCCAACGGCACGTCCCACCGGGGAGGTCGAGGTCGTCGAACTCACCAAGCTCCAGTCGACCGTCGCCATGCGTCTCGCGCAGAGCATGTTCTCGGCCCCGCACTTCTACGTCACGTCGGAGATCGCGATGGACGACGCGGTCCGTCTTCGCCAGATGTTCAACGAGGCAGTCGACAAGTCAGAGTCGATCAGCATCAACGACCTGGTCGTCAAGGCGGTGGCGCTGGCGCTGACGAAGTTCCCCGAGGTGAACGCCTCCTGGGCCGATGGGCGCATCGAGCGCAAACGCGACGTCAACATTGGCATCGCGGTTGGCCTTCCCGATCGGTTGATCGTGCCGGTGCTTCACAACGCCGATCAGAAATCGCTCAAAGAGATCGCGACGGAGGCCAAGCAGCTCATCGAACGGGCCCGGGCGAACAAGGCGGGGGCGCAGGATTACGTTGGCAACACCTTCAGCATCTCGAACCTCGGCATGTACGACGTCGACCAGTTCACCGCCATCATCAACCCGCCCGACTCGGGCATCCTCGCGGTCGGCTCCATCGAGGACAAAGCGGTCGTCAAGGATGGCCAGGTGGTGCCCGGCAAGCGCATGCGAGTCACGCTCTCCGTCGACCATCGGGTCTTCTACGGGGTGACTGCGGCCCAATTCCTGCAGGAGGTCAAACGTCTGCTGCAGAGCCCGATGGCTCTCGTCCTCTAGGGACTGCGCTACCGGCGACGCAAGGCGTTCACGACCAGCGACTCCGTAACTTCGATGCGAGCGCCGGGCGGCGCCGAGTCCCACATCTCGTAGAGCCTGGCACGGCCGCCGCGAGGAAACCGGGGGCGTGGCGGGTTGATCAATTCGAGATAGGTCCGCGTCTGAGAAGGACGATCGAGATAGGTCCGGTAGCGGGCGGATCGGACGCCAGTTAGGGTGAACGAGCCTTCGTCGACAACCTGTTCGAGCGCCGAATCGGCGGACTCCAGGTTGCGTTCAAACGCCGGGTTGAGAAGCGTCGCCACGGGCAGCCGTGACCGACCTACAACGATTGCAATTGACGGCCGCCAGGTGCGGTGCGGCCGAATGCTGATGAGCGTGCCGCCCTTTCGGAGATAGCTACCCGCTCGCCGGAGGGCATGGACCATGCCCCTGAGCGCGATTCATCACAGCGACCAGCTGAACAAAGCCACGTCAAACGGGGCACCGGGAGCGGGTAGGCGCTCAATCGAGCCCACGCGAAAGTCGATGTTGGAAGGGCCCCACGCATGCTGCTGGAAAACGGCCTCGTCAATACTGGGGCGATCCGGGTCGATGGCCAGAATCGACGACGCGCGCGGCGCATACTGGAATGTGAGCCGTCCGTCTCCGCAGCCAATCTCCAGGACACGTTTGTGTCGAAGGCTCACGAAGCGCTCGATCAAGCGGGGCTCGAAGCCCTCCCCGGGATACGCCGATAGCTCGGTGGTGGCCACCGCGGAATCGTATCTCACGCCCTAGGCGACAGCGGCTGCGGCGGCCCGTCCCGCCGTCCGTCCAGAGAACAGGCAGCCGCCGAGGAACGTCCCTTCTAACGATCGGTAGCCGTGCATGCCGCCGCCGCCGAATCCGGCGACCTCGCCCGCCGCATAAAGACCAGACAACGGTGTAGCGTCCGCCCGCAGCACGCGACCAGAAAGATCCGTCTGCAAACCGCCCAGCGACTTTCGCGTCAGGATATGGAGGCGGACCGCAATCAGCGGGCCGGCAGCCGGGTCACGGAAGGCATGTGGCGTTGCGACCCGGATCAAGCGGTCGCCGATGTAACGCCGGGCTGCTCGAATCGCGACAATCTGCGGGTCCTCGTTCACGGTGTTGGTAAGTGCTTGATCGCGGGCGGCGATCTCCCGCTCCAGCGTGGCCAGGTCGAGTCGCGGCTCATCGGTCAGGGCATTCATGCCGCGCACGAGATCGCCCAGGTTGTTGGCCACCACGAAGTCGGCGCCGCGTGCCTTGAAGGCCTCGACCGGCGCCGGACCGGACTTCGAAATCACGCGTTGCAGGAGCAGCCGGATGTCCTTGTTGGTCAGGTCCGGATTCTGCTCGGATCCGGAGAGCGCGAACTCGCGCTTGATGATTCGCTGCGTCAGCAGGAACCACGAATAGTCGTATCCGGTCGTGCGCAGGTGC
>Ga0209526_10003953_pt1 | contig 10098 bp, 5 predicted proteins | sample JacPinW_OM2H0_M1_FD_188566 | JGI IMG/M metagenome (GOLD analysis project Ga0209526, IMG submission 188566) | Forest soil microbial communities from Algoma, Ontario, Canada - Jack Pine, Ontario site 1_JW_OM2H0_M1 (SPAdes) (version 2) | ecosystem: Environmental > Terrestrial > Soil > Boreal... | reverse complement strand
CGCCGATTCAGGAATTCGTTCCAGCCGCCCGGCCGGGCGCACCACGCAAGCGTGGGAATCGCGTCGATGATCTTGTGGCCGGCATCCATGATTCCAGCCGTAATACTAACAGGATCATAGGTGAGATAACCCAGCTTCCGTCAACGGAGCCTTCCTTCATCTACGTCAACGCTGCGTTTGTGGAACCAGGCGCGGTAATGCTCTCTGAAGGCGTGAAGGAAATCACAGGATCGTGGAGATTCGTGTTCGCTCCAGGAGAATCGTGGATGCCGGACTGCCTCGTTGCCAAGGCGGAGGTTGCGGCGCATGAAGCCACCATGGTCCCGTTGGTCCACGCTGTCTGCCGGATTCGGCTTCGTCGCGCGAGATAGCGCACGTGGGCCACTCATCTCCCTCGGCGGATCGCGGACTTGTGCGAGATGGCGCGGTGATACAGCGTCCAGATCATCGAATTGGCCGGGTTCGATTCCCGCCGCCTCCACTTTTCTCAATAACTACAAGAACTGCTCTTCACCACGCCGTCGCCGTCGACCGCGTAGATGGTATCGGGACTGAGCGGGTCAACGGCGACGGCGCCTACGCCGGCAGAGCCGGAAGCGGGGGCGCGCGGGCTCCACGACAGCGCCGCCAGCAGAATCAGTGCACCGACGCGAGCGGCGGATGAGATCGCGATCTTCTCCATGATCGCCCCCACATGGCCGAATGGCCCGGAAATGGAGCCTTCGACCCACAGCGATACAACTGCGTACGGCTGTCTTTCCGAACGCGCGTTCCATGTGGCATCCCCCGTTTACGGTCGCGCTACAGTCGCGTGTCCAAGCAGCTCCATCGCACCAGCGCCATTACGGATTGGGTACACGAGGGCTTACGGGAAGACGAAGCCGAAGCCAGGCGGGATGACTGCCGGAGTCTCGAAGAGGCAGCCCCTTGGGGCTGTTCCTGTTCCATCCGGTCCAGGTGGACACGGGCCCGTCGGCGGACCATCCGGGTCGATCGTATCCTTGCCGTTTGAGTTGTAGAAAACGGCGATCTGCTCCTGCGCCTGGAGCGCTAGGTTCTTCGCCGAAGGCACGTCGGTGGCGACCAGGAACGTATGCGGGTCGGGCGACGGCAACGGCCGTGGAAAGAGGTCGTAGCGGAACAGCGTCACGCGGTCCGCCAGCAGTCTGTCTGCCGCGGCACGGACATCGGCGGCACGGACGCCCTCGGCGACGCTCGGGTTGACGGTGGTGCGGTCACCGCGAGCCACCTGAATGAGAACGGGACGCGGCTTGCCATTGATTGGCACATTGATCGGCTTGCTCCGGAGGTACTCCATGAACGCGCCCGCCGCATTGTTCGCGTTGAGCCACTCCAGGCGCTCGAAATAGTCTTGTATCTCCAGCGCGCCGGGGATGTCGTTGCGGATGGGCTGCTGACCAGGCTCCGGCATGTTCTCGTTGTAGAACGGCTCCGTGACGGCAACGCCTCCGATCTGAGTGATCACGCAAGTGTTCGGCGGGTTGAGGAGAGCGCAAGTGTCCGGCGGATTAAGGAGGGAAGGAACGTGGTCTTGCAGCATCCGGCCAAGATACGGCCCGCGTTCCGCCGGAACCTTCTGGAACTCGATGAAGCCATTGGGGCTCGAGAGCGCCGACGCCTTGAGCCTGGGCTCGACAGCGGTGGCGAGTACGCCCAGGACGGCACCCTTCGACAGACCGCCATAGTACACGCGTTCCGGATCGAGTCGAACGCGGACGCCATCCACATCCACGACCTCCACGCCCACTTCGATGGCGCGAATGATTTGCGCGATGTCGGCGATGCCCTGGCGGTTCGCGTCACGGTCGAAGAGGATGCGCGTCTCCTTGAAACCGACGGACCCTTCCGTCGCGTCGTAGGTCCCGTCGTGGTTGACGTCGTAGGCACGGCCCGGAAATGGGAAGGTGAGCGCCGGCTTATCACTCTGTTCCACCGTCACAGTGCTCGCCGGCCCGAAGCCAAAGCCAACCTGGTTCCAGGAGACGGTGGCGATGCGTTGAGAAGCGAAGACGGCCGCGACTCTCAGTTGGAACCCGCGAACTCCGTTCGCCGCAACGGCGCCGAAGGAGCGCTCGTGTCCCCAGACCACGACTGGCCACCCGCCCGACGGCGGGGTTCCGGACGGTACTATGAGCTCCAAGTAGAGATCGGTCGTGCCGAACTGCTTCGGGGTGCCCGCGTAGGTCGCGAACGGCACGAGAGTGGCGCATTGCTGGAGCGTTTCGTCCCAGGCGCAGGTGGCATCATCCACGGTGTCCACCGCGCGCTGCAGATAATTGGGAACCTGGATTCGGAAAAACGCTATGCTCTTGATCGCGGGCGGGAGCCTGTTCGCGTTCCGATCCGTGTCGAGGATCCGCAGCGACGGCAAGTTCCCGGAAATGTTGGCCGGGGTCAGCGCGCCCGCCTTGACCTCGCGGTTGTGGGTGATTTTCGTGATCCTGCTGAGGTCGAACACCGCGACGCTAGCCGGCGACGGCGCTGGCGTCGCCATGGCGGCCGCACGAATCTTCTCGGCCGCTGCGGTCACGCTCAGCGTCGTGAAGACGCTGGCGACCGCGATGTCATGACGCTTCACCCCGAAGAAGTGAGCCTGGTCGACCGCTCGACGTAGCGTCGCCTCGTAGCTCGCGATAGCCGGATCGACTCGGGTATCCTCGTCCTCGTCATCCCCGATGGCCTTCTTGAACGCCTTCGGAGTCTCGATCGGCTCGCCCGTCTTGTCCTTCACCCCACGGGTCACGAAGACGACGTAGCGAGTGTGCTGCTCGAGCGTTTCGGCAGCCTCGACGTGGAGTGTGTTGGTCTCAGGGTCCCAGACGGCCTGATCGATGCCGACGACCCAGCCGGCGTCCGGCCGCGGCCGGCTCTCCTCGTCGTCCGATTCGACGCGCGCGCGCAGGCACCCAGGCGCGCCGCCGATCATCGAGTCACCGAGGCTCACGAGGAAGATGGTCTGCCTGTTCACGGTCCTCAGGTCGATCTCGCCATCGAAGGGGATCGAGATGCGCGGCCGCGTGTTGAAGCCGTCGAGCTGGTTGATGAGCCCAGTCTCAATGCAGGTCGACTTATGCTGTCCCTGCGTCTGAATCGTACCGTCGTTCGCGACGCAGTCGGCCGGCATCGGCAGGTTCACCCGCTCGCAGGTGTTCTGCGTTTTGTCCTTCACGGTAAAGCGATCTGCGGGAAAGGGCCCGTCCGTGCGTGACGTCAGCCCGAACTTCGGTTCGACTGCCTTGCTCTTGCGTTCGCCGCGGTCATCGCCGGATTCGTGGCGCTCCGCCGCACCTGGAAGTGAAAAGAGCGCGATCAAACCGATCGCGAGCGCTGCCGTATCGATCACGGATTTGCGATTCATGGTGTCCCCCTTGGAGCTGAAAGAGCGCAGCGAACCCTCAAGCAAGTGCCGGACCGGTTGGGCCAACCTGACGCCGGCGCTCCGGCGGAAACGAGCCACGGCCACTCCACTCCGGGCAATGCGAACGGTCGCGCTACCGTCGCGAGACTGTCGCGTGCCCACGCCGCGTTCCATCGCACGAACGGCTTTACGGATTGAGTACAGGTGTCCATGGCGCCAGGCCGGCGGGTTACCGAGCGGGTACGCTCGTTTGCCAGCTGGCGTTCGACCCCGATGCCACCGCGACGCCCTGGGTGTAGTTGTCGAGCCCGAGCCTCAGCACGTTGACGGTCGAGTAGCCGCTCCCGTCGTCCGTGCAGAGGGTGGTATTCGTCAAGGCGATCTTCTTGCCGTCCGGAGACCAGGCCGGATCGCTGTGCACTTCGCAATCCGGATAGAGCGCGCTCACCGCCCCGGCGGAACCGTCCACCGGACTCATCAGCCAGATGGTCTGGATGCACCACTCGCTGCACCAGAATCGCGAGATGGCGAGCAGCTGTCCGTTGGGCGACCACGACGGCTGGCTGTCCGCCACGTACGCGTCGACGGTGAGGCGCGCCGCGCCCGAGCCATCCGCGTTCATCAGATAGATCCCCGAGTAGCCGCTCCCGTCTCGGTTGCTGCGGAACGCGATCCTCGTTCCGTCGGGCGACCACGCCGGATCGCCGTCGTCGGCGGGATCGTTGCTCAGGTTGACGAGTCCGGTGCCGTCAGCATTGACGACGTAGATTTCGCCGTTCCCGTCACGAGTGCTCGTGAAGGCGATCTTCGTGCCGTCCGGCGACCATGCGGGGCGGAAGCTTCCGCCGGTCGACGTGATTTGCAACGGGTTCGATCCGTCCGCATTCACGACGTAGATTTCGGGCGTTCCTGCGCGGTCGCTCTGAAATGCAATCTTCGTTCCGTCGGGGGACCAGGCGGGCGCCACGTCCGCGGCAGGATCCGTCGTGAGCGTAGCGGGTTCGGTGCCGTTGGAGTTGATGACCGAGATCTCCGCGTTCGCGTCGTCGGTCGTCGCAAATGCAATCCGGATGGGACGGGCGCACTTCACGTCGAACCTAGCAGTCACTCCCGGCTCCCACGGGGCGCCAAGGTAGACGAACTGTGGATTCTGGCTCGTGAAGTCGCAGTTCAGCGCCGCCCCGTTGACCTTGATGACGTATTCCGTGCCGGGATCGAGATCGGGAACGGTGATCGTCCCATTCACCGGGAGCGAAACGTCCGTGACGTACAGCCAGCTCCACCCGTAGTCCTTCCAGATCTCCGCCCAGTAGCCGTACGCGGTCAGGTCCTCGCCCGTCGTGACCGTCGTCACGTGCAGCCCGGGAGGGCTGGGAGGGTCCGCGGTCGTCGCGCAGGCGGTGTTCGAAAAGTCGGAGTACCCGACGCTCGTGGTGAATGCGCGGAGCTTGTAGCAGTACTGCGTCGATGGATTCAGGTTGAGGTCCGTCGCGCTGGTGGCGTTGGGCGCCGTCGACGCCAACAACGAGAACGCGCCGGCCGGTCCGTCGAGGGAGCGATGGATCTCGAATCCCGTCTCGGAACTCGAATTGTCCTGCCAGAAAACGTCAATCCGGTAGTACGGGCCGGGGACGTAGAACGCCACGGGGTACACGCGCACGTTGGTCGGGGCGGCAGGCGGCGACGGAGCGAACGTCGTCGCGCACGCCGCGGCGGAGAAATCCGAAAAGCTCATCTTGCCGCCGCTCGTGTTGAAGGCGCGGGCCCGATAGCAGTACTGCGTGGACGGAGTCAGTCCCGTGTCGCTCAGCGAAACCACGCCCACGCTCGTCGACGCGAGGAGCGAGAACGGGCCTGTCGGTCCGGTGGTCGAGCGATGGAGCTCGAATCCGGTCTCGTTGCTCGAAGTGTCGTGCCAGCCGACGTCGATCTGCGTGTCGGAAACCGCGACCGCGATCGTGTTCGATGGCGCAGAGGGAGTGGGGGGCGCGAAAGTCGTCGCGCACGCAGCTGGCGAGAACGTCGAATACGTGATCCTGCCGGAGCTCGTCCTGAAGGCGCCGACCTTGTAGCAGTATTGCGTCGACGCATTGACCCCGACGTCGCCGTAGCTCGTGGCGTTCGCGCCGGTCGTAGCGACCACCGTGAACGTGCCGTTCGCGCCGTTCGAGGAGCGACGGATCTCGAAGCCGCCCTCGTTGGACGACCTGTCCTGCCAGGAAAGGTCGATTCTGATCTCGGAAGAAGCGACGGCGCTGACGCTCGTGGGTTGGTTCAGTCCCACAGTTGCGAATACCGCGGCGAGCAGCATGTGGATTCCGCTCATGTCCGTACCTCCTCGACGCGCCGGTGCACGGCGAACGGCAAAGCAACTCCAAGGCCGGTTTGCAGTACACCGACACCTGCGACGCGTGCCGCAACGCGCTGCGTTCGACGAGTCCTGCGACAGTGGCGCAACCGTAGCGCCACTGTCGAGGGCAGCGTCGCTCTCTGGATCGCGGACCTCCGACGCATGACGTCCCCCGGTTGGCGTCCATGGACGCGCGCTTGATCGCCCGGCGTCAATCGCACGACTGCGATTACGGATCGGGTACACGAGGAAAGCGGGGGTCAGTCCGCGATGCGCAGCCCTCGGACGATCGCTTGTGTCTCGGGCGACGGCGCTATGCCGACGGTGTCGCGCAGCGTGGTCTGACAGCGCTGGTACAGACCGAGGGCCTCGGCGCGGCGGCCGAGGCGCTGATAGAGCGCGATCAGACGGCGGTAGATGTCCTCGGCCCGATCGTCGATATCGAGCGCCTTCAGGTAGCAGCTCGCGGCGCGGTCCGTATCGCCGCTGGACTCGAAGGCGCGCGCCACTTCCTGCAGCTCGCGCGCGAGTCGCGCCCGGAGCCGGTCGCGCGGCGCCGTGGTCCATGGCTCGTCCTCGTCTCCCGCTAGCAGCGGACCGCGGTAGAGCTGCAGCGATTCGTCGACGAGCCGGGCGCGCACATCGGGCGAAGCAGGCCGGGCGCGCTGCAGGCTCGCGTCGAGCGCCGCGACGTCGCTCCACACTTGCCGCGCGTCGAGCTCGAGGCATCCCTCGTGCCTGTGAACTGCTGCGTCATGGCGCAGCAGGCGGCGCAGGCGGTGGAGCGTCACCGCGAGCGCCTGGCGCGCCGCATCGCCTTCGGCGTCGGGCCACAGCGCGTCGGCGATCTCTTGCTCCCGGACGGGACGGGCGCCGAACGCGACCAACGCCTTGAGCAGGGCCAGCGGCTTACGCTGTGCTTTGTTGGTGAAGGCCGTCGACGACGACGGCGCGGCGGTGCACGTCGAGAACGTGCGAATCGTTCGGGCGCGACGTTGCGCAGGAGGCAAGGAGCGCGAAGGCGGCGAAGCGGCGCATGCAAGCCACGCTGCTTCCGCACGGCGTCTCCGTCAAGCGACCGGGACACCCTGCGCGTCCGACGACGGACGGCGGTCACAGGAGGAGGGCAGCGCTTTTTGGCAACAGAACCGCACCGGCGTCGTCTCACCGAGCCCCGCGTACGAGCGGCTCGGCGAGGAGCGACGTGCGCTACCGCTTCGGCATCGACCTGGCCAGCCTGCGCTGATTCACGGGACGAGGATGAACCCGTAATCTTCCCAGATCTTCGCTGCCGGGACTTCGAACAGAGGCCCCGCTCCATCGGGATCGGTGACTTTGGGGGGGACGTCGTTCTTGACGTCCGATTCGAAGAAGGCTCCGACCTGATCCTGGGCCATCAGCGAGACCTTCTGCATGTCGGCGCGCACGGTCACGTCCGCGATTAGGTTGTCCGTCCGGATGAGGAAGCTGTGGGGGTTCGGGAAGAACTTGCGGCGCTCCGGCGTCGAGGCGAACAGATCGTGCCGATAGAGCGTCACCCGGTCGGCGAGCAGACCCGCTTGCACGAATTCTGCGGTGCTGGGGTTCGGAACGTTCTGATCGCCGCGCGACTCCTGAACGAGGAAGGGCCGTGCGCTGACGCCGGGCAAAGGAGCAAGCCTCAGGTGGCGAGCGAAGCGTCCACCGCCCCCATTTCCGAGCCAGTTGATCCGCTCCAACTGGTCCTGGATGGGGACGGCGCCAGGCACTTTGTTCTCGAGAGGTGCAGCGTCGCGTTGCAGTGCGCTCTCGTTGAACCAGGGCTTGGCGACCGGAACGCCTCCCAGATCCGGGATTAACGGTTCCCCCGGCAGGTTGACGAGCGGCGGTACCCGATTGGCAAACCCTTGTCCCGCCGCGCCGCGGCCCACCGGATTGTCTGCCGGATTCGCCCGCCCCGAGATTCCCGTGAAGCTTGCCGCGCGAATGTCGTCGAGGACCGAGAAGAGCAGGACGCCTTGGGTCGCGCCAGCCGAAGTGCCCGCGTAATAGATGTGCGAGGGATCGAGGTCCCGGACGCCATTGCCGTCGACGTCGACACCCGCCTGGATTTCGCGGACGAGTTGCATCAAGTCAGCGACGGTCTGCTGGCCGCTATGGCGGGAGAGAAGCAGGCCTCTCGAGCCGCCCGCTAAAGAGCCCTCGTCGGCAGCGATCGATCCGTCGTTGTTCGCGTCGAACGAACGCCCGCCCGCAGAGAACGTGACCGCCCCTCCGTTCGCGGCCGACCGTGTGACTGTGACCGTGCTGTCCGGACCGAATCCGTGCACCGCCGAATGGATCGCGATGGTGGCCAGTCCGTGCGAAGCCATCTTGGCGGCGACGTTGAACGGAGAGCCGAGCATCGTGTCGCCGCTCCCGTGACCGAAGATCACCACCGGCCAGCCATCGGCTGGTTGGGTTCCCGACGGGATGAAGACGACGACGGACCGATCGGGACCCAGTGACCGAGCGGAAGCCAAAGCCAGGTCGGGTCGCCCGCCATTCGTCTGCACCTGCGGCACGCCTGAATAGGTTCCTACCGCGGGAATCCTGACCAAGGTGCCTCCCGTGATGCTGTCCACCTCGAGCCGCAGATAGTTGGGTGAGCGATATTGGCCGAAGGCGATCTTTGCGACCGCGCCAGGGACGATCCTGAGAGCGTCCAAGCGCGGCGCGAGGTTTGCCGGGCAGGGCGCCGTCGATGGCGCGCAGCGGCCCGGGCCGGCGGTCGTGAACATCTGCCGGTTGAACGTCATGCCGATAATGGCGCCGAGATCGAACACCATCGGAGGGCCGTTCGAGCCGGCCGGGCCGATGTGGAAATCGATCGGTGCGGGTGCGGCTGCGGCGGCGATCTGATCGCGCACCTTCTCCAGCAGCCAGGTCACGCTCATCGTCGTGAACACGCTCAGGACGGCGATGTCGTGACGTCGCACGCCGGCGAGGCGGACCGCCGCGACGGCCGAACGGAGCGACCGCTGATAGGCAAGCACCCCCGCATCCGCGACCGCTGGACCGTCGTCTTGCTCGTCGCCGATGGCGCGTTTGAACGCCTTCGACGGCTCGATCGGGTTGCCGTTCTTGTCCATAACGGCTCGCGTAACGACCAGCGCGTAACGCGTGTGCTGCTCGAGCATCTCGTCCGCCTCGGCGTACAACGTGTTCGTGGTGAATTCCCACATGACCTTGTTGATGCCGACCACCCAGCCCGAACGAGGGCGGGAGACGAGCGGCTCTTCGTCTTCGCTGTTGTCGCCGTGGATCGCGCAGTCGGGCACGCCGTCGGCGAGGGAACTCCCCAGGCTGACGAGGAAGATAGTGGCGCTGTTCACGGTCGCAAGGTTGATGAGTGGCTTCTCAAGGTCGATGGGTCCGCTGAACGGGATCGAGAGCCGCGTCTGGAGGTTGAAACCATCCATTTCTTCGTTGATGAGATCGGTCTGGACGCACTCGTAGAGGTTCGCGGCGCAGTCCTCCGGCTTCGGCAAGTTCATGCGCTCGCAGGTGTTCTGCGTGGGATCGGCGACGGTGAAGCGGTCCGCCGGGAATGGCCCGTCGGACGGTTTGGCAAGCCCGAACAGCGGCTGGACCGTTTGTTTTTTGGTTGCACTGCCGTCGTGGCTTGGGCGGTCGGCGATTGCCGAGGGCGGCCACAGGGTTGCGACCGCGACGGACAGGATCGCACCGACGATCTCGTTTCGGGCGTGCGCCTTTCGGTTCATGGGTCACCTCGTGCACAGAGCGGGAGTGGATCGCGTAGAGCAAATGCAAGGCCGCGCTGGCGAGGTCGTCATTGCCGGCGCTTTCGACGGAAACGCTTGGTTCCCTCCTCCCGACGAACCGGTGCAACAGGTTGCGCTACGGTCGCGCTACAGTCGCCTGCCCGTGCAGCGCTGCATCGCACGGGCACCATTACGGATTGGGTACACGAGAAACGCGGGGCTCAATCCGCGATGTACAGGGCTCGCACGATCGCTTCTGTCTCAGGCGACGGAGCCACTCCGACTGCGACACGCAACGTCGTCTGGCAGCGCTGATACGTTGCGAGCGCCTCCGCGCGACGTCCGAGCCGCTGGTACAGCGCGATGAGCTGGCGGTAGAGATTCTCGGCGCGGTCGTCCACGTCGAGCGCCTTCAGGTAGCAGCTCGCGGCGCGGTCGGCGTCGCCGCTCGCTTCGAAGGCGCGGGCCACCTCCTGCAGCTCGCGCACGACGCGGGCCCGGAGCCGGTCGCGCGGCGCCGCCGTCCACGGCTCGTCCTCGTCGCCCGTCAGCAGCGGTCCGCGGTAGAGCTGGAGCGCTCCATCGACGAGGCGGGCGCGGACATCGGGTGGGGCATGCGCGGCGCG
>Ga0209526_10003952_pt1 | contig 10099 bp, 8 predicted proteins | sample JacPinW_OM2H0_M1_FD_188566 | JGI IMG/M metagenome (GOLD analysis project Ga0209526, IMG submission 188566) | Forest soil microbial communities from Algoma, Ontario, Canada - Jack Pine, Ontario site 1_JW_OM2H0_M1 (SPAdes) (version 2) | ecosystem: Environmental > Terrestrial > Soil > Boreal... | reverse complement strand
CATGGGAATGCGCTCAGCCATTGCTGCAAGATCCGATACAAACTTATCGTGAAGTTTGGCCGGGACGAACAAGCGAGTGCCAGCGAAGCAAACCTCGGCTTTTCTGGCGAAGGCTTGGGTCAGTACGCCATCGAGCGTTTCTTCCCAGTCGATCTTCTCGCATACGATGATGGGCCCCTTGCCTCCGAGCTCCAGAACCGCGGGCGTGACTGTGTGAGCCGCTTGGTGCAGGATTTCGCGCCCCCCTTCCGTTCCCCCGGTAAAGATTATCTTGCGCACCTTCGGGTGTTCAACGATGAGCTTCCCCACTGTACGACCCGAGCCGGTAATGATGTTAACGGTGCCCGGCGGAAAGCCGGCCTCATCAACGAGTTCGCCAAATCGGAGGTTCGTCAGTGGAGCAACGATCGACGGCTTGACGACCATCGTGTTGCCGCAAGCCACAGCAGCCGCAAATCCCCGGGCCATCAGCTTCAGCGGGGTGTTCCAAGGCACGATTTGCCCTACGACACCGAAGGGCTCGCGGCGTGTGAAGTTGAAACGGGGCCCCAAATCTTGACAGCTGCCTTCGATCGATCCCGCGAGTCCGGCGAAGTATTCCAGATGCACGGCCGAGGTCGCGACTTCCATGCGCGTTTCACGAATCGGAATGCCGGTATCGATGGATTCCAGAATAGCGAAAGATTCCAGGTCGCGCCTGAGAAGCTGGGCAAGCTGATAGAGCAGCTTTCCACGCTCCCTGCCGGTCAGCTTCCTCCAGTCCGGTCGATGGAATGCGGCATAGGCGGCTTCAATGGCTTCGTTGACCTGCGCATCGTTGGCTGGACGGATCTTGCAAATCTCGGAATTGTCGAACGGGTTCGTTACGCTGAACGTGGCCTGTCCTGCGCCCTCCACCCATTTTCCGTTGATGAATAGCTCGGATTTGATCCGCGTTTTTTGATCCGGGGTTTGAATTTTGTCCATGAACTGTCCTCCCACAGGGATTGAATGATCGCGCGTCGACGATCTTGTAGTAGTCGTATGTGTCAACAATACCTTTTTGTCAATAGGCCTTAATATCGACAGAACAAAAGCATTGCCAAGTCTTTAGAATTGGTCCTAGATGTATGATACAAGAAAACAATATTCGTGGAGGGTACGTTGTTCAAAGCTCTGGGTGGGAGCCGCTGGGTTCAGCTGGCGTTAGGCGTCGCGTGCATGGTCACGATCGCAAACCTGCAATACGGCTGGACATTATTTGTCACGCCGCTCGATCAAAAATATCATTGGGGCCGGCCGGCGATACAGGCGGCCTTTACAATCTTCGTGCTCGCCGAAACCTGGCTCGTGCCGTTAGAGGGTTACCTTATCGATCGCATTGGTCCGAAACTTATGGTCGCGGCCGGCGGCGCCCTGATAGGGTGCGCGTGGCTCATCAATTCGCGGGCGGATTCGCTCTTTCTGCTTTATGCGGGGGCAGCCGTCGGAGGCATTGGAGCCGGCATTATTTACAGCGCGGCGATCGGGAACGCTTTGAAATGGTTTCCCGACCGGCGCGGTTTGGCGTCAGGCCTTACATCGGCGGGATTTGGCGTAGGCTCCGCCATTACCGTGGTGCCCATTTCCAATATGATTCATTCGAGCGGCTACGAATCGACCTTTCTCTACTTTGGTATCGCTCAAGGCCTTATAATAATGCTAGTAGCACCTTTCCTGCGATTTCCTCGGACGCGCGAAGCGCCCGTCGTCGGACTAACGGCGCCCACCGCCCGCCCCGACTATCAACCCCTTCAGGTGCTCCGCGAGCCAGCCTTTTGGCTGCTGTATTTGATATTTACCCTGGTCTTGAGTGGCGGACTAATGTCGACAGCGCAACTGGCGCCGATCGCACAGGATTTCAATATCGCAGGAGTTCCGGTTTCGCTTCTGGGTCTAACGCTCCCGGCGTTGACATTTGCTCTCACGCTAGACCGAACGCTCAACGGAATTACAAGACCGTTTTTTGGCTGGATATCTGATAAGATAGGCCGAGAAAACACGATGTTCTTCGCGTTTCTCCTTGAAGCGTCGGCAATTTGCTGCCTGGTGATTCTTGGACATAATCCGGTGCTTTTTGTCATTTGCTCGGCGTTGGTATTTTTCGCCTGGGGCGAGATCTTCACGCTGTTCCCGGCGCTGTGTACGGATCTCTTCGGAAGTCGGTACGCTACCACCAACTACGGTCTGCTCTATACGGCAAAAGGCGTCGCAGCGATTCTGATTCCTCTCGGAAACCTGCTGGCTGCCAGTACCGGCACATGGACAACGGTTTTTGTAATTGCGGCAGTGTTCAACATTCTGGCGGCAGCTCTCGCACTTTTCATCCTGAAGCCGATGCGCTTGCAACTGAGTTCTCGTCAGCCGGACGTGACTGCTATAACCGCCATCTAGGGTGTGCATGATGAGAGAAGAAAGATATCGTTTCGGTGGCTGAGGAACCCCTCATTTCTATCGACCGACCGAAGGAATTGTTGCTCGGAATTGGAAGCAGATGGTTGACGATCAGCAACTACGACGAACTAGAAGCGTCGGCAGCACACCTCTCTATTCCCAGATAGTAGAGAAGCTTCGGTATCAAATTGCCTCAGGGGCCTATCCGCCGGAAACCCAGCTTCCCAGCGAGGCAACTCTGACAAAGGATTTCCGTGTCAGCCGGGTCACCGTTCGTCAGGCGCTCGCCGAACTCGAGAAAACAGGTTTTATCTATAGGCAGCAGGGGCGGGGGACTTTCGTAAGCGGCACTCACGTCAGGCAGCAGTTTTCGAGCGGGGCACAAACGATCGTCGAAGCACTCCGGCGGCAGGGAATCACACCCGTGGTGAAGGTCGTAAGCTTGGAGCATGTGAAACCTGACGTTGAGGTGGCGGCGGCGCTTGGGATACAAGATGAAGAAATTGTCCGGTTAACCCGTGTTTTCTGCAATGGAAGCATTCCGATCGCTCAAGCCACCTTGCATTTGCCGCTATCAATGAGCGGCGTCGCGTATCTCCTTGTCAAAAACACAGACAACCAAACGACCTATACTATCCTGGAAAATTCCCTTGGCCTGGTGATCAAAGAAGCCAAACACACCATCCAGACAGTTGCACTCGATGAGCTTTCTGCCAGCAATCTTCATATGCACGCCGGAGACATCTGTCTCGGCATGGATCGAACCACATACTCCGCTCAAGGCACCGCCTTGGAATTCACACGCTTGATCTACCCGCCCGACCGCATCCGGTTCGAAATCACCCTTCCGCGAGCAAGCACGCAGGTCTTGACCATGTTTTCGAGCGAAGCTGCCGAATAGGACTTACGGCAATGGGTGTCCGATTCGAGGTTTTCCTCTAGACTATAGAGCAGCGCCCTGCCTGCGCTGCTGCCACAGGCGCCAGGTTGCATATTGCATCGGTTCGTCGACATCAAAGGCAAGCTGCCGATCCCTAAATGTTCCAATCGCCAGGCTGCGCGCGGCCGCGGCGTCCATATGCGCGGCATAGCTGTCACGACCATACGCGAATCGAAAGTTTCGCAGCGCTATCGACCTCAGCAGCAACAGGTTAGTACCGGTACCGCTCTCATCGGGAGCAATGACGACATCCCCCGGGCACGAAAGCATATCCCAGAAAACATCCGCCGACGCGAATGCCAAATCGATTGGCAGAATCAACATTGCCTCCTCATCGGACATCGTCGGCAACAAGGCCGAGCGGGCATCCTCAAGTGCGACGTTGAGCCCCGCACCCTGGTCGGGAATCCATGCCACCCCGTACCGGTTCGCGATGGTAACGGCATCCAGGTCGGCTGTTACGATCCGAATCCATCTCGGTTCGACGAGCGCAGTAGCCAGTTCCAGCGTTTGAATAAGGAGTCGCTCGCATAATTCGCGACGCGCAAAGGGGGCAAGGCAGCCGGACAAGCGCGACTTGCCTATGTTGAGGTTCTTACAGGGAATTAGGATATGCATGGTGTTACCGCTGCAGAAGGTCGTCGATAAAAGCCAAGCAATCGCGCGCTAGATTGACGCGGTCCTGCGCGCCCCGCATAATGGTTTGTGTCGACAGAACCGCCACGCCCGACGCAGAAACTTCTTCTGCGCTATCCTCATCAACGGCATCGATAACCAATCCCGTGAGAAGGTCGCCGTAGTGCCGACCGATAGCGGCTGCAGATGGGTCGAGCCCGAGTTCCCGCATGATCTTTTCGGCCGGTCCTTTGATCGCTTTGCCGCCGACGATCGGAGATACTGCCACGACAGGCGCTCCAGTGCTCTTGATCCACTCGCGCAAACCCGGGAGAGCCAGAATGGGATCTATACTGAGGTAAGGGTTGGAAGGACAAATGACGATCGCCAACGGATCAAGGCTGTTACCCAAATCTCGGAGCGCTTCGTTGAATTTGGCGGACGCCGCACCGTCGAACGACAGAGCCCTAACCGGAACGTCACATTTGAGCCGAACAAAATAGTCCTGGAAGGAGAGCGCCTGATCCCCGGAATGAACAACGGTGCGCACGCTGTGGTCGCTCATCGGCAACACAACCGAACGGACACCCAAGGCACGACACAAGTGGGCCGTAACGGCTGTCAGGGTTTCACCCCGATTGAGGCACTCCGTCCGGATAGCATGCGTTGCGAGATCGCGGTCGCCGAGGTTGAACCAGGTTTGTCCGCCAAGGCGCGCTACCTGATCCATAAATGCCCAGCTTTCGCCGGCGATGCCCCACCCTGTCACGGAATTGGCGATACCGGCGAGCGTGTACATGACGGTGTCCAGGTCCGGTGAGATATGGAGACCCAAATGCTCGAAATCGTCGCCGGTGTTGACGAGTATGGTCAGGCGCTCACCCAATATCTGCGCCAGACCGGCCGCCAATTTGGCGCCGCCGACTCCGCCGGCAAGCGCGAGGACACGAAGACGCGCCGTCATGCGCTGCACCCTTGATCGGAGCCTGGGCTCACAAATAGAACAAATTCAGAAATGGCTTTGCGCGATTTGGATTTTCCCGGTCGCGCCGGATAGCCGAGCGTGATCAACCCTTGCGGGAGCCAATCTCCTGGAAGCTGGAGCGCATGTCTAACTTCTGAGGGGCAGAACAGCGGCGCGCACATCCAGCACGCCCCGAGGCCTTCGGCGTGGGCAGCCAACAGCAGATTCTGTGTTGCCATCGCCGTGCTCTGCGCGGCCATCAAATGTTCAGCACGGGAGCGTGATTCGTCCGGGTAGGAATCCATTTCCGTCAGGGTCATCGCTACTACGATTATAACGGGAGCATTGGTGATACGATCAATTGAGCGATTAACATCGTGCCGTATGGCATCCTCGTCATCGCCGTCGCGCCGCCGATCGGCAGCCAACCGCGCGCTCATGACCTCCGCGAGGCGTGCCTTGTTGCCAGGATCGGTCACGACGCCATAACGCCACGGTTGCCGATTGTGCGCCGAGGGCGCCGCAGCGACGCTCGTGAAAATTCGATCGAGCACGACGGCCGGCGGCAGGCCCGATTGATAGTAGCGGATAGTTCTCCGCCCACGCAGAAGCGCATGTGCGTTCTGCGCTGGACAATTAGCAAACGGGCTCACGACCTCATTCATCGGAAAAGGTCCAGTTCCTTCGGTCGCAGCAGATCGCGAGCCAGCCCGTTGCGCCGGGCATAGGGTACACCCCGTGCCAGCACGATCGGTGTCCCTTCGTTGGCTTGGCCCATTACCAGCGATGCGGCCGCGGCCAATTCGTCTGCAACGGCGACGTCCGTGCTCTCGAGTGGTCGACCGTGCATATCTGGATGCCCGCGCATATCGAGCAGCGCCGGCATACCGCTCGCGCCAATGGCCGTTCCAGCCGTTCCTAGCCGCCATGGGCGGCCAAAGCTGTCAATAATCAGAACCGCAGCGTCCAGTCCGGTCTTCATCTTCAGCTTCGCTCGTATACGGGCTGCGGAGCCGTCGGGATCAACTGGCAGCAAGAGAACACGGTCACTTCCTTCCACGTTGGAGCGGTCTATCCCGGCATTGGCGAGAATAAATCCGAGCTTGTGGACGACGATCAGGACGCCGGGTCGACAGCGCAACACCTCACTCGACTCTCTCAGGATAAGTTCGACCAGCCGCGGATCCTTCTCGGTCTCACTGGCGAGCCGGAGTGCGTCGGCAGAGGGAACCACACTGTCGAGATCAACTGCGCGTCCCTCGGACTTGGACACAATCTTCTGCGCGAAAATAAGGACGTCGCCGTCGCGCAGCCGATCGTCCGATCTACCCAATCCGGCAAGTGCGATATCTGCCAGATCATCTCCCGTCGCGATAGGCGGGATGTCTCGCAATGGCCGAAGGAGCAAATCGCCTGACGTCATCTTTCCTCCAGCGGGCCGGAGAACGGTAGACCGGTTATGCGAATGCCGGCGTCCGGAATCTTGTAGGTGCGGTTGATCGAGATCAGCAGCGAGGTAAGACTCTCTGCTACCACGGAGTTGGCCAGCGGTCCGGCATCGATACCCCGCAGGCCTGCTGCTTCGGCAAGACGTATGCCGACGGCCCGCGCCTCCTTGTCGTCGCTGGTGACGAACACGTCGCAATCGATGCTGTGCTCGAAGTCTCTCAATTTGTGAGCTGATACGTTCTGGAAGGCTGATACGACGCGCACCCTGTCGCCGAACATTTGCTGCACGGCGACGACACAGGAATCAGATGGCGGCAGTTGCACCCGCGAGACCCGCGGCGGCACCAGCGGGACCGTTACGTCGATGAGGATCTTGCCCGCCAATTGCTCCTGCAAACCTGATAAAGTGGACATCTGGGCCGCGAACGGTACTGTCAATACTGCAATCTCGGCTGCCGCCACCCCTTCCCGGCTCTCCTTTCCGGAAACGCGATCGTCGCCAAGGATGGCATTGAGCTCGCAAGCAATCGCTCTCGCCTTGTTCGCGTCGCGCGAGCCAATCGTCACCTGATGACCCGCGTGCGCCCAACGCAGGGCGAGGCCGCTGCCCTCCGGACCGGTGCCGCCGACGACGCAAATTGAAAACAGTTGGTTGGCCATGCTCTACCTTTACAAAGCGTTCTGCCGCGACGAAGCGGTCAATGGATGAGGAACGGTTGCCGCTTGGATTCAAATGGCGTCTGCACCAATTGCGCGAGCGGCGCCGCGCGGAGGCTTGTATCGCGCCGCTCCTGCGGCACCGGCGTATACAGAGTAGTCCGCTGCTGCGGGAAGCGCCCCAGCGAAGCGATCAGCGTCTCCATCGCCTCTGGTCCGAGTTCCTGTCCGTGCTCGGTACCGGCCGAGCGGGAGATGCTTTCGTTCATCAAGGTTCCGCCGAGATCATTGACTCCAGCGTCCAACAATTTCCCGATGCCTACGGTTCCCAATTTTACCCAGGATGCCTGAATATTGGGGATGACCGGATGCAGCACCAGGCGCGCGACAGCATGCAGCAGCTTCACCTCGCGCCAAGTCGGCCCCTTGCGTGCCTGCCCGCGGGCATAGATAGGCGCTTCCATGTGCACAAACGGCAATGGAACGAACTCGGTGAAACCGGAGGTGCGCTCCTGGAGACTTCGTATTTCCGCGAGATGGCGAGCCCAGTGCAGCGGACGCTCCACGTGACCGAACATGATGGTTGCGGTCGTTCGCAATCCCACCTCATGGGCTGCGCCAACTACCTCCAGCCATTTTCGCGTACTGAGTTTGTCAGGGCAAATAATAGCACGCACTTCGTCGTCAAGGATCTCCGCCGCCGTTCCCGGCAGCGAACCCAGTCCTGCGTCTTGCAACCGCTCAAGAAACGCCTTGACCGATATGCCCAGGGTGTCTGCGCCGTGTGATACTTCCAGCGGCGAAAACGCGTGGACATGCATCCGCGGGACTTCCGTTTTCACCGCCCGCAGCAGGGCGAGATATGTATCGCCGGTATAGTGCGGATTGATGCCGCCCTGCATACACACCTCGGTGGCGCCACGGTCCCAGGCCTCGCGCGCCCGGCGCGCCACTTCTGCGTAAGAGAGGTCATAAGGATTTCCCCGCAACTGCTGGCTCATTTTTCCCTTAGAGAAGGCGCAGAAGCTGCATTTGAACGTGCATACGTTCGTGTAGTTGATATTGCGATTGACGACATAACGAACAACATTGCCGCACTGACGCTGACGCAATCCGTCGGCATTTTCGCAAATGGCATCGAGATCGCCGGCACGAGCGGAAAACATTGTGACGATGTCATCCTCCGGCAGGCCGCTGCCCGACAGGGCACGGCAAATTATCTTTTCGATCGAGTTCGACGAACGCGTGCGTTGAGCGTGTTGCGGAATTGGACGTGCTAAGCCTGGCGCCCAATCGTCGCCACGCTCGAAGCCTGCAGTATCGCTGTGCCGGAGCAACTGCGTACGCAGCCTCGGATGGATCCATTGCTTGGCATCGAGGACGTAAGCAGGATAAGCGGCAAGCCGCTCAACAAGATGAAGACCCGCATCGGCAGTCGCCCGTTCGAGCAGGCGCTGTTCCGGCCAGGGCGCTTCCGGATTAACATGGTCCGGCGTAACCGGCGAAATGCCGCCCCAATCATTGATGCCGGCGTCCAGCAATTCTGCAAACCGATCGAAGCTGAGATTGGGCGGGACTTGAATGTTCATGCTCGGCCCAAAGATGAGACGTGAGGCCGCGGCAGTCCACATCAGTTCGTCAAAACCCGGCTCTTCGGCAAAAGCCATGCGAGAGCGCTTTTTGGCGCGAAAGTTCTGAATGATGATTTCCTGCAAATGCCCATATTGCGCATGCAGATTGCGCAACGCCAGCAACGCCTCAATGCGCTCGCGCCGGGTTTCGCCGATACCTATCAGAATGCCGCTTGTGAACGGAACCCGTAGGCGGCCAGCAGATGCAATCATCGCAAGGCGAAGTTGCGGCGCCTTGTCTGGCGAGCCGAAATGCGGTCCACCGCGCAGGCAGAGCCGCTCCGATAGGCTTTCCAGCATGATCCCCTGCGAGACGCTCACTCCTCGCAACCGGTCGATCTCCTCATCTGTCATGACGCCGGCGTTTACATGCGGCAGCAGGTTGGTTTCGCGCAGGACCAGCTCGCACATGGCCGCGAGATATTCCACCGTAGTCGAATACCCCAATTCATCGAGCGCTTTGCGCGACGCCTCGTAGCGCAGTTCCGGCTTGTCGCCGAGCGTAAACAGCGCCTCGTGGCAACCGCCGCGCTGGCCCGCTTGGGCAATGGCGAGCACATCCTCAGGCGTCAAGTACGGCGGCACGGTCTTGCTCGGCGTCGTGGCAAATGTGCAATAGCCGCAGCTATCGCGGCACAAACGCGTCAGCGGAATGAATACTTTGCTGGAATAGCTAATGATCCGGCCATGCCCTTCCTCACGAAGCGCGCGCGCCTGCGCCATCAGGCGGTCGAGCGGTTGCCACTCGAACTCTCGCAAGAGTGTGTCCGCTTCCTCGCTGGGCTTGACCGGGCCTTGGTCGTCACCTTCGAACACTGTTCGAAATTCACTTCTGAGCTTCATTTGCGCACGCTGCCCTTGGACAATGACGGAGAAAGGAGTTTGCAGCCTTCAGTCACAAGGCTGTTGGGTTGATACGTGGAGCGGCAACTGAAAATTCGTAGCGTTGCCAGTGATAGTGATACATGACGAACTCCAGCGGCCGCCCATCACTTGCATAAGTTACGCGATCCAGGATCAACACTGGATCGTCACTCTTGATGCCTAACGCCTTGGCGTCTTCTTTGTCGGCGCGCGCCGCCCGGATCGTGTGAGTAGCGTCCTTGATGGGGATTCCTGCCCTCTCCCAAATCGTGTAGGTCGTTTCCGTCGAGAAGGCCTCACTTCGCAAGACTTCCGCCTGCTCACGCATATTCAGCGGCAAGAAGATGTGCAGGAGAGCCACTGGATCGTCTTCGTTCAAGTACAGTCGCTTTGCCAGCAGCAGCTTTTCGTTTCCGTTAAGCAAGAGCGCGCGACTGACGACCGCTGGTGGCCGCACGGCCTCGAAGCTGATGACCTTGACTCTCGGCGTGATACCCCTCGACAGCAGAACCTCAGTTATCGTCTGAACGCGCGACAACTCCTGGTTAATCGGATCTCGCACGAAGG
>Ga0209526_10003949_pt1 | contig 10101 bp, 4 predicted proteins | sample JacPinW_OM2H0_M1_FD_188566 | JGI IMG/M metagenome (GOLD analysis project Ga0209526, IMG submission 188566) | Forest soil microbial communities from Algoma, Ontario, Canada - Jack Pine, Ontario site 1_JW_OM2H0_M1 (SPAdes) (version 2) | ecosystem: Environmental > Terrestrial > Soil > Boreal... | reverse complement strand
GCCAAAATCGCATCCAACAATTCCGCTTGCCTCACCGGCTTGGTGAGATAGGCTGCCACGCCCAACTCGCGGCATCGCCGGGCATCGCCACGCTGGCCCGCGGAGCTCAGCATCATGATCGTGGCGGTTTCCCATTCCGGATTGCGCTTGATGCACTCCACGAGGGCGAAGCCATCCATTTCCGGCATTTGCGCGTCCAGAAGAATAAGCGGGAAACTTCTTCCGAGCCCCTGCCCTTCTCTCAACGTGATTATGGCTTTCGCGCCGCTATCCACCGCCAGCGGCTTGGCATGCCAGATGGAAATCATTTTTACGAGAATGTGGCGGTTCGTCTCATTGTCATCCACAATCAGGACGCGCATATCGCGCAAGACCATAGGGTCGCTCGGAATTACTTTCCTCACAGAATCATTTTGCAGCCCAAAACGCGCCGTAAAGTGGAAGCGGCTGCCTTCCCCGAGCTCGCTTTCTACCCAGATCTTCCCCTTCATCAACTCCACCAGGCGAGTAGAGATCGTCAAACCCAGTCCGGTCCCGCCGTAGGTTCGCGTCATCGAACCATCGGCCTGGGTGAAGGCCTCAAAGATGGCGGTTTGCTTTTCTTTTCGAATACCGATACCGGTATCGGCGATGGTGAAATGCAGCTGGACGTCCTCGGGGGTACGGGATTCCACGCTGACGTAAACAATTACTTCGCCCTTTTCGGTGAACTTGATGGCGTTGCCTACCAGGTTAACGATCACTTGCCGCAAGCGCCCGGGGTCACCGACCACTCCATCAGGCACATCCGACTGCAGGTCGTAAGCCAGCTCCAGCCCCTTCTGGTGAGCACGCAGGCTCAGGGTTTTCATGGTGTCGCCGAGGTTATCACCCAGGTGGAATTCGATGGCGTCGATCTCCAGCTTGCCTGCTTCGATTTTCGAAAAATCCAGAATGTCGTTGATCACCGAAAGCAACGAATCGGCCGAAATCTTCGCCATATTCAGATACTCGCGCTGCTCCGTGTCCAATTCCGTGTCCAGCACCAATTCCGTCATGCCCATGATTCCGTTCATAGGGGTCCGAATTTCGTGGCTCATGTTGGCGAGGAATTCACTCTTCGCCCGGCTGGCGGCTTCTGCATTGTCCTTTGCCTGCTGCAAGGCGTCTTCTGTCCTCTTCCGCTCGGAAATATCCTGGTAAATGCGCAGTGAACCAACCACCTCTCCATTCACGACTAGCGGGACGTGATGTAGTTCAACGTCCACCAGAGTGAGGTCTTTTCGCATTCGTCGCGTCAACAACGAGGTGGGTTTGCCGCTGAGGGCCTGCTTTGAATCTCCGTGCGCCTCCTCGAGAGGCTCTCCAGCAACCAACAATCTCTCCATGGGTTTACCCAGGATCTCGAGCTTGGAATATTGAAATAGTTGTTCGAACGCCGGATTGCATAACTGCACGTTTTTTGCGGAGTCCACCACCATGATGGCAAGGGGGCTATTTTCAATCAGCGCATTGAGGTAAGCAGTTCGCTCGCTTACTCTTTTTTCAAGTTCGTCGTGGGTCTTTTGTATGGCGACATCGCGCTGCTGGATGCGGCCGAGCATGCTGTTGAATTGATCAAATAGGACCCCAATCTCGTCGTGGTTTCTCTTGACCGCGCGAATGGAATAATTTTCGTGGGCAGAAACTGTCGATGCGGTTTCCGCGAGTTCCATTATCGGTTCGGAGATCACTCGTTGCAGCCGATAAGACAGGCCAAAAGCAATCATCAAGGAAACGAAAAGTACGGCTAAGTCGACAGCTACGAAGCGCACGGATCTGTCGTGCAAATCGGACAGGTCCGCCTGGAGATACAGCGTGCCGATACTGTCTCCGTTAAGGGCGATGTCGTGGAATAGGATCATGTGATTGGCGTCGCTGGCGCTTCGCAGGACCTTGGTTGGGCAAGAGCTAAGGCTCTCGTTCTCCCGGCTATAGTTTGCGAAGACTTTGAACTCCGAGTCGTAGATGCACGCGCGAAGCACATGTTGTTTCGCCTGCAGGGCACTCAGCACTTCTCGCGCCGAGTCCGCGTCGTGGAAGGCCAGCGTAGCGGTGCTGTTTGATCCGATCATTTGCGCCGTTGTGAGCAAGTCTGCGGTTTTAGCCTGAAGAAACGTGGTGCGGTCATAAATGGTGAACACCGCTGACGCAACAAATAAGGCCATGGCGCAGGAGGCAGTAACAATGGCCTGCAGCTTATGGCGAATCGACATGTTCCGGTATGAGCGCATCTCACGTTCCCTTGGGATAACTCTGATCGTGCACCATCCTGGCCACCGCAAGCAGCTTGGAGCTGACGGTTAACCGGGCCCATTCCGATGTCCAGCCAGATGTACGAAGGCACACCTAGAAATTCGAGGCGGTCCACGAAGTAAGCAGACACATCCCATCCCAGGCTCGGCGTAATGGATAAATGGGAGCGAAGTTGAGCGTTCACATGAGGATCGCCCGCCGTTTGCTGTGCCGTTTCTGTATCCCGACTGAGCGGGAGCGGGCTGATGTGAATATGAACTCGTTCGGAGGCGTAACTCGTGATGCTTCCGTGGTTCTGTGGCGCTCATTCTACTGCCTCTCCGATCGGCTGGACGCCCGTCACGAACACCCCCGCTGACTGATAGCGGGCATTGACGTAGGCGCGCGGCCTTCGGACGGAAACATCCGTCGAATCCAGGCCAATTTTTCGTGAATGCTCCCAGTGGAGGGGTAAAACTGGGGAACTACTCCATGACTGTGACACAGACTCAAAGGGTTATGAGGAATGCGGCCGAAAGTGTTTCCATAACTGCGAATTCGGAGTGCCCGCGCCAGTGAGCGGGAGCGGATTGCTCGTGTACGCAAGCGCAGATTGCCGCGATGAGGACAGCTTTCTTAGGCAAGGACCACCGGAGAGACGTGCCCGCCTCGCCGGAATCGGTCGAGGGGTGTTTGCCGAACACTGTTGGACATCGTAAAGCTTGGTCGTGTCTGGCGCTAGGCCTTTTGCCCTTCCAGATGCCATTTAACCGCCGATTGCATTTTGTCCCGGGCCAGCGCTACTGCGGTCTCGAAACTCGGCGATTGTAATTGCTCTGCCGCATCTCGCAATGTTTTCAGCGGGTTGTCACCTTTGGTGCGCCCGATGGCTGCGCCGATGCTTTCCCGCTCGGCGACGCGAATTTTTTCCTCTGCACTGTCCACGAGATTCTTCAAGTCCAGCAAAGCTGCGTGCGCATCGCGGGTAATTATGAATCCCTCTTGCAGATTGACGCTCATTGTCATGGCTCCTAAACTTGGGGCTTCGGGGGCGTAGAGCATACACCCACAATGGTTACGGGAGAAACAACAGGCTGGCGCAGGGCCTTGTCGCGAAGGAGCGGTCACACCGGAGCATCTCGCGCGGGTACAGCGCCGCCGGGCGTTTCCTACTCGCCTTACGCAGCGATTGCAGGTGACGATGCAGAAGCAGATTATCGCCCGGGTCCTTGCCACACCGGAGCGCGCACGGCTCCCGTGGCCTCTTTGGCGCATGCTTCGTTCGAAATTCTTCAGCCGAATTCGCGGCGAATGATCGGCATCGGTTTCCGTCCTGAGCACGTTAAGACGCCCGATTTGTACAAATGAATCTTCGCTGCGGATACTGGTTCATATCCGCCGATGCCACTGCAGGAATCGCGCGTAATGAACCGTACGGCGCAGCCATGAATTCTAGCTAACATTTTTCCCATGTTACCGACTATCACGGGCTTAGGTGGGCATCCCCGACAACCAGGGAATGAATGACGACAATCGCGTTTATCAATATAAATTAAGTTCGACGCAAAATTCACCTAATAAGCCCACCCTGACTTGCCTTTGGGCACAGCCTAACATGCCTCGCCAAGAGCGGTTCAAATGGCTGGTCATCGACGGAAACGGATCATATCCACGGAAAAGCAAATTGGGATGCTCAAAGGCGCCTCACCAATAGCACACTCTGGTCATCCATTTGTTTTCCGAACTTCCTCGCCTCACCCAGAAGCATTTCGCAAAGAACCTTCAGCGACTCTTCGGAATGCTTCGTCACCTGTTGTTTGACTCTTTCGAGCCCGTACTCTTCCTCGTTCTCATCCAGCCAGCAACCACTTTCCTATTGACACTCTATATGTGAGTAACTATCATTCCTATAGAAATACGATAGGAGACTACGCTTGGGCTCTGAACCCACCACCCTCTTGCAAGGCACTCTGGATCTGCTCATCCTGAAATCACTCGTCGCTGCCGAAATGCACGGCCTGGGAATCTCACGCAGAATCCAGCTCATCACCGGTGGCACTTTCGTTGTTAAGCCAGGCTCCCTTTTTCCCGCCCTCCACCGGATGGAGGAAGAAGGTTGGATTTCCTCTTATTGGGGTGACTCAGAAAACAATCGTCGCGCCAAGTTTTATCGCTTGACCAAACCCGGACGGAAGCAACTCGAAGCCGAGACTAAACGCTGGGGTCGCATTTCTTTGGCGATAGCGCAAGCTTTGCAAGCTTCGTAGCCAACCTAATGATACGAAGACGACTTTTTTGAAAAAAGGTGCGACCAGTTTACGTGACAAGTTCGTGTGACAGACATTAGTGTGAGGTATCAGCATGCCGCTCTTCACGAAAGCACGAAGTTTCCTGCGAAACATCTTTTCCCCGCATCGCGGCGAAGCGGATCTCGACCGCGAAGTTCAATCCTACCTCCGACTGCTCACCGACGAAAACATTCGCGCCGGCATGCCTCCAACAGAAGCGCAATGCGCTGCCCGTATCGAATTAGGCGGCACCGAACAAGTCAAAGAGCAAGTCCGCGAACAACAAATCGGCAATTGGCTCCGCTCCGTTCTCTCCGATTTCCGCTTCGGTTTCCGTCAACTCCGCAAGAACCCCGGCTTCACCGCCGTTGCCGTCCTCACTCTCGCGCTCGGCATCGCTGTGAACGCCACCATGTTCAGTCTCGTTAGCGCCTTTATGCTCCGGCATCCGCCGGGTCGCAATCCCAAGCGCGTCGCAGTAGTCACTTCCATCAATCCAGGGAACGGTTTCCTTCCTGACGCGAATCCTGTCTCCATTCCCAATTTCCTCGCATGGCGCGAAGCGAACCAGGTCTTCGCAGACACCGCCGCCGCGGATCAATATCGCTCTGTGAACTTCACTCCCGTGAGCCAGTCCACCGCTGGCCAGCCGCAAGCAATCCGCTCTGCCGCTGTTTCTCCAAATTATTTCAGCGTGCTCGGTGTTTCCCCCGAGCTCGGCCGTACTTTTAACGACGAAGAAATTCAACCCGGCCGCAACCGGGTTGTGATCCTCAGCCACGAACTTTGGGAGCGCCAGTTCGCATCTGACGCTTCGCTGATCGGCCGCGCCATCCGCCTTAATCGCGAAAATTACACCGTCATCGGCGTCATGCCTTCGAGATTCCATCTGACCGGATTTACCCCGCAGTTGTGGACACCCCTCGAAGTGACCGCAGCCAATCAAACCGCGAACGCCCGCAAAGATCGTTCTTTGCTTCTGTTCGCTCGACTCAAACCCGGCGTAACCATCGAACAAGCTCGCGCGGAATTCTCCGCGCTCGCGCGCCGCGCCGAACAGGATTTTCCAGAAATTGAAAAAGGCTGGGGAGCCGCGGTCCGTACGTTCCCCGATTTCCTTCTTTATAATTTCGGAATTCGCAACGGTTTGGCCGTCGTGATGACCACCGTCGCTTTTGTTCTGTTGATTGCCTGCGCTAATGTAGCCGGGCTGCTTTTAGCGCGCGCCGCCGGACGCCGCAAGGAACTGGCCATCCGCCTCGCGCTCGGCGCCGGCGGTCTGCGCATCATCCGCCAATTGCTCACCGAAAATCTGTTGATTGCCTTCCTCGGCGGCGCTCTCGGCCTGCTGCTCGCCTATTGGGGAATTGCTTTCGTTCGCGCAAATATGAATTTCAACGAAGCCATGAGCGCGGTGCCATTAAGCCTCGACTCGAACGTTCTACTCTTCGCGCTCGCTGCCTCCACACTTTGCGCGCTCCTCTGCGGCCTCGCGCCTGCCCTGAATGCTTCGCGAACCGACGTCAACAACAATCTCAAAGAAGAAGGCCGCAGCTCCTCCTCCAGCCACTCGCACAGTCGCCTCCGCACCACGATGGTCACCTGCCAAATCGCCGTAGCTTTGTTTCTTCTGGTCGGAACCGGCCTGCTCTTCCGCGGAATCTTCATGATTGAGCACCAGAATCTCGGTTTCCGTGCGGATCATCTTCTTACCGCCAACGTTGTCCTCGATGACGCTCGGTATAAGGACGCCAGTCAGCAAAGTCTTTTCGTCCGCAGTCTTATTCCGCAACTCGCGCAGCTTCCGGGCGTGGAAGCCGCCTCCGCTACCTCCGACTTGCCAGCAGCCGGGCCCGGCACCGTCACTTTTCGCGTCCAGGGCCAACCTGAAGTACCTGCCAACCAGCAACTCAGTGCCAGCGACAATGTCGTAACCACCGATTTCTTTCGTACTGCCGGAATCCCGTTGTTGCGTGGCCGCGCATTCACCGAACAGGACACTCCACTAGCCCCGCGGGTGATCGTCGTGAATCAGGAATTCGTGAATCGTCATTTTCACGATCAGAATCCGCTCGGCAAACAAATTCAATTAAACGTTAGCGGCACTGCATCCCAGTGGAGTGAGATCGTCGGAGTTGTCGGTAACGTTAAAACTTATTCCGAAGGCATCATCGATGATCCGCAAGTTTATGAGCCATTTCTGCAACGGCCCATCTCTTCCTTTTCGCTAATGCTCAGGACAGGTTCCGATCCCTCTGCTTTGGCTTCGCCGCTTCGCACCGCCGTTGCTCAGCTCGATGCCGAACTTCCGCTCGCCAACGTGATGAGTATGTCCGCGCTGATCGATCGGCAAAAAGGTGGAAACCCATTCTTTGTCCGGTTGCTCGCCAGCTTCGCATTTCTCGCTCTCATCCTCGCCGGCATCGGAGTCTATGGTCTCATTGCCTACTCCGTGGGACAGCGCACGCACGAAATCGCCATCCGCATGGCGCTCGGAGCCAAAAGACCTGACGTGCTGCGCATGATTCTCCGCGACGGCATGAAAATGACCGCCATCGGCGCGGCTGTCGGTCTAGCCCTGGCGCTTCCATTACCAAGAGTTTTCGACGCCATCTTTTACGGCCTCCACCTACGCGAGCCCCGTCTGTATTTCTTAGTGCCCATGACCATCCTCGTCGTAGCTCTGCTGGCCACCTACATCCCCGCGCGCCGCGCCTCCCGCGTGGATCCCATGTCCGCCCTGCACCAGGATTGACGCCGTCCATGTCGTTGCTTTTTCTCATGGGTTTGAGCAAATCGTGGGGAATAGCCATGCAGCTCCATGGGGGCAGGTGCGTCCGTCTCGAATGCGCGGATGGCGATATGGGTACAATGAACTTCGGCACACTTTGATACAATCTCGGGCGTCAAGGAAAAAACGAGGGTCGGAGTAGGAGCAAAGTTGGAAAGTGCTTTAGAATGAATAGTGCACTTCATGTCGGGGCGTAGCGCAGCCTGGTAGCGCGCCTGCCTTGGGCGCAGGAGGTCCCGAGTTCGAATCTCGGCGCCCCGACCAATCTATTTTGTTTGTTCTCCATTACTTGGAGAGCCAGATATTTTTGTTACAGCTCTTGTGGATTTCTCGCAGGCAGGAGGTCGGTTTTTGCAAATCATTCAATCTCCATAACTTCGTTGCATTGTGCGCAGGCAAGAACTCAAAAAGGCAGGAGTGCCATTAAGAAACTATTGAATTCACTCAGCTTAAAAGGATGTGATCGGGTGGGTGAGGGGAAAACTGGGGGGACCTTTTGCACTTCTCGTACATCATTCTGGTCAAAGACAAATCGACGGTTACGCGTTACGAAGTTCAGTCTGCTCCGCCGTTCTCGCCACTGCTGTCTTGCCCGCTTGGTGTGAGAGAATTTCAACCCTTCGGTTAACTGCCAGCAGTGTGTTTTAATCACGATTCGCCGGAGCTAGCTAGACCGAGGAACGTTAACGAATTGCAGGCACTATCCAGCGAGTCACTTCCTCAGTTTTTATTCGCACAACACTCCCTTTTTGCCGCGATTTCTCCACAGCTGATACTACGTTTTCATCAAGACTATCAATCGTGGGCGATACCTCCAGCGCGGAGCCGACTTCGCCGAGCGGTTCGTCAGTTTCCCGTGCCGTTTTGGGATCACTTCGGTATAGCCGACCAACTGAGAACCACTCCGTTCACTCCTTACCGAGAACGCGCATCCGGTAAAGCGCTAGCGTTGCGCGTTATCGGTACTAACCCGACAGGCGAGCTGATAACTTCCGGGTTGCCCGTGACCGGGATCGCAACCGGTCCGCAGTCACTTCCCAGAAGCGGACTCTCGGGAATCAGCGAGATTTGACTTGATTTCGTAACAATGTCGGCTCCTCGGCCCGAGTAGAGTTTGGTTTGTCAATGACCAAAGGTTCGGGAGAAAGGACCCGAATATGATGATTATAGGCGTGGATTATCACCCGATCAGTACGTTGCGTTGGTAGATTGAGAGACTGGTGAGAGCGTCGAACGACGATGACCCATAGTGATGGAGAAGCAGAGAAGTTTTATCGAGATCTCAGCTCTCGAGGAGTCCGCGTGCGAGTGGGAATGGAAGCCACTGGATATGCGCGTTGGTTCGAACGTTTATTGGCAGAGCTGGGTATCGAGGTGTGATCGGCGATGCGGCGAAGATCCAGGCCCAGCGCGTCCGCAAGTAGAAAACCGACCGCCAGGACGCTCGGTGAATTTGAAGTTGAGCCCACAGGGTGCGATTTGTCGGCCGAGTACGAATGCGAATACGGTGTTTTGGTTGACATTTCAATCTTGAGGAACATAATCGGTGCGTCGGCAGCGGGATGATTTAAGACCTGACTTCTTCATGCCTTCGGGTGGCGCTGTGGAATGCTGCCAGCCTGCACAAGCCGCCACGTTCGAAACGGAAATTTTCCGGTAAAAGAGAATTCGCCCGCATGCCTGTCGCGATACCGTGTGCCGCGTCTGAAATTCTCAACGAATATGCTGTCCCGATCTTTGCTGACATCGGCAGCCCTGATCTTATCGATCGTCGGTGGCCTTTCGTCCCGGGCCTTCGGCCAAGCTGTGTACGGCAACATCGTAGGAACGATAACTGACTCGTCCGGCGCCGCAGTGCCTAAGGTCAAAGTGGTAGTGACGTCGCTAGAACGGGGAACTATAGCGGAGGCGACCACCAACCAGACTGGCAACTACGAATTCGCCCATCTCCTTTCCGGGCAATACAGTATTACCGCCCACGCTGCCGGCTTCAGGACCTCTGAAATAACCGGAGTTCCAGTCCATGTTGACCAAGCCGCACGGGTCGATGTGCAATTGCAGATTGGGAAAGTTACTGAGATCGTTAGGGTGTCGGCCCAGGGTGTTCCCTTGTTGAAGACCGAGCGCTCCGATGTGTCTCTGACTCTTGACGAGCGCTACATTAAGGATTTGCCCACTCTGAACCGCAACTTTACTAGCTTCGAACTACTGACTGCTGGCGCATCGCCTTTTTCCAGCTGGCAGCATGCTTTAAGCGAAAATCCACAAGGTGGTCTCCAGATCGATATAAACGGGCAAGCCTGGGGGATGACCGCATTCCAGTTAGACGGTGTCGATAACCGCGATCCGCTTCTCGGCATTATCGTGATCAATCCCACGCTGGACTCGATCACCGAGGCAAAAATTACCACTCAGAATTACGATGCCGAGTTTGGGCAGGCTTTAGCAGGAGTCGTAACAGCGCAAACAAAGTCAGGAACTAACGATCTGCACGGAGGTCTTTTCGAATTTCGCCGCTCCAGTTGGCATCAGGCTAGGGATCCGTTTTCGCAGCCTCCCGATGAGCCTCTCCCGCCAACACTATGGGATCAATTTGGCGCATCTCTGGGTGGTCCAGTTCTCAAAAATAAAATTTTCTTTTTTGGCGACTATCAGGGAACAAGGCGATCTGTTGGCGTCTCAAAACGCGTTAATGTGCCAACCGCGCTGGTGCGCTCGAGCTGTCTTGATCCGGCAATTTCAATATGTGACTTGAGTGATTATCCTGAG
>Ga0209526_10003948_pt1 | contig 10102 bp, 11 predicted proteins | sample JacPinW_OM2H0_M1_FD_188566 | JGI IMG/M metagenome (GOLD analysis project Ga0209526, IMG submission 188566) | Forest soil microbial communities from Algoma, Ontario, Canada - Jack Pine, Ontario site 1_JW_OM2H0_M1 (SPAdes) (version 2) | ecosystem: Environmental > Terrestrial > Soil > Boreal... | reverse complement strand
CTGCGAGCCGCTCTCGGCTCAGACGAGGGCATGTTGCTCGATGCTGACCACCGCTCATAGAGCATTTCGATCGGCCCTGCCGAACCCTGGCCACCCCGCACGTGACCGAGCACCCGACCAGAGAGGGCAAGGTTTACTGCGCGGTCGTGCTGGACGCCTGGTCACGGCGCGTAATCGGTTGGTCGATCGAAAGTTCTCCGACTACCGCCCTCGTCACCAACGCCCTTGGCATGGCCATCGACCAGCGCCGACCCAGTGAGAGCAATCACCCAATTCACGTCTGAGCATTCACCAGGCGAGCCATGGACTCCGGTCTCCTTCCCTCAATGGGGTCGGTCGGAGATTGTTTCGACAACGCGCTCATGGAGGCGTTCTGGAGCCGGATGCAGGTCGAGCTACTCGACCGACAGCGATGGAGCACTCGTGTCGAGCTGGCCAACGCGATCTTCGAGTACCTCGAAATCTTCCACAACCGCCAGCGTCGCCACTCGTCGCTAGGTATGGTCACACCTGTCGAGTTCGAGGCTCGTCGTAAGCCCACGACGGCAGCATGATTCCAAGAACCCGGCTCCACCGAAGTCAGGACACCCCTGGGTCTCCAAGAAACTCAGGGTGATTCACGTTCTTCAGACTGCATGTAGTTTCGATGTCATTGAAAGTCCTGCGTCAACACGGCTGGTCGTTGTTCTAGCCCACGCCGTACCAGGGAACCTCACAACAGGCGCGCCGTGCTACGAACGGTCTCAGCCTGGCGGTCGGTTCGGTTCTCGGCCACGATCCAGAACACGCTGATGGCGAAGACAGCCGCCATGCTCAGCGGCACAGCGATGTAGGCCTTCGACACGAAGCCGATGCCGAACACGAGCGCGGACAAGCCAGTTCCGAGCGTCACGAACCAGTACGCGCGACTCCTGTAGATCCACGCGTAAGGGAGGAAGTGGCCGCCTCCGAGCAATCCAACCGCGAGCGGAAGATACTGCGGCACGAATTGATAGATGACGATGAAGACTGGAATAAAGAAGCCCTGAACCCCGCTGACAAGCCCACCCAGGGTGCCGAGTGGGCTGTCCGTCGTAATGAGTCGTACACCGAGAAAGCGTCCGAGAACGACACCGGAGGGGAAGATGACCATCATTCCAAAGAGCCAGGCCAGGCCGAGAGCGCGCCTTGGAAGGACCTGCGAGAGCGCGGCAATCAGCACAAAGAATCCGGCCGCCGATATCAGGATGGGATAGCCGCGCTTGGCCGACCCAATGATCTCCGCCTGGAGCTCGGCCAGGGTCTTCGTCGACGAAGCCGCGTCTGCGGTTCGATCCTTCCTGCCCGTGCCGACGACTGCTTTACTCACTCCTCGTTGGCTCCTGACTACTCATGACTAGAGGTCGCTCCGGGGCGGGATAGGCGGCCGGCCAGCGGGTCCGAAAGCCAGCTGGCGGTTACGAGACACGCGTAGCAACCACAACACGGTGCTATCGAACGATATACCGGCGTTGGTTACTGACCCACCTTATCTCCTTCCCGAGATCATCGATCAGTCGCAGACACGCCTCCAGCCGACCCTAGAGGTAATCCTGGTGGGGCTGGTCGTACACGCAGTAGCGCTGATCAGTCTCACCTGGATTGGGCGCTCCCACCTCAGGTCGGACTCCGAAATGGCCCCAAGCCTTGGCGTGGCTGTTCGAGGCGTCGAAGCGCCATGGGATTTCTGCCTGGACCGCCCTGGCCACCTCGCTTGGCTTGTGAAGCCCCTGATTCGCGATTGGCACCAGTTTTGTATTCAAAATCGTGGTCGGAGGGACGGGACACTATTTGAACCGGTCGGTCGGGTTAGAGACGAGCGTCCTGAGGCTGCTGCAGGCCGCCTCGGCACGAGTTGATGCTTGACTTCGCGGCCGACGCCAGCCGGATCATCGCCGGCTGCCTACTGACGCCGCCCTACTCGGCGACCACCGGGCAGGACGCCATCAGGGGCTTCGAGCGTGGTCGACGCCGCCAACCTGGCGAGGCCCTGGCCTTGGCCAGGAACCGGCCCCTCGCTCCGGCCTCGCAGCACAATGTCGTCGGTGACAAGCAAACCCGCCCCAGAGCCCCATCTGCGCGATTTGGTGCGCCTGCGCCGAATTCGCGATCGGATCGACCGAGTACGCGCATCCGCTCGAGGTCGAGGTGTTCACCCACGACGCGCACACTTGGGCGGACACCTCAGTTCAGGGGCCCGCCCCTAGCATTGGGCCCGTCCAATGGGACGTTCTACACACTGGAGGACCTGTCATGAGCGACAAGAAGGAGTCGGCCCGGAGCACCAGCGCCAAGGCGTCCAATCTACTGTCGGACGAAGAACGAGCCGCGATGAAGGAGACCCTCAAGGAGCGAAGGCGCGCGCTCTCAGGAGCGGCGGACGGGGAAAGCGACGTGCTCGCGAAGATCGCCGAGATGCCGGAACCGGATCGCGGAATCGCAACACGGCTCCATGCCATCATCAAAGCCAGCGCGCCGACCCTCTCACCGAAAACCTGGTACGGGATGCCCGCCTACGCCAAGGAAGGCAAGGTGGTCTGCTTCTTCCAGAGCGGGCAGAAGTTCAAGTCGAGATACGCGACGCTGGGTTTCCAAGACGCTGCAAACCTCGACGACGGTGACCTCTGGCCAACCTCCTTTGCGGTGAAGAGTCTCACCGCCGCTGTCGTGGAGAAGATAGCCAAGCTTGTCGAGAAAGCGGCGAGCTGATGAGGGAGCGGCGCTCGTGCCGAGATTCGCTGGCTTAGCGCCGAGTACCGATGAATAGCATGGCCGGGCGGGAGCCGATGTGATCCTCCTGACTCTCTGTTCGGCCGGTAACCGACAGCCTGGTGAGCCTGCGGATCTGGTGGAGCAGTAGGGTGGTCGATGCCGGTCCTTGTCGATCCGATGATCGGCCGCCGGTGGAGTCCTGCCCAGTTTCGGAATCCGCGTGGATACGGGCCGCAGCCGAGCACGCCATGTTGTACAAAGCGTCAGCCGGGTTTCGAGCTAGGACCGCGTCGAATGCGTCTGCTGGTGATCCGCTGCCGGTTTCGTTACCGCAGCCGCACCTTCGATGTATTCAGCTGGACAGCTTTCAGAATGATCGCGTTCAACGCAGCCTCGTCGACGTTGTCATCCTCGCGGAAGTCGATCGCGCGAACTGAGTTGCTGTCCAATCTCGCATTGAAGAGCTTCTTCGAATCCGGTATCGAGGCACCTTTCGGAAAGGTCAGCCGCACCGCGTTCTTGAGCGCCTCACCGATACAGACGATGCCGTCGTGGGACCAGACGGGAACCCCCGTCGGGTTGCTCGGCTTCTTCCACTTCATGTCTTCGACCATGCCTGGGTCGATCGTCTTGATCAAGGCACGCAGCTGAGCCAGTTTCGCGCCCCGCCAGTCACACAAGGCGTTGATCTTGGCATCCACCAGCCGACCGGCGTCCTCATTGGCATTCATTGGCGGTTCAAATCCCCTCGCCTGCTCGATTCTACGGAGTCGCTGAGGTCAAGATGTTGGGTTCCGCACCGCAGTCGGGCCCGTATGTAGTGGTCCGGAGTCGACTCGAGGTGGCCGGGGCCCGGGATTTGAACCCGGGCCTCACGGTCCCGAACGGGCGCGGTGACGTGTCCTTCAGTATCCCCGCGGGTCCTCCAGTGTCCTCCTGTACTTGATTGGCGCCTTAGTCGTGACCTTGCGTGTCCTCCCGTACCCTCCTGGTTCCGGGATTGCGTGACACGGCTGTGACCTCCGCGGTGGTCAGTGCCATCGCTAAAGGCGCTCCGGAAGGTGCGTTAGGTGTGGCGGCAGGGTGCCATCGAGTCCAGCGGAGGAGAAGCAACTATGTACTACGGCACGGTGGCTAGGTATCGAGTCAAGCCAGGACACGAGGAGCAGTTCCTGGAGGAAATGAAAGCGTTCGAGGAATCCCTACCACACGGCTGGATTTACACCACGTCGTTTCGGAGTGTGACCGATCCCAACGACATCTGGATGAGCGTGGTCTTCGAGAGCGAGGAGTTGTACAAGAAAAATGCGGACAGTCCAGACATGGATCGGCAATACCGAGCGATGCTTCAACACATAAGGGGAGAGCCGGAGTGGCACGACGGCCACGTGATTCACGAAGCGACGAAGAAGAGCTAGCTATAGTCCCCAAGGAGCCCAGTATCTAAGGCGAATTCGACACGCCTGCTCACGCGGTGATGCACTCCTGCGGCGTGCCGGCCGGTGCGTCCGCCGGCTCTGGTCGGATCAGCTCTAGGGCGATCTTTCCCCTCGCATGGCCCTCGTTGAAGTAGGCGAACGCGTCGGCGAGCTGGTCGAGCGTGTAGCGCCGGTCGATGACGGGCGTCACCTTTCTCGCCGCCATGAGCTCCGCGATGACCTCCATGTGCCTCTGGGTCAGCTTGGCGATGAAGAACACGGCCTTCTGACTGCCGCGCATCGAACGCAGGCGCGTGCCGATGATGTGGCCGAAGGCCTTCATCTCACTGGTGTGCTGGACCGCGGCCGCACCGAGTATCACGAGGACGGCGCTCGGTTTGAGCACACGCCGGCACTCCGACAAGGAGCGGCTGCCGGCGATGTCGATGAGCACGTCGTAGCGGTCTGCGCTCCGCGTGAAGTCCTCATGTGTGTAGTCGATCACGCGTTGCGCGCCGAGTGCCCGGACGGCGTCTACGTTGCGCGGGCTGCATACGGCCGTGGCCTCGGCACCGAGCGCCCTCGCGATCTGGACCGCAAACGTCCCCACGCCCCCCGAAGCGCCGTTGATCAACACCTTCTGGCCCGGCTTGACCTGGCCGTGGTCCCTGATCGCCTGCAGTGCGGTCATCGCCGCGACCGCCACGCAGCCCGCCTGGTCGAAAGACACGTTGGATGGTTTGAGTGCCAGCGCCTTGGACTCCGAGAGGCATACGTACTCGGCGAAGGACCCGTGCTCGCCCCCGAAAACCTCATCGCCGGGTCGGAACCGTGTGACGTCCTTGCCCACCGACTGGACGGTGCCTGCGAAGTCGGTGCCGAGCAATTCGCGCTTTGGCTTGAGCGCCAGCTTTCGCATCACGCGCCCCGCGCCCGAGAGGGGAAAGAGGTCCACCGGGTTCACCGACGACGCGTGCACGCGGACTAGCACGCCGTCGTCGGGCACCACGGGCTGCTCGATCTCCTCGAACTTCGTCAGACCGCGCTTCTCGCAGACGATCGCTTTCATCGAAGTCACCTCAGGCTGAACGGTGGGTACTGGTCGGTCACCAGAGTGAAGGCGTAGGCGGTCACCCGGTTGTTCCAGCGCAGCACGCCGACGACGTAGCCGAAGAGGCCCTTTGGGTACGTGCCGGTGAAGAGGATGGCGAACCAGGCGGCGATGATCGCAAACACGGCGCCGATCCACAGGAAGAACAGCACGACGTAATGCGGGATGGCGAGCAGCCACTTGACCAGGGGCAGCCAGCGATTGAGCTGCTTCGCGTCGGGGTACGCGAAGTCGAGGTGCACGGACTGCTCCTCGTCGGTCGAAGGGTAGCGGTCGTCGAGCAGGGCCATGTACGCGGTGACGCGGTTGGAGAAGCGGAGCAGGTTGAGGTTCCAGTCGAACCACCACCGTGGGTACTTCTGGCGGAACACGAGCATAAGCACGAGGGGCACGAACACGGCTGCGCCGCCGATCACCAGCGCCCTCTGGCTGTGGCCATCCTGAAATGTCTGACTAGACAGCATGGTGAGCAAAACGACGATGGGGATAGCGACGAGCAACCGGAAGGCCGTCGTCAGCCGGCTGAGCGGGCGAGTGGGAAAGTCGACGTCGAACTGGACCGGGTAACTGCTGACCACTTGGTTCACCCCTCCTGGATGAGATCGGTTGATTCGAGGCTGACCACCTCGTGACCGTGCAACGCCTCGAGAAACGGCTGGAAGGTGCCGTAGACGACGCAGCGGAGGACCCGGCCGTGGGTCTCGACCCTGCTGACTCCGGACGCCCGCGCGATCTGCTGCGCGGGCGGCGCGCCCACGAAGCTGACCTCCACCTTTCTCAACTGAGGTACTTCGGTCATGCCAGCCACGCTACGCAGAGGCCGGGCCTCAGGAATCGGTGGAATCACCGATTCTCTGCCTGGGTAGTAACTTGCCGTCTCACAATGGCGAAGGCCGCGCGCCGTGTCGGCAACCTGCCCGCCGAAGCGACCAGCTTCATCGGCCGCCGGCGCGAGCTGGCCGAGCTCCGCAAGAAGTTGGCGTCGGCGAGGGTGGTGAGCCTGGTGGGACCGGGAGGCGTGGGCAAGACCCGCCTCGCTATCCGCGCCGCGACCGACCTGTCACGCGGGTTCCCGAACGGCGCTTGGCTCGTCGAGCTGGCCGAGCTGCAGGACGCGGCACTGGTGGGCAACGCGGTGATGGCGGCGCTGGACCTGCGCGACCAGGCCGCGACCGAGCCGTCCGCCCTGCTGCGCGCCTACCTCGTGGATAAGGAGCTGCTGCTGCTGCTCGACAATTGCGAACACCTCCTGGAGGCGGTGGGCGAGCTCGTCGACCAGGTGATCAAGGCCGCGCCTGGCGTGCGGGTGATCGCGACGAGCCGCGAGCCGCTGCACGTGGCGGGGGAGCACGTCCTTCCCGTCCCCCCTCTGGAGCTGCCCTCGGCGGGCGACGGCAAGCTGGCGCAAAACGAGGCGGTCATGCTCTTTGTCGAGCGGGCGGCCGCGGCGACTGGGACGTTTGAATTGACCCTCTCGAACCAGGCGGCTGTCGTCGACGTGTGCCGGCGGCTGGACGGCCTGCCGCTGGCGATCGAGCTGGCGGCGGTGCGAACCAGGGCCCTCTCGGTGGAGCAGATCCTCGACCGCCTCAGCGACAGGTTCAGCCTCCTGGTCCGCGGAGGCCACGCCGCCCTGCCCCGGCATCAGACGCTGCAGACCACCATCGAGTGGAGCCACGACCTTCTCTCGACGGCGGAACGCACCCTGCTGCGCAGGCTCTGCGTGTTCGCGGGGCGGTTCATGCTGGAGGACGTCGAAGGCGTCTGCGCTTCCAACGAGCTGCCCGCCGCGGCGGTGATGGATTCGCTCTCGTCGCTCGTTGACAGGTCGCTCGTGATCAAAGAGGACGTGCGCGGCAAGGCCTGCTACCGGCTGCACGAGACGATGCGCGAGTACGCCGTCCTCAAACTGCGCGAGGCCAGCGAGGACGAAACGCTAGGGGAACGCTGCACCGAGTACTACGTGCTCAGGTGCGCCGCGACGGGGCCGGCGGGCCGGTACCGGCTGGCCGAGTGGCTCGGGTGGATGGAGCTCGAGATCGACAACGTCCGCGCCATCCTGCGGCACTGCCTGACGCGCGGAGACCATGCGCGCGGCGTCGACCTCGTCGCATCGCTCGGCTGGTTCTGGATCACGCGCGCGACCACTGAGGGCGTGCGGTGGCTGGAGGAGATCCTCACGCCGGGTCGCGGCAATGCGGAGGGGCTGGGCTGGGCGTACTTCCTGCGCGGGTTCCTGGCCGTCCTGCAGAACGATCCCTCATCCGCGCGACCGTGGCTGACGCGTGCGGCCGCCGCCGCCACCGAGTTGGGCGATCTGCCGCTCCTGGCGCAGGCGCAGGCCATGGGGTCCATCGCGGCGATGTCGGCCGGCGACCGGGCCCCCGCCGACGCGCTGTACGAGGAGGCGCTGACCGCGATGGCGGGGGCCGGCGACCTTGCCTCCAAGACGGCGGTCCTCCAGACGCGGGCTTTGAATGGAATGTTCGCCGGCGAGCTTGGCGCGGTCCGGGAGGCGACCTCGGAGGGCGTGCGGCTGAGCCGGGAGGCGGGCGACGAGTACGTGCTCGAGATCATGCTGATGGAGCTGGCCTTCACATTCTTGATCTCGGGCGACACCGACGGCTCCAGGCCCCTGTACACCGAAGCGTTGCAGATCGCGAGGCGGATCGACGACCGGCTCGTCCAGTCTTATCTCATGGCCGCATTCGGCTACTACGCGGCGCTGGCGCACCACGGGCGGCTCGCCGCACAGCTACTGGGGGCCGCAGAGGCGACGCGGCTCGGAGCGGGCGCTGGGATCATCGCGCCCCTGGCTCCGCTACTCGATCAGACGGAGGCGGCGGCGGTGGCCGTGCTCGGGCGGTCGAAGTTCGACGCGGAGTTCGGGGCCGGGAAGCGGATGCACCGGGAGGCGGCGATCGCGCTGGCGCTGGGCGAGTCAGCCCAGGCTCCGGCCGTGTCCATCGATAGCCATGGTTTACTCGGTAGGCGCGAAGCCGACGTGGCGCGGCTAATCGCTGATGGCCTGAGCAACAAGCAAATCGGGACGCGCCTATTCATCTCCGAGCGCACCGTGGACAGCCACGTGCGCAGCATCTTGAACAAGCTCGGGTTCAACTCACGCGCCCAGATCGCCGGCTGGGTCGCAACGTCGAGCGAGCGGTGAGGTTTGACGTCGGTAGCCGAACTGGCTGGCTGACGGGCACTGCGTCTCGAGCCAGCAGCTCACCTGTCAGTCCTTCGAAAGAAGGGACTTGACATTGCCTTCCATATCAGTGTCCCGTCCCCCCGACCAGTTCTTGAATACGATCCCAGGTCGATCAGGCCGCAAGAGCTCTGCCCGCCTGCGATTGCCATCGGTCGCTGTTAACGCCGAACACGATCAGCCACAGGAGTAGAGGCAATTCGGCCAAGCCCGAGACGACTCCGATGACCGGAAACAGGTACGTTGCAAGTGGCGGCGAAAGGTAGAGCATCCAACCCACACCGTCGAGCACCAACAGAACGCCGAGGATTCGAGGCATGAACGTCGACCTGAATATGAGGTATCCGGTCAGCACGCACCAGAATCCGAAGAAGATCAGGTAAACGTCGAACGACAGGTGGCTGAGGTTCATGAAGAAGAGCGCCAGGTCCTGCTGCTGAGCAATATTGAACGCATCGAGTGACGGCCCGGCCTGCAGTATGAGCAGCGGCGCCAGGTATAGAATCGCGGCTCCGGCCTGGATCGCACATCCGACGAGAATCGCAAACGCAGCCAGCGTGGAGATGGTCCTATTGACTGGCTTGAACAACTGGTACATGAGCAGGGCCCACACTACGTGGAAGCCGACCGCCAGCAGCGGAACGGCGAAGCCCAGCCGGTACATCGCCTCGTGGGTCAGGATGTTGCGGGCGGTCGCGGCCGCGTTGCCGTCGACGACCACCATTCCCGCGACGATCGTCTGACCGAATGCCGCCGGCAGACCCTCGAGCGCCTCGAACACTCCCGCGAGCCTCGCCCTGGCCCTGGGTGAAAGTCCGCTGATCGAGTCCATCATTTGACCTCCGTGGATTTGAAGCTGGTGACCTCGTAGCCGCGCAGCGCCTCGAGGAACGGTTGAAAGCTGCCCGTGACGGTGCAAGGGCCGCCTACGGCCAGGTGCTGGCACTGCAGTACAGCCAACCTGGTTGAATGTCCCACCACCAGGACAAGTGATAAGGGCGGTGGAGTGATGGAGGGGCGTCACAGGGAAGCCACTCATTGGCTCCTGCTCATTACTGAACCACGTCTCGCACTGCTCGGCGGGTACCGACACTTGTGCGCGGCTGTGACTTCCGTGACGGCAGCAGTCGGCACTTTCAGCAACACACAACCGAAAGGAGGGACCGGCATGCATCGACGATGCTTGTCTGCTTTGGTCAAGCAGCGAGAGTGAAAGAGCCGGGCATCGTGTAAGGCGTTGGGCGATGCGAGCAGAAGAGCTGCTGGGTGTGATCCTGCCGAAAGACCGCGACCCTCGTTTCGTGACGATTCGCCGCGGTGGGACCCTCACCGATTCGGATCACCGGCTCCTCGCCCTGTGGGCGGCGGCATCGTGCGCGGAGCACGTCCTCGACCAGTTCGAGTCGGCTCGGCCTGAGGACCCGCGACCGCGCCAGGCGATTGCGCGTGCCCGCGCCTGGGTGCGTGGCGAGATCACGATGTCCCAGGCTCGCGCGGCGGGCGGCCACGCAAGGGCCGCCGCCAGAGACCTGAGTGGGGCAGCACGCCATGCCGCGTACGCTGCCGGCCAGGCGGCAGTCGTCGCACACGTCGCCGCGCACGAGCTCGGCGCGGCCGCCTATGCGATCAAGGCCG
>Ga0209526_10003947_pt1 | contig 10105 bp, 14 predicted proteins | sample JacPinW_OM2H0_M1_FD_188566 | JGI IMG/M metagenome (GOLD analysis project Ga0209526, IMG submission 188566) | Forest soil microbial communities from Algoma, Ontario, Canada - Jack Pine, Ontario site 1_JW_OM2H0_M1 (SPAdes) (version 2) | ecosystem: Environmental > Terrestrial > Soil > Boreal... | reverse complement strand
GGTTGCTCGGCTCGTCCAGCAGCATGGCATCGGGGCGCATCAGGAGAATACGCGCCAGCGCCACGCGCATCTTCCAGCCGCCGGACAGCGCGCCGACGTCGCCGTCCATCATCTCCTGGCTGAAGCTCAGGCCAGCGAGGACTTCGCGGGCCCGCGTCTCCAGGGCGTAGCCGTCGAGCTCCTCGAAGCGCGCCTGGACCTCGCCGTAGCGGGCAATGATCTCCTCCATGTCGTCGGCGCGCGCGGGATCGGCCATGGCGGCCTCAAGCTCCTTCAGCTCGACCGCCACCGCACTCACCGCGCCCGCGCCGTCCATCACCTCGGCCACCGCGCTGCGGCCCGACATCTCGCCGACGTCCTGACTGAAGTAACCGATGGTGACGCCGCGATCGACCGCGACCTGGCCCTCGTCGGGCTGGTCTTCGCCGGTGATCATCCGAAACAGCGTGGTCTTGCCGGCGCCGTTGGGGCCGACCAGGCCCGCCTTCTCGCCCTTTTGGAGCGCCGCGGACGCCTCGATGAAGAGAATCTGGTGGCCATGTTGCTTGCTGACATTGTCGAGACGGATCATTGGCGCCTTGGCATTGGAGATTGCTGCGGCGCTCTTATTCGATGTCGCGCGATGTTGGAAGAGCCATGGGCTACGAAACAATCGTCTGTTGCCTATTCCGCTCGAACCATCGGCCCGAGGTCTGCAACCAAGGAACCATGACATCGGAAGAACGAGCCGCCGAGGCCGCGGAGATCATTGCCGAGGCCGCAAAACTGCCGCTGAAAGACGTGGCTTTTTCGCTTTGGCGGCAACACCTGCGTCTCGATACGCTGGAGGGCCGGCCGACGGATGAACAGGTACGGATCTACCGTGCGGTGTCGCCTGCGCAGCAGTCAACCAAGTACAGACATGAGCGCGATCCCGCCGAGGACGGACCGAGCTTCACGCATCTGAAAAGGGCCCACCCCAGGGCAAGCGACACCGAGATCAAGCTCGCGATCATGGCCGCGATGAAATTCGACGACGCCTGTGCCAAATACTTCTCAACCGACTACGGGATCGATTTTTGGCAACGATGCGTGGATGCCGTGGCGCGGGCGGAAAAGGAAAACCCCGGCCTTCTCGAAAGCACATACCAGTACGCGCGCAATCAAGTCGCCTACGACAACAAATAGTTCGCGCGGGCTGTTCGGTCATTTGGATCGATGCCGGCGCCGGCTCCAAATGGTTTCCCGGACCATCATCCGCCTAAAAGCACAGGTTCGTCACTACGTTGCCGCGCTTGTCCTTGATCACATAGGGGCATCGCAGCCGTTCCAGCGCCTTCTTGGCGTCCTCGTCGCCAAGCGCCGCCGCTCTTTCGTAATAGGCTTTCGCAGCCGCGGAATCCTTCGGTCCGCCACGGCCCTCTTGCGTGAACGCGCCCATCCGCTCCAACGCGCCCGGATGATTTTGCGCCGCCGCCTTTTCGAACAGCGCCCGCGCCTGGACGTCGTCCTTTTCGCCGCCGGTGCCGTCTGCCAGCATCATGCCGAGCTGATATTGCGCTTCGGCATTGGTCTCGGCGGCTTTTGCGAGCAGCTCCCTCGATCTTGCCGGATCGGCAGGTGCGCCCCCGCCGCCGCCAAGTGCGGCAAGGTTGCTGATGCCGCGCGGATTGCCGGCTTGCGCCGCACGTTCGAACAATTTGCGCGCCTGGGATTCGTCCTTTGCGACGCCGGCGCCGGTGCCATAGAGCACACCCAGCTCAACCATCGCCGATGTCGAGCCCTTGTCGGCCGCTTTGCGCCAGGCGGCGATCGCCTCCTGCATCTGGTGGCTGGCGGCGTAGGCGCGGCCGAGTTCATACATCGCGCGGCGCGAGCTGCCGGCCGCCTTCTTGCAGAACTTGATCGCGGTTTCGATATCGGCTGGCGCGACCTCGGCCACGCCCTTGACGTCGGCCGGCTTGTCAGGGTCGGCAGCATCCGCAGCGAGCCGGTCGCACAGCACGAGGTCGGCGGATTGAGCGTACGCGGACGCCGGAGCGAGCGCGACGATCATCGCAGCGAATGCCAAACCGCAGAGCCGTTTCATCATGATGGGCAGAGGTTGCTTCGGCGCTCCGGCGAATTCAAGGCTCCAGGCCGGTGTCACGCAGCAGCGGCGCCACCTCGGGCGAAGCAAGATATCTCAGCAGCCGCTCGAACGGATCGATCTTGCTCGAGGCCGTCATGCGTCCGGCGGAAAATACCGCCGGGGTTTGCAGCGCGAACGGTATCGGGCCGACGACTTCGATGCCTGCGACCTGTTTCAGTTCGCTGATCTGCTGCACGGCGAGATCCGCTTCGCCCGTGACCAGGCGTTCGGCGGTAAAGCCGGAAGGGGTGATTGTTGCCTTCGCATTGACCTCGGCGGCAATGCCCATCCGTTCGATCATTTGCGCAAAGAAAATGCCGCTAGCCCCGAGCCGCGAATAAGCCACCGAGCGGGCGGCCAGCAAGGCGGTGCTGAGCGCTGCCTCCGTCGTGATATCGGGATGAGCAAAACCTTCGCTGACCGTGATACCAACATAGGAGCGAGCGAGGTCTACGCAACTCGCTGGCACCACGCGCCCCTCTCCCGCGAGCGCATCAAGACCTTCGCGGGTGAGGATGACGACGTCGGCATTCTCGCCGCTGCGCAACCGATCGAGCAACGCCAGCGTCGGTGCAAAGTCGGCCTCGATCCGCGTCGCGGTTGACGCCTCGTAGTTGTCGGCGAGGCGATGCACCGCTCCCTTCAAGGCCAAGGTCGAGAGCATGCGAATGGTGTCGGCCATCGCGGCTTTAGGCCCGGCGCATCAGCTTGAGCACCGCCGTCAATCGCAGGCTGCGCTTGCCGGCGAGCGCGGTTGCTTCCAGCACCGCACCCTCCTCGTCACAAGTGCCGGAAAAGCCGATACCGACCTCACGGCCGCCGAACACGGGATTATCGCCCTTGGCCGGCGTGTGCTCCTGGTTGAGGATCTGTCCCTTCCAGCGGCCGCTCTCGGACGTGTAGGTGCCGAGATAGTAAAACGATGCATCGCCACCGAGAATGCGGCCGTCACTGAGCAACATCACGCCTGTCAAGCCGCCATCGACGCCATCGAGCATGCGCAGGTGAATGGAATAGAGCCCATTGACGATACCGCCCTCGCCCACCCCGCCGGCGATCGGAATTGGCTGCTCCTCGATCGGCGTCATGACGGACCGGAACAAGGCATCCGGCACCTCATTCAGGCGGCCTTCGAAACGATAGAGATCGCCGTCCGGCTTGCCGCGCGCCAGCAGCGTCGCATCGTCGGTGCCGGCCATCGCCGGAAAATTCGGGTCGGGATTGTGACGGACGGTCTTGATCTCGATGGCGATCTCGCCGCCAAGGTCTTCGTAGGTGCCGATATGGGCAAAAGCGGAATTGCCGCCGAGCATCTTGCCGCCGCGCGCATACATCACGCTGCGACCATGCGCCTCGCCCAATTGAAACCTGACGGTGTAGAAACCGCCGAACATGCGCGCCCCCGGCATTCCAATGCACCCCGCTATCTAGCGTGGTTCACAACGCAGGGAAACGGATTTGAAGCCTGTCACGAAAGGCAATGATCCGCCAAAGCTGTGAAGCTTTGGCGGATCAGATTGCAACCAGGGCCCCCAGCCCCTTTTGGATTAAGCCGCAGCCTTGGCGCTGGTCGGCACGGAGGCGATCGTCTTCAGGATCTGCGAAGCGATCTGGTAGGGGTCGCCTTGCGAGTTCGGACGGCGATCTTCCAGATAGCCCTTGTAATTGTTGTTCATGAAGGAGTGCGGCACGCGGATCGAAGCGCCGCGGTCGGCGAGACCGAACGTGAATGTGTCGATCGACGCCGTCTCGTGTTTGCCGGTCAGACGCATATGGTTATCCGGACCGTATACCGCGATATGATCGGCACGGTTTGCCTTGAAGGCATCCATCAGCTTCTCGAAATACTCCTTACCACCGACTTCGCGCATATACTTGGTCGAGAAGTTGGCGTGCATGCCCGAACCGTTCCAGTCGGTATCGCCAAGCGGCTTGCAGTGGAATTCGATGTCGACGCCGTACTTTTCGGTGAGACGCAGCATCAGGTAACGAGCCATCCACATTTCGTCAGCGGCCTTCTTGGAGCCCTTGCCGAAGATCTGGAATTCCCACTGGCCCTTCGCGACTTCGGCGTTGATGCCTTCATGGTTGATGCCGGCGGCGAGGCAAAGATCGAGATGCTCTTCCACCATCTTGCGGGCGACGTCGCCGACATTCTTGTAGCCGACGCCGGTGTAATAGGGTCCTTGCGGCGCGGGATAGCCGGTCGGCGGGAAGCCGAGCGGACGGCCGTCCTTGTAGAAGAAATATTCCTGCTCGAAGCCGAACCAGGCGCCTTCGTCGTCGAGGATGGTCGCGCGCTTGTTGGAGGCATGCGGGGTCTTGCCGTCCGGCATCATGACCTCGCACATCACCAACGCGCCGTTGGTGCGCGCGCCGTCCGGATAAACCGCAACCGGCTTCAGCACGCAATCGGAGCTGTGGCCTTCGGCCTGCATGGTCGAGCTTCCGTCGAAGCCCCACAGCGGAAGCTGATCCAGCGTCGGAAACGAGGCGAATTCCTTGATCTGAGTTTTGCCGCGCAAATTCGGCGTCGGCGTATATCCGTCGAGCCAGATATACTCGAGCTTGTACTTCGTCATTGAGCTCTCTCTGTGTTGGTAATGCGAAAAATGGGAAGCAAGTCCTATTGATCCGCACAGATGTACCCGGCCACCATCGGCCGTTTATTTCCAAGCAATTAAAATGCCAGATCGCCGCAGTGCGGAACTTATCCACACACGCGAAGTTTGTGCGGCCCCTGACGTATCCGGCTGATTTTTGGGTGCGGCATAGAAGCGCGGTCAGCGCTGCCGGAAGGCAGCGAATATGCGGCTTTAGGACAGCAATCACGCCCTTTTCTGCGGCAGCTCACGGCGCTCACGTGCTTCCGATTAAAGGCGCGGCAATCGTCGGTAATATCCGGTGGGAATACCGGGGCGGTCCGGCAACCTTCCTGTCCGCTCAAGCGTTAGTCAGCTGCCTATTGCCTCACGGGGGGCAGAACCAGAAATGCCTACGAATTATACATCAGATGATTTTCTTTTGATCATGTTGCATCGGCGCGGGCACCAACGATATCGGACTTAGTAACCACAAGAAAACGAGTCGGGCGCACCATTGAGATCAAGCGCTTCGGCGCAAGGAGAACGAGAGATGAATACGAGTTTGAATCAGGGCTCCGCCAAGATCTACCAATTCCCGGCCGGGGGTCGCGCGGCCCTCGGCGGACATCGTTACGACGAGGTCAAATCCGCAGGCGCGCTTGGCAACTACCGCCTCAACGAGGCCGCCTGCAGCGAGAGCTGGTACCACGAGGCTGCCATCCAGGAAGCCAAATCCAAGCCGACTCCAAAGCCGACATGGGAAAGCTGATGCCAGGCCCAGGTCGGACATCGGCGCGCCGCCGGCTTGTGGGTATCAAGTACTGAAAAAGGGTCGGAACGAAATCGTTTCGGCCCTTTTTGCTTTAGGCTAGCTCGCACGCCGTCACCGGCCGCCTGGAGCGCTTTACCATAGTGCCGGCTTTGGTGATCTTCAGCGTCACACCACCCCCCGAATAGCGCGAGCCCGACAGCGCCAGACGCTTGGCAAGCGTCACCGGCCTGCCGTCGATCTGCATATAGGCGCGCGTATCGTAGGGGTAAAAAGCGACGATAAACTGCGTACCGTCCGTGCAGCGATAGGTGCGGAAACTTTGCGCCAAGGCCCGCGGCACCACAGCTAAGGTTCCGCCAGCCGACAGCGCCGCAGCTAAAATAATCGCCTTGCGCCAATTCATATTTGCCCCCTAAAGCTTTCATCCGAACGATGCGCGCCGTCACTTCTCAGCTGCAGAGCATGGCTTAAGCTCCTTCGATGTCAAACTCCCCTGCCCGCCACCTCAATCTTGAAGGGGCCAGCAATTTTCGTGATCTCGGCGGCTATGCCGCCTGCGATGGACGCACGGTACGATGGCGGCAGATCTTCCGCTCCAATCATCTCGGCCATGTCACGGAAGCCGACACTGAAATTCTGCGCGGCCTGGGGGTGAGATGCGCATTCGACTTTCGCGGCACCGAAGAGCGCGCGGCCGCGCTGTGCGGCATCCGCGAAATCGCGGTCCATTCGCTGCCGATTGAGCCGACCGTGGTTGCGTCGCTGCGCGCCCGCGCCGCGGCCGGCACCGCGTTGTCGCCGGCCGACGCGGTCGATGTGATGCGTGATTCCTACCGCAACTATGTGCGCCACAACACGGAAAGCTTCCGCGCCTTGTTCGCCCATCTATTGGAGGATCGCGCGCCGCTCGTCATCCATTGCACCGCCGGCAAGGATCGCACCGGCTTTGCCTGCGCGCTGATCCTGCATGCCCTCGGCGTGTCCGACGATGTGATCGCCGACGATTATCTTCTGACCAACCGCTTCTACCGGCGCGACCCTAACTCCAGCAGCGACCTTCCCGACGACGTCAGACAAGTGCTGGGATCGGTCGAAGAATCGTTCCTGGCCGCAGCCTTCGAGGTGATCGCCGGAGAATACGGCGACCTCGAAGCCTATTTCAACGACGGGCTAAATCTCGGCGCGCGAGAGCGCCTGCAGCTGAAAGCGCGCTACCTCGAAGCCTGAACGAATGGCTTACGCAGCGGCTTCCAATTCCGCGTCGAGGTCAGCGATGACTTCCTCGAATGCCGAGATCGCCTGCTGAACCGCGGCAATCTGCATCAATTCCCAGCCGCTGACCGGACCGTTGCGGTTTTGCAGGGCGACGACCAGATCCCGCCGCTGCTCCTTCAACTGAATGAGCGGTAAGCCATGGTCATCCAGATGTTTCATCATCGTGTTTCGCCCCCTCGATTGGAAGAGCGCCAGAGTAACCGGATGTTTCTGCGATCCCCTTACAGAACTCCGGCAAATTTTATCGATTGGCGGGCTGTCCGTAGTTCTACGAGGCGATTTCCGCAGGTGCCCCCGCGATAGCGCCGGCAAGCGACTGGGTGACACAATTAGTGGCCCATTCGCTCATGTGAAGCTTTGCAGGGTCTTCTGGATCGGTCATATCGGCGACCGTCATGCCTTCCTTGACCCACTGAAACATCAGGTCGAAGCGCCGAAACACACTGATCTGCGCTCTCTCCGCCGCCGCTGCGATCCGCGCAACCATCTTGGTGGCGAGATCGAGATTGTCGTGGATGAACGTCGTATATTGCAAATCCATCAACACCACGTCCATCGGCAGCTCGGCAAGCCAATCGAGGCCTGCATCGAACGCAGCCGAGATTTCGTCGGGATTGTAGTCGATGGCGCGATAAACGGCGTTGGTACCGACTTGCCAGATCGCCAGTGCAGGTGCTTCGGCGATGACGTCGGACTCAAAGCGTGACAGCTCCGCCGGCGCCTCCTGGCCGCCGATCCCGCGGTTGAGAACGTCGATCATCCGGCCGTAGGAACGTTTTCGCAGGGCGAGTTCCAGACGGTGCGGAAAAGGCACGATCTTGACCTCGCCGCTCGGCGACGGTTCGCCCGCGGTCGAGGACGAACCGATCGCCACCACCTTGGTTTTTCGCCGCTTGAGACTCTCGGTGAGATGCGGGAGCGGATATTTGAATTTGACGAGATCGAGATGCGGATCGCAAGGCCGTGGAGTGTCGGGCATGTCAGCATCCTCTGCGGGAATGATCTATCCTGTACCCGCATTGGGATACGGATTTTCGCAGCATTGCAAATGAATTTCGCTTCAGTAGTGTGACCACCTTGCCCTTGCGCCGGAGATTCCTTCATGGACGGAAAAGTCGTTGTCGTGACCGGTGCGCTCGGCGCGCTTGGCAAGGTGGTCGCCGAACAGGCGCTGGCGCGCGGCGCCCGGGTGGCGGGGATCGATCACGCCCCATCGCAGGCACAGGCGATGCCGAACAGGATCGAGATCGGAAGCGTCGATCTGTCCGACGCGGCGCAGGCCAAAAAGGCGATCGACGCCGTGGCCGCGCATTTCGGCAGGTGTGATGTGCTGATCAATATTGCCGGCGGCTTCGCCTTCGAGACGGTCGCCGACGGCGACACCAAAACCTGGCAGCGCATGTTTGCGCTGAACGTTTTGACCGCGCTGAATGCCTCGCGTTCGGCGATACCGCATTTGACGGCCTCCGGCGCCGGCCGCATCATCAATGTCGGCGCCATGGGCGCGTTGCAGGCGGCCGCCGGCATGGGCGCCTACGCCGCCTCCAAAGCCGGCGTACACCGCCTCACCGAAGCCCTTGCGGCAGAGTTGAAGGGCAGGGTCACGGTCAACGCGGTGCTGCCCTCGACCATCGATACCGCGGCGAACCGCGCCGGCATGCCGAAGGCGGATTTTTCGAAATGGGTCACGCCCAAGGAACTCGCCGATGTCATCCTGTTCCTCGCCAGCGATGCCGCGAGCGCCGTGACCGGCGCGCTGTTGCCGGTGAGCGGACGGGTTTGAAACGGCCCAAGTTTCACGCATGCCTAGATTGGGCATCGCCTGAATCAAATGCTTTGCCGAAATTGGGCTAGAGTCCTGTCAGTGAGTCGCGGGCCGCTCCGCGGCGCCGGAGTCTTGGCTTGGAAACCGCGCTTTATCTGCCCGTCAAACGCTTCCTCGAAAACCTCGGCTTTACGGTCAAGGGCGAGATCGGCAGTTGCGACCTGGTTGCGCTGAGCGGCGATGAACCGCCCGTTGTCGTGATCGGCGAACTCAAACTCGCATTCAATCTCGAGCTCATCCTGCAGGCGGTGGATCGCGCTGGCAGCGGCGATGAGGTCTGGATCGCCGCCAGGATGTCCGCGCGCGGCAAGGGCCGCGAGAGCGACGCACGCTATCGCAATCTCTGCCGCCGGCTCGGCTTTGGCATGCTTGCGGTTACGAGCAGCGGCGCAGTTGAAGTGATCGTTAAACCGCCGACGACCGCGCCCCGCCGCGACCCGAAGAAGCGCTCGCGCCTCGTCGCCGAACATCGGCGCCGCCAGGGCGATCCGGCGATGGGCGGCAGCACCCGCGCGCCGATCATGACCGCTTACCGTCAGCAGGCCCTGGCCTGCGCTTGTGCGCTGGCACGGGGCCCGCAACGGGTACGCGACCTCAAGCCGAAAATTCCCGACGCACCGAAAATCCTGCTGCATAATGTCTATGGCTGGTTCGATCGCACCGAGCGCGGGGTCTACGTGCTCACCGACGCCGGCCGCGCGGCGCTGAAGCGCTGGCCGCAACCGGCTGCCGAATTGGCCGACGCGGCGCCATGACAGGGCAACAATCCGCAATCAGAATCACGGAAACGAATCAAAAAAGCGGGGGCAGGAAATGATCGTGGTGACCGGCAGCGTGACGGCGCGGCAGGATTCGTTCGACGATGTCCGCACACTCAGCCTCGAACACGTGCATCGCTCGCGTGCGGAGCCGGGATGCATCTCGCATGCCGTGCATGTCGATTGCGAGAATCCGCTGCGGCTCGTGTTTATCGAGCAATGGGCCGATCGCGCCGCGCTTGCGGCGCATTTCGCGGTGCCGGCGTCGCGGAATTTCGTCCGTTCGCTGCAATCGCTCGCCGCAGCCGCAACGACCATCGAGATTTATGAGGCGACCAGGCTAGAGAAACTCTAGGCGCATAGCTGGATTGCCACACCAAATTCATATTGCAATGCAACATGAGGCCGCCTAGGTATCCCGGATCGAACGAGAGGCCCCAATGAGCGAAGACTGGAATACCAAGTATGGCACGCGGCGCGTCCGCCGCGATCCGCCGACGCTGGATGAAGCGATTTTTGCAGCGGTCGGCATCACCGACGATCAGGACGAACAGGCGGAAATCGCCGCGTCGCTGATGGGGCTGCCGCTGGAAACCGTACAAGCCGAAGTGAGGAAGCTTGGTCGCGCCTCCGCCCGCGTCGCCTCGACACGGGTGATCGCCGGCGAACAGGGCGCGCAGCGCTCCATCGTGGTCGAGCGCCGCGTGGTGCGGCGGTTCGGTAACGACAAGCGCACCGGGACCTGATCCGGAGATTCGCCCGAGCCATTTCGCTTGATCC
>Ga0209526_10003946_pt1 | contig 10110 bp, 8 predicted proteins | sample JacPinW_OM2H0_M1_FD_188566 | JGI IMG/M metagenome (GOLD analysis project Ga0209526, IMG submission 188566) | Forest soil microbial communities from Algoma, Ontario, Canada - Jack Pine, Ontario site 1_JW_OM2H0_M1 (SPAdes) (version 2) | ecosystem: Environmental > Terrestrial > Soil > Boreal... | reverse complement strand
AATACCCAATCGAGCCGTACACCGATATAGTAGTTATCAACGGGTAACGAATGGCTCAAACCCGGCGCATGGGGAAGCTTAACCAAAGGGCGGACCAACCAAAAGCGCCGAGGTTTTCGTACCGAACTATGCTCCCTTCCTTGCGGGACTGGCTTTTCTGCTCCTTAGGTTGACGCCTATGGGCGGCCGCCGGACTGGGAAATGGTGCAAAAAGACACGTCCGTCCCATAAGGGACGATAGAAAATGTTCGGTTCTTTGCTATCTGCTATTGAATGGTGTATCCGCCATCGATCACGAGGTTGGCGCCATTCATCATATCGCTGGCATCGGCAGCGAGAAAGAGGGCCGCTGCCGCGATTTCCTCTGGATAAGCGAAACGGCCGGCCGGCAATTTGCGCTTAAATTCTTCGCCCACTTCACCAGCCCACGCTTTTTTGCCAAGCTCGGTTAGAACGACAGTAGGCGAAATGGCATTGACCTGCACACCGGAGCGCGCCCACTCCAATGCGAGCACTTTAGTAATCCCGATGATCGCCGCCTTGCTCGCCATGTAGGCCACATGGCGATCCAACGCGATCATTCCCGCCTGTGAGCCAATATTGATGATCTTGCCGCGACGCTGATTCACCATTTCCTTCCCGATCCGCTGAGCCAGAAAAAAAGCGGCTTTCAAATTGAGATCCAGCGTGCGGTCCCAGCTGTTCTCAGAAACTTCCAGCGCCGGTTCCAAAATGGCTAGACCGGCGTTGTTCACTAAAATATCGATTCGACCGAATTGTTTGAGCGCGGCGTCAACTGCCTGATTCCGTTCTTCCGCTTTGGTGATGTCGCACGTCAAAGGAAGGACGGTGGCTTGGTCGGCTGACAAATCGGACGCGACTTCCCGCACTGCCGGATTCAAATCGGCTAGAGCCAGGCGTGCGTTTTTCTCTTTAAACAGCGTGGCGATTGCTTTTCCGATTCCAGCAGCTCCTCCAGTGATGAAAGCGACTTTCCCGGTTAAGCCGAAGTTCTTATCGTAGCCTTGAAATTCCATAACTTAGTGGACGTTTTTGATTTTAGTTGTTTGGGCAAACTTCATGACTTGATCGAAGTCCTCGATACCAGCATCAGAGCCTAGGCCCTGAATGACTAACCCGCCACAGGCGCAACCCAACCTGCTGCATTCCTCCAGCTCCCATCCCAAAGATAATCCTTTAATGAAACCGGCGTTGTACGCGTCGCCGCAACCGGTCGAGTCCACTACTGGGACTTCAAAGGCCGGCGTATTGAACCGTTTCAAAACGCCATTTTCCAGCCACCCAACAGTACTACCCTTTTCGCCGAGTCTCACCACGACATGGCGAGCGCCTTGGCCAAGAAAGCACCGCAAGATTTCGTCGATTTGCGGTAGACCGCAGATCATGACCGCTTCTTCATAATTGGGCATGAAGAAATCGACATAGGGAAGGCAAATCTTGATCAGCGCAGACAGGTTTGGCCGCGGAATTCCGAGCAGATCGAATGTTGTCGTTACGCTTCGTTCCCTGGCCGATTTTAATACCTGACTGGTGGGCTCACCGTCGAACTTGAGCATTAGTGGAGCCCCGCCCACATGAAGGAACTGTGCGCCGGCGATCGTATCAAAGTTAATATCGTCGATGGTGAGCTCGCCGTTAGCGCCAATAACATGAAGAGCGGGCCGTTCGCCGTTGGGGCGAATCGGCAACATGGTGCACGACGTCTGGGCGCGTGCTTTTCGGACCAGGTTGGTCGTATCAACCCCAAAGCGCCGCATCGTGGCGATGAGGAAGTCTCCAATCTCATCTTGACCGATGGCCCCCATGGCGGACACCTCCAGTCCGAGTTTAGCCAGGTCGATCGACGTGCCTGCGGCAGTGCCGGCAACTGTGAAACGAATCAGATCCAGCAGGGCGAGGCCTTGCCCTTTAGGCACTTCACTCACTGGCCGTCCGAGCACATCCACGATATGTATTCCGAGCGAGACTACTTTTGACATGCTGCTTTTTGGTTCAATTTTCGAGCCGGATGAGACGGCCGCTCAAGGCTTGCTCGCGGTCATCAAAAATGGTGACTGCATCGAGGTCGCATTTAACCCAGACGGTTTCACCGAGGTTCTTACCAAGTTCGTTGGCAACCTTCGCCCAGACCAGATGCTTGCTCAGCTGAATCGCTACCAAATATTGACCGGCTGCACCAGGCGTTGGCATCGGCGAGACCCGGATACGTTCAGGACGAATGCCTATTCGTAAGTTGGTTTTTTCGAGACTTGTGACCGCATTCGGATCCGAGATTTTTATCGGAAAAGGAAAGAGATCGGATTGAAGTCCATCGCCTTCGGCAGGATCAAACGAATGCTTGAGGAAGCTCATTCCGAGACTACCGAGAAACCACCCGCCGAAGCGCTGTTTGGGATGATCGTAGACCCGACGAGGCGAATCTTGGTGGAGCACCTCACCATCTTTCAGCAAAACAATCTGGTCGCCGGCGCGGCGGCTCTGGGTTTATTTTTCGGGCGAGAACCAACAACGGTCCGTATGTGAAGTTTTTTCGGCAAAGGACGGGGGTTGCTACAAACTGTCTGATACCTTCTCTACATTTGACCCCGGAACTTGACAAATGTTTATATTTGGAGATGTCGTGGCGCGCAGCTGAGCCCTGCTAAAGTTCCGCCCGCGTGCCAGAAATCCGTGGTTTCGATTTGGTAATTAAAATGATCCAGAATCTGTGGAGTGATACCGACGCAACCGAATATGTCGCCCGATACAATAATCCGGATGTAGGTCTCAGAATCTATACTTCTCGTTTGCTCGGCCAAGAGCGACGGCTAGTTCTGCATGGAGGGGGCAACACTTCCGTCAAAACAGCCGAGCTAGATCTCGTCGGAATGGAAACGGCGGTTTTGCGGGTAAAAGGAAGTGGGTGGGACCTCGCCGCGATTGAGCCAGTGGGGCTACCAGGGGTACGGCTGGAACCCCTTCTGAAACTGGAGCAACTCGAACAGCTCTCCGATGAGGCAATGGTCAACTATTTACGTGGTTGCCTCCTGGACTCCTCGGCACCGACGCCATCAGTGGAAACCCTCCTGCATGCTTTTCTTCCGCACAAGTATATCGATCACTCGCATGCACTCGACGTACTGGCGTTAGTTGATCAGCCGGAGGGTGAAAATGTAGCGCGCAAGGTATTTGGAAACCGGGTGGGGTATGTTCCTTATATCATGCCGGGGTTCTCTCTGGCTAAAGCAGCAGCGAGGGAATATCGCCGCGATCCGCAAGTCGAAGGACTGGTGTTAATGAAACACGGCTTGTTCACGTTCGGTGAAACTGCCAAAGAGTCTTACACTCGAACTATCGACCTCAATAACTTGGCGGCAGCATTCGTGCAAAAAAACCAGCGGACCCCTGTATTCATCTCGCCCTCCTGGCCGGAAAAAGAAATCGCTCGCACGGCAGACATAGCTCCTATCCTCCGCGGATGTTTGGCCAACGCCGGGCAGAACACCAGCGCAACGCGTTGGATCTTGGATTTCCGGTGCTCCGACCAAATTCTGGAATTCGTAAACGGCCGACAACTCGCAGACTACGCCAACCGCGGAACGATCACACCGGATCACTTGATTCGAACCAAAGGCACTCCTCTTATTTTGCCTTTTCCGGAAACCGATGCTTTACCGGCGTTTCGGCGCGAAACCACGGATGCGATTGTGGGCTACATCCAAAGATATCGCGACTATTTTGATCGTAACAATTCCCAACTTGAGAAACCGAAATCGCCGTTAGATCCGATCCCGCGAGTCGCTTTGGTACCGGGCAGCGGAATTTTTGGAATCGGGAAATCGGCGGGGGATGCAGCAATCGTCGCTGATATCGCGGAAACCTGGATCGAGACTGTGACTGCGGCCGAGTCGATTGGCCGTTTCTCTTCATTGGACGAGAAGCAACAATTTGCAATGGAATACTGGTCACTGGAACAAGCCAAATTACGAGCGCAATCCGAACCGCGTCTTTCTCGACAGGTGGTACTGATCACTGGCGGCGCCGGAACGATCGGCCACGCGATCGCGAAAGCGTTTGCGCAGGAGGGTGCAGAAATCGCCATTGCTGATTTGGACGGCGAGAAGGCTGGTGAAACCGCTCGGACGATCAAAGCTGGCGGATTCGGCGCAGCTTGCGACGTCGCCGACGGCGATTCAGTCAGAGTTTTTTTTGATCGAGTTTGCGAACGCTTTGGCGGAGTCGACGTGGTAGTATCAAACGCTGGCGCGGCCTGGTCCGGATCGATCTCGACGATTTCCGATGATTTGTTGCGGAAGAGTTTTGAACTTAACTTTTTTGCCCATCAATTGGTCGCTCAGAATGCAGTGCGGGTGATGCGCTGGCAAGAAACTGGTGGCGCTATTCTCTTTAACATTTCCAAACAGGCGATTAATCCTGGGCCAAATTTTGGAGCGTACGGTATCCCGAAAGCTGCTACCTTATCTTTGGTTCGGCAGTACGCCTTGGAACACGGCCGCGATAAAATTCGGGTGAATGCGGTTAATGCTGATCGAATCCGTAGCGGTCTTCTCACCGACGACATGATCCGGTCGCGAGCGCAATCCCGCGGAGTCACTGAAGAGGACTATATGTCAGGCAATCTGCTCGGATGCGAGGTGACTGCGGAAGACGTAGCGCAAGCATTCGTTCATCACGCCCTGGCGCTAAAGACGACGGGAGATGTTACTACTGTGGATGGAGGTAACGTGGCGGCGTTCCTGAGGTGAAAGAGGAGACGAGTAAGCAGTAAGCAGCAATCGGTGGTTGGTGAGAATGCTTTGTGCCCGCTATTGCGAAACCCGCCTTCGCCGGCTTCAGCGGACCCTTCTTTCAGAACTTTGCGCCATCCAGAGCGCGGCCATAACAGAGGCTTGGTGGAGTCAGGTTTCGCGATACCGAACACGTGCACCCTGCCGATAGCCCCGTCAGGGACATACCGGCATGTCTACAAGGCTCTAGATGATGTCCACCTAGAACATTATAGTTTCTTATTGTCGCCCGGATTTTTCCGGTTTGCACTTTCTTTGCCAGTGCAGTAATCCAGATGCCGTTGGTTTTCGGGTCAGTCGCCCCGGCGATAAATACTCTTTCTCTATGGCTATCCGTCTAAAGGATGTGGCGCAACATTTGCAGCTTTCGGTTTCGACGGTTAGCGCGGCCCTGCAAAACCGAGAGGATATTAGCGAAGCGACTCGAATCCGAGTCGTCGAGGCGGTCGAACAACTCGGTTATCATCCCAACTCGCTCGCTCGTGGGTTGATCACCAGGAAAACGTTTGTCCTTGGCGTCATCGTTCCCGATTTGTCCCGCTCATTCTTCGCCGAAGTCCTCAAAGGCATTGACTCAATCACTAGTCCGGCCGGCTATAACTTATTGGTTTGCAACACCGAGGAGAACGCGAAGCGGGAAAAGGAGATCTTGAATATGCTCCTGTCGAACCAAGTGGACGGCGTTCTTTTGGCTTCAGCTCACGACCCGAATGACGCCGATTGGCGAATGCGGCTCGCTCGCTTGGCCGTTCCGCTGGTGTTAATCGACCGTCGACTGGCAGCAATGACATTCGTTGGCGGCGACGATGAGGCCATTGGTTTCGAAGCGACCCGCCATCTTTTTGAGCAAGGCTATCGGCGGATCGCTCATATCGCGGGTCCGAAAACGATCAGTACCGCAGTTGGCCGATTGAAAGGCTACCGGCGCGCACTGAAAGCAACCGGGCTGAAAGCGAGGGAAGACTATGTGATCGAGTCAAACTACCACGACGAATCGGGTGGATACGACGCGATGCGCAAACTCCTTGGGTTTTCTCCTCGTCCGGATGCGGTGTTTGCCGCCAGCGATCCAAATGCGATTGGAGCGCTGCAGGCGGCTCTCGAAGCCGGCCTACGGCTTCCCCAAGACATTGGATTGATCGGCGTCGGGAATCATCGATACGGAAGGTATTTGCAAGTTCCGTTGAGTACAGTGGATCAGCAGCGGTCTACGATTGGTCATTCTGCTGCGAATCTGCTCCTTTCGCTGATTGAGAAAGAACAGTTCCGGCCCAGATCAATTTTGGTTCCACCAAACTTGGTCATTCGCGACTCATCGAATCGGGCGGAGCTGGGACGAAGTAGGACGCCGAGAACGGCGGCAGCGCAAAATGGCAAGCGTCGAACGAGGTAGGGCGCGTTACTCCGCAACCGCCGAGCGCGGTGAAAGGTGAGAGGTAATTGGAGATTGGGGGAAACGCCGAACGCCCGACAGCGCAGCGAACACGGGCGATCCTCGCCAAAAGCGCCGAGCAGGCATGTCCGGCGAGGCCTTTATCGCTGACAATCTTGCCGGGCATATCTTGGCGAAGTCGGAAGCCTAAGCCCTACCGTGTCCGCGTGAGAAGCAAGAATGCCAAGTTGCCAAAAGTGAGGATAACAACGAATGCTCCAGCCAGCCATAGAACCAGTGTCCTGAATACATTCTCTGCTAACAGCACGGGAACCGCCATTGGTACCGACACGATTTGCGCGCCAATGATATCGTTCAGCTTCCATCCGAATCCATTCGCTGAACCGTAGAGCTTGATCATTTCTACGGGAGCTTTATCGGCGGTGCTGTGACACTCAAGACAGCTCACATTGTTCACTTTGATCGCTCGGGCGAGAAAAAGCGAGGGGCCAGTCGGTGTGTCACGTATGCTCACAATTTCAGTCTGTTCCGGGCGGGTGCGGAATTGGTTGACCACGTCGCTCTCCCAATCGGTCGCGCGATTGCGCGGGTTAGTAGGATTAAGCGTTGCTTCCTTGTAGAAGTAATTGGGAAATTTTTCCCGCAGATAGTTAAAGATCTCAGTTGCGGCAAAGGCAGGCACTGATTGCGGATGAAACTCGTTGTCGAGCAATTCGCTCGGTTTATCTTTGGCCGCGGCCGCAAACTGCTCGAGTGCTTCGAGTGCCCGTTGCTGGCCCAGAGCGAAGCCTTTCCTGAGATTGGCTCGAACATCGGCCGTCGCGGTGGGGTCGAAAGTTTTGGGCATCGATTCGAGCGTTTTCCGAAATTCGGCTACCGCCGTTTGCAGCTTGAAATTCTTTTGTTCAAGCAGCGGAGCGACCTGTTTGGTCGTGTATGTACGGCTGGAGAGCGCACTCTCCATAATGATCCGGGCGTTCTCGATGATGTGCTGGCGTGCGTCTTCGAGTAGCATTTTTTGCGCGATGAAACCGATTGCGCCCAGAGCGAGCGCCAGAATTGGGATGAAGATGAGATTAAATTTGAGCAATTTCATTCTTTGCCTCCGTCCGATGCAACCACGCAGCGAAAACCCACGTTATCGCTTCGAAACAGCGGATCATAACCGCGACGGTAAGAAGAGAGGATTTCTTCAGAACGAGATGTAGCCCACGATCCGCCTCGTAACGTGCGCCAGGTCATCGTCCGGTTAAACTTGTCCAGGCACCATTCCCAGACATTTCCCCCGACACAGCACAGGCCGAGGGCGTTTGGCCGGAAAGCCGAAACCGGGGCGGTGCGCGGATAACCATCGTGAAACCCCGGAATCACGGCCCACGTTTCGGGCGCATCCACCCGTGATTCGCTCCCGGCGTAGTTGGCGGAGTCAACCGGAGGCGGGAACGAGGTCCCCCACGGATAAACGCCTTTCATCTTTCCGCTCCGATCTTCAGGCGTGGAGCCTTGTTCGTGGGATAAACCGACGATTTCGCTCCACTCGAGATCAGTCGGCATACGATAGCTTTGAAATGGGGTGAGTGCTCCCTCGCTGCGTTCCTTTCGCGTCAGCCAAGCGCAGAACTGATTTGCGTCCTCCCAACTCACACCGACGACCGGATGCTCCGGCGTTTGAGCGAACCCGGGATTTTTCCAGCTCATAGCATTCAGCTTGAATCCATTTGCGACTATGGCCGAGGACATGCCTCCGACGGCATCATAGCTGGTTGCTTCGACAAAGGCATTGAAATCTCGAAGACGTGTCTGCCAGACCGCGACATGGATCTTTCCGAGTGGGACGAAACGCATTTCGAGCGTGTTCGTCCATGACTTGCCGGATTCAGGCGGCGACCTGGCGGCGGCGATCTTCGCAGACGTTGGCTGGGGTGTCGTGATCGCGGGAGGAGGAGCTGGATTCGACGAATTGGTCAGAAAAATCCAGACCAGTCCTCCGGCTACAAGCACTGCGAGCAGCCCCACTATGATTGGCAGTGCCTGATTTTTGCGGGCTGGCCTTGACGACGGATCTGCAGAGCGAAAAGAAGGATCCGGGGCAGGGGGCGGCCTCGATGGCGCTACTGGCAGAGTCTGGGTTTGTTCGCCAATTGTGGTGGACGACGGACTCACGTCCGACAATGCGCTCAACGCATTGTAAAAGTCGCGTCCGGTTGGATAGCTTCGTCCCGGCGTAAGGCATTGGCGAAGGATGCGGTTGCCGTCCTCGGACAAAGTTGCCAGCGGAGTAAAAGTACCAGCTGTTCCGCCCAATAACTCGTAGGTTACGATTCCGAGTTGGATGATGTCATGGTGTGGGGTCTGATTGGCGGCAACAGGTCGCTCACCGAACCAGGTAGCCGAGGCTTCCAGCTCCTTGGCTTTGCCTAGAGCGTCCAGTTTTACCACGAAAGCCGGCCATTCATCGAGCGGACAGTGCAAGACGACGTCGGCGCTCAACGCCGCAAACCCTTCAGGGAAATGCACGAAAATATCGCGCAAACTCATCTCCAACATGAGGTCAGCAGCTCGAGCCTCATCTACCGCCGGTGATATCTGCTTCAGGAGCATCCGGGTCTCACGCAACGTCAAAGCGCGCCGTGTACGTAGAAGATCGACGAGAGGAAACCCCTCCAACCATTCCAGAACGGCAAAACTAAAGTTCTTTTCTCGCTCGATCACGAAGACCTTCAGGAAGTTTGGATGGGCTGCCGTCTGAATGCGCCTAGCTTCCCTTTCGACCTGACTCAGGACCGCCGGGTCCGCGTGGAAAATTCGGACCATTACCCGCGTTTTTGAAGTCATGTCTTCGGCGTGGAAAGTATGCGCCGGGTTAGCCGGACTAATGTCTTCAATTAGCCGATACCGCTCTTTCAGAATCCAGCCAACTTCTGGTCTCAGCGCCGCGGAGTGGGTGTTGCTCAGTGCGATCGTATCAAAATTCCACTCCGTGGTCTCCGGTTTCGCGGAAGTTTGTAAGTTCCGCAGCCGCTCGATGCATGACTTGAGCTCGTTACGCAGCACCAATGGCGTTTGAATACGCTGCTCCCGGTCCTTTTCCAGCATTTTGCGGAGCACCGCGACAACTTCCGCGGGTAGAATAGCAAGCGCCTCGAACGGAGGCGACTTGTCCAAATGCTGCGCGATAACGCTGGCCACCGAACCGGTGAATGTAGGTCTGCCCAGGAGCATGTACCAAAGCGTCACGCCGAGAGAATAAATGTCGGAACGGATGTCTTCCGTCTGGCGATCCAGCTGTTCGGGGCTCGCGAAATAAGGCGTGCCAACAAAACCACCGGATGTAATTTCTCCGCCGGTGGTCGATTGCATCACTGCCGATCTGGCGAGGCCGAAATCGATCACTTTTACGAGGACCTCGCCATCACCCTCCTGCACGAGCATGAGGTTGGATGGTTTGATGTCACGGTGGACAAGGTGTTGTTTCTCCGCAGCGATCAGCGCGGAGGCGACCTGTTGAGCGATATCGAGCGAGGAAAGGCATTCGAGTGGGCCATTGCGTTTTACGAGAGCATCGACCGTTTCACCATCGATGAATTCCATCGAATAGAAATAGCGATTGCCGTGTTTACCCAGGTGGAAAACTGACGCTACATTGCGGTGCCGCAGCTGCGCGGCGCTGCGAGCCTCTCGCAGGAAACGTTCCGCCACCTTTTCGTCTTCGAGCAGGGTGCCGCTGATGACTTTCAACGCAACGTTGCAGCGTAGGCTGGTATCGAAAGCCTTGTAGGTGATGCCCATGGCCCCGCGCCCGAGCTCCGTAAACGAGCCATCGGGGTTCTTCAGAAGCTGATAGTGCTCAAACTCGAAGGATTCCGGCATTTCCTACAGTTGACGACTCACGATCCGCGATTTGCGTCC
>Ga0209526_10003945_pt1 | contig 10110 bp, 16 predicted proteins | sample JacPinW_OM2H0_M1_FD_188566 | JGI IMG/M metagenome (GOLD analysis project Ga0209526, IMG submission 188566) | Forest soil microbial communities from Algoma, Ontario, Canada - Jack Pine, Ontario site 1_JW_OM2H0_M1 (SPAdes) (version 2) | ecosystem: Environmental > Terrestrial > Soil > Boreal... | reverse complement strand
GCGTCGGCCCGGCAATCCCATGCTGCGTTACGTCGCCGGCGGCAGCGCCGACGACCTCGCTTCTGTCCCGTCCACTTCAACCCAGGAGAACTTGGACCTATGAGTACCGCCATTGCCAAAAACCTGATGGCCGAGATGAAACTGCTCGGCATGCTCGGTGCCTTTGACAAAACCCTCACCGACGCGACTCGAGATAAAACCAGTTACAGTGAGCTGCTCGATGTGCTGCTGCAGGCCGAAGCCGATTATCGGCAGGAGCGCAAGACCGGCTATCGCATCAAAGCCGCCAAGTTCACCCTGCGTCCGGCGTTCGAGGATATCGACTTCACCGCCAGCCGCTCGATCACCAAGACCCAGATCAAAGAGCTCTACAGCCTGCAGTGGCTGCATGACGCCAGACCGGTGCTGTTGATCGGACAAACTGGCGTCGGCAAGACCTTCATCGCGCAGGCCGCAGGCCTTCATGCCTGCGCCTGTGGTAAATCGGTGCTGTATATGACCTTGACGACCTGGCTGGAGAATCTGGCGCTCGCGCGCTCGAGTGGCACGTACCTGCGCTACCGCGACAAACTCGCCAAACCGGACTTAGTCATCCTGGACGACATGGGGATGCGAAAACTCTCCGCCACCGAGGCGCAGGATCTGTGCGAGCTGCTCGAAGAGCGCTCCATCAACAAGTCAACACTCTTTACAACGCAGTTGCCGCTCGATCACTGGAGTGAGGTGATCGGCGATCCGGTCATCGCTGACGCGATCCGCGACCGCCTCGAGCACTCAGCCCTTGAAATCCACATCACCGGCGAGAGTTACCGGGGTGTCAAAGCTCGAAAACTTGCCAGCAGGAAAAAGGATAGTTAAGAATCGTCGCCTACGGCTCCGCCGGTGACCCCTTCAAGTGGTCCCCAACTCGGGAAATCAGCCGGTCCCCAAGCGGGAAATCCTCCACCTCGCGCGCCGCCAAGCGACCCGCGATCGCGGCGGTGTCGGTGGCGGGCGGTGCGGGTGACTGCACGCAAGAGATTATACCGCATCGCCATCAACGTGACTCAACCTAACACTGAAAAATGCAGCGCCTCATGCGGCTTCATCCACACATCGTACCCATCGAGCAAGCGGTTGAGCTCTGCACCCGAAAGCCTCAGCACCGTATCCCCAACACGCGGCCAGTGAAAGCGATGCCGCTCAAGTCGCTTGTACCAGAGAATGAAGCCGTTGCGCTCCCACACCAGGATCTTGAGCTTGTTATGTCGCGCGTTGATGAACGCGAACATCGCCCCCGAGAGCGGATCGAGCCGGATGACGTCCCGCGCCAAGATCGCCAGCCCGTCGATCTGCCGCCGCATATCCACCGGCGCTCGATGCAGGTAGACACGCTCGATGCCGCCGTCAGGCCGCAGCATCCCGCCGACCTGGCAGCACCGCCGACAGCCAACTCGGCGGTGGCCACTCGCCACACTCGATCGCCCATCCTTGCGCGCACACCAGCCGGCACACCATGCCGCTGCGCACCGCTCCCCCGACCTCGGCGAGCGCTACCGGCGAGCTCCTCACCCGCACCGCTACAAACTTGCTCTTGCGCTTGCGCGGCCGGTCTGTCCCCGGCAGTGCCCCGCCGCCGGCGCAGCGCCGCAATCGCGTCGTACACCGGCCGCATCTCAAGACCCTTCGACTTCGCATAATCGCTCAGCGGCACGCCCGCCCGGCGTGCCCCCTCCAACGCCTCCACCGCAACCCGTTGCTTCTCCGTCAGCGTCTCGGCCATCGTGCACCTCCGCATCCCGTGCCAGGTACACTGCACGCCGCGCGCTCACGACGGAAGAACGTGCTTCCTTAAGCGCTTACGAATCAAACACCACCAACCCTTGGTTTTTCAGGCCGGCGGGTTTTGAGGCGTCAGGGGCCTTCGACCTGCCGGAGTCAAATCCGGGCTCAGGTCAGATCCACGAAAGCGTCAGTACGGCGAGTGGTCGAACTTACGAGTCGGCACTGCGCGCATCAACGCCGACGGAATAGGCACGACGCGAGCATCCCGTCCGTGCAATGTATGCGCGATAGCGCTCGGGCAATAGCTGCAACGGGTTCCTCACGTCTAGCTCTTCGACGTACTGGATACTAAAGTGCGTCAATTTGCATCTCAGTGTCAGACGTTCGCCAAGCATCGAGAAAAGCATTTGTAGTTGACCGCGCCTCGCCCCTCTTTCCGAGGCGCTTGAGGCACTCCGCCAGTCCAAATAGGGAGCGCCCACTGTTCGGATGCCGCACTAAGTCTTCGCGAAACACTCGCTCCGCGCCGTCAACGTCCCCGACCATCAGCAGTAGCGCACCGAGCTTTTCCCGGAGTGGAATATACCAACGCGGCGGTTCATCAAAAGGCAGACTATCTTCCAGCGCAACTCCTGCTCTAAGTCGCTCAAGTGCCAATTGCTTCTCTCCCCGAGCCCGCGCAATTAGCGCGAGTACCAAGTTCCGTGCGACCGATGTAACTGAGCTCATGGAGGGCAAGGCATCGCGTGAATCGAGGGATTCCATCTGCACTATCTCCGATTGCGCTCCATCGGGATCCTGGCCGGCGGCAAGCGCCATAGCGCGTGAAAAATGCCACATGGAGAGTGACGTCTCGTCGCTGGGCTTTGCAAGGCTCAGTATTTCCTGCCAGCGAGCAAATCGAACCAAAATCATTGTTCTAACCGAGCGCGCCGTGAGGCCGTGTGCCCCGTAGTTGTCTTGTAGTCTCTCCAGGTCACCTACCGCCCGCAAAGCTCCGGCGCGATTGCCTGCCATACAATATGCCACGACAAGAAACTCGAGGTTGTGCGATTCGTAGTGCATTCCGTACACTGGGTCACCGCCAGCCGCGAGATAGCGGTCATCTGCCAAAATTGCGTCCTCGTTGCTCTTTATAGCACCTGCATAGTCTCCGATCCGGAAGTAGACGTGAGCAGGCATATGCACTAAATGCCCCGATGCGGGCGCAAGTCTCGCAATTCGATTTGCACTCGATAGGGAACGCCCAGGAGCGGTCGAACCTTCTACTGCATGGATGTAGTAGTGATTTGCGCCGAGATGGTTCGGGTTCTTTTTGAGCACGGACTCTAGCGTCGCAACGATATCCTTGGTCCCAGATTCCGGCATGCCATCCGGGGACCATAGCTGGAATGGATGCAGGTTCATTAGGCTCTCTGCATATAGAGTCGCTGCGTCAAGATCTTGCGGAAACCGCATCACTAGCGCCTTCATGGCTTCAGAATACTCGGTCTCAAATTTATTCCGATCATGCCGAGCATCCTCGACGTATCGTAGTTCTAGAGCCTCAATATAAGCACGCTCCGCGTCATTCGCGTGCGGCAGCAAAGCCGTCGCATCCGTTATGGCTTTGTGCGCTGCGACGACATTGCCAGGCCCATTGACATCCGAACCCAAAGCAAGCGCAATCCCCCAGTATGCCATTGCCAGATTGGGATCCATACCTGCAGCGCATTCGAATGAGCGAATTGCTTCTCCACGATTGAAGCCGTATTTGAACGCTAGTCCTTGCTCAAAGAACAGACGGGCCCGAGGATTGTCGCTCGACACGGGATGGCTAACGTGACCAAAGCCTTTCAACAGTCGACAGTCTATTGTGCCCTGCGGCGCTGCCGTTGAGGGTGCACCGGTTACCTCCGCACGGAAGACGCAGAAAAGCAGCAGGGCGACAAATAGCTTAATTCCACGGGTGCTGGGCGGCACGAAGGTCACTAGGAATAACTGTAAGAACGCAGCAAACCCAAGGAATACGACCGACAAGTCCTGAGCGCATCATGAAACAGGGTGGGTCCTCGAAATGAGAAGTGTATTCCTTTGGGCGGCGATCGTTGCGATTTCCGCAACTCTACTCGTTTCGACCGACACACTTGGAGAAACCCGGCGTACGGCGCCTGTCTCGTTGGCCGTTGCTGCGGTTCGCTCCGACCTTCCACCCAACGCACCTGAGGTGCTCTTGGGCGACCGGCTGTTCTTTGAGACTCGATTCGCGCAGTTTTTTTATGAGCACTCCCGTGGTGACGTGAATTCCAGATCGTCGGGCGGGGACCCGATAACGGAAGAGGTTCCACTGGAGCCCGGCGGGCATTTCCTAGGTGTAGGTGCGGGGTCCCTTCGAGGACCATTTCGTGGGAGCGGGATTAACTGCCGACAGTGTCACTTGGGGGACGACTTCATTGCGACCAAACCGCTGGCACAGCGCACGTACTGTGACTTCGCGAGACGGAGTCCCGTTCCGTACCGGGGAGACGGAATCACCAACACGGTGCGTAACTCACCTGTAATGGTCAATCTGGGTCTCCCGCGGGAGAGTCCTTTGTTGCTGCACTTCGATGGTGAGTTCTCAAGCGTAGAGGATCTCGTGTTCGCTACACTCACCGGTCGAAACTATGGCTGGCTATCGCATGAGCGGCCCACAGCAATCGCTCATATCGCAAGTGTAATCAGACAGGATGCAGGCCAAAACGCACGGCGTTTTATCTCCTCTTTCGGCGACGGGGTACCTTACAAGATCGCACTTTTAGGAGCTGACCCAACTCTACCACCCAGCCTGCGAATTCCCCCGGAGTACCGAATTGAAGTTGCGTCGGCATCCGACGAACAAATTGTGTGGGCAATCGGCAAACTGATTCACGCCTACATGAACTCGTTGCGCTTTGGAAAGGACAATACCCAACGAGAGTCGGAAGCTCCTTACGACCTCTTTCTTCGGCGAAACTCTCTACCAAATCAACCCCGTGCAGGTGAAGCAGGATTGGAATACTCGGCACGTCTTCTTCGTGCAATTGAGTCGCGAAGGCAGTTTATTTGGATTAACCCGGCGGACGCGCAGTTTTCGCTGCACGCGCAGGACTATCAATTTGGGCGGTCGGAGCTCGACGGCTTAAAGATATTCCTGCAGCGTTCCCACGGTAAGCGTCATATCGGTAACTGCGTCTCTTGCCACGTGCCGCCTCAATTTACGGACTCTAAGGTCCACAATACAGGAGTATCTCAAGCAGAATACGATGAAATATTCGGACCGGGCGCCTTCATCACACTACATGTTCCAGGGTTGGCCGAGCGGAGCGCGAATTTTGACTACTACATGCCAAAGACGTATTTACATCCAAACGCGACCAGCAGATTTCGCTCGGCCCCCGTGGCTGAAAAGGCAGGGTTTGCGGATCTCGGAACCTGGAACGTCCTAGCTAACCCCGATTTTCCTAGCCCACAGTCCGCACTCATCGAAGTCTTGTGCCCCAAAGCGCCCAGGTACACGAGCTGCGAACCTGAGTCTCTATTGAGTCACGCTATCGCAACGTTTAAGACGCCAACGGTGCGGGATCTCGGACATTCGGGTCCATACTTTCACTCGGGCGCCGCAAGTTCTATAGAGAGCGTTGTTCGATTTTATGTCGAGATGTCCCGATCGATGCGTGGCGGGGGCCTTCGCAACGGGTCTCCCGAAATGGCGCACATATTCATTGACTCGACCGATGTCACGCCTCTGGTCGCGTTCCTCAGAACTCTAAACGAGGACTATCACTGATGAGTATGCTCCGCGGCTTGTTTCTGGGGCTTGAGTTCGCGGAAGAGATGCTGAAGTACGGATGCATATGCGACGCCTTGCGGGAGAGTGGAAAGGGTGGCAGACCTGCGATTGCAGGTGACTTTTGGGCGAATAATGCGATGCGTGAGTAGCGCAACGATGAGTCGAGCATGAATGGACTGGGACGCGTTCGCGGCGTGGGAAAGAAAGCTTCATGAGGACCAACCGCTGCAGCGCGGCAGTAGGCTTATCGCAGTGCCGATTTATCTCGCGGGCTCCTGTCTGCTAGAATGCACGTGTCCGAATGCACCGCCGAAATCGACGTTCGATCTAGAGCCAAAGCTTGTCAGTTCGTAACCCTTGGGTTTAGTCACGGTGCAATTCTCCCGGTGTATGCTGGACCGGTTGAGTTGTAGCAATACGCCCAGTAGGTAAGCAGCCCGCACTTTCAAAGAACCTTCGCACAACGCCCGGGACTAGGGAGGCGGTCGTATGAAATCGTTGCGTCAGGTGCAGTATTTCGCGGCATGCGTTTTTGCCCTTGGTCTCTTGGCACTGTCTCTTCCAGACCCATCCACTGCATGTGGACTCGGTGGATGCGTCAGGCAGGACGGCTGTTATGGCGAGCCTGGTTGCGCCGATCCCGTTTTTACTTACCAAGCCAGGTGCCAGAACGTTTGTCAGGCGAATGGCTGCTGTTCCAATGGCAATTATCAATGCATCTCGCCGCCTCCTACCTATTGTGGCACCCAGACCAGTTTCTTAGAATGTCCTTGCGCGACAACATGCTTCTAGGCAGTGCACTCGTGCGTCGCGCACTGCGGCAACGTCGCGCGATTCGATCACGCCGAAAGCCGGCTCATAATGCGCACATGCCGCCGCTGGCGCGCGCGGCGAGATCGCAGACTGCTGAGGGCTAGGCGTGCGAACCCCAAGCGCAAACCACATTCTCACCGCCGTTCTCCTTCTGTGCGCCGTGACTACAACTAGCTTGGTCGTCCGGAGGGAGTTATTTCTGGGTTCTTCGGCAGCAGCGGCAACCCAAAGCGCTACGTTTGTTCCAGACTGGCGTCAAGCGCTCGGGAACGGCGCCACGTTAGGGTCGCAGAACGCTCGGGTGCAGTTGATTGAGTTCGGTGATTTCCAATGCCCTTATTGTCAATCGTTCTATCGAGCTCTCCAGTCAGTACAACCAAAGTATCCGGGACAAATAACCCTCACATTCATACACTTTCCTCTGGCGTTTCACGAATTTGCGGGGGCTGCCGCACGCGCCGCTGAATGTGCCGATGACCAGGGGCATTTCCAGCAGTTGTATGACTACTTTTTTCAGCACCCAGAATCCCTAGGGCACTCGAAGTCGGGGGAACTGGCTCAAGCGGCTAAAGTGCAAGATGTGCCGAGATTCGAGGCATGCGTGGGGAATGACGCTCAGGTGCCCCGAATAGTCGAAGGCAAACAATTGGCCCAAGCATTCAATGTGAGAGGAACGCCAACACTTCTCATCAACGGTTGGAAGCTGTCAGCTTCTCCGACTTCTAGTGAGTTGAGCAGGATGATTGACGCGGTTCTTCAAGGCAAGCCCCCCATATCGGGGAGCACTCGTGTATCGCACAACCGCAATTAGTGCGGCGGACGGAGGCACCATGAACAGAAATTGGATGATCACTGTCGTAATGATCCTCGCTTCCGCGGTCATTGGCGCGCAGCCTTCGCCCAGTGCGCCACCGGCACTCTATGCCCTGAGAATTCATGTGTCGGTAGACGGCGTAACCACATCGGTGGCGCAAATTGTGAGTGCGCCGGGAGTGTCCGCACATGTGTCCGCCTTATTGGGGACGGATGTCGCAAAGTCCCCTCGCTTTCAAATTGACGCCGTAGCCAACCAGACTCAGCAAATTTCTGGAGGCCCGAGCGTAACGATCAAGCTGACCCTCAGCAAGCCAGACGCGAATGGCGAAATGCAGCCGTTTGCTGCGCCGGAAGTGACAACGCCAGAAGGGCAAATCTCCTATGTTCAAATAGACAATATTACACTTTCTATGTGGGTGACGCGGGAATCAAAACCGACTATTCAGTTTCAGTGATGGAGGGCGAGAATCGAGTTCGTCAATTTGCCGCTGTAGGCGCGCAGCCTGCAATCTATTGTGGAGGCTAATCACCCCGCCCATGGCGATGACTGCGCCGCAGAATATGAATAAGGGTAACCTGGCTTCTGGCCGATCCGGTGCCAGACATGCTAGGAATACGAGCATCCCAACCATTAGGGGAGCGACGAAGAGTCGCCAGGAACCCCTCAGTAGATTTCTGCGACGGACGAGTTCTCTGCGGTGGAACTCCAAGAGCGATGCCGCTGAGCTGTCAGGAGATAGTGCTCGCGCGGCGGCATGTCTTCGAAGCTGATACGCAACGAAAAGCGTCGCCGCGATCATCGTGAGACTGGCGAGCTTCATCCGGAGGCTAGGGAAAGCCCAAACATAGAAGCCAAAGCCAACTACCACCGCTGCGGAGGCGACGTACTCGATCAAGTCGCCTCGGCGAGCGCGTCTCTGAAACGCCTCTGCGTTGCCTCGAACCTGCGCGATGCTCATCTGCGAGTGCTCCTCGTCCTGCTGCCAGCGCGCCTTGATGTCTTCTTCACGCATGGTCAGTCTCGTGGGTGTGAAATTGTCGTACCAGTAACGCCTTGATGCGGTGCACCTTGGTCGCCACATTGCCTGGCGCAATCCCTACGATTCCGGCAATTGAGGCCGCATCCATGTCTTCCAGATACAGCAGGAAGACTTGGCGGTCGAGCATCTGCAATCGACCGATCAGTTCCCTCAAGCGCTCAACGACCTGCTTACGTTCGGTGATCGCCTCTGTGTCATGCACATCCACCGCATCACTGATTTCATCAAGGGTGTAGAGGCGCCGCGCGGCTCGGCGTCGATCGCGGGTGACGTGGTGTATGCGCCGTTGCATGCGCGCGCCGCGCGGTTCAGACAGCGATCGTATCGTTGGCTATTACAAGTGATCACATATCCCGGCTTGCCCGTTGGTAGGACAGTCGGGTGGATGTGCTCCGCTTCGGTCACACAGCCGCACAGCACGAATACCGAAGACAGTATTGCTAGTCTCATGGTGATCCGCCTTGGATCTACTCCGACCACAGACTAGCATACAGTCCCTGCGCGACAGTAAGTTCAACGATCTTCACTTGGTCGTCCCTAACGTTGAAGCGTCGCCCGTGGTCACGCCGATCCGGCGGCGACGCTAAGTCACGGCGTTCCAAACCGGATCGACAGCCTCGTTAACTCGGTCAGTGTGCGCCCGAGACCGTCTAACCCGGGGAACATTGCGTTGCCCGTAACATTCATAAGTTGCAGCTCTCGTAACAGCTCTGGCTTCAGCGCTTTTGGCACGATAAGTTTCTCGAAGTGTGGGCCATCGCCATAGGTAGCTAACTCCTCCAGTACTTGAGCATGATCGGCGCGAGGGTCAAGGCAAACCGTGAACATGCTCTGCTGATTGCCCATGCGCTGAATGGTCAGGTGGAGCTCGTATGTGAAAAGCATCGGCGGCGGTGCGGACTCCACAAACACCCGATCATCACCCGATTCAAACAGTAAGCGCTCGCAACCTTTGTACTTTGCCCCGAACTTGCGAACCATTAAATTCTCGGCTGTCGAGGCGCGGAACCACCAGAGCGCGCCGTCCTCCTCCCACCGCTGCTCGGCCGCGAAATAGAGCGCCACGTAGGGCGATAAGCTCCAATCAAGAACTCGCGTTGGGGCACCGAAGTGACGCATTAGTGGCCACGAGTTGAGGCTGATCGCCTTCTTAGAAGACACGCCTGGCTCGAGCTCTCGGTGCGCCTCCCGCCAAAATCGGTTGTTCATTTCGCGCTCGAGCTGTGCTACTTGGAACCAATTCATCGTAGAGTCCACGAGTTCCCGTGCGAGGGACGGCTGGAGCGTCCAGTCTGCGCGGCTCTGGCCACGAAAAAGGCAGCGGTTCGAGTTGGGCCAGAGAGCGTCGATATCCACGGCGAGCTGCTGAATGTCTCGAAGCGAAACGATGCGCCGCTCTGGCCATGCACTCATGATCGGTTCCTCTCGCGACTTTGCGCCGATGCCAGTCTAACCCCCGCCCTTCGGCTTGCGCGCTGGCAGCCGGGGCCGCCAGGCATGCACGCTGCAAATCGTAGACCTCAAGGAGCGTCGCGTGGTTCAGACAGCCCAGGCGGCCGGCGCTTACACCTATCACGTCGTCTGGCAACCGGACGGCAGACGCGTCATTGCGTTTGGAAATAACCGCGTAACGCTCGATATGGCTAGTGGGCAAATTACCTCGTTGCCCATGCAAGACAGGGAGGGGGTTCAGACAGTTCAGTATTCCCCTAACGGTCGGTACCTGATGATCGCCACCGACACGGGAGTCGAGCTGTGGGACGGAACCTATGAACATCGGTTGCAGAAAATTGGGGGCCAGGTCCATGACGCTCGCTTTTCATCGGACGGACGCTTCCTTGCCATAGCAGTCGGGCCAGGCGTCAGCATCTGGGAAATACACTGACC
>Ga0209526_10003943_pt1 | contig 10112 bp, 8 predicted proteins | sample JacPinW_OM2H0_M1_FD_188566 | JGI IMG/M metagenome (GOLD analysis project Ga0209526, IMG submission 188566) | Forest soil microbial communities from Algoma, Ontario, Canada - Jack Pine, Ontario site 1_JW_OM2H0_M1 (SPAdes) (version 2) | ecosystem: Environmental > Terrestrial > Soil > Boreal... | reverse complement strand
GGCGAGCCGGTCGAGTGTCCGCTTGGCACGCAGTTCCTGGACCACACCAATGGCGGAGTTAGCGACGATGACCAAGCCGAACAGCGCGTCTTGGGGGCGCCCGGTGACCAGGATGAGGACGCAGAGCGAGCCCACTATGGCGTTGAAGCGGGTCGCCACGTTGGCGCGGATGATCTCGGATATCGGCCTGCTCGACCGCCGGGCGGCGTCGTTGGCCTCGCCCTTCGCGGCGCGCTCCGCTACCTGGGCGTTGGTCAAGCCACTGGCCTGCGGCTGGCTCTCCACCATCTCCCCGTCGCGCCCGATGTCGGGTAACCATCCTCGCATCGTCCGCTGGCCTGGGCTGGGCAGGTGTCGTGCCGCCTCTGGTCCGGCCCAGGGCTGGGCGGGCAGGTGTCGTGTGGCCTGCGGCCCGGCGGAAAGGGTGCGGCGCTGGCCTGGGCTGGGTAGCTGTCGTGCCGCCTCTGGTCCGGCCCAGGGCTGGCGGGCAGGTGTCTTGGGTCCTTAGGTCCGGCGCAGGAAGTGAGGGCCCCGGCCCGGCCCGAGCCGTTCCCTGATCTTCTCGGTGATCCGGCCGCGGGAGAGCTCGGCGGCGAGCAGGCATGCGGAGGTGATGCCCCGTGCCGTTGAGGCGCCGTGCGCGATCACGACGGTGCCCTCCAGCCCGAGCAGCGCCGCTCCGCCATAATTCTCGGCGTCCATCCGCTCGGTCAGCTCGCGCAGCCCGCGCCGCTGCAGCATCGCGCCGAGTCGCGCGATCCGCGAACTCTGCATGACGGCGCGCAACTGCTCGGCGGCGAAAGCGGCCGAGCCTTCGAGGGTCTTGAGTGCCACGTTGCCGGTAAAGCCGTCAGTGACGATCACGTCCACCTTGCCTGCCAGCAGGTCAGAGCCTTCGACATTGCCGGTGAAATGAATTGGCAGAGCGCCGTGTGGCGGTGGCGCGGCGAGCAGCTCATGGGCGCGCCGGGCCAGCCTGTTCCCCTTCCCTGGCTCGGCACCGATGGTGAGCAGGCCCACCCTTGGCTCGTCGATATCGTGCGCGATCTGCGCGTAGGCGACGCCGAGCTGCGCGAACTGGAGCAGCATCTCCGGCTTGGGATCGGCGATGGCGCCTGCGTCGACGAGAAACGTCGGATTCGGGCGGGTGGGCAGCACAACGGTGAGGGCCGGCCGGATCAGGCCGGGTACCGAGCGCAGCCGCAGTCGTGCGGTCGCGACGATGGCGCCGGTGGAGCCGGCCGAGACGACCGCCCCAGCCTGGCCTCTCCGGACCAGTTGGCAGGCGACGGCGACGCTGGAGCGGGGGCGGCGCCGACTGGCCAGCGCCCCCTCGTCCATGGCGATGGAGTCGTCGGCGGGGGCGATCCTGATGAGTGCAGCGGTATCGCCGCCGGGCAGCAGGGGGCGCAACTGGCTGGGACGGCCGGCCAGCACCACCGGAACCCCGTGCACCGTCGCGGCTGCGACCGCGCCCGCGACTATCTCCTCAGGCGCGTTGTCGCCGCCCATGGCATCGACCGCGACCGTCGCCCGCTGTGCGTCAGCGAGTGGCGGGGCGTCGTCGTGCATGAAAGGTTCCGGGTGCCCGGTCAGGCTGCGGCCAGGTGGGCGCCGGTGGGCGGCTCGGCGCAGACGTTATTTCGTAGATGCATGACCCGCATAGCGCCAAGCCTCTCACTCCGGCTGGTGCCCGTCACAAGATCGCAGGTGCCCGTCACCGCCGGCTGGTCAAAGTCCACATACCCCCCCATAACCCCCTGTTCTCGTGAGTTAATGATCCCGGCCTGGGGGGAGCGACCGGGCCATGTAGCGGGCGACAGCCCACGGGGTGACAACCAGGCGAAGGAAATGCCTCAAGTGTTACGAACGGCGCTGTACCGGACCGCCCGATCCCCTCATGTGGCGCATGACGGGTTAAGTGACGGGGAAGAATGTAAGGGAACTCTCTGCGTTACCTCAGCGTTTCCTCAACGTGACCTTCTTGTATTGATTCACGCCATGGCTTCCGTCCCGCTAGCTGCGTCTGAGGGGGTGCGCGCGGCGGGCGTGTTCCAGCCGCCGGCCTGAGATGCTCCCGTTCCTGGCAATGCCGCCAGGGACGCGACCGACCGGAGGGAGATGCGTGACTGATATGCGACAACAGGGTGTGCCCGCGGTGCCTGCCGCGGGCCGCCGGTTCCGCGCATACACGGCCAAGCACCTGGACGCACTGGCGGCCCGGGCTGGGCTGGACGCCAGCGAGCGGCTGGCCGTCCGGGCCGTGGCGACCGTGCTGCCGTTCCGGACCAACGACTATGTGGTTGAGAACCTCATCGACTGGGACGCAGCGCCCGACGACCCGATCTACCGCCTCGTCTTCCCCCAGTCGGACATGCTGCCCGCCGCCGATGTTCAGCGGATGGCCCGCCTACTGGCCCGGGATGCGCCGGCCGGGGAGGTGACGGCCGCGGCGCATGAGGTGCGGACACGGCTGAACCCGCATCCCGCCGGGCAGCTCGCGCTGAACATCCCTGACCTGGGCGACGAACCGCTGCCCGGGGTACAGCACAAGTACCCGGAGACCGTGCTGGTGTTCCCGAAGCAGGCTCAGACATGCCACGCGTACTGCACGTACTGCTTCCGCTGGGCGCAGTTTGTCGACGAGCCTGACCTGAAGATAGCCACCGCCGACACCGACCGGGTCATCGAGTACCTCCGGAGGCACCGCGAGGTGAGCAGCGTGCTGATCACCGGCGGGGACCCCATGATCATGGGCGCCGAGGTGCTGCGCCGTTACGTCGAGCCGCTCTTCGACCAGGGGCTTGAGCACATCGAGTCGGTGCGGATCGGCAGCAAGTCACTCGCCTACTGGCCGCAGCGGTTCGTCACCGACCCAGACGCCGACGATACGCTGCGGCTCTTCGAGGAGATCGTGGCATCCGGCCGCAGCCTCGCCTTCATGGCCCACTTCTCCCACCCGCGCGAACTCGAGTCACCGCTGGTGGCCGAGGCGGTACGCAGGATCCGAGATACTGGCGCGGTGATCCGGACCCAGGCGCCGCTGATCCGGTCCATCAACGATGATCCCGCCACCTGGGCGGCCATGTGGCGCGCCCAGGTGCGTATGGGGATGGTCCCGTACTACATGTTCGTGGAGCGGGACACGGGCCCGCAGGACTACTTCGCGGTGCCGCTCGCCTGCGGCTACGGGATCTTCCGCGAGGCTTACCAGAGCGTCTCGGGCCTGGGCCGGACAGTCCGGGGACCCTCGATGTCCGCGACCCCGGGCAAGCTCTGCGTGGACGGCATCACCGAGGTGGCCGGGGAGAAGGTGTTCGTCCTGCACATGATCCAGGCGCGCGACCCCGACCTGGTCGGCAAGCCGTTCTTCGCCCGCTATGACCCGGATGCCACCTGGCTGTCCGACCTGGAGCCCGCGTTCGCCGCGCGTTTCCCCTTCGAACCCGACCCAGAGGAACTGCCCGGGCTGTGGGCACCGTCGGTGTTCCAGCCCGCAAGCTGACCGTCCTCCTGATTGCTCCGCCCCGCTACGGCTACGGCCCCGTCCAGGACTCTTTCCTGGCGGGGCCGTCGCCGTTGCCGGTTTGGCTCAGGCTGCTCTCGTCTGTGCTTCGGCCGCCACCTCGGGCGATACGGGGCTCAGCGGCGACTTGGCTGACTTGATCGCCAGGCAACTCACGGCGCCCACGGCGAGCAGAACGACTGGCATCACCATGGTCCAGCGCATGGCCTCTATATATCCGTTTGTGAAGATCGCGTGGCCGATCCGTGTGACCTCGGCGACCAGTTGCGCGGGCAGCCCGGCCGGCAGCTTGACCCCGCCGTTCTGGCCCGCCCCGACGGAGATGCCGCCGCTCGCTGAGTTGTGGATCGCGGCGATGAACGGGCCGCGCACCCGTGGCGGCAGCGACACCGTACGCGTGGTGGCCTGGCTGGTGAGAGACGACACCAGCCTGTTCTGCAGCAGCGCACCCACCGCGGCTGTGCCGATCACCAGGCCCACCTGCCTGACCGTGTTGAGCACGCCGGACGCGGCACCCGCCATCCGCGGATCGATGTTCCGCATGGCCGTCGTGACCATCGGCGCGAACGTGCAGCCCATGCCGATGCCGGCCACGATCAGCGCGGGCAGGAAGTCCTGCCATGTGGAGTTGGGGCGTGCGATCACAGCGGTCCAGCCCATGCCGGCCCCGAACAGGATCAGGCCAGTCATCAGAATGTACTTGCCACCGATCTTGTCGGTCATCCGGCCCGCTACCGGGGCCACGAACATCGACAGCAGGGAGGCCGGCGCCATCGTGAGGCCCGCCTTCAGCGCCGAGAAACCGAGGACCGACTGCAGGTAGATGGTGAACGGCAGGAAGATTCCCATCATGCCGATGGACAGCACCCCGGACACCCAGTTCACCACGGCGTAGTTCCTGTCCCGGAACAACGCGAAAGGCACCAGCGGTTCCCCGTCCTGGGTCAGCCGCTGAAGCACCAGGAACGCGATGAGCAGCAGTACCCCGACGCCGAGCACGAGCGGAATGCTGATGAACGAGGTGATCGTGCCCCAGTTGTACTTCTGCCCCTCGACCAGGCCATAGCAAATGGCCAGCAATGCCGCGGTGGCGAGCAGGACGCCAGGTATGTCGATCCGGTGCCTTCTCCCGAGCCGCAGGTCCGGGATGATGACGAAGGTCAGCACCAGCGCGATCACGCCGAACGGCAGGTTGACGAAGAAGATCCACCGCCAGTCGAACGCGGTCACAAGCAGGCCGCCCAGGGTCGGCCCGGCAATCGTCGCTACTCCCGCCACGGCGCCCCAGACGCCGAACGCCGCACCCCGCCGTTCCGGCGGGAAGGTATTCGTGATGATCGTCAGCGTCTGCGGCATGAGCATGGCCGCGCCGAGACCCTGGACGGCACGGAACCCGATCAGCCAGCCCGGGCTCGGGGCCAGGCCGCAGGCGGCCGAGGCCACCGTGAACAGGGCGATGCCCGAGGCGAACATTATCCGCGGCCCGACTAGGTCACCAAGCCGGCCTGCCGTGATGACCAGCACGGCGAGCACGAGGGCGTAGGCGTTGATCACCCACAGGACGTCGTCGAGCGACGCGTGCAGCTTCGTAATCATGTTGGGGATCGCGATATTCACGATCGTCAGGTCCAGCAGGGTCATGAAGAACCCGAGCGAGACGACGATCAGCACCGCCCAGGGGTTTCCCCGGAGACTCTTCACCACGTTCTCCTTGCCATCCGAGCAGGTGCCACGCCCGCTGGGGGAAGCGCATGCAGGATGCGCCAGGCGGAGGCCCCACACTCACCGATGGTAGACGCGGGTACGGACAAAGCGTCGAGCCCCCGCGTGCCCGCCCGCCCCCATCCCGCCCGTCCGAACCCCGTTCGGTTGGCGTCCGCGGCCGCCAAGTATGCTCCGCCCATGAAACTGAACGGAACCGCAGCGATCATTTCCGGTGGGGCAAGCGGCCTCGGCGAGGCGGCCGCCCGCGCGCTCGCCAAGGCCGGCGCCACGGTCGTCGTCGCCGACCTGAACGAGCAGCAGGGGAAGGCGGTCGCCGCCGAGTTGGGTGGCCTGTTCGTGAAGACCGATGTGTCCGATGAGGGATCGGTGGCCGCGGCCGTCGAGGCCGCCGTGGCCCAGGAGGCCCCGCTTCGCGTGGTGGTGAACTGTGCCGGTATCGGCTGGGCGTCCCGCACCGTGGGCCGCGACGGAACCCCACATGACCTGGCGTCCTTTCGCAAGGTCATCGACATCAACCTGATCGGCACGTTCAACTTGATGCGGATCGCGGCTGCGGCCATCGCCCGCACCGAGCCCGTTGACCCCGACGGGCTGCGCGGCGTGGTCATCAACACCGCGTCCGTGGCCGGCATCGAGGGGCAGACCGGCCAGGTCGCCTACTCCGCGTCCAAGGGCGGCATCATCGGCATGACCGTGCCCGCCGCCCGGGACCTGGCCGCGATCGGTGTCCGGGTGAACACTGTCTGCCCGGGGATCATCGACACGCCCATCTATGGGACGGGACCGGCCAGCGAGGAGTTCAAGGCCAAGCTCGCGGCCCCGGTAGTGTTCCCGAAGCGGATGGGCACGGCGGCCGAGTTCGCGCACCTGGTCCTGGCGCTCATTGAGAACGACTACATGAACTCTGAGGTCATCCGGTTCGATGGCGGCATCAGGTTCCAGCCGAAATGATCAGGAGCCCGGCCGGATGGCGTTCTTGCTGATGCCGGTGGCAAAAACCTCGACAGCTGTGTCGTTTGGCGCCATTCTGACTGCATGGGCTGGTTAGTCATACTGGTCGTCCTGTTCGTCGTGGGGTACCTGGTATCGCTGCGGCTGCACCCCTTCCGCAAGTGCCCGGCCTGCAACGGCATCGGGCGGCACTTCGGCGGCTTTTACACGAACTCGCAGCGCCGGTGCAGCCGGTGCGGCGGCGGCAGCCGCCAGGAGCGCCTGGGCACGCGGTTGGGGCTGGGCGGTAACCGGGAAAAGCTCCCCGGGAAAGGACGTGGCGGCGCGTGACCTGCGCCCGGTAGGGATCAGGCCGCTTGGACGTGTCCCGTAGATCTCGGACACGCAGCAGGCTGAAGATCCACGGGATACGCCCTCACCACCGTCATGATCCATTCTCGGAGCTCGTGGCCCACACGGAGGGGTGGCCAGCGGGTCTGGGCCTATCGCGCGAGGTCAGGACGAGAATCGCGGGAGGTCAGGACGAGAGAGGTCAGGACGGGACTGGTATCTTTCCTGCCGAAGTAGCCGCGGGACTAGAGGGCAATAGCGGGAGGCGACGCCAGTGTCGGAAGCTGTGCTGACCGAGGCCGACGGCCCGGTCGCGGTGGTCACCATCAACCGGCCCGCGGCCCGCAACGCGGTCAACGAGGCGGTGGCCAGCGGCATGGCCGCAACCCTCGACGACCTGGAAACCCAGACTGGCATCCAGGTGATCGTGCTGACTGGCGCGGGCGGCACGTTCTGCGCGGGCATGGATCTGAAGGGCTTCCTAACCGGTGAGAACCCGCTCGCCGGCGGCCGGGGTTTCGGCGGCCGGGGTTTCAGCGGCCGGGCCCTCGCCGGCTTCGCGCTTGGCGCGCAGCGCCTCGGCGAGCTGGGCCATCTGGACCGGCAGCGCGTTGAACGTGGCGGCGGCGCCGGCCAGCGACGCCTTCATGGCGCCGGCCAGCTTGGCCAGCAGCACGTCCCGCGGCTCCAGGTCGGCCAGCCTGATGATCTCGGCTGAGCTGATCGCCTTGCCGTCGAGCACGCCGCCCTTGATGACCAGCAGCGGGTTCGCCTTCGCGAAGTCACGCAGGCCCTTCGCGGCCTCGACCACGTCGCCGCCGACGAACGCGATCGCGGACGGGCCGACCAGCATCGGCGACAGCTGATCGGACAGCCCGGCCTCGGTGACCGCGATCTTGGTCAGCGTGTTCTTGACCACGGCGAACGTGGCGTTGTCCCCGAGCGACCTGCGCAGCTCGGCGAGCTGGGCCACGGTCAGCCCGCGGTACTCGGTCAGCACCGCGCCGGACGAGTCCTTGAACCGGTCGGTGAGCTCGGCGACCGCGGCTACCTTCTCGGCGTTAGCCATGTGCCTCCTCTCGGTATGCGTCGTTACGTCTTTAACGTCTTTGCGCAAAGCCGGAGACACGGAAAACGCCCCGGCGCGAGGCGCACGGGGCGGCATCGGGCCAGCCGCTGTTCGCGGGCTGGGCCGGTACGGCTCAGTTCACCTGCGCGGGATGTCCGGAGCGGGTCCGGAGCCTTCGGCCGTCGCGAGCGACGGCATCCAGCGGTCTTCGGCGCTTACAGAATACGTGGTGGAGCACCACATGCCAAAACGCCGCCGACGCCGGGTTTCACATCGGCCTGGTCTCCACGTCGCACCGGGGGCCGGGGAGGAGCAGAAGCGGCGGGCACCCGCAGCACGGCATGCTCCGGCAGCTCCGCCCAGCTCCCCGTCTCCTGGACCACGACGGGGCGCCCGGCGGCCAGCGCCGCCCCCAGGGTTGCGGAGGTCTCGCCGACGTGGGGGAACCGCAGGCTGACGACGATGTCGACGGAGCTGATGAGCGCATCCATCTGCTGGCGTTCCAGGTAGCCGGTGATCGTTACCTCGCCGGTGAGCCCCAGGCGTTGGATCTCGGTCGCGAGTCGCCCGGATGTGTCGTCCTGTCCGGCGAAGAGCAGGTGGCAGCGCCGGCCCGATGCCCGGAGGCGTGCGAAGGCCTCGAGCAAGAGGAACGGGCGCTTGGGCTGGGTCACAAACCCGAAGTGGGCGATCACGAGGGTGTCGCCCGGCAGGCCCAGCGCCTCCCGGGAGGCGGCCGGAGCCGGGACCGGGGCGGATAGCGGCACGACCCACGTCGGAAGGGCCGGCGCCCGGAGAGCGATGAGGTCGGCGGCGTAGCGGTTGTGGACCACTGCGCCGAGGTGGCGGTCGAGGACGCCTTTCAGCAGATCGAACATGAACAGCTCGATGCTGCCCCGGTGGCCGTGGATGTGCAGGTCGGCGAGGCGGTCCCCCGCTGCGCCGTGCTCCTGGCGCAGGAGGTCCTGGTACGCCTCGGCGTCGTCCGCCCCCAGGGTCAGATCGGCGAGGGTGTGGTGCAGCGACCCGTCGTGGATCTCCAGCAGGCCCGGCGGGCCCTTCATGGCGGCCTGATAGATGGAGAGCTGGGCCAGGTTGTTGGCAATGTGGTAGACAACGATGTCGACATCGGGGTCGGTGCGCTCGTCCAGCGACCGGATGGCGAAGCGATCCTTCAGTGCCGGCTCGACGAGTCCCGGGTTGTCCACGAAGCAGGTGATCCGGGCTGCCCGGGCCAGCTCGGGGAGAGCGCCGGCTACAAACTCCGCAGGTCCCGTCGGCGCCGGCGGCAGGGTCGTCGCCAGGCCGACGTGCAGCGTCAACCCTGGCGCCCCTCAAGGCGCCCTATCATCCGGGCCGCCGGGCCACGAGTCCGTGCTCTTGAGGGCCGTGGAGGACATCGTTGAGACGGCCGACCAGTCCATTGATGCCGAGGGCGATCTCCCGCAGTGCCGGGTCGGACAGCTCCTCCGATACGCCCCCCAGGCGGCCATCGAGCGGCAGCGACGACCCGTTGTCCTCGATGTCCAGCCCCGCGGCGCGTGCCGCGACGGAGAGGGCCGGCGGGACGGCGTCGCTGGTCTCGAAGATGGCGACCCCGCCGGGCCGCAGCGCCCGGGAAAGCTCGGCCATGAGGTCCGCGACCCTCTGCTCGGGCACCTCGCCGCAGAACGCGCCGCCGAGCGATCCGTCTGCGACGCTGCGCAGGTGCTGCACCGGATCGCCGTCCACGACGTAGGCGGCCAGACCGGCGGTGCTTGCCACCTCGAGGAAGCCGCCGGCCGCCGTCAGGTCGGCCACCGGTTCGAAGCCCTGAAGCTCCTTCACGTACGCCTCCCACCGCGCGGTGGGGTCGGGCACGGCGCTGCCACCGGAGAGCCGGATTTCCGCCACCTCCGCCGCCATCGCCTGGGCCTCCGCCATCTGCGCTGCGAGGCGCTGGAACTCCGGGACCTGCCCGGCACTCTGCGCCTGCAGGTCGTCCAGGCGGGCGGACAGTCGCTGGATCTCGGTGGCCTGCCGGGCTCCCACGCCCTCCATCCGGCGCCAGAGCTCCTCCATCAGGATGTCCAAGCGGATGATGGCGCGCTCCTCAAGGGACTTGAGCTCGATGCGGAGCTTCCTGGCTTCTGTCGCCAGGGCGCTGTAGACGCCCTCGACGGCGACGTCCCGGAAGTGGCGCTCCTCGTAGACGAGGACCGCCCGCGACAACATCCGGCGCACCGGTAGGAACGAGTCCTGGAGCTTTCGCCCGAGTCGTGAAAGTGGCGTGGCCTTCGGCACCGGGTCCGATTCCCTCAATGATTCCGGCGGCGGAACGTCGGGCATGCCTATCTGGTGCTCGACACCCGGCTGCGCTACCTGAAACGACGCCGACATATGAAAGATCTGCTCGCCGTGCTGGATCGCCGTGACGCGCCGACTGGTGAAACTCGCGCCATCGCGGCTGCGGTCGACGAAATAGACGATCGGCGCCCTGAAATCACCGCGTTGCAGAAAATAGGCGTGCAG
>Ga0209526_10003941_pt1 | contig 10113 bp, 6 predicted proteins | sample JacPinW_OM2H0_M1_FD_188566 | JGI IMG/M metagenome (GOLD analysis project Ga0209526, IMG submission 188566) | Forest soil microbial communities from Algoma, Ontario, Canada - Jack Pine, Ontario site 1_JW_OM2H0_M1 (SPAdes) (version 2) | ecosystem: Environmental > Terrestrial > Soil > Boreal... | reverse complement strand
CTGCACAGCTTTTCTCACGAATGATCGCGACCTCCCGACCATACCCGGCCTCCGTGTCCTGCAATTGTCTTCCTACGTTACGTGATCCTGCACGTGCTCAGCTTCCTTTTCATCCACAGCCCTGGGGTGTCCTCTCTTCATTCGTGATCCGGGAGGGCGTGATGCAATCGCGAATTGCGATCCGAGCGGAATTTCTCACCTGCAATTTCACCTCTAGGAACTCCGGCTTGGCCGTGTTTCCGCGTATTAAGGCCGTCCTACATAGTACTAAGTGGCCCCGGTTTCCGCAGTCGAGTCGTCAAAGATAGGCGAAGTTACGGAACCATCCGTATAGTTCGTGTACGGGCCGCCACTCGTCGTTCCGCGATAAACGCGGTATCCGATCACTTCAGACGCACTCGGTTGCCATGCGAGGTGCAAGGCGGTATTCCTTCAGTAGATTTATTCGGTGCCTTTATCAGTTCACTCCCTCGGAGTGCCGCCTGGCGGATCTCCTGCACCAGGATTTCGACTTGTCGCAGGCCGCCGAGGTCCTGGGCATCACCCGCGGCACGGCCCGCTTCATGCTGAAAAGCATCTTTCGTAAGACCCATACAAATCGTCAGCCGGAGTTGGTGCGCTTTTTACTGGGTATACCCGGCGTGTCTTGCCCATTGGTATAACTTGCCGAGCGGTGTGTGAGAGTCACTCTTCCGCACATAAAGTTCCCGAAAGACTCGAGAGCCGGACATAAAACCCTTCAGCAGAATCCCACTTCAGCGGAGCCTGTGCCTCACTCGCATTTGAAAGCCGCTGCCGATCGAAGGTGGCCGTTATTTTCTATCCAGTACTTCGTCGAAATCGCTGACTGGGTTCAAACCAATAAACGGTTGGGACACCCGTATGGCAGCATCCGAATATTGTCAACATCGATGACATCGGCAAAACAGACGATACTTCTGACGGACAATATCAGTACAGCTCCCCGCCAGACAGATTCGCGGCCGATACTTGCAGCCTATTGGCTTTCGGAGTAATGTGCCGCCTTGTCCGGGTAAATCCGAAGACCCTGTGGTCCGGTTAGCTCGAGAGGTTCAACATTTTGGACTACAAACCGGCTCCGTTTGACGCTTCCCGTATAATTCTCAGCCGGGAAATATCCGAATTGCGCGACTTGTTAGCTCGAAACGCCCACGAGAACTGGGCAAGGCTGCGGATGGCGGACGGGTGGCGCTACGGGCCGGCAAGGGATGACGTTCGCAAGGAACATCCGGGTCTGATCCCTTTTGAGCAACTCCCGGAATCAGAAAGGGAATTTGATCGCCAGACCGCTCTGGAAACTATAAAGACCTTATTGGCGTTGGGTTACAGCATCCAGCCGCCGGCCCCCGGAAATCTTGCTTCCCCGGAAAGGTCTTCCATTCCTTTCGTTGAAGAACCCAGCAATGTGCTGCAAGTACTCGGGAACCAGGCTCAGCAGGATCTTGCGTCGCTGCAGAGTCTCTGGAGAGGCCATGATCCCGACATTTGGTCCCGCAATGCTGAAGCTTATAAGCTGGCTGCCGAAAAAATCTTGAAACTTGGGGAGCCCCTGCTTGGATTTGATGTAGTTAGCGAGGGTATTCGATATCGCCCAAATGATGTACGGTTGCGCCAGCTTCTAGCGCTAGCGCTAGCGCGAAGCGGTGCGGTCGAGTCTGCCAATTCGGTGCTTGTGGGACTCTACGAAGCGGGTCATCGCGACGAGGAAACCCTCGGTCTTCTAGCCCGCACGCACAAGGATCGCGCGCGAGAGATGCCTAACGCCTCCGAGGCGGCTCATCATCTCCGCCAAGCCTACAAATATTACGTCCAGGCATACAAGGCCACTGGCGGTTACTGGAGTGGAATCAACGCCGCGACACTCGCGCTCATACTTGATAGACGCGAGGAGGCTGACGCTCTGGCCCGCGCAGTTGCGGCACAGTGCCGAGTCCATCTGGATCAAGCCGAATCAACCGGAGATCGATACTGGCTCCTTTCTACTCTTGCAGAAGCTGCGCTGTTGCTTGGAGATTGGTCCGAGGCAGAAGACTGGTATCGGCAGGCCGTTGAATTGGGACGTGGGAATTGGGGGAGCTTGCAGTCCACACGTCACAATGCACTTTTGCTATTGAGACACCTGGGTAGAAGCGAAGATCTTGTAGATCGAATCTTCCAGTTTCCGGTTGTTGTCGTCTTTGTAGGACACATGGTTGACCGGCCCAATCGCCCGATCCCACGATTTCCTCCTCAGATTGAAAATGAAGTAAAGCGCGCTATAAGCCAACGCCTGAAGGAATTAAATGCAGGCTTTGGCTATGCCTCGGTTGCGTGCGGCTCAGACATCCTCTTTCACGAGGCCGTACTTGAAAGGAATGGCGAGAGCCATATAGTCCTGCCCTATGAGAAAGAGTTCTTCATCGAGGACAGTGTGGATATCGCCGGTAATCCGGAATGGGTGACGCGATGCAATGCGGTTACAGCCGCTGCCATGGAAGTACAGGAGGCTTCGAAACGAAGTCAGATATGTGGTCGCGTGTCCTACATATTCGCCAACCTTCTTCTGCATGGCTTGGCCAGCGTCCACGCCAAGCACCTGGAAACCAACCTCGTGCCCATGGCTGTATGGGACGGCCAGCCAGGCGACGGGCCAGACGGAACCGCGGGCACGGTGGAACGTTGGAAGAAATTGGGTCTGGAGGTAAATGTCATCGACTTACAGCGAATCCTTTCCCAACAATCGGCGGATATGCTTTCGCATGCGTCCGCTTCAGGAGCACATATTTCGCGTCGCACCAGCGCAACTACCCCCGAATTTGCTTCCGAAATCCGCGGATTGCTTTTCGCCGATGCCCATGGATTCAGCGAGCTTAGCGATGAACAGGTTCCGCGATTTGTGCAGCATTTTCTTGGCTTGGCGGGCAAACTGGCCTCTGAATCTTCGAACCAACCCTTAATGAAGAACACCTGGGGAGATGGACTTTATTTTGTCTTTTCCAGTGTGGGTGAAGCCGGCCAGTTCGCTCTCGATTTGCGAGATGCCGTTGGCAGCACCGACTGGCCATCGAAGGGCTTGCCAAATCTAAATCTTCGGATTGGCCTGCACGCTGGACCAGTTTATTCCTGCACAGATCCAGTGACACTTCGTACCAGCTACATCGGCGCCAACGTCAGCCGCGCCGCGTGAATCGAGCCGATAACGCCCACCGGCCAGGTTTATGCCAGTCAAGCGTTCGCTGCTCTCGCTGCGGCCGATGGTGTGAAGGAATTTCAGTGCGATTACGTGGGCCAAACCTCAATGGCGAAAAATTACGGCACATTTCCAACCTATGTCGTGCGGCGCTGTTCCGGGGCAGAGTTGAAGTTCTGATAGCAGGGCAGGGAAAGGTCTTGCCAACACTTTTTCCTTGGTCTATAAGACTCACAGTCTCAATTACTTGGAGCACTCGGGATTCCAAAACTCCGGGGCTTTCAAGGCACGTCACAAAGGAAGTTATGAATTTTGAAGGCGATGCTTTCATCAGCTACGCCCACATGGATAACGTAGAACTGATTGAAGGACACAAGGGTTGGGTTTCGAATCTCCATCGTGCGCTGGAAGTACGAGTCGCTCAACTCCTCGGCAAACAGCCTCACATCTGGCGTGATCCAAAACTTCAAGGCAATGATTCCTTCGCTGAAACTCTAGTCGAAAGGCTGCGGCGCGTCGCCGCTCTCATCCCGGTTATCTCCCCGCGGTACGTCAAGTCCGAGTGGACACGCAAGGAACTGAGCGAATTCGTGCAAGCCGCTCAAAAGCAAGGGGGCATACGGTTTCATGACAAGGTTCGCATCTTCAAGATCCTCAAGACGCCAGTGTCCCTGGATCTGCATCCCCCTGAACTCCAATCCCTGCTCGGCTATGAATTCTTTAAGATCGATCCGGAGACCGGGAGAATTCGCGAGCTCGACGAAGTATTTGGTCCCGAAGCCCAGCGTGACTTTTGGCTGAAGCTGGACGACTTGGCTCATGATGTTTGCTGCCTGCTGGAGATGATGGAGCATCCTGAAGGAGCCGTTTCGCCGGAGTTTACGGGCCAGGCCGTTTTTCTCGCGGAAACCACCAGCGATCTTAAAGAGCAGCGCGAGGCTCTACGTCGCGATCTTCAGCAGCACGGTTACGTCGTTTTTCCCATGCGCCCGTTGCCTTCTGTAGCTTCCGAAGTAAGAGCCGCAGTGAGCGAAGATCTCGCCAAGTGTAAACTATCGATCATTTTGATCGGGAAGAACCACAGCTCTGTTCCCGAGGGCGGAGCGGAATCTTTGCTCGAGATCCAGAATGAACTCGCCATCCAGAGAGGCAAGTCAGGAAATTTCTCGCGGCTTCTGTGGATCCCTCCAGACTTGCACGTCGAGGATAAACGGCAGCTTAAACTCATTGAACAACTTCGTATGGACCCGCGTCTCCTGGAAGGCGCGGATCTTATGGAAACTTTTCTCGAGGATTTCAGGACCGTGATCCACAGCCGGCTAAGGCCGGCTCACGCACCTGCGCAGCAGACTCCCGCTTCCGCCACCGTCTCGGCAACTCACCCACGGCTCTATGTCATCTACGACCGACGCGATGCCGACGCTGCCTCTGCTCTGGTCGATTATCTGTTTGAGCAAAACATCGAAGTGATACGTCCCATATTCGAAGGCGACGAAGCTGAAATTCGCGACTACCACGACGAAAACCTTCGTACCTGCGACGGTGTGCTCATCTTCTACGGTTCCGCAAACGAATGCTGGGTACGCAGGAAACTCCGCGAGGTCCAAAAGAGTCCCGGCTACGGCCGCACCAAACCGGTGCCGGTCGTCGGCATTTCGCTTGGCCCTCCGAAGACTCCGGACAAAGAGCGTTTTCGCACCCACGAAGCCATGGTCATTCCTCATTTCGACGGATTTTCTCCGGAAGCGCTGCAGCAATTCATCTCTAGCCTGAATCGTTGAAAGAGGGGACGGCGGGGTCGATGGCATCCAAAACCCTGTTTAATCCTTTTCCTGGCCTTCGTCCCTTCGAACCTGACGAGGACCACCTTTTTTTCGGCCGCGAGCAAGAAATCGACGAGCTTCTCCGCCGCCTTCGGACGAGTCGCTTCTTGCAGGTCGTTGGCACATCTGGCACCGGAAAGTCCTCGCTGGTCCGCTCCGGTTTAATTCCGGCGCTGCAAAGCGGTTCCATGGTTCAGGCGGGGTCAAGCTGGCGGATTTTGATTTTTCGTCCTGGAAACGATCCCATCGGAAACCTGGCTGCTTCCCTGGATGCCCCCGAAGCGCTCGGAGCACAAGGAGAACTCGCCAGTACCAACCGTGTTTTGCTCGAAGCGACACTTCGGCGCAGCACACTTGGGCTCGTGCAAGCGGTCCGCCAGGCCAACATCCCCGCGGAAGACAATGTCCTTGTGGTCGTCGACCAATTCGAGGAGCTGTTCCGTTTCCGCCACAGCGCACATGACAGAGACTCTCGCAACGAGTCTGCCGCTTTCTCCAAGCTGCTCCTGGAAGCGACCAAACAGGAAGACATCCCCATCTACATTGTCCTGACCATGCGTTCCGACTTCCTCGGGGACTGCCTGCAATTTCAAGGGCTGCCCGAAGCCGTCAACACCGGCCTCTATTTAGTTCCTCGCATGACCCGCGACGAATTGCGTTCCGCCATTACCGGTCCGGTTGCCGTAGGTGGAGGAGAGATTACCCAGCGTCTCGTTCTTCGGCTTCTGAACGATCTAGGCGACGATCATGACCAACTTCCCGTCCTGCAGCACGCCTTGATGAGAACTTGGGACCGCTGGGAAGCAAGCCACCTGCCGGGCCAGAGTATGGACATAGAAGACTACGAGGCAATTGGAGGCCTGCAGCAGGCGTTGTCCCTACACGCCGAAGAGGCCTATCAGGAGTCGAGCTTCGGTCGCGGCCACCTGATTGCCGAAAAGATTTTCAAAGCCTTGACGGATACGTTCTCCGACCCCCGCGGCGTGCGCCGTCCAAACTCGGTCCAGGAACTCGCCGCAATCTGCGAAGCTTCTGAATCCGAAGTTATCCAGATAATCGAATTTTTCCGCAGAACTGGCCGATCGTTCCTGACCCCGCATGCCGGTGTGCCACTGGATTCTCGTTCCATCATTGACCTCTCTCACGAAAGCCTCATGCGCTGCTGGACTCGCCTAGTCGATTGGGCCGAGGCGGAGCGCCAGTCCGCCGCAACGTATATGCGCGTTGCGCAAGCCGCTTCCTGGTGCGAGGAATGCAGCGGAGGTTTGTGGATTGATCCCGAACTTGAATCCGGCCTGCAATGGCGCCGCAAGAATCAGCCCACGGCGGCATGGGCGGAGCGCTACGACTCCAACTTCGCCCGAGCGATGGATTTCCTCGACCGCAGCGAAAAGCGGCGCGAACTAGAGCGTGAAAAGGAACGTGGAAGAAAGCGCGCCCGGCAGATCGCCATTTATGGACTTTCTGCCATGCTGGTTTTGATCGGGGCCCTCACCTACGTCGTCTATAAACAAAGAGCCCATGCAGAGTACAACTTGAAGATTGCCAAGAGGGCGGTGGACGAGAGCCTGTCCTCGGTCGGTGCCCAGCAATCACGTGAAGCGGCCGATTCTCCGGAGATGGATACGCTCCGCCGCGATCTATTGGATAAGGCGAGAATTTTCTATCAGCAATTCGCTAAGCAGGACCCTAGGAGCGAGTCAAACGCCTCCAACGTGGCCATGGCGCACATGAGGCTCGGTGACATTTACCGTATTCTCGAAATGCATCAGGACGCGGTGAACGAATACACGGAAGGGATCACCCAGTTTGGGAAGCTTGTGCAGAAACATCCCGAAACTTTCGACTACCGGCAGAATCTTGCCTATGGCCACAATTGGTTGGGCGAAACCCTCAGGGTTTGGTTGGAGAAGGAACAGAAACCCACGGAGTACACTGCGGCAGATGCGGAGAATCAATACGACGCTGCAATCACGTTGCAGCAAGAGCTTCACCGCAGCGCGCCCAGCGAGCTTGCCTATCCGCAGGAACTCGCTCGCAGTTACTATAACCGCGGCATTCTTCGCTATGACGGCCATTTGTACGACCAAGCGGAAGCGGACTTCCATCTGGCCGTTGACCTATTGAAACCTTTGAGTACAAGCAAGGAACTCTCCGCGCAGGAATCGAGGAATAACCCAAGTCCCTCCCAGGATCTGGCACGCGTTTACAACAACCTGGGCGGCCTGTACCTGCAACGGCAGCAGTTCCAAGCGGCCGCGCAATTGTTTGAGCAAGCCATCGGCATGCTGACTGACTTGTTGAAGAAGGACCCGGATAACCGGGAATATAAAAAAGAAATCGCGCAGTTTTATAACAATCTAGCGCTCGCACTTGCCGACCAGCGCAAATTTGTTCTGGCAGCGGATCCAAATCATAAGGCGCTGGATCTTTTCCAGGAACTGGCGGAGCCGAGCCATTCTCTGGAGAATGAACGGGCCAAAACTCTTGCTCTACACAACTGGATCCGCGAGCACGAAACCGAAGCAGCAGGAACCCCGAAGCAAGATCTCGGGCTGCATCCTGAATTTCACATCATGTACATGAACCTAGGACGCAGCTATGTGCAAATTGCCAGAGAGTATTTGAATGTTGATAATTTGCCCGAGGCGGGGCAAGCCATTGAGAGCCTGCACCGCCTTCTGCCAAAACTAGCACCTCCAGAACGCACCGAACTTGTGCACTCTTACGAAGAGCTAAGAAAAGAGTTACGTGACAAGGCTTCTCGAAATAGATAGAGTCAGGTCAATTTCACGGAGGAACGCGATGCGAGCCATTGTCACTCTGTTTCTTGCTGCACTCTTACCCCTTTTTCTCTCTGCGCAAAGTGGCGATCCATCCGCGGATAAGTACACAGCGCTTACAACAGCCTCACAACAGGTTACGCATTACTCGCACGACGTCCAGCTTGCGGCCGCGATATCGGATGACGAGGTAACTTCTCCGACCTCCGAAGCACAGCAATCCAAATCGCCTGGGCAACAGAAACCCAAGCCCAGCAAGCCCAAACCCACTTCCGATCTCGATCGCCCACCCATCGAGGGCAGCATGGTGGGCTACATCGACGACGCGATTGTCGGCTCTCAGATCCGTCTTCGTTTCGACGCTGGCTTCGACAATAATCGTCCTGATCGCGCCGAATTTTTCTACGCCGAGTGCGGATGCAATGGCTCTCCCGCGGCTGGCCCGGCGCCGGGCTTAGTGTTGCATCTGAATTTCCAGCAGCTCTATATGCGCGCCGAATATGCTCTGACCAAGCGCTTCTCGTTTTTCGCGGAGGTTCCCATCCGCTGGGTGCAACCGCAGGTATTCGATTCGCGAACTATCCCATCGACTGGAGGCTTTGGTAGCCAGGCTGGCCTATCCGACCTACAGGCTGGGTTCAAGTTCGCCCTGCTTGCCTCACGCGAGCACTATCTTACATTCCAATTCCTGGCGGATTTTCCTTCAGGCGATTCCTCCAAAGGCTTGGGTACCGCCCACTATAGCATTCAGCCCTCTTTGCTCTATTTCCAGAAGCTCACCGATCGCTTGTCATTCGAAGCTCAACTGGCCGGTACACATGCGTTCCAGGGCGATTACCCGGGTTTTCAAGGCGATGTCTTCACCTATGGCCTTGGCCCGAGTTACACATTGTACAAAGGCGAGCGACTCCGCGTTGCGCCTGTGATCGAGCTCGTAGGTTGGAGAGTCCTGGGGGGATTGCAAACTAACGCAGCCCTTTTAAACCTTACGCCGCCGGTTCTACCTCCCATTGAGAGCGCCGAGGGTACCAATATCGTGAATCTGAAAGCTGGACTGCGAACTTCAATCGGCACGCACAACTCGTTTTACGTTGGTTTTGGTCAAGCCCTGACTCATGAGATTTGGTACAAGCACGTCGTCAGACTTGAGTACCGGTATACATTCTGAGCGACCCAACCTGAGCCGAGAGCAGTGCACGCTTCTGCGGCATTTGATCATTTAGCAAATCGGCAACTTAGCGGGATCTGAGGCTGCTGTTGGATCGCGGGCGTTTCCCACTCTTGGTCAATTCAACTTAGGTGTTCAGTCGCCGGATTTCCTTTTGGGTGACTTAGCGTTCAGCGTTCGAAGCAGGTGCTTCGCGCTCGGTGGGTGAGGAACCGCGCCCTTCAACACAATGTCCTCGGCGTTGATCTCTTTTCCATAGAGATTCTTGTTGGCATCATTGTCCGGCCGCAGTGTGGATCCTTCCAGCGAGACACCCGCGAACGCACCACGTGCGCGTGAGTAGGTCAGAATTTCCGCACGCAAGGTTGCGTCTGTCGCTGCAGAAGCCTCGCGCCCCTTTGGCCCCGCGGCTGCGGAAGCATCCGCACCCAGCTTTACCTTGCTGCTCAAAACACTCTTTGCACTGCGGTCATTCATCAGCAGCAGTACAAAATCCGTGGCTTGTCCACCGATCTGCAATCCAAAACTGCCGCCCTCCAGCGCCATCATCGTCGGCGCGCCCCAGGGACCGTTGAACTTTTCACCACCGCGGCAGGTCATCACGCCCCGGCCGTAGCTGGCGCCAACAATGAATGCAGCCTTCAACACCGAAGGCAGCACGATCACGCAGTACGCCTTATCCAATAGATCCTGAGGAATATCCTCCGGGACGTTCAGAATTTCGCTGATCACCTTGCCGGCGTTTTCCACCCGGTCAACTTCCTTTATTTGCTTGTCTTCCGCGAAAGCGGTGCCCGCCAGAAATGCAGTGGCGGCAAAGAGTGAAGCTAGCTTTTTCATGGATCTCCTCCTAAAGAAAATTTTCGGTGCACAAAACGCATGCTGGATAGAATTTGGGCACTTTTTAGCTGGTCGAATTATAGGCCAGAGTTGGCAACGAATAACAGGGAATCTGGCGTTGCGCAGGCCTCGGATGGGCGTGGCATTGACCTCCTTGGCGGTAAATTTCAGCTTTCGATGTGTGGTAGTGTCTCGAAGGAGAGCCACGCGCCATGCCCGTCCGCACGATCATTGAGCCGTTTCGCATCAAGAGCGTCGAGTCCATCCGTCGAACCACGCGCGAAGAACGCCAGAAGCTTATCGTAGCCG
>Ga0209526_10003940_pt1 | contig 10113 bp, 6 predicted proteins | sample JacPinW_OM2H0_M1_FD_188566 | JGI IMG/M metagenome (GOLD analysis project Ga0209526, IMG submission 188566) | Forest soil microbial communities from Algoma, Ontario, Canada - Jack Pine, Ontario site 1_JW_OM2H0_M1 (SPAdes) (version 2) | ecosystem: Environmental > Terrestrial > Soil > Boreal... | reverse complement strand
GATTTTTCCTGGACCAGCGTGCGGCGCTACCTGGAGCCGTGGTTCGCCGCCGAAGCGTTTCCCTTCGCGAACGACGCCGCGCAGCCTGAGGCGCGCGCCAAATTTCTGGCGCGCCTGGTCGAAGCCAGGAAATCACGAGCCATCGGCGTCTATCCGTCCGCCGATCCCCAGAAGCGCGCCTTTTACGTTCTGACCCTGCGTTCCGGCGCGGACCTCGGGCTCCTTCTTCCCAGTACTCCGCCTTTGCAGCGCGAGCTAGACGTCGTGTTGCTCCACGAAGGAATCCTGGAACCGGCCCTCGGCATCACTCCACAAGCGGTCACCTCCGAGAAAAACCTTTCCTATGAGCGGGAAGCCACCGCGGCCCTGGATACCGTGGACCGCGGCGCCGCCCAGATTGTTTTCCTGCTGAACGCCTGCGACGTGCAGCAGGTTATGCACATCGCCACCTCGGGCGAAGTCCTGCCCCAGAAATCCACCGACTTCTATCCCAAGCTGCTCAGCGGTATCACCCTGTATCGTCTCGATTGCTGACCCCAGCGTGATTTTAGCGGCGCTCGAAGCTTTCCAGCGCTCGCGGCGCGCCGCCCGCCGTTGCAAACCTTTCATCTTCCATTCCCGGTAAGGTATTGCATACTGAGACTCCAGACCCGGCGAAGGAGCATGGCATGATGGTCCCGCTCACTGACTCGCTGCTCCAAAGGATGCACGCCTACTGGCGCGCCGCAAACTATCTCTCCGTAGGTCAGATCTATCTCAAGGACAATCCTCTCCTCGACCGCCCGCTCACCCTCGACGACGTAAAGCCGCGTCTTCTCGGGCACTGGGGCACCACTCCGGGCCTGAACTTCATCTACACGCACCTCAACCGGTTGATCACCGGCCGCGATCTCAACATGATCTACGTCATTGGTCCTGGTCACGGCGGCCCCGGCATCCTCGCGCACAGCTATCTGGAAGGTTCCTACACCGAAACCTATTCGCACATCGAGCTCAACCGCGACGGAATCAAACGCCTGTTCCGCCAGTTTTCCTGGCCTTACGGCGTCCCAAGCCACGTCGCTCCGGAAACTCCTGGCTCCATTCATGAAGGCGGAGAGCTCGGCTACTCCCTGCTCCACGCCTACGGCGCCGCGCTCGACAATGCGGATCTGATCGTCAGTTGCGTCGTCGGCGATGGCGAAGCCGAGACTGGTCCTTGCGCCACCAGCTGGCACTCCAACAAGTTTCTGAATCCCGCCAAAGACGGCGCCGTCTTGCCGATCCTTCATCTCAACGGCTACAAAATCGCAAATCCCACGGTGCTGGCGCGCATCCCGCAGGAAGAACTCGAATCCTTGTTCCGCGGCTACGGCTATACGCCCTACATTCTCGAAGGCGACGATCCCGCCGTGATGCACCCTAAAATGGCCGCCCTGCTCGACCACATCTTCGACGAAATCGCCGCCATCCAGAAGGCCGCTCGCCAAAACAACAAGAGGGCACGCCCGCGCTGGCCGATGCTCATTCTCCGCACGCCCAAAGGCTGGACCGGCCCCAAAACGATCGACGGCAAACCCGTCGAAGGAACCTGGCGCTCCCACCAAGTGCCTTTCGCCGAACTCCACGAAAAACCCGGGCATCTGAAAATCCTCGAAGACTGGATGCGCAGCTACAAACCCGAGGAGCTCTTCGATGCCCAAGGCACGCTGGTCCCCGCCCTGGCAGACCTTCCTCCCAAAGGAAAGCGCCGCATGGGCATGAATCCCCACGCCAATGGCGGAGTTCTCCTCGAGCCCCTGCATCTGCCTCAATTCCGGAGCTACGGCGTCGAAGTGAAAACCCCCGGGGAGCCGGTCACCGAAGCCACCCGCATTCTTGGCCGCTTTCTGCGCGACATCATGAAAAGCAACCTGCGCTCGGGAAATTTTCGCCTCTTCGGCCCCGACGAAACCTCTTCCAACCGCCTGGACGCCGTCCTCGAAGTCACCGGCAAAACCTGGGAGGCTTCGACCCTCTCCGTCGACGAACATCTCGCCGCCGACGGCCGGGTGATGGAGGTCCTCAGCGAGCACATGTGCCAGGGCTGGCTCGAGGGCTATCTCCTCACCGGCCGCCACGGCCTGTTCTCTTGCTACGAAGCGTTCATTCACATCGTCGACTCCATGTTCAACCAGCACGCCAAATGGCTGAAGACCACCCGTACCATTCCCTGGCGTAAGCCCATTGCTTCCCTCAACTACCTGCTCACCTCCCATGTCTGGCGCCAGGACCACAATGGTTTCTCCCACCAGGACCCCGGCTTCATCGACCACGTCGCTAACAAAAAAGCCGACGTGGTCCGCATTTATCTTCCTCCCGACACGAATTGCCTGCTCTCGGTCGCCGATCACTGCCTGCGCAGCCGCAACTATGTCAATCTCATCGTCGCCGGAAAACAGCCCTCTCCCAACTGGCTGGACATGGACGCCGCAGTCCGCCATTGCACCACGGGACTCGGCGCCTGGGAGTGGGCCAGCAACGACGAAGGCTCGCCCGACGTTGTCATGGCCTGCGCCGGCGATGTTCCCACTCTCGAAATTCTCGCTGCCGTGTCCTTGCTCCGCGAAGATGTCCCCGACCTTCGCATCCGCGTCGTCAACGTCGTGGACCTGATGGCCCTGCAGCCCGTCACCGAACATCCTCACGGCTTGGCCGATGAAGACTTCGACGCCCTGTTCACTACCGACAAGCCCGTCCTGTTCGCCTTCCACGGCTACCCCACGTTGATCCATCGCCTCACCTATCGCCGACGTAATCACGACAACATCCACGTCCGCGGTTACGTCGAGGAGGGAACCACCACGACTCCCTTCGACATGACCGTCCTCAATCGCGTGGATCGCTTCCAGCTGGTCCTCGACGTCATCCGCCGTGTCCCCAAGCTCAGGCCTCTGATCGACACCGCCACCCAGCGCTTTGACGAGATCCGCCAGCGCCACAAGCTCTATGTCTGCGAGCACGGCGAAGATTTGCCCGAGGTCCGCAACTGGAAATGGACGCCGAGGTAAATCGGAAATGAGCGACGCACCTGTTTTGGTACTCAACAGCGGGTCGTCTTCCCTGAAGTTCGGCGTCTTTGTCGCGCAGCGGAACGAAATCCGCCTCTTGTATCGCGGTGCAGTCGAGGAAATTGCCTCTCCGAAAGCCACCGTTTGGCTGCGCTCTACCACGGGAGATTCCCTCTCCGACGAGGGGCAAGCGGTTCCCGCCCACGCCGACGCTTTGCGCCTTGTGGCCGCCAAGCTTCCAAGTCTCCGGCTTCCCGCTCTGGCTGCCGTGGGCCACCGCATCGTTCATGGCGGTCCCGCCCTCCGCGAACACCAGAAGATCACCCCGCGCGTCCTCGAACAATTGGAAGCCGCCTCGGAGTACGCACCGCTCCACGTCCCTGCGGCCCTAGCTTTGATCCGCGAGGCGCAGCATCTGTTTCCGAACGTTCCGCAGTTCGCCTGCTTCGACACCGCGTTCCACCGCACCCTGCCGGAAGCGGCCGCGCGCTTTCCCCTGCCAGAAAAGTTCTGGGACTCCGGCGTGCGCCGCTACGGTTTTCACGGCCTCTCGTGCGAATCGATCCTGCACTCCGTCGGCGCCACTCCGCCCCCGCGCGTGATCGTCGCCCACCTGGGCAACGGTGCGAGCATTACCGCCATCGCGAACGGCTCGTCGGTGGACACCACCATGGGGCTCAGCCCCACGGGCGGCATCATCATGGGCACCCGCTCCGGCGATTTGGACCCGGGCGTACTCCTGCATATTCTTCGCGTCACCGGAAACAACGTGGCGGAATTGGAGGACGTTCTCGATCGCCAGTCCGGTTTGCTGGGAATCTCCGGCATCTCCCGGGACCTGCGGCAACTGCACCAGGCCAGCGGCAACCCCCGCGCGCGCCTGGCCCTTGAAATGTTTGCAAGATCAGCCAAAAAGGCCATCGCCTCTTTTGTCGCTGTTCTCGGCGGGCTGGACCTAATGGTCTTCACCGGAGGCATTGGCGAACACGATCCCGCCGTGCGAGCGGAAATTTGCAAGGGACTACAGTCGTTTGGTCTTCATCTCGAGGAACAAGCGAACCAGCGCAACCTGGAAAACATCGGCAGCGCCGAGAGCCGCGTCCTGGTCCGCGTCTTGCCGAGTGAAGAAGAGATTCAAATCGCCCGCCACGTTGGCCGCCTGCTGGAAGCCGCCGCAAAGCCGAACTAGCTCGGCCGCGTCAGAACCAAGCCGGCTTCGGCCGTCGAGGTAGGCTCCGGTCGGTGGCCACACGACCGCTCGGGAAACTCCTCTGGGCATTTTCCTGCAACTTCTGCAGATGAAGTTCAGATGGAGGAAGCCCGGCTGGCCCGACCTGCGACGCAGGTTCGGCAGGGCAGAAGAGCAGCCTGGACGGCGTGCTAAGATGAAACCGCAGGCGCCTTGCGTCGCAGGAATCCTCATGGCAACGGAACTTCTGGGCAAATCGAAAAACGAGCTGCGCGAATTTTGCGCCGGACTGGACGAGCCTGCCTACCGCGGGGGACAGCTCTACCACGCGCTGTATCGAGAGCGTAAGTTTGATGTCGCGCAGATCACGAATCTTCCGGCGGCTTTGCGCGAGAGGCTGGCCCGCGAAGCGCGCATAACGCTTCCTTTGGTGAAGCAACGATTTGCGTCCATGGATGGATCGGTGCGGTATCTATTTTCACTGGGGATTGGCGAACCGAGGAAAGAAGAGTTCACCGTCGAGAGCGCGGAGAAAGCAGGCAGCGAGGTCGCAAGTCGTGCAAACCCCATCGCCGCTTCGCTCGAAGCGGTCTTTATGCCGAGCCCGGGGCGGCAGACGATTTGTGTCTCGACGCAGGCGGGGTGCGCGGTGGATTGCCGGTTTTGCCTGACGGCGCAGCTTGGGTTGATTCGCAATTTGACGGCTGGCGAGATTCTGGCGCAGGTGCTGCTGCCGCTCGAGGAGCACAAGGCGGAGTTGGCGCCGCAAACAAACATCGTGCTGATGGGCCAAGGCGAGCCGCTGCTGAACTTCGATGCCGTCATGGCGGCGCTGAGGATTCTTCTCGATCCGCAAGGGATGGGCATTTCGCCGAAGCATGTCACGCTGTCCACCAGCGGGATCGTGCCGGGCATCGAGCGGATGGGGCAGGAAAGCTTGCGGCCGAAGCTGGCGATTTCGTTGAACGCGTCACATGACGAGCAGCGCAGTGCGTTGATGCCCATCAACAAAAAATATCCGCTCGCCATGCTGCTGGAGGCGTGCAAAAAGTATCCGCTGCGGCCCTGGGAGCACCTGACGTTCGAATACGTGATGCTCGGCGGCGTGAATGACTCGCCCGAGGATGCGCGGCGCGTGGTCCGGCTGCTCACGCCGCTGAAGTCCGTGAAAGTGAACTTGATTCCCTGGAATCCGGGAGAACTGCCGTATCGAGAGTCTCCACCGGACGCGATAGAAGAGTTTCGGCGGATTGTGGTGGACCGCGGCGTGCCGGCCTTTGTGCGCTACTCGCGAGGCCGCGATGTCATGGCCGCCTGCGGCCAACTGGCGTTGCAGCAAATCAACAGCGCACCGTCATCTCCCTGAAAATTTCCCCTGGAGTGCGGGTAAGGACTCGGCTGCCCTTCTCCGCAATCGTGCTAGCGAGTGCGGCACCCACTCACCGGGCGATCCTATCGTCCCGAGGACCCTAAAACCTAGAATCGGCCCGGACGAGAATGCGTCGGCGCGAGCATCGATGTAGTCCGAACCTCACGGGCGCAGGGCGATTACCGAGAGAAGTCGGCCGCTGCGGGCGCCTTCTTTGCGGTAGCTGAACAGAAGATCGGGGCGGCAGGCGGTGCAGAGATCACTGACGAAAATGTTCCCTTCGCGGAGGCCGGCTTCCAGGAGCTGGCGGCGATTCGCTTTTTTCAAGTCGAGAAGCACGTGCGGAGGGGGCGGTTGGTGGCCTGGGGGCATCTTGTTGAGCCATAGCAAGGGATTGGGCTCATCACCGGTGCGCAGCTCGTCGAAGAATTCGGCGGCGTTGGGGAATTGCGCGGTGAAGGCGGAGGCCACTTCGGTGCCGACTTCGTAGCAGCAACCGCCGATGGCCGGGCCGATCGCGGCGAGCAGGTCGTGCGGGCGGCATCCGAACTGCATCTGCATGCGGCCGATGGTCTTCGTGACGATGCGCCGGAGCGTGCCGCGCCAGCCGGCGTGGACGGCGGCGACGACGCGTTTTTTCGGGTCAACCAGCAGCACCGGCGCGCAATCCGCGGTACGAACGCCGAGCAGCAGGCCCTGACGATTCGTGATGGAGGCGTCGCCGCGGGTTTGCTTCGCGGGCGCGGAAGCGAACGAGCAGACCACGTCGGAATGGATCTGGTGCAAGGAGACAAACGCGAGATCCGAGGCGTCGAGGACGGACTCGAAGCGGCGCCGGTTCTCGTGCACGTTATCGCGCGAGTCCCACTCGACGGCGCCCAGGTTCAAGACCTCCTCGCCGTTCACCTCGCTCACGCCGCCAGGGCGCGTGCTGAAACCGTGCACCAGCCAGGGGAGTTTCACGAGCGCAGCAACCTCGAGGATGCGGATGCCGCGGGCGGTGCGCTCGATCCAGGAGTCTCGGGAAGCGCCGCCACCAGGCTGTTTGCGTTTGCTGCGCTTTGGCGATGATGTTTTCCTGGTCGGCACAATCTTATCAGTATAATCGCAGTTCGCGCGGGACAGCAGGCTCGGAGGCCACTTGATTCTCGGATTGGGCGTGGACATCGCGGAAGTGGGACGCGTGAAGGCGGCCATCGAGCGCCACGGCGAGGTTTTCTTGCGTCGCGTTTTTACCTCCCAGGAAAGGGAATACTGCGAGAGATTCAAGAATAAATTTGAACGCTACGCGGGACGGTTTGCCGCAAAAGAGGCGGCCATGAAGGCGCTGGGCACCGGCTGGGCGCGCGGCGTCCGCTGGGTGGACGTCGAAGTGGTGCGGGAGAAGGGCGGGCGGCCGACGATGGCCCTTTCCGGAGAAGCGGGGAAGGTGGCAGAACGCCTGGGAGTAAAGCGCATCGCGCTGAGCATCACGCATACCGAGGCTCAGGCGCTGGCGCAGGTGATTTTCGAAAGCTGAGGATGAGCAGCGCCGCGGCGCGAGGAAAACTCTGGAGTCGAGGACGCCGAGGGCCTCTCTCCGCTTCAGCGGCAGCCAGCCGCTGCACGCCAAACTACTTCACGACAAGAAAAGAACCGAGGGCTAGGGCATCGATGCCGGCGCAGTAGAAGCTGCGGACGGCTCCGCGAGCGTCGGAAACCAGTGGCTCCCCGAACAAATTGAAAGAGGTGTTGACGAGCACCGGGGCAGGCGAGGCCTCGCCGAATTTATGGAGCAATCTCCAAAACCCGGGGTTGGAGTCTTTTTCCACGGTATGGACGCGCACCTCGCGGCCGTTGAAAGCGAACTGCTCTAAGCCCGCGACGGGATTCTTCAGCGTGGCGAGGGAGGCCATGAAACGGCAGTTTGGAGAGCAATCAAAGAACTCCGAGGCGCGCTCGGCTGGAATGGAAAGCGCGAAGGGGTGGAAATCTTCGCGGTGCTTGATGTATTGATTTACGTTCTCCACGACGTATTCGGAAAAAGGGGACGCGAGGATGCTGCGGTTCCCGAGCGCGCGATGGCCGAATTCGGTGCGGCCCTGGCACCAAGCCACGATTTTGTTGCGCCCGAGCAATTTCACGGTTTCGCTAATGAGTTGCTCTTCTCCGGACATGTACTTGTAGATGATTTTGCAATTATCGAGCACAGCTTTGGTGGCCTGCGAGGTGAGGTCCGGGCCAAGGGCCAGGGTGCCCATCACCGCGCGTCCGGATTTTCCGGACAGCTTCTTGCGCGCCAGGAACGCGGCTCCGAGGGCCGTGCCGGCGTTTCCGGAAACCGGCTGGACGTGCACGTGCTGGAACGTGCTGCGAGTCTCCAGCGCGCGGACCAGCAAGACATTGAGAAACACCCCTCCGGCGACGCATAGGGAGTCCACTGCTGTTTGCGCCTGAAAGCGGTGGGCGATTTCGAGAACGGTCTCCTCCAAAAAGAGTTGCGCGCTGCGGGCAAGTGCGGAGCAAATGGCCGGGTCGGTTCGGAACTTGTCGTGGTGAATCTTCAATTCACGATAAAACTGCGGAGAAAACGTGCCGCGGTCGTCGGGTCCCGCGGCGAAGTAGCGGCGGTCCAGCACCGGGAGGCCATGGTGATCGCGCCGGAACACTTTTCGAAACACGGGGAGATACTCGGGCTGGCCCTGCCGGCCGAGCCATTGAATCTTGTGCTCGTCGCGATAGGGCCGCAACCCCAGTAGAGCAGTGACACGCGAGTAAAACCAGCTGAGCGAATCGGGAAAATGCATGGCCCGGAGCGGGCGGATCTCATCGCCTTCGCCGAGCGAAACCTGGCCGCAGCGCGAGCCCGAGCCTCCATCAAGCGTCAGGATCAAAGCGCGATCGAAGGGCGAAGTGTAAAAGGTGCTGGCCGCGTGACACAGGTGATGCTCGAACTGCTTGAGCTTGATGGAGCCGTTCAGGTGCTGCCGGAGCTGCCGAATCGACGTAGATTTCCGGGCGTCCCGGGCCGATCTCCTCGTGCGGCGGGCGGAAAATTTTGAGCCGAGACCGGACTCCCGCAGCCGGGCTTCTTGCGGAAGGTCGGCCAGTGCGGCGAGGGTTACGTCGGAAGCGCGGGCGCCTTGTTGCTCGAGGCAACGCGCTATGGCCAGCCGGGGAACATTGTCCGCGCCGAGCGAGCGGTTGAGCTTTTCTTCCTCGATCGCCGCGACGGTCGTGTTGGCGTCCAGCAACGCAACAGCGGAATTGCGATCCAGGCTGGCGACCCCAAGAACGAGCATAAATAAAGCTTCTCACCCCCGCGTCTAGCGCTCTACTGGAAAAGCCGCGGTGGTTTCCGGCCGTGCATCGAGATAGGAGGCGCCGCCGGAAAACGCACGCGCGAGAATCATCTTATTGGCAGGCCACTCCCCGGACAATCGCACCTGGAGATAGTTGCTCGAGAGGGCGGGAGTCCAGCTGGTTCGATCGACAGCCGAGGTGTGGCGGAGCGTGAGAACGCGGAGCGTTCGGTCCGACTGCGCGCGATAGAATGCGGCACTCTTTTTCTCGCCGAGTGCGCGAAGTTCGCGGGCGCGGCGCTGGATGACGGCAGCGGGGACTTCCGTCGCAAGAGAAGCGGCCTGGGTTCCGGGGCGTTTCGAGAAGGAAAAAACGTGCAGGTAGGTAAACGGGAGGCGTTCGATGAAGGCCACGGTTGCAGCATGATCGGCTTCGCTTTCGCCGGGGAAACCGGCGATGACGTCGGCGCCGATGGCGGCCTGTTGGAGGTGTTCACGAATGAGTTCGACGCGGCGGGCGTAGTGCTCGGCGCGATACCAGCGGTGCATGGCGGCCAGGATCCGGTCGGAACCCGATTGCAGCGGCATGTGGAAATGCCGGGCGATGCGTTCGGTTGACGCAAACAGTGCGATCAGGTCTCGGGTGACGTCGAGCGGCTCGATGGAACTGACGCGCAGACGCTCGACGGAGGTTTGACAGAGGATTTTGCGGAGCAGATCGGGAAATTCGACGCGCGGCGAAAGATCCCGGCCGTAGGTTCCGAGATTTATGCCGCTGAGCACGATTTCCCGATAGCCGGCTGCGCTGAGGCGCTGGACCTCATCGATCACGTTTTGCAGCGGCAGGCTGCGGCTTTTTCCGCGAACGAAAGGAATGACGCAATAGGAGCAGCGGCTGTTGCAGCCATCCTGAATTTTCAGCACCGGACGCGTGTGGTTTCCTTCTCCACCGAGGATCGGGGCAGCGAGAAAAGAAGTTTGCGCGAAGATGTCGCCGGTGAGAATTTTGGCGGCAGCGCGCTCGAGAGACATCGGATCGGCGTGGAAGGCGGCGACGGAACCGAGCACTGCGGCGGGTAGGAAGCCGTCGGCCGATGGCGGCGCGGCACGGAGGGAAACCGCATCGACGAGCTGCGGAATTTGCGGCTTGTGAGAATTGCCGACCACCCAGGAGACGCCGGGAAGCGCGGCGAGTTCTTCCGGAGCGCGTTGCGCGTAGCAGCCGGTGACGATGACGTGGGCGGC
>Ga0209526_10003939_pt1 | contig 10113 bp, 11 predicted proteins | sample JacPinW_OM2H0_M1_FD_188566 | JGI IMG/M metagenome (GOLD analysis project Ga0209526, IMG submission 188566) | Forest soil microbial communities from Algoma, Ontario, Canada - Jack Pine, Ontario site 1_JW_OM2H0_M1 (SPAdes) (version 2) | ecosystem: Environmental > Terrestrial > Soil > Boreal... | reverse complement strand
CGATGAGGACGCCATCCGCACCGCCGACCACGTGCTCGACATCGGCCCCGGCGCCGGCATCCACGGCGGCCACATCGTGGCGCAGGGCACGGTCGACGAGCTGATCGCGACGCCGGCCTCGCTCACGGGCAAATATTTGTCGGGCGAGATGGCGGTGGCGATACCGCAGCGTCGGCCGAGGAACGCCCGCCGCACGCTGACGCTGGTCAACGCGCGCGGCAACAATCTCAAGAACGTCAACGCCGAAATCCCGCTCGGCCTGTTCACCTGCGTCACCGGCGTGTCCGGCGGCGGCAAGTCGACGCTGTTGGTCGATACCCTCTACAAGGCGATCGCGCGCAAGCTCAACGGCGCCTCCGAGGCCCCTGCCCCGCACGACCGCATCGAGGGGCTCGAGCATCTCGACAAGGTGATCGACATCGACCAATCGCCGATCGGCCGCACGCCGCGCAGCAATCCGGCGACCTATACCGGCGCGTTCACCCCGATCCGCGAATGGTTCGCGGGCCTGCCGGAGGCCAAGGCGCGCGGCTACGAGCCCGGCCGCTTCTCCTTCAACGTCAAGGGCGGACGCTGCGAGGCCTGCCAGGGCGACGGCGTCATCAAGATCGAGATGCATTTCCTGCCCGACGTCTACGTCACCTGCGACATCTGCAAGGGCAAGCGCTACAACCGCGAGACCCTCGAGGTTCTGTTCAAGGGCAAATCGATCGCCGACGTGCTCGACATGACGGTCGAGGAGGCGCTGCAGTTCTTCAAGGCGGTGCCGCGCGTGCGCAACGTGCTCGAGCTTCTGCACCGCGTCGGCCTCGATTACATCCATGTCGGCCAACAGGCGACCACGCTCTCCGGCGGCGAGGCGCAGCGGGTCAAGCTCGCCAAGGAACTGTCCAAGCGCGCCACCGGCCGCACGCTCTATATCCTCGACGAGCCGACCACGGGGCTGCATTTCCACGACGTCAAGAAGCTGCTCGACGTGCTGCACGAGCTGGTCGAACAGGGCAACACCGTGGTCGTGATCGAGCACAATCTCGAAGTGATCAAGACCGCCGATTGGATCATCGACCTCGGCCCCGAGGGCGGCGACGGCGGCGGCGAGATCGTGGCGGCCGGCACGCCCGAGGACATCGTCAAGGCGAAGCGCAGCTACACCGGGCAGTTCCTGGCACCGGTGCTCTCCCGCCGCGACGCCAAGCGCAAGCCGCGCACGGAAGCGGCGGAGTGACCTTCTTTCGAATGTCATGTGCCTTCGAACGGCGGCGCTGCGGCCGCTGATCGACTGGCGGCAACTTCCAGCAGTTGGCGCAAAGGGAATTCCGCCCAATGGGCCAAACTTTGCTCCGCATCCTGAAGATCATTTGCTACGTCGCCTTGGGCGCTTTGCTCGCCGGCTTCGCCGTCCTCGCCTTGCTCGGCGTGCTCGATATCTGCCCGCGGCTCGACGAGGGCGGGATTTCCTGCGTGTCGCCCGTGTTCGAAGTCATCGCGAGCATTGCCATGGCCATCGTCCTGCTGAGCGTCTTCATGGGCCTGCCGGCCCTGCTCGCCCTCGGCGGGCTCATCGTTCTGGCATTCGATATCCTGCGGCGATGGCGCAAGTGACAATTGCAAGTGACGATGGAAATTGCCCGGTCGCCCTCCCCACTCACAGCCGCGGCAGCGGCCGTTTCGACTTGGCGGCGGACGGCACCTTCACCCAGGCCTCGCCGTCGAGCACGATCTCGTCTGCGACCGTGCAGCTGCACGCAAGCCGCGCGCGCTGGCGCTCGGGGATGAGCTCCGCCACCGTCACGGTCACATCGACCTGGTCGCCGATCTTGACCGGGGCGCGGAAATTGAGCGTCTGCGAGATGTAGACGGCGCCGGGGCCGGGAAGACGCGTGCCCAACACCGCCGAGATCAGGCTTGCCGTATAGAGGCCGTGCGCGATCCGTTTGCCGAACTGGGTCTTGGCGGCGAAATGCTCCGACAGATGGATCGGATTGCGATCGCCGGTGAGCTGCGCGAACCCGACCACGTCGGAGGCGGCGATCGTCTTCGACAGCGTCTCGGTCATGCCGACCGAGAGGTCCTCGAAATAGAGAATGCGCAGCGCCAGGATCATCAGGCGCGAACGTAGCCCGGATTTCGCGCACGCTCCATCCGGGCCACGCGTTCGTCACCTCACGCCGCGGCGAGCTCCTTGTCCTTGGCCTCGGCGCGCTGCAACGCCGGCCGCGCGGCGAGGCGGTTGGTATAGTCCGTGAACTCGGGACGCTCGGGCACGAGCTTGAACATCATGCCCCAACGTAGCGTGGAGCCGACGACCACGTCCGCGGCAGTGAACTGCTCGCCCATGAGATAAGGGCCCTTCGCGACCGCTTTCGCCGTCACATCCATCACGGTGTCGAAATCGCCGTAGCCCAGCATGCCGCGCCGCGGCGCTTCCTTGCGCGGGCTGGCGCGATCCATCATCGCCGCCTCGATGCAGTTCGGACCGAAGAACAGCCACTTGAGATAAACGCCCCGACGCGGTGTGCCGATCGGCACGTTGAGCTTGGCGCGCGGAAATTCGTCGGCGAGGTAGGCGCAGATCGCCGCCCCCTCGGTGATGACGACGTCGCCGTGCTTGAGCGCCGGCACCTTGCCCATCGGGTTCACCGCGAGATAGTCGGGAGCGTGGGTGTCGCCGTTGCTCAAGTTCAAGAGGTGAATGTCGTAGGGTTCGCCGACCTCCTCCAGCATCCATCGCGTGATCGATGAGCGCGACGGCGCGGCGTGATAGAGCGTAAGCTTCGCCATGCGGTACTCCATTGTTGGCTGATGCACATCCCTTAGGCCGCGATCGTGTCGGTTGTGCGAACATCGTGCAGCATGCCGAGGCAGATACCCCCGGTGAGGACACAATGACGACGACAAGATACCTCTCGGTCGTCGCGATTCTCTGCGGCTTGCTCGGCTGCGCGCCGGTCGCGGCGGCGCCGATCACGACCGGACGACAGGTCATCGACATCAACGGCGCGCCGATGGTGGTCTTCACCTACCGCCCGCCGGGATGTTCCGATCCTTCGCTGCTCATGGTCTTTCACGGCGTCGCCCGCAACGCCCGCACGTATCGCGATGACGCGCGCGCGATCGCGGACCGCCTTTGCCTGCTCGTCGTCGCGCCGGTGTTCGACAAACGCGCCTTTCCCGCCTGGCGCTACCAGCGCGGCGGCATCGTCAAGGACGCCGTGGTGCAGGATGCGCGCGACTGGACCGGCAGGCTGGTGCTCGATCTCGCCGCCTGGGCGCGCGGGCAGGAAGGGCGGCCGCTCGCCTATTCGCTCCTCGGCCACTCGGCTGGAGCCCAATTCCTCGACCGCCTCGCCGCCTTCGTGCCGACCGAAGCACAACGCATCGTGATCGCGAATCCGGGAAGCTACGTGTTTCCCGGCCTCGAGATCGACGCGCCCTACGGGCTGGGAAAGGTCTATTCGGGCAGCGAGGGCGAGGCGGCGCTGCGGCGCTACCTGGAACAGCCGCTGACGATCTATCTCGGTCAGGACGATACCCGCGATGATGAGCGAAACGATTATCCCGAGGCGCTGGCCCAGGGCGCGTCGCGTTACCAGCGCGGAGTGAACGTGTTCAACGCGGCGAAGACCCTGGCACAGACCCGCGGCTGGACGTTCAACTGGCGGCTGGTCGAGCTGCCCGGCGTCGGACACAGCGCGCGCAAGATGTTCTCCGCGCCGCAGGCTTTGGAGGCATTGTCGCCCTGATCCAGCGTTGGCGCGGCGCATGCGCCGCGCGGACGGCCAACGCGCCTCCAAATCAAGCGCGAGGCGGGCCTTCTTGTTCGCGCACCCGCAGCTTGCCCACCGTCAGTTCGTCCACCTCGAGCGCCTGGAAGCGCGCCTTCTTGACCGTCACGCGGCCAAGCGCGAGCCGACCGATCGCCAGCGCCCCGATAGCGATGGCCCCGAACGCGGCCGCGCCGATCGCAAGCGCGATCATGCTGGTGGCGGGAATGGCTTCGGCTCGGCGGACGATATCACGCGGCATCGATGGGTCTCCGTCAGGCAGCTGGTTTTCGTCGCCGGCGGGCCGAAGCTCGCAGCGGCACGGAGAATATCGGCCGTCCGGCGGGCGAACCGCAATGTCCTCGGGCGGCGGCCGGGGTGCCATTCCGATCTGCCGGGCCTACGCCGAGGAAGTTTTTCTGCCGCCGTGCTAATATGGCTGCGGGTCGCGGCCCGGCGTGACCAAGACCGGCATGGCGACCCTGCTTGCTCGGGAGGTACGACCATGGCGCAGCTACATGTTCTCATGGGGGCGGATACGATCCGCGCGCGTCCGACAGTCCGCCGCATCGGTCTCGCGGACCTCAAAGACGCGCTGGCACGCGGCTTCGCCGATTTTTCCGCCATACCGACCCACGCGGTGTTCCTGTGCCTGATCTATCCCATCGTGGGTCTGGTTTTGGCGCGGGCAATCATGGGTTATGCTCTCTTGCCGCTGCTCTTTCCGCTCGCCGCCGGCTTCGCGCTGGTCGGCCCGTTCGCGGCCATCGGCTTTTACGAGCTGAGCCGGCGGCGCGAGCAGGGTCTCGATATTTCCTGGGAAGACGCCTTCGACGTGCTGCACTCGCCCTCACGCGACGCCATTGCGGCGCTGGGCTTTCTGCTGCTGGTGATCTTCGCGATCTGGATCGGCGTGGCGCAGGCGATCTACATCGCCAATTTCGGCTACGAGCCCGCTGCCTCGATTCCGCATTTCGTCCGCCAGGTCTTCACCACGCCCGCGGGCTGGATGCTCATCGTCGTCGGCAACTTCGTCGGCTTTTTGTTCGCGGTCACGGTGTTGATCATCAGCGTGGTGGCGTTTCCGCTGCTGGTCGACCGCGAGGTCGGCGCGGTCGAAGCGGTGCTGACCTCGGTGCGGGCGGTCGCCGCCAATCCGGTCATGATGGCGGTGTGGGGCCTGATCGTCGCCGCGCTGCTGGTGATCGGCTCGTTGCCGTTCTTCTTCGGCCTGGCCGTGGTGGTGCCGGTGCTCGGCCATTCGACTTGGCACCTTTATCGCAAGGTCGTGGAGCCGGACCCGACCCCTCGCCAAGACCATCCACGTCCGCCGCACCAGCGCCGTTATGCGGCGCAGTTTCCCGCCGCGCTTTTCGCCGGCGAGGACAAGCAGCCTCCGGGACAGTCGTAGAGACGGTACCTCGCAAGCCAGTCGCCAGCCGACGCTCGCGCGCGCCGATCAAGGCTCGGGCCGGAAGCGGTACGGCGGCGTGACTCGCGCGGCGCGATGGTGTCGCGGCACGGCCCAGCCGTTCCAGCCGTAGGCGCCGCCCCAGCCGACGCCGACATAAGTGCCGTAACCGCACCAATACCAACCGGCGCCCGCCCATCCGTAGGGATACCAGCAGTACGGCCTGCCGCCGTAGATGAATTGCGCCGGTTCGGCGAGCGCAACAGGGGCCGCGATCACATCCGGTGCAGCCGGCGCCGCATGCGCGCAGCCGCCCGTTAAAGCCGCGCCCAACGCGGCAACGGTCACGAGACGCAACACCAACTTGCGCACGACTCCCCCTGCCCGTTCGCGCAGAACAAGCGAATTTTCCTCCATTGGAGGCAAGAAACATGTCGAAAATATTTTCGCGCGCCGCCGCGCTCGAAGCAATCGGGCGAGCGGCTCACGCCGGAAGGCCGGCCACCGCCAGTTCGCGCACCTGCGTCGCCCGCCGCGGAAGCGTGCCGCCCGGCTCCGGCTCGTAGCCGACCGCCCGCAACGTTCCGCTCGCCGCGCACATCTCCACGGCGATGCGGGTGAAGGGATTGAGCACGGGCGGCGTCACCCAGGCGAAATCGGAGCGGGCAAACGGTTGCGGCCAGGACGAGAGCGCCTCGCGCCGGGCGCGGCTGTGGGCGGTGGCCTCTTCGGGCGAACTCTTGAGCAGGAGCGTGGCGCAGACCCGCGCCTCCCACGGCGTCGTGCTGCGCAGCCAATCGTTGGCCGTCGATGTGTCCTCGGTACGACTGGCAAAACCTTCTTCCGTTCGCTCGATCACGCAGCGCTCGCCGCGCTCGCATCCGATGAGCGTAAAGATCACGGGACGCGCCACCGGCACCGTTTCGAGCCGGCGCTTGGCCGCGGCGAAATCACGGCAGGTCTCGAACACCTCACGCAGCAGATGGTCGGGCGGACGGAAGCGGATCGGCCATGTCCGCAATGCGTTCGCGGCGAGATCGTAGGGCCGCAGCCACGGCTTGCGGGTGCGGCGCCAGAGCGGCGCCTGGTTGATGGCGGCCGCGAACCGGCCGGGCGCCAAAGCGGTCAGCGCACCCGCGTAGCCCGGCCAGGTGACGTTGACGAACTCGCCCGCGGGGCCGCGCATGCGTGCGAGCTCGATATGGCGACCGAGTCCCCGAAACGGCCAATCGAGGGTGCGCGCGAGCCAGGGCACGCCATCCTCGTCGCGCGCCACCGCGGTGCAGCCCCATTGATAGGTGCCGTTGAGAAACCAGATGCCGGGAAACCCGAGCGCGACGGCGATCGCTTCGAGGTCCATGACGTAGGGCGAATGCGAGCGCTGGAGCCAGCGGCGCGTCAGCGCGTCCATGGCGGGAAGCAGCATGCGCGCGCCGCGCGGCAGCCAGGTCACGCAATCATCCCGCAGCGCCCGCGCCCGCGCCCGCGCGTCGACCGCGTGACGAACGGCTCCGCCCTCGCGCACATCGACGACGGGAATGCAAACCAGCTCGGCTTCGCTCATGGGGCGCGATGCTTACGATAGTTTCAAAACTGGCGCCACATCGCGCCGCCGGAGCGCCCGCGACCGGGTGCCGCGGCGACGGCGGAGTTGATCATTGGCCGTTCCCGCGACATTCTTTACACTCGCGAAAGTCGTCAGCGATGGTTTCGTCGGGAGGGGCCAAGTGATCAAGCTTGCAGCAAGCATGCTGAGCCTCGTCGTGCTCGCGGTGCTGGCAACGTCGGTGCATGGGGAGGACGACTTCCCGCTCGTCGGCACCTATACGGAAAATCAAGCCTGCAAGCCAAATGGTTCGGATCCCGGCGTATCGCGCGTGACGATCACGCCGCGCGACATCGACTCGGTGTTCGGCCTGTGCACGATCCTGAGCAAGAAGCGCGAGGGCACGACCTTTGTGGTCCATGTGGAATGCAAGGGCCCGGGCGGCAGCCAGATGCTGGGCGACGTCATCTTCACGCCGCGCGAGGACAAAACCATCGACTTTTCGGATCAGGACCAGACCTACAAGGCCGTGCTGCATCGATGTCCCGATTGAGCGGCCCGCGCCACCCACTCCTTTCGCAACAGCCTCGATCCTGACTACAGCCGTCTTAAATCACCGCCTACGATACGCGCCTCGCCAGCGGCGGACCTTTGCGCCCCTAGGCCGCGCGAAGGTTATGTGCAATCGTGGCCACGGCCATCAAGCTGGTGAGGAACGGCATGACCTACGAGAGTATGCTCGCGGAGACGGTTGCCTTTCGCGGCCACAAGGGAGATGCGAGCGAAGCCTATTACGCGCGTCCGCTCGGCGGCGGACCGTGGCCCGGCATCATCCTGATCCATCACATGCCCGGGTGGGATGAATGGATCAAGGAGGCGACCCGCAAGCTCGCCCATCATGGATTGGCGACGATCGCGCCGCACCTCTATTTCCGCGAAGGCCCCGGCAGCCCCGACGACGTCGGCGCCCGCGTGCGCGCGGCCGGCGGCGTCGCCGACGAGCAGGTTCTCGGCGACGTCGCGGGCTCTATGGAGTTTTTGCGCGCCCAGCCCTATGCCAACGGCAAGATCGGAGTCATCGGCTTCTGCTCGGGCGGGCGTCATACCTTTCTCGCCGCCTGCTCGCTCGACGGCATCGACGCGGCGGTGGATTGCTGGGGCGGCAACGTCATCGTCGACGACCCCAAGCAGCTCAATGCCAAGCGCCCGATCGCGCCCATCGATCTCACGGCGAAGCTACGCTGTCCGCTGCTCGGCCTGTTCGGCAACGACGACGAAAACCCCAACCGCGACCAGGTGAACCGCACCGAAGCCGTGCTCAAGAAGCTCGGCAAGACTTACGAATTCCACCGCTACGACGGCGCCGGCCACGCCTTCTTCAACGCCGCGCGTCCGGCCTATCGCCCCGAGCAGGCGCTCGACGGTTGGAACAAGGTGTTCGCCTTCTTCCGCAAATATCTCGCCGCGGCGGCCGCGGCCCGCGCGGCCTGAGATTCGAGGAGATCATCATGTGCTCTTACATCGTCGAGAAGGCCAAGCTCCTGGGCAGCGCCAAGGGGCCGAGCGGCTGGATGCGGATCGACACCGCCAACGTCTATTATGATCATCCCTTCCATGCGCCGCTCGATCATGCGCTCGGCATCGACTTGATCAGCGAAGCGGACGGCGGGCGCGAGCGCGTCGCGGTCGAATTGAGCGCAGCCTCCGCGCGCGAGCTGGTTGTGAAGATCCTCGCCGCCTTGGCCACCGGCGAGGTCGAGCACGGCAAGGCGGTTCACCACGCGGCCGCGCCGGTCCCGGCGGAATGGAAAGTTCGGCTCGAGACGCCCGATAGTTGCGGAGGAGCTGCCATGACGGTCATGACCCGAAGCAGGTTCGACGTCGTTCCACTCAGCCAACATATCGGCGCTGAAATCCGCGGGCTCGACCTGCGCGAAAAGCCCGACGACGACGTGATCCGCGCCGTCTATCAGGCTTGGCTCGATCACCTCGTCATCATCTTTCCCGGCCAGAAGCTGTCGCAAGAAGACCTGCTCCGCGCGACCGGCTATTTCGGCGAGCTCGGCGAGCTGTCGCGGCCGCCGAAATATTTTCCCAAGGGCTATTCGAGCCTGCTGCCCGGAATCATGATGATCTCCAACATCCGCGAGAACGGCGAGCCGATCGGCGCCCTGCCCGACGGGGAGATGATGTTCCACCACGACATGATCCACGCCGAGGTGCCGAGCAAGGCGACGTTGCTTTATTCGGTCGAAATTCCCTCCACCGGCGGCAACACGCTGTTCGCCAGCGGCTATGCCGCCTATGACACGCTCGATCCCGCGATCCGCGATCGGCTCGAAGGCCGCAAGGCCATGCACCACTACAACTACGGATCGACCCAAAAGTGCGACAGCCGCGGCACCGTAGCCTTCGCCGAATGCACCCATCCGGTGTTTCGCACCCACGAGGACACCGGCCGCAAGGCGGTCTACGTCAATCGGCTGATGACCATGGGCATTCTCGACATGCCGCCGGCGGAAAGCGAGCCGCTGCTCAACGCCGTGTTCGACCATGCGGAGAAACGCGAGTTCGTCTACGAGCACGTCTGGCGCGTGGGCGATCTGCTGCTCTGGGACAATCGCTGCTCCTCGCACGCGCGCACCGATTTCCCCTCGAGCGAGCGCCGGCTGATGCTGCGCACCACGGTCAAGGGCACGGTGCGGCCGTATTGAGCGCGGCAACGCATCCGCCTACAGCGACAAAAGATCGTTTGCCGAGCGCAGCGCAGCACGACGCTTGCTGACTTTCATCGCTTGTCGAACACCATCACCTTGGAGACGAAGGCGTTCACGTCTGCGATGTGCGTCAGGCCGCAATCTGCGGCGATGCTGCCGAAGTCCTCCTTGAGATAGCTCCTGTAGTAGGGCTCGTGATAGCTCTGCGGGAAGAGCTCGAGCATGCCGTCGTAATCGGGCTCGTCGCCGATTTGGAGCGAGTCCACGACCACGACGCGGCCGCCGGGCCGCAACACGCGGGCGAATTCGCGAAATACGATACGGCGCACCTTCGGCGGCAATTCATGAAACATGAAGATGCTCGTCACCGCATCCTGGCTTGCATCCTTGACGGGAAGCGCTTCGCCATTCGCGACCATGAGATTAAGCCAGCACCACCGCTGCAGATGACGTCTGGCCTCGGCGACGTAAGGCTCCGACATATCTATGCCGAGGGCGGGCAGGCGCGGCCATGCCTGCTTGAGCGCGTCGAGAAAGCGTCCGGTGCCGCAGCCCACGTCGAGCAGCCGCAGCCGGCGCTGATCGCGTCCGGCGAAGACCTCTTGCAGCGGTAGTAGCGCTTGTCGGCGCGTCGCATTGGCCGAGCCGTTGAAAAGCACCTCGACCTGCGTGTCG
>Ga0209526_10003938_pt1 | contig 10113 bp, 14 predicted proteins | sample JacPinW_OM2H0_M1_FD_188566 | JGI IMG/M metagenome (GOLD analysis project Ga0209526, IMG submission 188566) | Forest soil microbial communities from Algoma, Ontario, Canada - Jack Pine, Ontario site 1_JW_OM2H0_M1 (SPAdes) (version 2) | ecosystem: Environmental > Terrestrial > Soil > Boreal... | reverse complement strand
TCAGCGCGCTGCTGCGGACGCGCGGGCAGGACATCCTGCGCTCGAAGGGAATCCTCAACATAAAGGGCAGCCCGGATCGGTTCATCTTTCAAGCCGTGCATATGCTGATGGAGGGCGACGACGGAAAGCGCTGGCGACCCGACGAGCCGCGCGACTCCAAGCTGGTGTTCATTGGGCGCAATCTCGACGCGACCGAACTCCGGGGCGGCTTCGCAGGTTGCGTCGCGGGATGATGCTGACGCGCGACGAGCCGCGGATCCTGGTGCCGCCGCGACAAGACTTCTCGGTCGACGTTGGGATAACCGGTATCGCGTTTCTCGCGGATGGCACGGCGGCGGGGTTTGGCGACGGGTCGGTCAGACTCTTCCCAGCAGGCGCCTCCTCTTCGCCGACAATCGTTCAACCGCATAGCGGAGGAGCCGCGGTCCTCGCGATGGCTGTCGATATCGACGGCGCGGGTGTCCTGACGGGCGGTGATGACGGTCGTGTCGCACGAACAGGTGGCGATGGCCAGGTAACGCTGTTGGCGGAGTTTCCGGGGCGGCAGGCCGATGTGCTTGCGGTCAACACCACCAGCGGGTTGCGCGCTGCGGCTGCCGGCCGGGAGGTCCGCCTCCTCGACCGGACCGGCAAGACGATCGCGACGACGGCGGACCACCCCAGCACCGTGACCGGGCTGGCCTTCAACCCAAAAGGGAAGCGGCTAGCCATCTCTCATTATGGCGGGGTCACGCTGCGATGGACGGGGCAGCTCGACCAGGGAGCGTCACATCTCCAATGGCGGGGCTCGCATATCGGCGTCACCTGGAGCCCGGACGGCACGACAGTGCTCACCGCCATGCAGGAGCGCGAACTGCACGGTTGGCGGCTCACCGACCGCCAATACATGAGCATGCCAGGCTATACGGCAAAGGTGCGCTCGATGGATTGGCTCACCCGGCCGATGACCCTCACCACCTCCGGTGCCGATTGCGTAATCGCCTGGAGCTTCACCGGGGGAGGGCCGATGGGCAAGCCGCCGCTCGAGATCGGCGCCGGGCTGGGGCGGCTCGTCACTTGCGTTGCCGTCCACCCGAAGAACCCTGTCGTGGCCGCCGGATTTGACGAGGGGCAGGTAATTATCTGTGCGCTGAGGCGACAAGAGAGAGTTGTGCGCTTGCGGTGGCCCGACTGGGCGCGAGTTGTCGCACTGGCCTGGTCGCGCGACGGCAACCGGCTGGCGGCCGGCACGGAGGCAGGTGCCATTTCGATCTTCGACCTTTCGAAAGGACTGCCCGCCTGATCCCGGTGCCGTGCCGCCCCCTGCATTGACATTTGCCGTTTTGCATCGGAGGTGAGTCGGCAGAACGGAGTAGAGTGCGGAAATGCCCACTCAACACGATCATGCAAAGGCGCAGCAATCGGCCGAGGAGATTTGTCGACGTGCCGGCGCCCGGCTGACCCGCCTGCGCCGGAACGTTCTTGCCTTGGTGCTCTTCGCGGAGCGGCCGTTGACAGCCTACGAAATCCTCGACCTCCTCCGCCCGACCGACGGCTCGGTGACTCCCGCCGGCGTCTACCGAAGCCTCGATTTTCTCAGCGAGCTCGGCCTCGTGCATCGCATCGAAAGCGCCAAGAGCTTTATCGCTTGCGCGATGCCGGATCACGCACATCCGAGCCAGATGCTCGTTTGTCGGCGCTGTGGCACGGCTGTCGAGACCGAGGACTCACGGGTGGCTAAGGCCACGGAGGATCTCGGGCGCCGCCTTGGCTTCGCCCTCGACCGCCGTACAATGGAGCTCACCGGTCTCTGCTCATCCTGTCGGGGATGAACGACCGTGGCGGCGGCCGGCATTCGGAACCGCGATATCTTCCCATGGGAGTGGCAAGGGCGCCCCGTCAAAGTCGCCTATGAGACGCTCGGCGTCGGCCGGCCTGAGCTGCTGTTGCCCGCTTTCAGCACCGTCTCGACCCGCGAGGAGATGCGTCCGCTGGCAGAGCATCTTGGTGTCCAGGGCTTCGCCTGCATGTTGGTAGACTGGCCTGGCTTTGGCGACAGCACGCGCGGCAGGCTTTGCTACGAACCGCAGCTCTATCGTGACTTTCTCGCTGACTATGCCGCCACAGCCGTCCCGCGGGGAGCAGCGGTCGTCGCAGCCGGACACGCCGCCGCCTATGCCCTCAACCTTGCGCGTGATCGGTCGGGCGTCTGGTCGCGCATCGTGCTACTGGCGCCGACCTGGCGGGGGCCGCTCCCGACCGCAATGGGCGAGCATGCGAGAGCTTACGCATGGGTCCGAGGGCTTGTCGGCATGCCGGTGATCGGCGAGGCGTTGTATCGCCTCAACACACTCCGTTGGGTCATCAGCTTGATGTACCGCCGGCACGTCTACGCCGAAGACGGCCGCATAACCCCAGCCTTTGTCACCCAAAAACAGGGCATCGCGCGTCGGCCAGGGGCACGCTTCGCGTCCGCGGCATTTGTCACCGGCAGTCTTGATCCGGTATCGGATCGTGGTGCGTTCCTGGCATTGTTCGGCCCCCAACGGGTGCCGACCCTGGTCCTCTGCGGCACGGCTACGCCACCCAGATCCAAGACAGAAATGGCAGCGCTCGTTGATAAGGCGGACCTAGAACTGCGCTGGGTCACTGGTGCGCTGGGTCTGCACGAGGAGTGCGCGGCGATAATTGCCGACCCGATAATTCGCTTCCTCAACGGCGCTTCTTCATAAGGGTGAGCTGACACAGCCCCCCGCTGCCGACACACGAATTCAGCCGAGGACGGCACGTCGACTGTTCACGTGCCGCCCGTGAGCGCTTTGCGGATTTAAGCAGACGCCAGCGGACCGTGATCGTCGCAATGATCGCCGTGCGGATGATGGAGGTGGCCGCCGACGCGGTAATCGACATGGTCGGCATGCGGAACCGCCTCGTGGCCGCAGCTGGGACCATGGACATGACCGGCGTCGTGGCCGCCGCAGCGATGGTCCGCCGTGCAGCGGTCGGGGTTGTCGCCGGACACCTCGATCACGTGCTCGTCGACATGATCCTCATGCGGATGGTGGAGGTGGCCATCGTGCAAATAGTCGACGTGGTCGCTGTGGCGCACAGCGGGGTGGCCACAACCCGGCCCGTGCTGGTGAGCATGGTCGGGATGGTTGGGTGCTGAGCAAGTAGTCATGGGGTTCCTTCCTTTTCCTGTCGATGATCCGCGGACATTGCGGTGCGGCCCTCCGCCGCGTGGTCGACAGCGTTGCGGACCAACGGCAGTACGTGCTCGTCGGCAAGCGAGTAGAAGACGTGCTTGGCCTCGCGCCGCCGCTTGATCAGACGCACCGCATACAGCGTCTTCAAACGCCCGGACACGGTGGTAATCTTCTCGCCCTCGTGTTCGGCCAGCTCCGACACGCAGGCCTCACCTTCGGCGAGTCGCACCAGAAGCCGCAGCCGTTGGGGGTCGCCGAGCGCCTGAAACATCTCGGCGGCGGCCTCGATCTGCGCCCGCGATGGTAGGCGAACCGGAGGACGGGGGAGATGCCCGCCATGTGCAGCCGCTCGATTAATGTTGCATCACTCCGGCAATCCATCGAATAACGGAATATAAGCATCCGCACGCTCTCTGCAAGTCGAACCATCTTTGCGAAAATCTGCCGCTCGCGCTGCCGCCGGACCGGCAGGCGAACGATCTCGTGGGCGCATGACGAGGCCCTGCCGTCACCACTAGGTAATCATCGCAGGGCCTCTTAGACTGCCCTGCGATGATGAACCGCCGAGACCTCTTTCCGCCCATCGAGCCATATCGGACGGGCACTCTGCGCCTCGATGCGCGCCACACGATGTATTGGGAGCAATCTGGAAACCCCCGCGGCACGCCGGCGCTGTTCCTGCACGGCGGACCCGGCGCCGGCGCCACCCCGGTTCACCGGCGCTTTTTCGACCCCGAGCATTGGCAGATCGTGGTCTTCGATCAACGCGGCGCTGGCCGCTCGACCCCGCTCGGCGAGACCGCCGATAATTCGCCCGCCCACCTTGTCGCGGATATCGAGCGCCTACGAACTGCGTTGGGCATCGAAAAATGGCTGGTCTTTGGCGGCTCCTGGGGTTCGACATTGGCGCTGCATTATGCCGAGACCCATCCCGCGCGCTGCATCGGGCTCGTTCTGCGCGGGATTTTTTTGTGCCGAGCCGAAGAGATCGAGTGGTTTCTCTACGGTGTCCGCAGGGTATTTCCCGAGGCGTGGCGCGCTTTCTCGGGGTTCCTTCCGGAGGCGGAACGCAGTGACATTCTCGCCGCCTATCACTGCCGTCTGCTCGATCCCGACCCGCGCATCCACATGCCGGCGGCGCGCGCCTGGAGCATCTATGAGGGTGCCTGCTCGACCTTGCTGCCGAACCCCGAGACAGTGGCGGCCTTCGGTGAGGACCGGCTCGCGCTGGGTCTGGCGCGAATCGAAGCCCATTTCTTTAGCCGTCATCTGTTCACCGGCGACTGCGACCTGATCGCCCGGATCGGAAATATCCGACAGCTGCCCGGGGTGATCGTACAAGGCCGTTACGACATGGTCTGCCCGATGCGCGGGGCCGACAAGCTCGCTCGGGCCTGGCCAGAGGCGAGATATGTGATCGTTCCCGATGCCGGGCACTCGGCGATGGAGCCGGGCATCCGCGAGCAGCTGGTGCTGGCGACCGAGCGAATGAAGCACCTGTAATTTTGCTTGGGTCCGGTTTCGCTTGCGCAAGAGCGCGCGCCTCCTAGGATGCAGCATCCGCACGTGATGTTGCACAATAGGCGGGGGATTTTAACCGTGAGTAGAACCGAGAGCCGGGCCGTTTTGGGGGCCCTGACGATGCTCGGCATCACCTTCGTCCATGCCGCAGCCGCGCAAGTCAGCTTCGGTTCACCTGCCGATCCACCACGCGTCGCGCTCGGCGGCGGCGCGTTCGATGTTCTGCCCGATAACAAGAAACCCGGCAGTGGAGCTACCGGCTTGGTGTTGAGCGAGTACCGCTTTGGCGATCTGCTGTGGATCGTGGCGCCGTTCGTCGGCGTCATGGGCACCGGCAAAGGCGCCTTCTACGGTTACGGCGGCTTCGGTTTCGACATCAACTTCTTCGACAAATGGGTTGTCACCCCGACGGCCGCGGTCGGCTATTTCACCCCTGGCAGCGGCATCGACCTCGGGGCCCATTGCGAGTTTCGCACCGGCGCGGAATTCGATTACCGCTTCGACAATTTGGTCCGCCTCGGAGTCGGCTTTTATCACATATCGAACGCCGGCATCGGCAAGCAGAACCCAGGGGTGGAAATGGCCACCTTCGTCCTTACGGTGCCACTGCGCTGATCACGGCGCCGGCGTATTCGCCTACAGGCATCGCTCCGGACCGGGCTTGCGCAAGTGTCGATCCGGATGCCCTCTCGTCCGACTGCGCCGCGGCTCGCGCCGATCACCCGCGCCGCGCTGTGGATCCTGCTCAGCGGGATCTGCTCGGTCATGATGAATGTGCTGATTCGTGTCGCCGCGCAGACGATGCATCCATTCGAGGTCGCGTTTTTTCGTTGCTTCTTCGGGCTCGTCCTGCTGCTCCCCTGGATAGTCAGAAGCGGTCCGGCGCTGTTGCACAGCCGCAACAGCGGCTTTTATCTGTTGCGTGCAGGCATCGGCCTCGTCTCGATGGCAACCTGGTTTTACGGGATCACCGTGGTGCCGTTGGCGACGGCGACCGCCGTCAACTTCACCGCGCCGCTGTTTGCCACTCTGGCGGCCGCCCTGGTGCTGCACGAGGACGTGAGGCTGCGCCGTTGGAGCGCAGTCGTGCTCGGGTTTGTAGGCGTGCTCGTGATCATGCGGCCCGGCAGCGCGCGGCTCGACCCGAACCTGCTGCTCCTGCTGCTTTCCGCGGCAACCGCGGCGATGAACAACATCACCGTCAAATTTTTGGTGCGCAGCGAGCCGCCGAGCAGAATCGTCGCTTTCTTTATGATCTACCTCACTCCGTTGTCGCTGATTCCTGCGCTGTTCGTCTGGCAGTGGCCCGACCCGTCGACCTTTGGCGCGCTCATTGGCCTTGGCTGCCTCGGCACCATCGCCCACATCTCGGTGGCGCGGGCGCTCGCCGCAGCGGATGCCAGCGCCTGCGCCCCTTTCGAGTTTGCCCGCTTGCCTTTCGCGGCGCTTATCGGCTTTCTCTGGTTTGGTGAGGTCACCGATTTTTGGACCTGGGTGGGCGCCGCAATCATCGCCGTATCGTCGATTTATGTTGCGCATCGCGAGGCGCGGCTCGCCAGATTGGGGCGTCCGGGGGAGACGCGTTCAACCGCATTATCGCGCCGATGAGGCTCGCCCGCGGCGGCTGGGAGAGGCTGCCGCTCGCCGTCCGCGCCGCCCTTCTGATGGTGACCGGTTGCCTGCTGTTCTCGGTCATGGGGGCGCTCGTCAAGCTGCTGGGCCAACGCCTCGACAGCTTTCAAATCGCCTTCTTCCGCTGCTTCTTCGGGTTTCTTGCGATCCTCCCCTTGGTACTTTCGAAGAAAGGCCACCATGCGTTTCGCACGACCCACTTTTATGGCCATTTCCTGCGCGGCGCGGTGGGTGTCGCGGCGATGGTCGGGGGCTTCTACGCGACGACCCGGCTGCCATTGACCGATTCGACGGCGATCAGCTTCACCGCCCCGCTGTTCATGATTCTGACAGCGATTTTCCTGCTCGGCGAAAAAGTGCGATGGCGGCGCGGGCTCGCTACCGTGGCCGGGTTTATTGGCGTGCTGGTCATGGTGCGGCCCGACAGCGGGACATTGGACGCCGCAGCGATGGTCGGGCTTTTCGCCGCTTTTCTGGTGGCGCTGTCGACGACCCTGATCAAGCGCCTATCGGCGACCGAGGAGGCGCTGACGATCCTCGTCTATTTCGGCCTGTTTTCGTCGATATTGACGGCCGTTCCGGCGTATTTCGTATGGCGCGCGTTGACCCCGGACGAGCTCGCGCTGCTCGGTCTCGTCGGCGCGCTCGGCGCCGTCGGCCAATTCTGCCAGGTGCGTGCCTATGCCGCGGGCGAGTTGATGGCCGTCGCTCCGATCGATTACAGCCGCCTGATCTTCGCCGGGATCATGGGATTTCTGCTGTTTGCCGAATTGCCCGACAGGTACACCCTGGTCGGTGCGGCAATCATCGTCGGATCGACGCTCTACATCGCCTATCGCGAGACGCATCTGTCGCGCCTGCACCGTGCGGCGCTAGCGGCTCGACCGACCGCGCCGCACCCGGAGGACGCAGCCGCACCCGAACCGACACCAAATTCTAGCGCCGCCCCGGAACCGGTCGGTCGATTGTCGGTGACAGAATTGCGCCGCTGAGCGGCATCGGCTCTTGTGGCGCGGATTACCCGAGGAGGATGGCGCATGCGGGTAGAAGGACAGGCGGCGATCGTCAGTGGCGGAGCTTCCGGTCTCGGCCGGGCGACCGCAAAGGCCCTCGCGGCGTCGGGGGTCAAGGTCACGATCCTCGACACCAACGAAGCGGCAGCGGCCGAGGCGGCGCGTGAGATAGGCGGGCTCGCGATCGGAACAGACGTGACCGACGCCGGCTCGGTGGAAGCCGCCTTCGCGGCTGCGCGAGAGCGCCACGGACCGGCGCGCATTGCCGTCAATTGCGCGGGTGTCGGGACCGCCGGCCGCATCGTCGGACGCGACGGTGCGATGCCGCTCGATGCGTTCCGTCGGGTCATCGAGGTCAATCTGATCGGCAGCTTCAATGTCATGCGGCTCGCCGCGGCGGAAATGAGCTCGCTAGTTCCATTGGAAGAGGGCGAGCGCGGCATCATCGTCTCGACCGCCTCAGTTGCGGCGTATGAAGGACAGATCGGGCAAACGGCCTACAGCGCCTCGAAGGGCGGCATCGTCTCCCTGACTTTGCCGGCGGCGCGCGAGCTCGCCCGCTATGGCGTGCGGGTGGTGGCAATCGCTCCGGGGCTATTCGCGACGCCGATGCTGCAAGGCCTGCCGCAGAACATCCAGGAGAGCCTGGCCGCGAGCGTCCCGTTCCCGGCCCGTCTCGGCCGGCCCGAGGAATACGCCGCCCTGGTGCTCCATCTGTGCCGGAACGCGATGATCAACGGCGAAGTGATCCGGCTCGACGGAGCGCTGCGGATGGCGCCGCGCTGAATTTGAAGCGCGGTCAGGGCAGGGGAGGGCGCCGGTCTCTCTCGGGCGCGATCTCGTCGATCGCATGCGCCAGTTTTATATCGCGCTCGCTGAGCCCATCCGCTTCGTGGGTCGAGAGTATGACCTCCACCCGGTTGTAGACGTTGAAGAGCTCGGGATGGTGGTCCATTTTCTCGGCGATGAGCGCCATTCGCGACATGAAGCCCCAGGCTTCGGAGAAGTTCTCGAAATGATAGGTCTTGCGGATCGCGTCGCGATCCTCGACCTCGACCCAGCCATGGAGCTCGTGCAACGCCGTCTGCCGCGCCGCGCCGACCAGCCTCTCGACCATGCCACCCTCCATCGGTTACCGGAGTGATACCATGCCCGATCGTATGCCGCCATCGCTCACCGAAATCGAGGAATTGGCGCAGCGCGCACTCGGCACCATCCCGCGCCGGCTGAAGCGCTATCTCGGGCCGGTGGTGATCCAGGTCGAAGAGTTCCCAGACGAGGAGACCGAAGCGACGATGGGCCTCGACAGTCCCTTCGACATTCTCGGCCTTTATCGGGGCGTGGCGCTGCCGCACAAGAGCGTCAGCGACCCGCGGCCCAATCAAGATATGATCTTCCTCTATCGCCGGCCGATCCTCGATTATTGGTGTGAGACCGGCGAAGATTTGGCACATCTGGTGCGCCACGTGCTGATACACGAGATCGGCCACCATTTCGGGTTCAGCGACGAGGACATGGCGCGGATCGAGGCTGCGGCGTGACGATCCGGTCGACCCGGTCGCGCAGCTCCGGCAAAGTCTCGTTTTCGAACCAGGGATTGTCGCGCAGCCAACGCGTCGTGCGCCAGCTCGGATGCGGCAGCACAAAGTATTCCGGCAGGAAATCCCGCCAGCACGCAACAGCCGCTGTCATCGACCTCCGTCCCGAACGGGGTAGGTAATAGTCAATGGCGTAGCTGCCCACGAGCAAGGTCAGCTCGATCGCCGGGAAGAAAGGGCGCAGTCGCGCGTGCCAGCGCGGCGCGCATTCCGGTCGCGGAGGCAGATCGCCGCCGTTGAGGTCGCGGCCGGGATAGCAGAAGCCCATCGCCATGATCGCGACCCGAGCCTCGTCGTAAAAGGTATCGCGATCGAGCGCCAACCACCCGCGCAACCGGTCCCCGCTGCGGTCATTGAACGATAGGCCGGTCTCGTGCACCCGTGTTCCCGGAGCCTGGCTGATGATCAGGAGCCGCGCAGAGGGTGTGCCGCGCAGGACGGGACGGGGCCCGAGCGGCAGGTGGGGCGCGCAGACCACGCACGTGCGGATTTCGGTTACCAGGAGGTCGAAAGCCTCGCTCTCCGCCCGCTGGGCCCGGCCCGGCTGAATGATACTCCCGCTACCGGTCTCATTCGTCATGCAGGATCTTTCGAGTGAGGACGAGACGGTTACGATCCTCGTCGCGAGAATATCGGGCGTCATCGACGAGAGACCGCAGGATCGGGAGGCCGAGCCCGCCGATCGGCCGGCTTGCCGTCGATTGATCGAGATCGGGCAGGGGCTGCAGCAGCGGGTCGAATGGCCGGCCGTCGTCGCTGAATTCGATCTTCAGCCGTCCTGCGTCGAAGGCTAGCGCGACTTCGATCCGGCCCAACCGCGAGGCCGCGGTATCATAGCCGTGGTTGACGGCATTGGTGAACAGCTCCTCGAGGAGGAGCAACAGGCGAGCCAGCTCTCCGGCGGGCAGAGCGTGGCGACGGGCGAACCCCTCGACAAAGCCGGCCAGGCGACGGAACTCGGCGGGATCGCTGCGCAGGCTGCAGGAAACCGGCATTTTCCGAACTTCCTTCGCTCTGGTGAGGCGAATTGACTCGGCACACGCTGCTGTCTACAACGATTGCGGCATACGCCGTGTCGACCCCACTCATCGGTGGAGGGGTGGCCGAGTGGCTGAAGGCGGCGGTTTGCTAAACCGTTATACGGTTATAAGCCGTATCGTGGGT
>Ga0209526_10003937_pt1 | contig 10114 bp, 7 predicted proteins | sample JacPinW_OM2H0_M1_FD_188566 | JGI IMG/M metagenome (GOLD analysis project Ga0209526, IMG submission 188566) | Forest soil microbial communities from Algoma, Ontario, Canada - Jack Pine, Ontario site 1_JW_OM2H0_M1 (SPAdes) (version 2) | ecosystem: Environmental > Terrestrial > Soil > Boreal... | reverse complement strand
CTCCACCTTGCGCGTCGGGATCGTCGTATTGCGCGGGATCTGCACGGTCATCACCCCGCCGAGCGTTTCAACACCCAGCGAAAGCGGCGTGACGTCCAGCAGCAGGATGTCCTTCACCTCGCCGCCCAGCACGGCGCCCTGAATGGCGGCGCCGACGGCCACCACCTCATCCGGGTTCACGCCCTTGTGCGGCTCTTTCCCGCCGAAGAAGTTACGGACCAGCGATACCACCTTCGGGATGCGCGTTGAACCGCCCACCAGCACCACTTCCTGAATGTCGTTCGGCGACATCTTGGCGTCTTCCAGTGCCTGCTGCACCGGCTTCATCGAGCGATCGAGCAAATCGCTCATCAACTGCTCGAGCCGCGTCCGCGTCAACTTCTGCTGCATGTGAATCGGCCCAGCCGCGCCTGCCGTGATGAACGGCAGATTGATCTCCGTCTCCATCATTTGCGACAGTTCGATCTTTGCCTTCTCGGCCGCTTCCTTCAGCCGTTGCAGCGCCATGCGGTCCTTGCTCAGGTCAATGTTGTTCTCTTTCTTGAACTCATCGATCAGCCAGTCCACGATCCGCTGGTCGACGTCGTCGCCGCCCAGGTGCGTGTCGCCGTTGGTCGACTTCACTTCCACCACGCCTGCGCCTACTTCCAGCACGGAAATATCGAACGTGCCCCCGCCCAAGTCGTACACCGCGATCGTCTCATCGCTCTTTTTGTCCAATCCGTACGCCAGCGCCGCCGCCGTCGGCTCGTTGATAATTCGGACGACTTCGAGCCCGGCGATTTCGCCGGCCTGCTTGGTGGCCTGTCGCTGCGCGTCGTTGAAGTACGCCGGTACGGTGATCACCGCTTTTTGCACCTTCTCGCCAAGAAAATCTTCAGCCGCGGTCTTCAGCTTGGTCAGAATCATGGCGGAAATTTCCGGTGGGCTGTACACCTTCCCCGAAATCTCCACGCGCGCGTCATCGTGCGGACCCTTCACGACGTGATACGGCACACGCTTCATTTCATCGGCGACTTCATTGAAGCGGCGGCCCATGAAGCGCTTGATCGAATACACGGTGTTCTCGGGATTTGTCACCGCCTGCCGCTTGGCCACTTGCCCCACCAAGCGCTCGCCACTCTTGGTAATGGCCACCACCGACGGCGTCGTCCGCGCCCCTTCTTGGTTCGGAATCACCACCGGTTCTCCGCCCTGCATGACGGACACAACCGAGTTCGTGGTCCCCAAGTCAATTCCAATAATCTTGCTCATACCTACCCCTTCCTATCCCAGCCTAACTACCGGTCGCGGCCCAATATACAGGTTGAGTGTTGCCTTGTCAAGTTTCTTTATAGCAGATCCAGTGCTGCGCCCTTGTCATACCCGGTGACCCGGCTGCGAGCTTTCCGCTCGTCGGGCCGGAGGCGATGGCCGTTTAGTGCGTTCCAGGTCGTTCCTCGGTTCCGCTCTTCTGCCTTTTATCCTAATTGAAACAATATCTCCTTTAGAATGAGAGCTCTAAAAAATGGTTGGTCCGTAACCTGCTGGAAATGATACTCTTACGGGAAACAACAAGACGCTAGGAGTGCGGGAGGTCCTCAGCAAACCGAAGCCAGGCATCGGAGTCCGCATTCCGGGAGTCTAACCTATGGTAGGCTGTGGGTCGGTTGATTCCTAAGGGGTTGGTCATCCTTGCTTGTGGGAGGAGTGGTGTGAATCGTCGCGCTATTTTGACCGGAGCCGTCTTCCTTGTCTTGGTGTCTGCGGGCCTTGGCGTGAGTCGCGCCTTTCGTCCGGCAGTGGTTTCTGCCGCCTCGCCCGCCCGGATTCCTCAGGCCGCCGCTTCCCTTTCCGACGTCGATCCGCACGAAGCATTTGGTTCCAAGAGCGCCCCCATCAGCATGGAAGTATTCAGCGATTTCCAGTGTCCGGCCTGCAAGACTTTGTTCATGACGACCAACCGCCCGTTGATGGACAACTACGTGAGCACCGGCAAGATCTACCTCATCCATCGTGATTTCCCGCTGCCGATGCACGCGCATTCCCGCGTGGCCGCCCAATACTCCAGGGCCGCGGCGCAGATCGGCAAGCTCGAGCCGGTCCAGGAAGTCCTGTTTCAGAACCAGGAAAAGTGGGAGCAAAGCGGCGATGTGGACGGCACCGTTGCCAGCGTCCTCGCACCAGCGGAAATGGCCAAAGTGCGCGCCCTCGTCAAGGGGGGCACGCTCGAAGCCGCGATCAACAAGGATTACGCGCTGGGCCAGGGTTACCACGTCAATCAAACGCCCACCACGATCATCCATAGCAACGGCCAGACCTACCCGGTCGTCGGCGTCGTCAGCTACGACGTGCTGCACCAATTCATCGACCAGCTCTTGAGCCAAAAATGACTTGGTGGCCGGTGGCTGTCCGTGTGGGGCCGATTTTGTCTCCCACCCAAACCTAGAACGAGCTGTCGTTGTAGGCTTAGGAGGAACCGCCCATGATGTCATCGAGCCCACTCAACCTGCGCCGCGCAATCATCTGGATCGGGAGACTGCTCCTCGGCGGCATGTTCCTCTACGCCGGCTATTCGAAACTCTTCCTGCCCACCATGCATCCGCATCCGCCGATCGGAATCGCGCTCGCCATGTTTGCGCTCCAGGTGGATTCCTATCAACTACTCTCGCCCCGCGCGGTTAACTTTGTTTCGCACACCTTGCCGTTCGCGGAAATTGCCCTTGGCCTGCTCCTGATCCTCGGCTGGCAGCTGCGCGTCTGGGCCACGCTAACCACCCTGCTGATCGTGGGATTCTTCGCGGCGGTGGTCCATAGCTACGCCGCCGGGCTGCAAATCAACTGCGGCTGCTTTGCCAATTCCGAGCCTTTGACGATCATGACCGTAATCCGCGACGGCCTCCTCGCCGTGCTCGCAGTGCTGATGACCGTCTTCGCGTTTATGGAAGCCCGAAGCCCACATCCCTGGTCCGCGCCAGAAAAGGCCTAGCCGGCACTGCACGTGGCTGTATCCGCCGTCGATCGTTGCTTGTAGACTATGAACGAGAGACGTCACCGCACCATGAAGACGCTCGTTGAATACCTCGAACTCGCCGCCCTTACCCACGGCCACCTGTGCGCCGGACAAGTCCTCGGCGTGCGCCTCGCCATGCTGGGCCTGCGCGAGCTGGGCATCGACGACCCCGTCGCCGAACGCAAGCGCATCGTCACCTACGTCGAAATCGACCGCTGCGTCACCGACGCTGTCGCCCTGGTCGCGCACTGCCGCCTCGGCAAGCGCGCCCTGAAATTCCGCGACTGGGGCAAGGTCGCCGCCACCTTTGTCGATCTCCAAACCGGCCGCGCCGTGCGCGTCGCCGCCAAGGAATCCTCCAAGCAGGCCGCTCGCGAAATGTTCCCCGAACTAGAAAAAGAAGCCGGCCAGCAGAAAGCCTACGCGCAGTTGCCCGACGACACGCTGTTCGACAGAAAATGGGTCAAAGTGGATGTTCCACCGGAAGATCTACCCGGCTTCAAAGGCCCCCGCGTAGTCTGCGCCGATTGCGGCGAAGGCATCAACTTCAAGCGCGAAGTCCACCAGGGCGCACGCACCCTCTGCCGCTCCTGCGCCGGCGAATGCTACTATCGCTCGCCCGTGTGAATCGGGCAAAGGTTCCTGTGATGCGGATGCCGGGAAATCAAAAAGGGGCGATTTCTCAGCTGGTTCTACGAGCCGTACGCCGTATACGCATCCTTGCTTGGTTTCTGCCGTGGTCCCAGGACGCCGGAAGATCGCTCGTCCCGTGAATGCTCAGCTTGGCACTCCGTTAGGCGCGGGTCACCCGAGGCAGCAAACTCGCAACGAATCGCTGGGACTCGCGACGGATACCTCGGGTGGAAACTCGAACCCGCTTGCTCGCTCCGCAACGTCATGCATGTGCGCTAAAATCTAGTTTCGATGCTGAGCCTGCCTCCCATTACTTTGCGGCTGCGCGGTTGGAAACTCATCGACCGCGTGGCGCTGGCGTTTCTCTTGCTCTGCGCCATTGCGCTGGGTGCGGCTTGCGGGTTGCTCTTTGTCTACGCCAGCGATTTGCCGGAGATACGGGCGCTCGAGACCTATCGGCCCAACGTCGTCACCGAGGTTTATGCCGACGACGGTCAACTGGTCGGCAGCTTTGCCTTGCAGCGCCGCGTCTTGATGACCTACGAGCAGTGCCCCAAGGTGCTGTACAACGCGGTCACCGCCATTGAAGATCAGCACTATGAGGAGCACTGGGGTATCGACTTCCCGCGCATCGCGGGCGCGGCCGGGCGCAAAATCCTGAAGGGCGGCAAAACCCAAGGCGCCAGCACCATCACCATGCAGCTGGCCGGCAACCTCTTCCTCGATCGCAGCGAGATCAGCTTCCGCCGCAAGATGCAGGAAACGCTGCTCGCCTTGCAGATCGAGCGGCGCTACACCAAGCCGCAAATTTTCACGATGTATGCGAACCAGGTGTACCTGGCGCACGGGAACTACGGTTTTGCCGCCGCCGCACAGTTTTATTTCGGCAAGCCCGTTACCGACTTAAAACTGCAGGAAGCCGCGCTCCTGGCCGGCATGATCCGCGGTCCCGTCTATTCGCCTCTGTCCGATCCGGCGCGCTCCCTGGCCCGTCGCAATCTGGTTCTTCGCCGCATGGAGGAAGAAGGCAAGATCACTCCCACGGAAGAAGAAGCGGCCCGGAAAACGCCGCTGGGCCTGCATATTCAGTATCCGCGCAACGACCTGGCACCGTACTTCTTCGAAGACGCTCGCAAATATCTCGAATCCACCTACGGCACCGAAGCCGTTCACGAACGCGGCCTGCGGGTGTACACCACGCTGAACATCAACATGCAGCGCGCCGCGAATCAGGCGGTTCGCGACGGTCTGCACAGCTACGACCGCCGTCACGGCTGGCGCGGCGATCTGCCGAACATTGTTCGCGATAATCTGGGACCGCTCGACAGCTACGAAGACGAAGACTGGCGGCATCCCATCGAGAAAGGGAGCTACCTCACGGGGCTGGTGCTTTCCGTCGAAGAAAAAAACGCCACCGTCAAGATCGGCCGGTACCGTGCCATTCTTTCGCCGTCGGATTTCGCCTGGACCGGCCGCAAAAAGCCCGCCGAGCTTCTAAAGGTCGGCGACCTCGCGCAATTCTCCATTCAGGAGCTGCACGACTCCACCGTTCGCGTGCAGCTCGAGCAGCAACCCGCGCCCCAGGGTGCGATGATCGCCATCGATAATCCCACCGGCGAAATCAAGGCCATGGTCGGCGGCTACAGTTTTGAGGACTCGAAATTCAATCGCGCCACCCAGGCGTTTCGTCAAGTAGGCAGCTCCTTCAAGGTCTACGTGTACGCCGACGCGCTGGAAAAAGGTTCCACGCCGTTCGACACCATCCTCGACGCTCCCTTCACGACGGTAAGCGGCGGACAGTCCTACTCGCCGCACAACTACGATGAAAAGTTCGAAGGCACGATCACCCTCCGCCGGGCGCTGGCAGGATCTCGCAACGTCCCGGCCGTCAAGTTGGCCGAAAAGGTGGGCATTTCCTCGGTGGTCGATATGACCCGGCGCTTCGGCATCACCACGCCCCTCCCGCCGTATCTGCCGCTTGCGCTCGGTGCTGCGGACATGAAGCTTCTCGAACACGTCTCGGCCTTCACGGTCTTCCCGAACGACGGCATCCGCATCGATCCGCACATGATCCGCCGGGTCACCAGCTATGACGGTGCGCTTCTGGAAGAAGCCCATCCCGAGGTCCATGACGTCATTTCGCCCGAAGTCGCCCGCACCATGACGGCCATGCTCGAAGAGGTCATCCAGTTCGGGACCGGGATTCAAGCCAAAGCGCTCGGCCGGCCGGCGGCCGGAAAGACCGGTACGACCCAGGACTATACCGACGCCTGGTTTGTCGGCTTCACGCCGCAACTCACCTCCGGCGTTTGGGTCGGATTCGATGATAAGCAGATTTCACTCGGCAAGAAGGAAACCGGAGCGCGGGCCGCCCTGCCCATCTGGGTCGAGTTCATGCAAGGCGCTCTTTCTGGAACTCCGGAACTCGATTTCTCCAACGTCGTCCCACTCGAACAGGAAGCTCACGACCACAAGGTGAACGTGGACACGCCAGATACCGCGCCGACCGAAGACGAGCCCGGCGCACCGAGGGCCAGGCCTCCAGTCCCTCCGCCACCCTCGAAAACCACCGCGGCGAACGCGACGGCTACGCCTCCGGCTCCCTGAGGCGCTGACGAGCGCGTCTCTCGTATTTCCGATTTACATCGTCGGGAAATAGATGTCGCGTGTTCGGAGTGGTGCGACGACGGTCCTGGCCGCCTTCCAGACCAAGTCTCCCTTCGGTCTGCCTGGGGGCTTTCGATCTGCGCGCCTAGGTTGTTCACCGGGGAAGGGGCGACGGGCTTCCTGCCGGTGGGACGTTCTGGTGTTGAGCTGCGGCGGGCATCTCCGGCGCTGTGGATTTTCCTAGTGTCGGAAAGGATCCCAGCCCCGGGCTGGCAGCGCCTCTTCCCGGCCGTTGCTCCGAATGAGTCGGAGGCGCCGGTCGCGCGCGATCTCCCCGATTTTGGTGAGCGCTATCCCTTGGAACGAACGCGGCAAACGGCTTGCCTTGTTCGGGCGCACGGTAAACAGTAGTTCGTAGTCGTCGCCCCCATGCAAGGCCAAGTCCATGGGATTGACCTTTTTCGTGCGGCGTGGGCGAGGAACACCCACAGCCGGAATCTGCGCCTCGGCGATCCGCGCGCCCACGCCGCTGGCGGCGCACAGACGCGGCAGGTCGCTGGAAAGCCCATCGGATAGATCCATCATGGCCGCGGCGATTCGACGATCCGACAACCAGCGGCCGAGCGCCATCCGGGGCTCGGGATAGAGATGCTTGTTCAACCGGGGATCGTCGCTGTGCACTCGAGGTTTGCCGCGCAGCAGGCGCAACCCAAGTTCCGCCTCGCCGAGAAGCCCGCTCACGAACACGATGTCACCGGGTCGGGCGCCACATCGCAGCACGGCCCGGCCCGCGCGCACTTCACCAATGACCGTGACATTGATAAGGATCTCCCGGCGCCGCGTTGTATCGCCGCCCACCAGTGGGCAGTTGAATTTCCGCGAGGCGCGCCGCAACCCGAGCAAAAACTCGTCCAGCCAGCGCTCGGCATGGGAGGGCGGAAGCGCCAGGCTCAGCAGAAAGCATCGCGGTTCGCCGCCCATTGCGGCAACATCGCTGATTGCCCTGGCCAGGCATTTCCAGCCTACCGCGTCGGCCGGGTGCCTGTCCCGCAGGAAGTGCGATCCTTCGAGGAACCAGTCGCACGTCAAGATCGTCTCGTAGCCAGACCTGGCCACGAACAGAGCTGCGTCGTCTCCGATCCCCCATCGAACCGAGCGCACTCGCTCGCCCGCAGCCGGTCCGGCGATGCGCATCCTGGCAAGGAGAGCAGTCTCTACATACTTCATGGATGCTTTGTAAGTGCTTTCATCGAGTGACCGTTAGCGACCAAATTTCATATAGTGTAGCGTGAGAGAGGAATGCCTCACTGTCCTTTTGTACAGCAAACAGGTTTGCCACACCTGTTCTCCGGACAGGGAAATACAGGATTGACTCCACGGCCTACAGAAATTAGTATGGCGACGGTTGAAGCAGGGTTGGTAGGGAGCAGTTCTCGCCTGCGGGCGAGAGGGTACGATGCCCGCACTCGAATCACGGGAAGGCCTAGAGGGGCCCTTGCAGCTTATGAAGGGTAAGACCTACACTTTTTTTATCGCATCCACCCCGGGTAAGCTCAACAAGCTTATTGTGCCTGCTTACGTGCTGCACGCCATCGCCGTACTGGCCCTGATCGGGAGCATCACCGTGGTCGTGGCAGCGGGCTCTTACACACGCATGCTCTGGAAGGTCGGCAACTACAACGCCCTCCGTCACGATCAGGAAACCCTCAAGAAGCAGTATCGGCAGCTCCAGAGCACGGTCAACGATACCAACCAGCGCCTAGATTCCTTGCAATCGCTGGCCACCGAAGTGGCCATGACCTACGGAGTTCTCCGCTATCATCCGGCGGCTTTCGACCAGAGCGACAATCCGGTCACGGCGCAGGATGCCTTCGACCGCTCGGTCGAGCAGTACACGTTTTTGAAGCGCAACGCAGCTACCATCGCGATCTCGAGCGGAGGCTTGCGCCTGATGCCGGCGATGAGCTTCGCGGACTCCACGTATACGCCGGCAATCTGGCCGGTGCTCGGTCACATCACGGACAGCTTTGGCGAGCGCTTGGATCCCTTCAGCGGCGAGGGGGCCTTCCACACCGGTGTGGACGTTGCGTCCGATTACGGCGCGCCGGTGCATGCGACCGCCGACGGCGTGGTCACCACGGTTGAAAATCACGCTGGCTATGGCCGGCTGGTGGTGATCGACCACGGTTTCGGCATCACCACATGGTACGCACACCTTTCCTCGTTTTCCGCAATTGCCGGGGCGCGCGTCAAGCGCGGTACGGTGGTGGGCTATACCGGTATCAGCGGCCGCTCCACAGGCCCCCACGTTCACTACGAAGTCCGCGTGAACAATGCGCCGGTAAATCCGTGGCGCTATATGCGCTCGAACCCCACCGGCGATTAATTCCACCAACGCCGTTGTGCTCCATCTCGAAGCGTCACTGCCACAACTGCTCGTCATTTGTGCCGCGAGGATTTTTTTTCTTGCTGGGAATTCGTGGGTGTCGGCAGCGGCGCCGGCGGCACGGCCGTTCGAGCGGCGGCTAGGAACTTCGGCGTGACATCGAACATGAAACGGACCGACTTGGTTTCTCCGCGGTCCAGGCGGGACACATCCGCGCCTTGCAGTATTTCGAGGTAGCCCTCGCGTGCCTGTGGGTCCAGTTGTTGGCGTGTCTTTGGGCCATTCAGACCTGCTTGCGCCAGGAGCAGCACGCCGTTCAGCAGATCGGAGAGTTGTCTCGCCGTGGCATCGGCGGTGCACTCGCCTTCGGCGACCACGCGCAGGCGGTCGCCTTCCGGTTTCCCGGCCAGGGTGATCCACTGCAGTTGATCGAGGAGCGCGGAGAGTTGCGGCGATTGCAGTCCGCCCGGCGCGCGCGACGCGAGCGCGCTGCCAGGGGCCGCGTCCTGCCGAATCACCGCGAAAACGGGCGAGCCCGCCAGCCGTTCAAATCGCCGGCGCCATTGTTTCGCGTCCTCCCCGTCGGGTGGTTCGGCGAGCAGCGCGGTCAGGTGCGCATCGCCGGTCAAAGCAATTCTGTCTTTTCGCAGAAATGTGAAGAAGATTTTGTTCGCCGCGCCGTTCAGCGGAGCCGAGAATATTTCCCGTCCGCCGACGGTCGCGCGGGTTCCGGCTGCGGATGCCCACGCGCCAATCTTTTTTTGATCGAAGCGTCCGTCTGCCACGGCCAACAAGATTGTGTTGGGGCCGCGTGGCAGAAAGGCGATGGCCACGCGTTGCAGATCGCGTTCATAGTCGAATCCGGTCTCGTGCAGGAATTGCGCGTAGTCGGCATCCAGCTGCGGTCGCGGCGCCCAAGCGTAGAGTTCGGCGGCGAAGGGTGACGGACGCAGCTCGGAGAAATCCGCATACACAACCGCGCCGGCTTCAGCAGGCATCCTCGCGAGCATGGTCTGGCGCAGGGAACGCTCGCCGCCGCCCCCTCGGGAATGCGCATAGAAAACGATTCCGACGAACAGCAAGACCGCTGCGGACAACGCCATCCAGCCACGTTTGCTCACGACATTCTCACCGTTTTGCAATCGGCCATCGAACAGCGATTGTTGCATTTCAGGACCTGGGTGCGACATCAAATGTGAAGCCAGCCGGAACGAATTTACACGCAAGCAAGCGAGTGGATAAAGCGCCGCCGGCGGCGTTTCGCAATTTGCACGCTAAGCTATACAAGACAGGCGGGATAGGTGTTGCCCTGGAGGTCACGGAGTAGCGCTTTTCCACAGACGCTGGCCACCGACGTGCTCGAAATTTCAGGCCTTCCGCTTGCAATTTTCGTTCCCGTTCTGCTATTCTTGCTCGGTTTGAGAGCGCTGGCGTAGCTCAGCTGGTAGAGCATCTGATTTGTAATCAGAGGGTCGGGGGTTCAATTCCCTCCGCCA
>Ga0209526_10003936_pt1 | contig 10118 bp, 9 predicted proteins | sample JacPinW_OM2H0_M1_FD_188566 | JGI IMG/M metagenome (GOLD analysis project Ga0209526, IMG submission 188566) | Forest soil microbial communities from Algoma, Ontario, Canada - Jack Pine, Ontario site 1_JW_OM2H0_M1 (SPAdes) (version 2) | ecosystem: Environmental > Terrestrial > Soil > Boreal... | reverse complement strand
GCGATCGCCTTGACCATCTTGCTCTGAATCTGGGGAATCGCGATCGGCGTGTCGGGGCATTGGTAATCGATCCGGCCGGCGATCAAATCCTGCATCGCCGGAGCGGCGCCCCGATAGGGCACGTGTGTGACGTTGATCCCGATGGCCGCATTCAACAGCACACAAGCAAGATGGCTCGCGGAACCCGCTCCGCCCGAGCCGTACTGCATGCTTGCTTGGTTTGCCTTGGCATAGGCGATGAATTCCTTGAGATTGTTGGCCGGCAAATCCTTGCGCGCGAGCAGCACCAGCGGCGTCTGCGCGATCAGCATGACGGGCGCGAAATCGGTGGCGGCATTGTAGAGTGGAGTTTTATAGAACGTCTGGTTGGCGGCATGGGTGCCGACATTGCCGAGCACGAACTGATAGCCATCAGGCGCCGCTTTCGCCACGCGGGACGTGCCGGTCATGCCGCCAGAGCCGCCGACGTTTTCGATAATGACCTGCTGACCCAGGATCTCGGAAAGCCTCGGGGCGAGGATACGTCCGACCGTGTCTGCCGGACCGCCGGCGGCGAACGGGACGACCATGGTGACTGGTCGGGTCGGCCAGTCCTGGGATAGCACCGGCCCGATGCATTGGAGGCTGGCGACAAGTGCGACAGCCACGTATCGGGATAGCCGTCCCATTCAATCCTCCAAGCCAAGAACAGAATAGCAGTTGCTTGGACGTTGGATAGTCGGCGGAGCAAGCCGGTGATCCATCCAAAAATGGATATGTTTTACGCCACGGGCCCCCCGGCCCTCGCGACCGCATCGAGTTCCGGGTAAATTCAAATGTGACGTCAATTTGCGCCCGCATTACGGATTGGCCGACGCTCGATGTAACTGCGCGTCGCAAATGAGTATGACTGCAGCGGAGCGCCCGGCGGCTCGAACCGGACCTCAACGCGTTTGTGGTGGAGGATCGCCTTCGATTGGCACGCGCGCCTCCCAGCTGCGATCGCTGACGGCGTGACCGCTATGACGGAGCTTTGAGGAAAGGGAGGATCGATGCCGCATCTGACCACCGACGACAACGTGAAGCTCTACTACGAGGACAGCGGGTCGGGCATTCCGGTCGTGTTCGTGCATGAATTCGCCGGAGACTATCGTTCGTGGGAATCGCAGGTTCGCTATTTTGCCCGCTGCTATCGGTGCATCACCTACAATGCGCGGGGTTATCCGCCGTCGGACGTGCCAGCGGATGACGAGCGTTATTCGCAAGATCGCGCGCGCGACGACATTCGCGCTGTGCTCGATGCGCTGAAAATCGAGGAAGCCCACATCGTCGGGCTTTCCATGGGCGGCTTCGCGGCGCTCCATTTCGGCTTCACCTATCCGCGGCGCGTGCGGTCGCTGGTCGTGGCGGGCTGCGGCTATGGGGCCGCGCCCAACCAGCGGCAGCAATTCGCAGAGGAAGCGGAGGCGGCGGCAAGGAAGTTCGAAGAGGCCAGCATGCCGAAGGCAGCCGAGGCCTATGCACTCGGGCCAACGCGCGTGCAGTTCCAGAACAAAGACCCGCGCGGATGGAAGGAATTCGTCGAACAGCTCACCGAGCACTCCAGCGAAGGTTCGGCGCGCACTCTGCGCGGGGTGCAGAAACGGCGGCCGTCCCTGTTCGATCTCGTCGACAAGATGAAGGCGATCACGGCCCCAACCCTCGTCATGACCGGTGACGAGGATTGGCCGTGCCTCGAACCCGGGCTGCTCATGAAGCGGACGATCCCGACGGCGGGGCTCGTGGTAATGCCCAATGCCGGCCACACCATCAATCTCGAAGAGCCGGCCGCGTTCAATCAGCACCTCGCCAACTTTTTTCAGGCGGTCGATGCCGGCGCTTGGCGCCAGCGTGATCCGCGTGCGATGAAAGAAGCAATATTGGGACGGTGAGAAGGAGTGGAGACGATTCCACTTAGGTCGGGTCCCGCCCGGCCCGCAAAAACGGGAACGCGACGGCGAAGCCACGAAATCGCTTTCAAAGTTTTATCTGTTCGGCCGCGCTGCGCCCGAGGTAGGCTTGGCGCACGCGATCATCGTTGCGCAACATCGCACAGGAGCCGCTTGCGATGATCGATCCCGTCTGCAGCACGTAACCGCGGCTCGCAGTCTCAAGTGCATAGCGCGCGTTCTGCTCGACCAGGAGCACGCTAGTGCCGGTGGCATTGATCGCCTTGATCGTGCGGAAAATGTCCTGCACGACCACGGGTGCGAGACCGAGCGAAGGCTCGTCGAGACAAATGAGGTGTGGCTCTGACATTATGGCGCGCCCAAGCGCAAGCATCTGTTGTTCGCCGCCGGACAGGGTGCCAGCGTTCTGGGTCTGCCGCTCGCGCAACCGTGCAAACATGTCGAAGACTTTTTCCAAGAGGGCGCGAACCTTCGCGCCCTCTTTGCGATACTTGAAGGCGCCGAGCTCGAGATTTTCGCGCACCGTGAGGAATGGAAAGACGCGTCGTCCCTCGGGAACAAGCGAGATCCCGAGTTCTGTGCGCTTATACGGTGGGAGGCGCGTGATATCGTGCCCGCGGAAATGGATTGCGCCGGCGCGCGGCAAAAGCGCGCCGGCGACAGCGCGTAGCGTGCTCGATTTGCCGGCCCCGTTGGCGCCGATCAATGTGACGATCTCGCCCTCCGCGACATGAAAGCTGACACCACGGCACGCCGAGACCTCGCCATAGGCGAGTTCAAGCCCTTCCGCTTGCAGCAGTGCGCTCACGTTATGCTCCAAGATAGGCGGCGATCACCGCCGAATTCGCCTGGACCTCGCGCGGCGTGCCCTCGAAAAGGTACTGTCCGTAATCCATGACCAGCACGCGATCTGCGATCTTCATCACCAGATCCATGTTGTGCTCGACTACGATAATGGTCATGCCACGCTTACGCAGGATACGAATCCGTTCAACCAACCGCTCCACCTCGGCAGCATTGAGGCCGGCAGCGGGCTCGTCGAGCATGAGCAGTCGAGGCGAGGTCGCGAGTGCGCGAGCAAGTTCAAGCATGCGCTGCTCGCCATACGCGAGTGAAGCTGCGAGCACCGATGCCCGCGCTTCGAGCCCGACGAAATCGAGAAGCTTGATCGCCTCCGCGCGACAGCGCGCGTGATCGCGCTCGAAGGCGGCACCGTGGATGACGTATTGCCAGGCCGGGATATCGTGATGAATATGAAAAGCGGCGATAACATTACCGAGCACCGATAGCTGCTTAAAAAGTCGTATCTTCTGAAACGTGCGGCCGAGGCCGAGGCGTACTCGTTTGTGCGCCGGCAAGCCAACGAGGTCGACGCCGTCGAAGATCATCCGGCCCGCATCCGGCTGATAGAGCCCGCTCATCAGGTTCAGCAGCGTCGACTTGCCGGCCCCGTTCGGGCCGATGATCGCAAACACGCCGCCGCGCGGGACGCTGAGCGAAATGTCGCGAACCGCCTGCACGCCGCCGAACCGCTTGTGCAAGCCTGCGCCGCAAAAGAACTCGCCGGCACCGGTAGGACGCGCTTGCGCCGCCGTAGCGGGGCCCGACGCGATCATCGGCGCATTCCAGCGTCGGTGGAGGTTGCTAGCCGGCCCGACCGCGCGCGGAACATCTGCGCTGCTTGCGCGATCCCTCCCGGCATGAACAGCACGACGAGGGTGAGGGCGGCGCCATAGAGGACCAGACGGAGGTCGCCGAATCCGCGTAAAAGTTCGGGCAAGATCGTGAGCAGGATTGCGCCCCAGACCGGGCCGATCAGCGTCCCCATGCCGCCGACGATCACCATGGCGAGAATGGTGAAGGATTCGGTGATGATAAAGGCGTCCGGGACTAACGTTCCGACGAAGCTCGCATAGAAGGCGCCGGCAGCGCCCGCGACCGCCGACCCGATGCCGAAGGCAAACACCTTCCACGCCGTGCAATTGATGCCGAACGCAGAAGCCGAAATCTCGTCCTCTCTGATCGCCTTAAGCGTCTCGCCAATCGGCGAGCGGACGAGTTGGTCGAGCAGAAGATAGAAAAGGAACGCGAAACTCGCCACCAGATAGAACATATTCGCCGTGTTGCCGAACGAGATGACCGGCAGCCCCGGCAACGCAATGTCCGGTGGCGGTTTGATGGCATAGATCCCGAGTGGGCCTTGCGTGAGACTGATCCAGTTCAGCAGCACCTGATGTACGATGACGGCAAAGCCCAGCGAGGCGATCGCAAGGTAATGGCCGCGCAGACGAACGGCGAAGATCGACAACGCCATGCCGGCCGCGCCGGACAATACCATTCCGAGGACGAACGCCATCCAGAATGGCACGCCAAGCTTCATGACGAGCAGTGTAGAGGCATAGGCGCCGATGCCGTAGAAGGCCGAGTGACCGAGGTTAAGCTGACCGGCATAGCCGAGTATGAAATCGAGGCCGATAGCCAGCATGATGTTGATCGCGCAGACGATTAGGTTCGTGCGCCAATAAGAATCTTGAATGACGAACGGCAAAAGAGCGATGATCACGGCGACAACGAGGAACCACCCGCGCCGGCTGATTCGGACTCGATCGGTTAGCATGGGAAACGCCGGTCGACCCTCGTTAGACATTCTCTTCACGCTTTTCAGCGATCAGCCCTGTCGGACGTAGCGCGAGCATCAGCAGCAGCAGCGTGAAGACCACGATGTCGGTTAGACCGGGATTGATGAACTGGGTCGTGTAACTTTCGATCAGACCAACCGCGAGCCCTGCAATAATCGTCCCCTCGACATTGCCGAACCCGCCGATGATCACGATGGCAAACGCCTTCACGATCACGGTCGTGCCAGCGAAGGGTGTGAGCACGAGGATGGGCCCAAGCATGGCGCCGCCCATGCCGGCGAGCGCCGATGCGATCACGAAGGTCAGCATGATGAGTTGGTTGGGATTGACGCCCATGAGGCCCGCGGTCTCGCGGTCCTGGGCGACGGCGCGCAGCGCCTTGCCCATGTAGGTGAATTTCATGAATGCGTAGAGCAACGCGATGGTGAGGGTGGATACCACGACGATGATGAGATTCTGCAACGTGATGAATGTGCCGCCCCACAGTCGGATGACTTTATTGCTGTAGGGGCTATCGAAGGCATACGGGATCGGACCGAACCAGAGCAGCATCGCGTTCTGCAACAAAATGGACACGCCGATGGTCGCGATCAGCGGCAACAATTCGCTGCCGCGCTCGCGCAGCGGCGCGAAGATCGCTGCATTCACAAGCCAGCCGAGCGCCGCGCCGACCATGAGCGCGATGCCGATACTGATGAGATAATTGCCGCCGAAGGCGAACGTGAAAAAATACGCCGCGAAGGCGCCGATGGTCACGACGTCCGCGTGCGCAAAATTGATCTGCACGAGGACGCCGTAGATCAGGGTGAGCCCCAATGCCACGAGGACATAGAGGCTGCCGAAGACTATGCCATTGATGCCCTGCTGGAGGACGACGGTCAGCATGACCGCTCAGTTCCAGCCGAGCGCCTTCCACGACAGATCCGGCGACGTCTCCATGTAGTGGATCGTATCCATCTTGGTGTTTTGGTTGGTCTTGTCGAATTCGACACTGCCGGTCACACCGGAAAAGTCTTTCGTAGTGGCCATGATATCGCGGATCGACTGCGAGTCCTTGCCGCCGCGGCGAATGACATCAGCGACGACCAGGATCTGATCGAAGGCGTGGGCATTGATGTGCGTCGGTTCCTGATTGTATTTGGCCTTGAAGGAGCGAATGAAGTTCTGCACCACGTCGCGTTTGTCGGTTGGGTCGAACTGGACGATGCGGACGTAGCCAACCGCCGCCTTGCCCGCCTTTTGCTCGAAACCGAAGGGCAGCCAGATGGTGCCGAGCTGGATCGATTGCCCGCCGCCACCCTTGGTGACGCTAGCCTGCGCCAGCGCCTGCGTGATCCGTAGACCCTGGCCCTCGAGCGTATAAGTCGGGATCACATCCACTTTGCCGAGACCGGCGATGCGCGTCGCGATCGCGGTGAAGTCGTTCACGTCCCGGCCGAAGCCGATATCGGCCAGGATCTGCCCGCCGAGCGACTTGAACGTATCGCCGAACACTTTCGCGTTGCCGATTCCGGCATTGGTGTTCTCATAGAGCAGCACCGCCGTGCGCGCGTTAAGGCGCTTATAGGCGTTGGTGGCGATGTCGACACCCTGCATCACCTCGTTGGGCATGATGCGAAACGTCCACGGGTTGCCGGGATCGGTGACCTTGATCGAGGACGAGCCCGCATTGAGCAATGGCACCTTCGCCTGTTCCATGAGCGGCATGATTGCGAGCGTCGCGTCCGAGCACTCTTCACCGAGGACGACCTCGGGCTTGTATTGCTCCAGCAGGCGCTTGGCTGCCTGCGTCGCCGGTAGCGGACTGCACGCCGAATCCTCATATTGGACTTCGAACCTGTAGCCGTTGACCCCGGTCTTGTTGAGCTGCTCGATCGCAAGCTCGATGCCCTGCTTGTCTTGGACCCCGAAATAGGAACCCGGGCCCGACATCGCGAACAGTCCCCCGATCTTGATCACCTTGTCTTGCGCCTGGGCGTCTCTCGCGGCAGCGAACAGGGCAATACTTGCAACCACACCGATACAGAGAATGGCGGAATGCTGTCTCATGGCCCTCTCCTAAAGGCTATCGTTTCATTTAAACCTGAAACCGGGATGCCTGCCAATCTCATATCGTCTCGAGTAACGCTCCGCGCTTCTTCTCCAGCCGCGTAAAGCCGACCTCCAACGTTCGGTCCGAAGCATGAGCCAGCAACAGGTCCGCCGTCAGAGGACCGACGGCCGCCAATATTTCAATGTGAAGCCTATTCACTGCGGCCTCCGCAAGTAGTGACCCCGCGCTGAGCCAACAACCTTCCCGTCACGACAGACCGAAACGCCTCGCAGGAAAGTGGTCTTGACCCGACCCGTGAGCTCCAGCCCCTCGAAGGGCGAATAGCCCTGTTTGGACTCGGACTCGGCGGCGTGCACCGAGAAGCTTTCATGCGGGTCGACGAGCGCGATGTCGGCATCGTAACCCGGGGCGATATCGCCCTTGCCGAGCAACCCAAATCGCTGCGCTGGTTTCCAACTTAGAAGCTCAGCCATGTGGTTGTAGGACATGCCACGCTTACTGCCTTCACTCAGCACTCCCGAGAGCAGGTACTCGGTACCGCCAAATCCGGCTTTCGCGAGCCAGATGTTCGTCGGATCGTCCTTCGACCATTTCTGTTCGGCCGCACAGCAGGCATGATCGCTGACGATCCAGTCGATCTTACGATCGAGCACGGCCTGCCATAACGCTTCCACGTCTTCGCGAGGTCGGATCGGCGGATTGACCTTTGCTTGAACGGCGCATTCGCAATCGGCATCGAGCAGAAGATGGCCAACCGTCACTTCCCGGCGGAACGCGATGTGGGGAAAGACCTGTTGCATGATCCACGCCGCATCGATCGCCTTGCGCGAGCTAAGGTGTAAGAGATTGATGTTCAGGCAGTTGGTTTCGTTGGCGAGGTAAGAGGCGATCCAGATGGCAAGCCCTTCAGAATGCGGAGGGCGGGCAGCACTGTAGGCATGCAGTCCCGTCAGCTTACCCTCGCGCTCGACGAGTTTCGTGTAGGCGTTAAGGATCTCCGCAAGCTCGCAATGAAGACTGACGCTGATATGGGTGGCAAGGTCCGGATACTTCGTCATCAAGCGCTGTGCGGAGCGCATGATGAATTCGAAATGAGCGATGTCATAGCGATCCTCGGGGCCGATCATCAGAAATTCGTTCTGATGAGCTGACCGTCCGTGCAGACCGTATCCTCCATAAAACATGAATATCTTGAACGAGGGGATACCGTAGTCGAGGACGAGATGTTCCATTTCATCGATGTGCCCGGCCTCGATCGGCGCAACGTGATAACCGTAATCGACCCAGAAATGCCCCTCGGACTGCTTGAGGACCTCGGGCATGAAGTCACGGTATGGACCGCCCCGGTTCAGATAATAGTGCCCTGTCCGTATGTAGTTCAGGCTTGAGGTTACGCCCCCCATCGCTGCCGCCTTGCTTTCTGAAACCGCGTCCTGGGCAAGCGGCGCATAGATGCCGATATGCATGTGAGCATCAACGCAGCCCGGGAATGCCAGAAGATTCTTGGCGTCGAACACCTGCTTCGCTTGCTCCGCCTGAATATCGGGCGCAAGGCGCGCGACCTTTCCATCCTTGACCGCGATGTCGAGACAATCCACCGACGTCTTGTTGGGGCGCACTACGCGGACGTTCTTGATCACCAGGTCGTAGAGCTTTTCCATTCCAGGGTTTTCTCCTTGTCGACGGTGCGCCCTGACGCGATCAAAATTGGCTGCCTCAGCTGGACGATTTGCCGTTGCGAACCGAGCGCATCATCGGACTTTGCGACTTAACCGGCGCGTGCCGCCCTTGCTGCCCGAGGGCCGCGTCGGAGCGTCGTAGCGTTTTCCGAGTGCGAGCATGTCCGGCGTTCCGATCAGTTCATTGAGGCCGGCGAAGTCGAGCATGCGCGAACGGAACGGCTCGGAGGTTCCGCCGGCGGCGAGCGAGGCATAATATTCACTCGCCATGCGCGCCAGTGCGCGCACGATGCCACCGGGAAAGATCACCAGCGCAAAACCCATCGACTCGAGTTCGGCCGCCGACAGCACTGGGGTTTTGCCGCCCTCGACCATATTGGCCATTAACGGCACGCCGCCGAGCGCCGGCGGGATGCGCTTAAGCTCCACGCGCGTCTTCGGCGCCTCGACGAAAAGCACGTCGGCGCCCGCGTCGCGGTATAGCGCAGCGCGCTCGATGGCGCTTTCAAAACCTTCGACCGCGACCGCGTCGGTGCGCGCGATCACCAGCGTCTCGCGCGAACGCCGAGCGTCGAGCGCTGCCTTGATCTTGCCAACCATCTCGGCCGCCGGGATGAGGACCTTGCCGTCGAGGTGGCCGCAGCGCTTGGGAAAATCCTGGTCCTCCAGTTGAATCGCGCTCGCCCCCGCGCGCTCGAACAGACGCATTGTGCGGCCGACGTTGAGGGCATTGCCATAGCCGGTGTCGGCGTCGACGATCAGATCGGCGTCGACGCGATCGCGCACCACGCCGACGATCTCGACAACCTCGCTCAGGCTCACGAGACCGATGTCCGGCCGGCCGAGCCGCGTATACGAGATCGCTGCGCCGGAGACGTATAGCGTCGTAAAGCCGCTCTGTTCGGCGACCAGCGCGGTAAACGCATCGTAGACGCCGGGAGCGACCACGATCGGTTTCCGCTTGAGGCGCGACCGTAGCTTCGCCACGTCAGTCATCGTTTAGAGTCCGAGATAGGCGCGTTTGAGGTTCGGGTCGTCACGGATATCAGCCGAGTTCCCGTGTAGCACGAACATACCCTTTTCGAGGATATAGGCGCGACGCGCCACCTCAAGGCACTGCACCACGTTCTGTTCGACCAGAAGCAGCGCGATGCCTTCCCTATTGATGCGCCGGATCAGCGCGAACAGTTCCTCGACGAGCAGCGGCGAGAGGCCGAGCGATGGCTCGTCGAGGATGAGCAATTTTGGTTCGGCCATCAAGGCGCGGCCGATCGCCAGCATCTGCTGCTCGCCACCCGAGAGCGTGCCGGCGCGCTGTGACCGCCGCTCGGCGAGCCGCGGAAAGATCGCAAATACCCGCTCGCGATTGCTCTCCCGCCGCATGCGGCCCCGCCGGTAGCTGCCGAGATCGAGATTTTCCTTGATCGTCAGGTTGGGAAAGACGCAGCGCCCCTCGGGCACGTGGATGAGCCCGCGCGCGACGATCGTCGCTGGCCGCTCGCGCTCGATGGCGCTACCTGCGAAGCGGATGGAGCCGTGCGTTGCGCGCAGCACGCCGGAGATCGTGCGGTTGAGCGTCGATTTCCCGGCGCCGTTCGAGCCCAGCACGGTGACGATCTCGCCGGCGGCGACCTCGAGATCGATCCCCCGCAGCACTTCGATCGCGCCGTAGCCGGCAATAAGCCCGTTAACCGCAAGCAGCGCGTCAGACATGCGCGCCTCCGGCGGCCGAAAGGCGCACTGCTGCGCCGTGGCCGAGATAGGCCTCGACCACGCGCGGATCGTCCACCACGACCTGCGGCGTGCCCGCGGCGATGAT